>Ga0209514_10000137_pt1 | contig 166361 bp, 153 predicted proteins | sample Subgrocontami58m_FD_187452 | JGI IMG/M metagenome (GOLD analysis project Ga0209514, IMG submission 187452) | Subsurface groundwater microbial communities from S. Glens Falls, New York, USA - GMW37 contaminated, 5.8 m (SPAdes) (version 3) | ecosystem: Environmental > Aquatic > Deep subsurface... | reverse complement strand
TAGCGCTTTACACCGCCTCCTGGATTTTGCAGTTGGTTCTTGATCGAATCTAAAGTCCCAAGCACAAGTGGATGGGACGGTTCATACGTATGGTGTGGAAAAGCAGCCCACGCCAAACTGGCATCAACTCGTGGGCTTCCACTGTTCTTTACAAAATGGCCATCAATAACAAAATCGTTCTCAATATTCTTAATGATGTTTCTATACTCGGCTGAGTATTGAGAACTGCCCGTGATCTCTGCGGCCGCTTTCAGACCGCCGGCAATCGCTAGGAGCGTTGAGCCATGGAGTTTGTCAGAACCTTCCTCCCAGCAGTCATAGCACGGATGTGTCCAGGCAACCGTGAGAAAATCAGCAACGATTTTCACGGCGTTCAAAATCGACTCAGAGAAGGTGGTCTCGGTCTGGTTTAAGGTGGCCAACCAGGTGCCATAACCGTCAAGTTGATAATTTGGCCACACTTCGTGGTGGTCGCTTTCGACCGAACCATCCAGGTGGAAACGGGTGGGTGGCGATTGTTCAGGAAGAATTCCGTTGCCAAGTTGAAGGTTTTTCGCACCATCTATAAAAAGATCTTGATATTTCTCTACGGTGGTGGCGACCCATGAATTGAATCTATGGGCGCTGTCTACTTCACCCGACAGATGCATGGCGAGCGCACAGAATGATCCATCACGCAACCACGCATAGCCATATTGCGAGAAAGTCGGACTTGCGATGTAACTACCGCTGGCGTCTTGCCACTTCAGAATCAATTCCAAACTCTGCGCGGCAAGTGGGTCATTCGCAAGATACGTAGGCGTCATCCTTTAACAGCTCCTAAACTTAATCCTTGAACAAAATGTTTCTGGGCAAATAGGAAAACTATGACTACGGGAATGAGCGCGATGACAGATGCGGCAAAAACTAAGCCCCAACTCGTTTGGTGCTGTCCGTGGAATAGAGCGATAGCAATGGGGAGGGTTCGTTTGTCCTCCGAATTGATGATCGTGATGGCCCAGGCGAACTCGTCCCAGGAGGCCAGGAATGAAAAGAGGCTAACCGTCGCCAACGCAGGGCGAGATAATGGAATATAAAGTCCAATAAATCGTTTCCATGAATTCGCTCCATCGACCTTCATGGCGTCATCGAGCTCATTTGGAATGTCTTCCATGAACCCTCTGAGCAGAAACGTGTTGAGGGCAAAGTTCATACCGACGTAAAAAAGAATTAGTCCGCCGAAAGAATCAATTAAGTGCAGATGTGCGGCGATAATAAATTGGGGGATGATCAGCACGATTCCGGGGACCACCAACCCGGTCAGAAGCATGAGAAAGAGCCATTTTTTACCGACAAAATTGAACTTGGCGAATGCAAATGCCGCCATAGAGGCGAAGAGAACGGTTAAGACGGTGCTTATGGAAGTTACGAAGAGAGAGTTAAAAAAGTAGCGCGAGAAGTTACCGGTCGTCCAGGCTTGAACATAGTTCGAAACTGTCGGTTCTTTTGGAATAAAGCGCGGCGGTGATTCAAAAAGATAAGCGTGCTTCTTGAAACTCGTCGACACCATGTAGGCGAAAGGTAAAAGCATGATTACAGAGCCGATGCACAAGGTGGTAAATCGGCTTGCACGCAGAACCTTCGAGTACTTTCTGTTTGCGACGATCATCATTTCTCACTCGGCCTAAAAAAACGCCATTGAACCCCGGAAAGTACCAAGATGATTCCCGTCAATAAGAACGCGATAGCGGAGCCGTATCCAAAATCCAAATATGAGAAGGCTTGCCGATACATATAGGTAAGTAAGACTTCCGTGGAGCCGAGCGGCCCGCCTTCGGTCATCAAATAGACCTGAATGAAGACATTGAAGCCACCGATAACCAACATCATGCTGATAAAAGTGGTGGTCCTCCTAACAGCTGGGATCGTGACGGCGAAGAATCGCCTCACGGCCCCCGCTCCATCGATGGCAGCAGCCTCAACCAACTCAGGGTTAACCGTTTGGAGTGCAGCGAGGTAGATGATCATCGACCAGCCAATGCCCTTCCAGATTCCAAGAGCACTCATCGCTATCATCGCTGGCCAACGACTCCCAAACCATTGCACATCCTGATGTATCAAATGCAGATCCTTCAGGATCCAATTGAAGAAACCGCCATCACCTGAAAAGAGATAGAGAAAGAGCAGAGTTACGACTACCCAACTGGTGATTACCGGAAGATAGATAAGAATTCGGAAAAGGCCGCGGCCGCGAATCTTATCGTTTAGCAGCATCGCGGCTAAGAGGCCCAAGATGATCTGCGGTGGAACTGTGACCAACATGTAAAAACCAGAATTGACGAGTGCCCGCCAGAAAATGGGATCGTGTAGTGCCCGAGTGTAGTTGCCAAAGCCGAGAAACGGACTGGGAATCCCAGGCAGAACTCTCCATTTATAAAATGAAATTTGTAGTGACTTCACGATGGGGAAGAGGATCGTTAAGGAGAAGACACCGATGCCGGGAAATAGGAATAGGTAAGGCGTAATGCGATTGCCCATCGACTTGCGACGACGGGCAATCGGTACCCGCTTTGGAGGTTTGGGTGATGGTAGAGCGGAAGGTTCTCCCGACTTCCGCTCTGCCACTTCACTCACTTGCACCCCCGGGTCTTAGCTGGATTTCTGACGGTTTGTTTGCTTACTCGAATTTCACTGGGCGGCTAGAAGCGGGTCAATTGCTTTAGCAGCAGAGTCCAAGGCAGCCTTCACTGTCATCGAACCGTTAAGAGCTCTCTGCAACCTATCGTCGAGAACGGCGTCGATCTTCTGCCAATTTGGTGAAGGAATACGTGGCCGAGCGGTCTTCAATTGCTCGGCAAACGTGGCGTAGTAAGGCGCGATCGAAGGAAGAATTGCACTCACATCTTTACGCACTGGCATCTGGCCGACCTTTGCCATTGACAACTGCCAGTCAGTGCTCAACATGTAACGAATCAATTCAAGTGAGGCAGCCTTCTGCTGAGTGGTGGACATCATTACGACATCCTCGCCACCGACAACACTTGACGTGCCACCCAGGCCTGCAGGTACCAAGACCGTGGTTGGCTTAAAGTTCGGGTACTGACCGGCCATGATGGGGAACATCCATGGGCCATCGAGGATGGTCGCGTACTTGCCCTTTGCCAAACCGTCAGAGGTGCCAATGGCACTCTTGTTCTTGGTGATCAAGTTTGGGATGTAACCGGACTTGTACATACTGACCAGCATCTGGATGGTGGCGATGTTTTTGGCGCTGTTGATGTACCCGGATGACTTGGTGTATTTCGCGTCAGTGATATCTCCGCCACCTGCCCAAATCCAAGGCAGAATGCTCCAGCCGCCGGTACCGCTCTCTCCGTAGAGGTAGGCACCGATCTTCTTCAACTTGGGTGCGTCGGCCTTGAGGTCTGCAAAGGTTTTTGGTGCCTTGGAAATTCCAGCCTTAGCAAATACCGCCTTGTTCCAGAACATCACGCGGGTATTTGTGTCTAGCGGAAGACCGTAGTACTTACCCTTGAAGTAGTTGGTGGCCAATGTTCCAGGGAACACCGCCTGCGAATAAGCCTTGAAGTCGCTCATTTCGGTACTGAGTGGGGAAAGAACTCCGAGATTTGCCAACTCCGGCACCCAGGCCAGGTCTGCGCGAACTACGTCAGGCAGATCTCCGCCAGCGGCAGCCACCAACAATTTCTGGTGCAGGCTGTCGTAGGGGATAGCAACCTGCTTGACGATGATGTCAGGGTGTTCGGCTTGAAAGCGCGGAATCAAAATATTAGTAATCGTCTTTACTTCGGAACCGTCTGAACTGTAAGCGTGCCAAAACGTAACAGTGACTGGGTTACCAGTGGCGGCGCTGCTTGAACCAGCGGAAATGCCGGTGGCCAATAATGCGACCGATGCCGCAAAAGCCACTGCAGATCCCCATCTTGTGGAATGTTTCATACACTTCTCCTGTCGTTTCCGGGACACCGGACACTGCCCGTTGAGGGTGTGGTTTAGCGAAGTTAGTTTTACGGCAAAAGTAATTAGGTGTCAATAGTCCAATATTGGGCTATCCAACGCCATAATTGTTTTGTTGAAGAAAGTAACTGGCTGTGGCAAAGTTGGCCCCTCGGGCTCATGGGAGGTTGGATTCGTGCGCATTGCTACCCCTCTCTGGACACCGGATAACGGTGGATCCCAGTCCGTGGCACTCGAAGTCCTGATCAATGGACCCATCTCTCGGAGCGATATCGCCAGGCGACTCAACCTATCGCCCGGATCACTCACCAGGCTAAGCACGCCGCTTATCGAAAGCGGACTTCTGGTTGAAGTAGAGGAACGTGCTGATGGGCGTGCCGGACGCCCCTCGCGACCATTGGATGTTGTTGTCGACTCGCACCACTTTGTTGGAATGAAACTGACTGGCGACGAGGTCACCGGTGTGACGACAGATCTTCGAGCCAACGTGATCGCTTCCGCTTCGACCACGCTCTCCTCGCGGGAACCGGCTTCGGTTGCCGAAGTAATCAGCAAACTGGCTAAAGAACTGGCTCATCATGTCCCCTCGGTAACAGCTCTTGGGGTCGGCATTGGCGGTCTCGTCGACGACCACACGGTGGTAACGAGCGCACCCTTTCTTGGTTGGTCGAGTGTGCCGCTCGGTTCGATGCTGGAGAATTTGACCGGTATCCCAACAGTTATCGAAAATGACGTGGTCGCGTTTACGGAATTAGAACACTGGTTTGGTGCAGGCCGAGGTCTTGACCGCTTTGCCGTACTCACACTCGGCGCTGGCATTGGTTACGGTCTCGTCATTCACAACGACATAGTCGTCGATAGTGACTCAGGCATTGGCCTCGTTGGCCACTGGCCACTCGACCCTTATGGTCCGCTCTGTCCCGCAGGCCACCGCGGATGTGCTCGGAGTGTTCTGACGCAGTCCGCGATCAGCCAAGCGGTTTCGTCCGCGCTCGGACGACCGGTGGAGTACGAAGAGGCTCTCACCCTCGCTGAGAAAAGTGAACCCGCAGCCAGACGCGTCGTGGATGACGCAGGACGAGGGCTCGGTCGTATGCTGGCGGCAATCGCCAACTTGACCGCGCCTGAACGGATCATCTTGGGCGGTGAAGGTGTCCGCCTGGTCGATGTAGCTGCAGATGCAATTCAGGACGGCATCCATGCCGACCGCGATCCCAGAGCTCATGAACTCGAGTTAGTTAGCACGCCGGGGGACAACACGGAATGGTGTCGCGGTGCCGCAGTCATTGCCATTCAACGTTACGTGCTTGGACGACGTCTCATCCGGTAGACGAGAGCGACAATGGACGGATGAATACGGAGCGAACCTCATGAGTGGACTAGCACTCTTTATCGCTGTCTTCTTAGCCTGTGTCGTCGAAGCTGTCGAAGCAACCACGATCGTTCTCGCAGCCGGAACTGCACGTGATTGGCGCTCCGCACTCTCCGGAACTGGAAGCGGGCTCGGTGTACTCGCGGTGGTCATAGGCGCGGTCGGCCCGGCAATTTCAAAACTTCCGATCGACGCCTTGCGTCTTTTCGTTGGAGGTCTCCTATTGGTATTCGGGTTGCAGTGGGTTCGTAAGGCAATCCTGCGCAGCAGCGGGTACAAAGCGCTCCATGACGAAGAGGCCATATTCAATGAAGAACTCATTGTCGCTCGAGGAGCCAAGGGCGGCAGTCGTTTAGGTGTATCCGATTGGTACGCATTTACGCTTGCGTTCAAAGGCGTTCTACTTGAAGGTTTAGAAGTTGCCTTTATCGTTCTGACATTTGGAACCATTCAGCATCAAGTTGGTCTTGCTTCTCTTGCGGCTCTGGCTGCCATCCTGCTGGTTGCCATGGCGGGATTCACGCTCCGCAAACCTCTGGCTCGGGTTCCAGAGAACACCATGAAGTTCATAGTAGGAATAATGCTTACCTCGTTTGGCATCTTCTGGGGCGCTGAGGGCGCTGGCACAAAGTGGCCAGGAAGCGATCTTTCATTACTTGCGATTATTACGTTTATGACACTCTTGTCACTTGGCCTTGTCGGCACCTTGCATACACGACGCCAACGTCAGTTGGTTCTGGTGTCTCCGCAAGCGCCTGCATTGAGTGGCTCGCTTGAAGAGATTATTCCCGAACTGAGCGAAGAGGATGAGTTTGAAGTTCTTCAAAGTAGGACATTTGCGAAAAGCGCAAGGGCATTTGGTGAATTCTGGTTCGACTTCCTCATTGGTGATGACTGGCGCGGGACTATTGGCATTGTCATGGCATTTATTCTTACTTCCTCACTGAACATGCCGAGCGGGACCAGTTGGTGGATTGTGCCTGTCGCTGTTGCAGTTCTCTTACCATATAGCCTGCTGCGAGTCACACGAGTTCGGTAGGGCGATACCAAGCCCGCCTAACTACCAATTCGGTGCTAGGGGAAAAGTGCTAATTCCGGACTTGGGCACTGATTCCCCTAAGAATTGGTGAACCTGAATGTTGTTTGATTCGAAACCGATTCGACTTAAAGTCATGTATAGATTCCACAGTCTTGCTCGGCGAACCCCCACTTGGGCTACGGCGTCATCCCACCTTGCTACGAGATTGTCACACCAACGGGACAGAGTGAGCGCGTAATGCTCACGCAGATTCTCGGTATGACGCAGTTCGAAACCGGCATTATTAAACGCCTCGACCACTCTGTTCGTGCCGCTAAGTTCACCATCAGGGAAAATATATCTATCGAAGAAGGCTCCCGTGCGTGCTTGAAGACCACCATAGGGGCGGGTTATACAGTGATTGAGGAGTCGTCCATCGTCGATAATTCGTTGCCGCAGAGTTTGGAAGTAGGCATCTAGTTTTTTATTTCCAACATGCTCACTCATCCCCACGGAAGAGATGGCATCGAAGTCAGTTTCCCGGACCTCACGATAATCCTGAAGTCGAATTTCAACACGATCACTCAACCCGGCAGCGGCGACTCTAGATTGCGCCAGCTCTTGTTGCCTGGTGCTAAGAGTTACGCCGACAGCTTTAACGCCATACTCTTTTGCCGCATGCATCACTAGTGTTCCCCAACCGCATCCAACATCCAACAATTTCATATCGCTACGGAGATCCAATTTTCGACAGATCAAATCCACCTTGGCGATTTGAGCACTATCAAGAGTCGTCTCTCTTCCGTTTTCGCGAAAGAGCCCACAGGAGTAGATCATGGTCGGACCAAGGATGAGTGCATAGAAATCATTGGATACGTCATAGTGATGTTGAATAGCTGATTTATCGCGGTTTAGCGAGTGAAGCATCCCTCGTTTCCATCTTGCGGGTGCCTCTTCGGGAGGTAGATCTGGGCGTATGAACGATTTTGGTCCAACGCTCCCCGCCAGGGATAGCAGAGCAGCTCGGGGAGGTGGGCGCTTAATGTAATCGCGGAGCGTGATCAACGTCTTGTGTAGATCCCCTCGAATCTCTAATTCTTCTGTGATGTAAGCACGGGCCAGGCCCAGATCTCCCGGCGAACTCAAGATGTATCGCAGCGCCAACGGAGATTTGATATCCAAGGACTCTGCTGAATTTGGATTGCCTGCCCGACTGCCGTCGTATGCGCTGATCTCAAGAGGCACATCTTCACGGAAGAGCGAAGCAATCCGGGTCGCTACATCATTTTTCTGACTCATGGGAGAATTATTCAACAGAGTTCGCCAGAAAAGAAGAGGCCTCACTTGTCAGGCCTTAATCGAAATGTTCTGACTGGCCATGCGGCGTCGGATTACGTTTGACGACCGCTTTCGAATCAGGAACATTGGGTCCATGAAAATCACTCGCCACTTCCTCGATGTCAATGGCAGAACAGTTCATTACCGTGCTTGTGGATCAGGGCCAGTGCTTCTGTTGATCCACCAGAGTCCGAGGTCATCTGCGGAGTACGAGCAATTGATGAAAAAGTGGGGAGCGCATTTCACCTGCATCGCCCCAGATTCTCCTGGCTATGGGCAATCCGATCCGCTTGAGATTGAAGTGCCCAACATCAACGATATGGGCGACGGCCTCATTGAATTCCTCGACGCGATGGGGCTGGACAAGGTCGGCGCTTACGGCTTCCATACTGGTGGCGCTATCGCGATGAACGCGCACGTTCGCTATCCAGGTAGGTTCGTGGCGTTTGTAACGGGCGGGTATCCGATCTGGACAGAAGAAGAAATGGCGCTCTTTGCAGCTGGTTATCTTCCTGAATTCAAACCGAGCGCATACGGCGAACACTTAGCCTGGCTCTGGTCACGGATTCTCGAGCAGAGTTGGTTCTTTCCCTGGTTCAAGATCGAAATGGATGCAAGGCTTTCCAGGCCTCACGACGACGTGACCCGCGTCGATGCAATCGTCCACGAGATGCTCGATTCGGGAGACTTCTACCGCCGCGGATATCGTGCGGCTCTCTCGGCAGGAAGTGACATCCCATCCCCAATGACGGTCAGTAACCCAGTGCTCATCGCGACCTATCGTGCGGATCCGCTTTTTCCACACCTTGCCCGTCTGCCAGTACTACCAGCAGGCTGGAGCGTAGAGAGCGTTGAGAGTCCAATAGCGCTGGAGGAACTTGCTCTTGAGTTTCTCCAGAGGTTTCCATTGCCCAGTTACGCCGAACTCAAATCAGATAAAGACCGTGGGTTTGTTTCAGTCAATACTCCAACATTTAATGGAGTCATTCACTGGCGCGGCAACCTATCCGCAGAGACTCTTTTTCTCCATGGCCCTGGCGAATCGATGGAGTTGCTTCCCAATTGTGAAGGGCTCTTGATCGATCTACCGGGACATGGGCTCTCCTCCGACTTCTCAGCACCGGCTGATTTGAGCTCGTGGGCTGATGTAATCGTGGGCGCAACGCAAGAGCTAGGGGCGACACGTTTGATAAAGGTTGTCGGACATCAGCTCAGTGCATTGCTCGCGCTCAAAGTTGGTGCAGTTCTCGGCGTGGGAAGCGTAAGTGGAACCGACGCGCACATTCCCGTTGACGCAGAGGCGTGGATCGCAGCGCAGCCTGATTTGACCCCAGATCGTTTCGGTGGCTACCTGCAGCGCGCTTGGCAGGTGATTCGAGCTCGACAATTTTTCTGGCCATGGTTTGAAGTTAAAGGATCGAACGCGATCCCGTTCGCAGCGAGTCAGACTTCACCGACGTACTTGGCTATCGAGCACCGTGCTTTGATGCGCGCGAGATCTGGGTCTCACCTAACCGCGGTGCTACTCAGGGCCAATCGTGACGAATTGGTGGCTGACGCCCCACGCATCGATTCATGGCAGCTTGCTCCGTGGACGAGCAAGCGGACAGATATCTGGCGTCCCGAGATCTCGTAGCGCCGACATCGCCCAGTGCTGGCCAAACAACCGCTTTACCTGAAAGCGGGGAGCACCTTCTCGGCGAAGAGTTCCATCGTGTCGATTTGAGCGGTGACCCGAGCATGATGTGGAGATGAGACGGGTGTACCGCCAAGAATCGCCACGTGCTGCAGCCCTTTGTCGATCAGCAACCCGAGCTTGTCCGTGCACTCAGCGGGGCCACCGGCGATCGCCATCCACTTCACCAACTCATCTGGAATTGTTCGCAGATGTGAACCCTCGTCTTGTGCGTGTTTGCCCATGTCATATCCGGTCTTCAAGCTCTCCGCGTAATCCTTCATCACCTGGGGTAAATGCTCAGTGGGGGAGTTCTTCATGCCCGCAAAGTGCGAGACCATGCCGGCCATCAGGCGGGCCAGACCAACGGCTCGAGACTCGTCGTTGTCGCAAATGAGATTGATGTACGCGCCCACGGAGACCGTCGAACGATCACGACCGGTTGTGGCCATTCGCGCCTCAAAAATATCCAAGGCCCATTGGATGCGCTCCGGCGCGCTTCCAACTGCGAAGGTAACTCGATCCGCAATGTCTGCGGCAAGCTCAATGGTCTTTGGACCAGTGCAGGCAATATCGATCGGCACTGAGCGAATGTCACCAGGTTGGATCCAGCGCATCTTGGATGTCGTGCCATCGCGATCGACCTCTTCGCCAGCCAAGTAAGAACGAATCTCCAATACATAATCACGCAGTTGGGCGCCGGTGGCCTGCTTCTTTCCGATGTGGGCCGCGGACGAATCCCCGCGTCCAATGCCGCAGATCACCCGTCCGTCAGATTCAATCTGCAACGTGGCCAGAGCGCCTGCGGTCACTGCGACGTCGCGAGTAACCGGGTTGGTCACGCCGGTGCCGACGCGCAACCTACTCGTGGCCGCTGCCGCCAGACTCAACTGTCCATACGGGTCCGCGGATAGGTTCTGGGTATCCGGGCAGAGCAAGAAGTCAAAGCCCATTGCCTCGACCCGCTTGGCCAATGGTGCCGTGAACTTGGCACATGGCTCCATCACAATCCCGATATCGATCATCCCGGACCCCGCTCTCCTTGGTGTTTGCAGAAATTGGCCACCTTTTCAACTTCGTCCACTATCCACATGAAAATGTCAGACATAACCCTTGACCCAACCCTACGTCTCGCCTACCCTCGTGGAACACCGTTCCATTTTGCGGATTGTCAGTGGAATTCGAGGGTCAGATAAGGCAGTTTTCCGAGATTTACCCTGAGGTTGGACTAGGAGGCACAGTGCGTAAGACACATTTGGGCATGGTTGGTGGCGTTGTTGCTGCGACTCTGTCTTTTTCTATGATCCCCGCGACTGCGGCGGATGCACCAGGTTTAGTGCCTAAGAGTTCGTGGAGCTCGGGCAAGAGTGAGATCACTATTGGTCTTGAGGCGCCGATGACTGGGGTTTTCGCGGTCCTTGGTATTTCGCAGAGCAACTCTTTGCAGGTTGTTGCTGATCAGATTAATGCGGTTGGTGGTATTGGTGGAGCTCAGATCAAGATTAAGGCTCTTGATGATGGGCTTAACCCGGTGAAGGCGGTTGCAAATGCGAAAGAGTTTGCCGGCGATCCGAACATTAATATGGTTGTTGGGCCTTCGATTTCGGGTTTCTATGCTGCGGCGGCGCCATTGTATGAGGCGGCGAAGGTGGTTAATTGTCAGCCTGCGGTTAGTGCGTTGAATTTCGCTGATTACACCTATGGGTTCCGTTCTCAAGATTATTATAAGGACACCATTAGTGCGGTGTTTGCTGAGCTTGAAAAGCGTGGGGTGGTCTCTCTTGGTCTGGTTTATGAAGCTGGTTCCACTGGGCAGGCCTTCAACGACTATATGACTCAGATCGCTCCGCTTTATAAGATCGCTTATCTGGGTTGGCAGAGGGTCAGTTCTACGGCGACTTCGCATAATGTGGAGATGTCGAACTTTATTAATGCTGGTGCGGTCTGGATCTCCAGTAATGCTTTTGGTGCGCTTACGGCCAAGGCAGCCAAGAACCTTAATTATAAGGGACTAGTTGTTGGTGGCTCAGGTCTGCAGAACAATGCGTTCCAGGAGGCTGGCGGGCTTGATTTTGTTGGTACTTTGATGGGGGCCCCGAACTATCAGTACCCGGTCCGTGATCGCAGTACTTGGAAGCCTGGCTACAAGCTGCACACTGAGACCATTATCGCAAGGTATGGTGAGAATGTTGGTGCGATCTCTGGGGCGAAGTCGCCTAAGGGAACCGCGATCGCTGCTGACTGTCTCTACGCATACGCGGTGGCGGCAAACAAGGCGAAGTCATTTGATAGTGCCAAGGTTGTGGCAGCGATGGGCAGCCTTGATATTCCAGCGTCGATGACACCATCAGGTGTTCGTATCCACCCGGGACCTGAGCACAACTTCTACCAACAAGACGGCATCAGCGTCTATCAGTGGAAGCATGATGCTAAGGGTTGGTACACCATCGAATTAACCAAAGGTGTGATCAAGGTCGTTGCTGCAACGAAGGCAAAGAAGGGCGATGCGTGCAAGAAGACGGGCGTGAAGGCTAAAGACACTAAAGGCAAGAGCCTTGTCTGCAAAAAGATCCGCGGAACACTGCGCTACCAATAGAAGTAATGCGGATCTACGAGTACAAGTAAATTAATAAGTGGGGCCCCGGGACTCAGTCGTGGGGCCCCACTTACTTGAAACCGAAGTGCCGTTGCTTAAAGGAAAGAATAGGGAAGGTTTTTAACTACGCGATTGGGCGATCTCGTCCGCCTCGGCGGGGGTGTAGGTGTTGCCGACCGGCCCTTCGCGTAACACCAACATGAGAGCGCCGTTTGGACTGAAACTTGGACCATGGATGGTCCCGGGGCCACCCGGATGCGAGAGGTAGTCACCTTCGCGCATCGTGCCGAAACTTGCGTGCATATCGCCGCGGAGAATGAATATTTCTTCGCTGAAGGTGTGCCATTCATAAAATGGGCTGCTCCACTCGGGGAGCACGCCAAGAATCCCAGCACCGCGCTCTCCGATGTCGCATATGGACTTTCTCGCCGACCCACCTGGCAATTCGGTTACCACCGGAGGGCCCCACTCGACATCAACGTGATTAGACGCGAAATAATCGCTGCCGAGTCGGGCGTTATGGCCAATCTCGTACGATCCGTCGTAGGTGACGAAAACTCGTGCACTTGATTCGCAGGTTATCGTCGGCACTCTGTGCCCCATCTTAATTTCGATATATGTCCCACTGCGATGAGGTTGCCCATCAAGGAGGACTTCTCCTTTCCAAACAAAGGCTCGAATGTGAACCGGCGACGTATGTTCAGCCAATATCGTGGATTGATCGAATTCTAGAACCAGGGTCCTGCCCGGGCCGATGATCTTCGAGTCGATGCCCTCATTGAGTGTCGTGCCGCGTGCCAGGGTCCGCCCCCTTAGCGCCCCAATGGAATTCGAGAATTCCTCAAGTGGCATATCGTCAACTGAAATGAAATCAATCCATGGGCGTGACATCTGAGAATCATCTAACCTTTCGTTTGTTGTTGAGTGCGCGCTGGGCTATCGCTCAACGGGTTCACGACTGAGCCAGTCACCTATGCCGTAGGGGTCTTCAGCGGGCATGGAGACATGCTCGTGGACGATTCGCCACTTGCCATCAGTTTCATCGGTTGATTTGCGTAACGTCCAGGTTCCGCGGAATCTGACGGTTCGATCAATATCGCCGACACGGGTATCCAACTCAAAGATTCCCTGAATACTGGCCAACCCACCTTCGCCGATCAATTCGGGTGCGCCTATCCACCTGCGTGATCGCACCTGGAAATCCGCGTCGATAAAGGCGGTCCAGCCGGTCGCAACGGCCGCAAAGCCATGGGTTGCCCAACGTGGGCCTTCGAGAAAGACGAAGACCGCCTCGCTCGGCTCATAACTGTCGATGATCTCGTCAAGGCGTTTGGCCACGGTGGCGTCCATCAGCCTCTCGATGGCCGTTATAGCGGAACTGCTTTCCATAGGGTGGAACATGTCTCGTAGGGTAACCGAGATTCAAGCCGGAGGCTAGGTATGAGTCCCCGTAGTGTTCAGGTCATGGTGTTCGCAAAATGTGAGTGCGTGCCTTACTCTTTTTTTGCTCGCGAAAGTTTAGCGGTAAGTGTGTCGGTTCTGTTCTTAGCCAAGGTCATCAGTTTGCCTGGGGTCATGATGGCGGAGTCGAGGACACGCTCGTAGGGGGTTCTTGGTTTGTCATAGATGCGGGTCTTCTTCCCATGCCGCATAACCCCGTGTCCACGAAACGGGAGCAAGGCCAGTCAATCCGGCCATAGCCTCTCGGAGATTCTGAAGAATGCCGCTGCACTTCTGCGCGGTAGTCCAACGCCGACCAGAGACGAAGCAGTGATCCGCATCGCAAGGACAGCAATGACTGCGGAATCGAATTGCGGATCGGAAGGGTCGAAATCAGCCAGGGAATACTAACCGCACTCACTCTTATCGCCTCGAACGAACTGGGGATGGACCCCGAATCGATAACCGTGAGTGCCACCAATACCGAGGTCTTGCCAGACTAGGGACTCACCGCAGAGAGCATGTCTGTCTCCGTCTCTAGTGTCATCAGTACGTGGCGTCTGCGCCGAAGTTCGTCTTCCCTTTTCGCAAGCGGCAGCGATCAGAGCGGTGCCATGAAGAAACATGTGAGGAGTAAAGCAGATCGGAATTAGTTAACCTGAGATTGATCAGTTGAATTTCGCGCCCAGTTGTTCGCCTAGTAGTCGGCCGAAGGTCAGTGCGGGTGTCACGAGCATTCCTGAGCAGAAACTGTTGCCACAGGTTGCGCCTGCACCAATTATCTCGCCGACGGCGTAGAGACCTTCGATCCGTTGGCCATTTTCTGCCCGAACAGTGAAGTCCGTGTCAATGTCAAGACCTATGAACGTGACCAAGGTGATCGCATGGTTTCGGATGGCGTAGAACGGGCTCTTCTCGATCGGCATGGGCAGGTGCTTCCGCCCGAAGTCTTCATCGACGCCGCGCGCGACCTGTGTGTTGTAGCGCACCACTGCAGTCACTAGACCTTGCGGGTCGATACCTGCCATGGCGGCAAGTTCTTCGAGAGTCTGTGCGCTGTGCACACCGGCTCTGGTGTTGGCCATTGCTCGAACTTGATCTGGATTGCAGCCGACGACCATCTCGTTGGGCCCGGTCGATAGGTCGAGCATCGCGTCGTCGAAGACGGTCCAGAACGTCTGCTGTGGGATTGTGGTTAGCGCTCGTTCTTTCACATCGATGGATGGCTCGTCCTCGGTGACCCACCGTTGGCCCTTGGTGTTGACGTAGATCTCAAGTGGTGGCCGCTCGCTGGTCAGCAACTGCCGGTCTGACCAGTTTGCGCGGCCTGGTCGCTTGGGGTCGGGGAGTCCGCCGAAAGACGGCAGGTATGTGCCTCGCCCCTGTAGTCCGGCACCGATCGCTCGGCCTAGGTGGATGCCGTCGCCGGTCGAAGTTTTGGAGGCGGCAGATACGAGTGGAGATCCCTCGAGTTCTTCGAAGAGCTCGGAGTCAGAAGCGAAACCACCGGTGGCAATCACAACTGATGGTGCATCGACGTCGATCTCTTCACCGGCTCTAAACGTCGAGACTCCACAGATTCGCCCTTCAGTGTTCCGACGGATCTCAGTTACGGGGGCATTGGTCCAGACGGTGATGTCGAATTGGGTGCGGGCCTGGTCGAGTTCGGCCTTGAGCACTTCGAGGATCGATAGGCCTTCGTCTTTGCCGTAGTAGGTGCGTGCCACCCGGTACGGCTCGTGTCCGTAGATGATTCGTGGGGTTTCGCTGGCGAAGGCGAAACCTCGCTCGTCAAACCAGTCGACCGTATCTGCGGCATTAGCGACTAGGACTTGGATCAAGTCATCACGGGCAGTGCCGTGGCTGATGCGGCGAATATCTTCCAGGTGTTGTTCTGGAGTGTCTTGGATACCTCGTTCGATCTGACGGCGAGCGCCTGCAGCAGCCATGTGCCCGCCGGTGACATGAAGGGTCCCGCCGATCTGCGAGTCTTTTTCAAGTAGTAGGACTCTGGCTCCAGCTTTCGCCGCTGCGAGTGCACAAGGGATACCTGCAGTGCCGGCACCGACGACAACGACGTCGTAGGTCGTGTCGTTTGCTTGTTCTCTCTGACTATTCACGCAATTTCCTGGATCGTCACACCGATGCCGTTGGGTGTGTTCATCATGGCAACCCGAGAGGAACCAAAGAGCACGCTTGAACCTGTTGTTGGTTCGCTCTGAACCACCCCGCCTTGCGCTGTTCCGCGGCGAATCACTTCGTCTAGATCAGATGTCTGCACAAGCCATCCGGTGTGGCCGAGGTTTCGTGCGGTCCGTTGCTGGGCTCGACGGTCTTCGCCCCAAGTGCGGTCTTGGATCTTGGTCACTTCGATGCGCGCAGTCTTCGGTCCGGCCAGGAAAGCCAGGCGCATGATGGTGCCAGTTGGCAGGCTGGCCATCTTGTCGAGTCCAGGAGAGGTGAATGAAACGTCATACCAAGTGCCAAGACCGAGACCATCCGATCCCCAGAACGCCAACTCTGCATCGAAGTCGGGGACGTGGCAGACCACGGAAGTTAGCTCGGTATACGCGCGCTCTGGATCGATCTCCCAAGCGGCGACGCCTCGTGGTGCCGCATTCTCAACGAAAACTAGCGAGGTGCCATCGGGAGCGTTGCAGAAACCTTGAGTGATTATGACGACGCGCTCGCCGAGTGGAACTTCCCATGTTGCTGGCGGCGTTACCCAAGTGTATCCAGCCGAACTCAATACTCGGTGCGTCTCCTGGATATCGCGGGTGTAGATGTCGATGCCGGCAAGACCCAAGTCGCTGGTGGTCGGATACACCGCTGGTCCCTGGGTCGGAACAGTCAGCAGGATGATCCGCCCGTGCGTCACGCCGGCGGCAGTCAGAACCGTCACCGGAGTCTGACCGACACCCTCGCCCCAGATGCGGGACGCTTCGTCAGCACTGAGGACGCCCGTCTCGGAAACCGCCCAGCCGAGTTGGCCACAGTAGAAGTCGATGTGCGGCTGTGGGTCGCTCACGCCGACGAATGCCGCGTTGATGCCTTGGATCAGGGACTGCGCGGTCATGCTTTGGTCTTCTCGGTGATGGCGGCGGCAAGTTTGCTACCAAGCAGTCGCCCTAAAGTCATGGCCGGAGTGATGCTCATACCGCCGACGTAGTTGTCGCCGGCGAAGACGTTGTTGCCAAGAACCTCGCCTACGGCATACAAGCCAGAGATCGCCCGACCTTCGCCGTCCAACACTGCAAGATCGGTATCGACCTTCAACCCGTCGCGCGAGAGGACCGACGTTGCCACACTCGTGATGGCGTAGAACGGCCCGTGTTCGATGCGGGACGGGAGAACGGTACGACCGAAAGTTTGATCCACACCAGCGTCGACCGCCTTGTTGTATTCGGAGACAGTCTTGGTGAGGGCATCAGGCTCGATCCCAAGTTCTTCGGCGAGCTCGGTGATGGTTGCCGCTCGGGTGATCCAAGGGCTGGTTTCACAGGCCTCGAGGAATCTTTCTTGGTTCCAAGTTCCACTGGGATTGCGTATCAGCGGAACAGTTGAAGCCTCTGCCGCTTTTTGATCGAAAATGACATGGCAGGTCACATCGGGTTGCTGTATGAGCGCGCGTTCGCGAAGTTCGGGGCTGGGGGTGTCTTCTCGGATGAAGCGCTTTCCATCTTGGTTCACCCAGATCTCACGCGGCACCCGATATGCCGGAGCAAGTTCGATGTATGCGTCGTTGTAATCGACTGCGTGGCCTGGACGCGACCAGTCAGGAATCATCCCCATGACGGGAAGGAAGATTCCATCAGAGGAAACCGCTGCGCCAAGTTTGCGGGCCATAACAAGCCCGTCGCCAGTGGCGTGGTTAAGGCACCCGACGAGAGTCGATGCACAGTTCTCGGGCAGAAACTCGTTACGTAGCTCGGGGTTTGCGTCGTATCCGCCGGTGGCCAGGACTACGGCCGAGGCCAACAATTCCTCTTCTGCTTGACCGTCTTTGGCAAGGCGGACACCGCGCACTCGGCCAGTGTCATCGGTTAGAAGCTCGCGGACATCAGCGTTGAGCCAGATCGCCACGCGCCCAGCGTCGACCAACAAACGAAGTTGTTCTTTGAGAATCCGCAGTATGGAGATGGCGTGGTCTTGACCCCAGTAGGTGCGCGCTATCGAGTAGACCTCGTGGCCGTGGGCGAGTGCGGGGCACGTCGGATCGAAGTCGAAGTGGTTCTCGTCAAGCCAGTCGACCGTCTCACCTTGGCGGCTGACCGACATCCAAGCGAGGGCGCGATCTATCCTGCCGTGAGAAATGCGGACGACATCTTCATAGTGCCGAGTCGGGTCGTCATCGATCCCGCGCTCACGCTGACGCTTGGTTCCCGCGCCAGAGAGTTCGCCGTTGGCGATATGTAACATGCCGCCGGTATGAGCCTGCTTTTCCAGCAGAATCACGTCGACACCGCCTTGCGCCGCACCGATAGCTGCGCAGAGCCCTCCAGGTCCTGAACCAACGATAACAATTGGGTCGCGAACCTCATTCGCATTCATGGTCACTTACCGCCAATCTCTACTAGCTCTAATTCCACACCTGCAGGTCCACGCAGGTTGCTGTTAGACAACTCGACGGCCCCCGCCTCAATGAGAGTTGCTCGGCTATCCGCCACATCGTCCACCTCGAAGACAAGTCGCTGAATCCCCACTGGGTCGTTGGTGCGATCCGCAGCACCAGCGATCCCCTCGAACGACATGATCTCCAACCTCGCTGGTGCCTGATCCGGGCCGACGAGGAACGCGATCCTGAGCGTGGCACCAGAAGGCATTCCGACTAGCCGTTCGAAGTCATCGCCTGTCATGGCTCCGTCGAAAAGGGTGCGGAAGCCTCCTTCGACGAAGAACTTGACGGCCTCGTCATGGTTGTCGACGACGAGCACCGCTGAGTGAAGTTCGGAATGGAGTCTTTCGACGTCAGCCTCTAGTGCGGGACTTGGCCGGTGGTTGGCCCCTGCCAGCGGGATGGTCCACCAGACTTCATCTAGGCCACGGGCCACCAACTCAGTGAGAGACGCTGTGCCGTACGGGTAGGTGACCGGCTCGCGGGGCTCTCCACCGGCGTCGCGGATCGCCTTCACCGTCGCGGCCATATCGCGTGAGTAGATTCCGAGCAATCGTGCACCGGTGTCCCAGACAGCCGCCGGCGAAGTTACCGATCCGGTCGCTGGCACAAGTCGAAGACGTCCGCCGGGAGAACCGGCCACGCCAAGCAGAACACCTGTGTCGGCGCTCACCTCGCCCTCAAGTACTTCGAAGCCGAATGCTTTCCGGTGGAAGGTGGCTGCGGCAGCGACGTCGGCACTGGCGACGACGACCTCCCGCACACTCAGCAGACTCATTATTATTGATTACCTTTCAGGTCTTGGTCGAAGTGGCGGCGCAGAATGTCGGCCATTTCTTCGGTCCGGGTATTCATCATCTGGTGACCCCAACCAGGGAGTCGTCGGAATTCACCGTTGTTGATGAGCGACTCGGATCGGAGCGTTGGCTCCTCGAGATCGTCTTGAGGACAGAGCAGTAGCACACGTTGTTGAACAAGAGGCAAGTGATCGGCATGCCTGTAAGCGAACGCGGCCTGGTAGCCCCAGTGGGCAAGTTCTCCCGCCCGTTGCTGCTCGCCGAATTCTCGTTGGATCAGTGAGAGTGGCGTGCCTTCAGGCTTCCACTTAATCAGACCACTCCACTGCGCCACGAGATGACTGCCATCTTCCAACGGGCCGCGCGGTTGTGCTAAAGCAACGCGTTGCGATGCTTCCTGCTCTTCGGTGTAACTGGGCGCAGAAACAAGTGCCAACCGGTTCACAATCTCCGGTCGGCTTTGCGCAAGAGCGATCGCGATTTTGGACCCGGTGTGATAGCCGAGAAGGTCGATACTCGGCAATTCGTAGTGATCGATAAGTTGTCCTACCGCATCCGCGAAATCCTGAATCATTGGGGGCGTTTTCGGTGCATCGCTCGCGCCGTACCCGGGCGTGTCAGGAGCGAAGCAGTGTCGCTCCTGACCAAGCTCGGTCAGGAGTTTTTCGTACATTAGGCCAGAGCCTGGTGAAAGGTGAAGGCAGATCAAAGGGCGCTTGCTTTCGTTGCCGCCGACACTCCGTCGCACGTGCATCTGGCCGAAGCGCCCGTCAATATATTCTCTGCGGACAGTGACGCTCATTTGCCTGCTCCTATCAATTGCTGAAGATGACCTCGAATTGCCCACGCAGTTCCTTGGTCCTTGGCGGAATCCAACTCTTGGAAAGTGATGTCATCGCCTGCACTGACTGCCAATTCTGTAGTCACTGGGTGGAGCATGTCTCTGGGATCCGCACAGAGCAGTGTAGGCACCTGTACAAGTGCCAACCGTTCTTTCGCGGGATATTTGAACGCGGCACGGTAGGCGAGCGGGTACGTCTCTCCGCTCTTGAGCAATTGCAAGAACTGGTGCTGCAATGAGTCAGCAGAGGACGGACCTGTCGCTCGAACGTGGTCGGCTTCGCTGCGGTACCACGGCCAGAAGAGTTGCATATCGCGGAGCATGTGCCAGGCGCGCACGAGGTGTTCGCCGTTCTTCTCTGGGGCAAATGATGGGGTGTAGCGGGTCAGCAACTCTTCCTGCTCATCGTTGGAGAAACTAGGCATTCCCTCTGCGACGACTCCGAACACGCGTTCAGGGCGGGCGATCGCTAATTCAACGGCGATTCCAGCCCCTGTGTGCGTGCCGAAGACCAAGCAGTTGAGATCCAAGGCATCCAATACTTCGGCGAGTGCGTCGGCGTAGTACGTCAGGTCGGTGTCAGTGATGTTTGGCGCATCTGAGTAGCCGTTGCCAAGTAGGTCGGGAGCGATGACCAGATGGTCTTTGGCCAAGTCTTCGATGAGCGCTGCGTAACTGTCGGCCGACCCAGGCGAGGAGTGGAGAAGGACCACTTGTGGGGCGGCGGGGTCGCCATCCATTCGAAGGTGGACGTTGCCCTTCGAGGTTGAAACGTATCGCCGCGAGGTGCTACCACGATGAATCACCGATGGCGCTGGGGGAACAGGTGCGGCGGTCGCGGAGGCGTCGAGTAACCGGACGATATGCGCAATGTGATCCTGCTCGCCTGCACTGGAAATAGTGAGATTCTTGGTATCAGTGCCGAGACGGGCCAGGTGGCCGTGGAGGGGGTCGGCCTCTGCGGCAAGAAGAATGCTCGGTATCTGCAGGTGATTGAGCGCTCGGTGGGTGTCGAAGCGGAAGGCCGCGCGATAGGCAAGCCCCCAGAACGCCGGAGCGCGCATCTGGTCGAAAACCATGCCGTGGAGAGTCTGCGGATCGGGGACGGTATCGGTCATCCGACGCTCGGCTTCTTGCCTGAACCATGGCCAGAAGATGAACATGTTCCGCATCGTGTGCCAGGAGAGCAGGAGGTGGCCACCGTGCCAGAGCGGTTCAAGCGGCGCGGTATAGCGAGTCAGTTGCTCGTCACGTTCGGCATCTGTGTAAATAGCCAGGCCGTCCATCACGAGTTGAATCACTCGGTCAGGTGCCTGTACCGCGACGCTTAGGGCGATTTTCGAACCAGTATGCGATCCCGCGACAAGGAAGCGATCGAGCCCGAGCGCATCGGCCAGATCGATCATGGCCTTGGCGTAGTCTTCGATTTCGGGCTGCTCTTGCGGGAGTGGAGATGACTGTCCGAACCCTGGGGTATCCGGAGAGATGACCGTGAAGTGCTTGGACATCGAGGTGATCCAAGGTTCCATCGCCGCAGACGACATGGGCGATGGGTGCATGACGATCAACGGCACCCCGCTTCCAGACCGTCGATAGTGCATCTGTCGACCAGCAACATCGACATAGAAGCACTCGATCATTTCGTTTCTCCCGCCATCGTTGAAAGCCGCCAAGGACGGCGATCGGCTCTTCGCATTTTTGGAACAGCGTTTCAATCAATGGAAAGCATTCTGGACGCAGAGGTGCGCCTTGCGCAAGGGGGATTTGGTCTTGACACATGGCGTTAGACTCACCCAGACTATTCGAAATGTTGGAACACCGTTCCGATAGGCGGAACGCTTGGTTGGCGGAAGGTTGATGCATGATCAGCGAAATCAAGTTGGCTACGGTCGCGGTGTCGGATTTGAAGCACTCCTGCGACTTCTATGGGAGAACCTTCGACTACGTCATTCACGCTGAAGGCAAGGTGTCGGGTGCAGGTTACGAAGCGCTCTGGCAGATCCCGGCTGGAATGACCGGTGCGGTAGCGGTGATGGGACCCGAGGGTGCGACCACCGGATTGCTCCGCTTAGTGCAGTTCTCCGTGCCTGGTGCTCAGTACTGGGGCAACTACGAGACTCCGCAGAACTACGGTCATTACGCGCTCAATATCCGGGTGCCTGAAATCAAAGCCACGATCGCTGGAATCAAGGCAAACGGCGGTAGCGGGAAATCTACCCCTACTCACTGGACGGTCTCGCCAGATCTATCGGCTTGGGATTCACTCTCCTATGATCCGGACGGAACGATCCTCGACTGCTTCGAACTCGAAGCAGCAGAAGGTTCGCTGATGGCCGACTACGACGGCAAGTATTCGACTATCCAGACGGTTGCCATCCACTCAAGTAACGCCCGCGAGGCAGCGCGCTTCTATGCCGCACTCGGCTTCCGACCTTGGTACGACAAAATGCTTGTGGACATGGAGGATTTCTTCAAACTTCCAAAGGGCACCGCGCTGCACAACATCAACATGGTCATGCCCGGTGATTCCACCGCGGGGCGCCTTGAGATCGCCCAGTACGTGGGCTTCCCCGGTGTCTCGCAGCGCAAGGTGGCAGTGCCACCAAACCTTGGTCTGCTCGCTGCATCGATGCAGACGACGGACCTAGAAGAAACCATCAAACTTCTGCTCAGCATCGGCACAGAGCCGATCAGCGAAGTGGTCGAACTCGAAATGGCAGGACTCGGCCGAGTCCGCTCCAGGTCCTACTTCGGTCCGGACGACGAAGTCCTCGAGTTCTTCGAGCTGGCGTGACGATCACTCGCGTCGCACTAGTTACGGGTGCTGGTTCAGGGATAGGGCGTGGGGTCGCCCTATCTCTGGTCGCACGTCGATGCCACGTGATTTGTGCCGGACGACGGTTGGATCAAGTAGAGGCCACCGTCGAACTGATCCATCAAGAGGGCGGTTCGGCCGAAGCCGTTGCGTTGGATGTGAATCGCGCGGACCGGGTGGACGAAGTGGTGCAAGCAATCGTTCGCAAGCACGGGCGGCTCGATGTTCTCGTCAACAGCGCGGGTGTTTTCCATAAGAACAAGGTGATTGAGCAGAGCGAAGAAGATTGGCGTGACACAATCGATATCAACCTCACCGGCGTCTTTCTGTGCTGCCGGGCAGCAGTTCGCGTGATGGCGCAGCAGGATCTGGTCGAGGACACCCGCGGTCACTTGGTGACCATCAACTCTGGTGCTGGCGTCCACGGCTATGCCACGGGAGCTGCCTACAGTTCCTCTAAACATGCTTTGCGCGGTTTGGTCGACAGCCTCCGACTCGAGGTGGCAGCTCAACACATCAAAGTAACCGATGTAGTTGTCTCTGCGACCGTCGAAAGTCAGATGTCCGAGGGGCGGAACGTGGCACGTCTTCCGGCCAGCAGCGTGGGCGACATTGTCGCATTCCTAGTCAGCGTGCCAGGTGCCACCACGATCGACCGAGTAGACGTCGGCCAACTCCAGCCCTAGCCAGCCAGAAATAAATTCTTTTTGATCTACTGCTCGCTTGTAGGGAGTCGATATCGCCCAAAATATCCAATGCTGTTCTGCATGATCATTACGTTGACTGCTTCAGGGTATTTATTGTTGATGGCGATACCTGCATCGCTGTTGATGATTGGCGTTGGCGCTTTTGCCTGGGGCGCCACTATGGATCTTTGGGGTGTCTACTGGATGACCGCGCTGCAAACGCACATACCAAGAGATTCTCTTTCGCGGGTGGTTTCGTATGACGCTATGGGCTCATTGATGCTTGGCCCACTTGGGCTCGCACTCGCCGGACCTGCCGTTGTCGTTGTTGGTCTACGCAATTCATTTATTATCGGGGCGATTGTCATTGCTTTATGCGTGGGTGCTGGGTTGCTTGAGCCGCAAGTACGTCGGCTCACCAATGCCATTCCGAACACTCAATTACTCTGATTCGGGCGCCCTAGAGCGCCTAGCAAAGGACCGATTTGGCTAAACTGGGAGAGAGTATTTGTTCCGACTTACTCCATATTCATGCTGTTCATATTGCCATTCGTCATCTTTGGAATGGGAAGTTCGATCAATGGAGCCGGGCTCGTGGTTACCGTCGAAGTAGAGAAGGTGATTCCATTCGGTTTGGACCCCACCGGAATACGAGCGACAATTTTCATCTGCGATAGATCTAACACTGCGACATCATTGCCGTAGATGTTCGTAATGTACGCATAGCGGCTCGAGGGCTCAACGACGACACCGTGCGCACCCATTCCAGTTGTAATGTTCTGCACGACCTTAAAAGTCGCGGTATCAATAACGGAAACGGTCTTGCTTGGTTGTGCTGCAGTGCCTTGGTTTGCCACCAGAAGATATTTTCCATCCGGGGTCACAAACACTTGGATCGGCCCAACACCAACGGTGATTTTTTCGACAAGTGTTCGGCTTGCAACATTCACCTTTGCAACCGCGTTCTCGCCATTGATGGATGCATAAACGTAGCGGCCATCAGGTGAGAAGCCCACTTGTGCTGGTGATTTTCCGACCTCGATATCTGAAACTTTCTTCCTCTTCGCAGTGTCGATCACACTCAAAGTAGTTCCCTTGACGTTTGCAAGGTAGATCCACTTTCCATCTGGACTCGGTCGAAGGCCATGTGGACCTGCACCGACGCCAATCGTCGCAACAGAATTCATACTCTCAATATCAATAACTGAGACGGTATTCGCATCACCATTTGTCGTGTAGGCGGTCCGGCCATCTAGGCTCACCACGATGTGCGCCGGCGTCATGCCAGTCGGGACAGTACCTCGAAGAGCCATCGTCTGGGAGTCGATTTCGGCGGCGAAAGAATTTTCTCCACTGACCACCCAGAGACTGCGCTGATCGGGTGCGATTTGAAGATTGTGTGGACCAGCGATGCCCGAAAGGGTCGTAACCACCTTATTCGTACGCGCGTCGATCGCCGTCACACTTCCACCATCCTCGTTAGCCACCCAGATGGTCCCTTGTGCGGTCGAAAGTGAAGAATTCTCCCCGGTCGCAATTTTTGCTGGTGTTCCGTTGATGATCACAAATCCAAGCCCAGCAAGTGCCATCAGGCCAACAATGGAAATGATGAGCGTCCGTTTCCGCACAGTGATTCCTCCAGAAAAGATAGATGCACCTATTTAGCGCCTTCAGTCTGGAGTGCCCACCTGATGGAATAGTTATCTATTTTGTGAAGATTTGATTAAACACGGGGATAAATTATTTCTCGACAACACATTTCGTGTTAGCTGAATGGTTTGGCGCCTGCCGGCCACCAGTCCCCGGCACCGTAAGGATCGGCCAACGGTTGGGATCCGTGTTCATGAATGATTCGCCAACGACCGTTTTCAAGACGCAATAGCCAGGTCATGCGCAACCGGAGTCGGCCGTTCTCACCTTCGCCTGAGATGTCGTAATCGATTACTCCCATTACTTGGGCCAACTCAGGCGTTTCGAAGGTGAAGGGTCCCTCAACCCAGTGAAAGTTGTTGATACGAATCGACGATTCGAAATATGCGCGCCAGCCTGCGGCTACATTTTTGCCGCCCCTGGTGGTCCATCGTGGACCTTCGACGTACACGTAGGCATCGTCTCGCGAGCTAAAACTGTCTAGAACTTCGTCGAGGTCCCGATTGATCACCGCTGCGACCATTGCCTCTGCTGCTTGTAGGGGGGTGCTCATTACATTCCTCTCGCTTTCTTTGGCGGCTCTTGTTCTGTTATTCGTTTGCAGAACGACTCCACAATTCGAATCGGACACCGGCGGGCGACCTGCCCTCACTCATCGAGACCTGCTGGCCTGCCGCGTTCGACATTTGAATCGGCTTCGAAGATTGAAATTTTCGCGCCTCTCCCTGAATGTCGTCTACTTCGAAACAGACGGCGTTGAGGCCAGTCGTGAGGGTCGAAAGTGTTGCTTGCTGGGGATTGACCGCCTGCGGTGCCGGAAACGAGAGCATCTCGATCCGCGCGGCTCCATCAGGATTCATCGGATTCCAGAAGAGCGTCATACCCATCGTGTCGACACCCGTAGGGAGTTCGAGCAGGTTGAGCAAGTCGGCAGACATCGGCACCGTGCCCGACATCAGACGTTCCAATCCACCGAGGGGCCAGAACTCGTCATCCAGGGCTGTATCCGGTACGACAAAGACGAACGACTGAGCCTCTGAGTACAGCCGATCGGGATCCCGGTCGAGCACACTTCGTCGACGCGGTGATTGGACGACAACGATGCGCAATCCGTCGGGTCCCTCCACTTTCATCTGGGCGAAGGGCGCGCCGAAGTTTAGGCGAGCGATGCGGCTGCACTGATAGCCCAGCGCGCTTAGCCGCTCTCGGCTCTGCTCGATGTCGGTGGTGTAGACGTCAAACGCGAAGGGGCCGTGATCAGTTGTTGCCTGTCGCATGTTCGAGTTCGAAGTTTCGACGAGTCGGATTCCACCGTGCGACCAACTGGGCACTGCCAACCACCGCTGTGTGATGGTGGTCCCTAACCCGTATAGGCCGTTGGGATCATCGATAGATAAAACTTCGTCGCGAACCTCGGTAAAACCAATCTCCGATAGAAAACGTGATGCGACGGCTAAGTCTCGACAGCCGACTAAACCGTGATGTGGTGAACCAAGCATCGCGGCCTCCGATCAGGTAGTGGCCCAAAGAGGGACCGTTCCTCGATGCCCCACCGTTTGGGACCAATTACTAGAACAACATTCCGCTTCGATAACGATATGGCCAGACACGACCTTGGCTCTTGACGGCTTCCTGGTGACATGGGAACATCATACGAAAATGGAACGCTGTTCCAAAATCGCGTTCGCTCGCTGCAAACGCAGGGAGTCTGTTGTACGAGAGAAGAGGTCCAGCAGTGAAACGTAGAATCCGAATGGTCGTCGGTCTCGCAGCGATTGGTCTGATAGTCACCGCTTGCAGCAGTGGATCAAGCACCAGTACAAGTGCAAGTCCGGCGAAGGAGACCACGCCTATCAAGGTTGCGATAGTCGAACCGTTCAGCGGGCCATTTGGTTACTTCGGCGACTTCCTCAAGAATTCGCTCCAGTACCAAGCCGACAAGATCAACGCCAGTGGGGGCCTGCTGGGCCGCCAGATCGAGATCATCACCCGTGATGACCAAATTAGTTCTGAACCTACGGTCGCCGCTGTTCGCGAACTCTCCGATGACGCATCGGTGGGGCTGGTCGTCGGTCCGTCCTTCAGTTTTCTCTACAATGCTGCCCGGCCGATTTATGAAGCGAAGATGAAGCTCAACTGCCCATTATCTGTTGATGCCACGAATGCAGTACAGGGCGCGAAGTACACATTCCGTGCTGGTCCTTACAACGAGCTCAGTGACAATGCTCTACTCAACTACTTCAAGACTTCTGGAACCGTGAAAACCATCGGATTGGTGTATTCGCAGGATGCGACCGGGCAAAGTCTTGACACCGAGTTGAAAGGGCTGGCTTCCAAGTATGGAGTCACCTATCTCGGGGCTCAGTTCTACAATGCAGGTGCAGCTAATCAGTTGGCGCAATTTAATGCGTTAAAGAAAGCGGACGCAATCTTCATAAGCTCCGACGGTTCCGTGGCAGCGCAGTCGGCAATCTCGGCGTCCGAGGTTGGATACAAGGGCATACTCGTTGGCAATGATGGTCTGCAGAGTTATCAATTCGTAGACGGTGCCGGTGATCATGCTGCGGGGTCGGTCTTCGCTTCAGAGCCATTGTTGAACATGACCCAGATACCACAGACCGAATGGCCGGTCGCATATCGTGACTTCATGAATGCAGCGACTGCGAAGTATGGCGTGAAAACCGGACCTAAGAGCGGCGTGACGCAACTAAAGGCAACCCCGTTAGCAACTCAGTGCATCGTCGCCTGGGCCGCTGCAGTACAAAAGGCTGGGACCTTCGACTCCACGAAGGTTGCCCAGGCGTGGGAGAGCCTAAGCATTCCCGCAAGTCAGAACCCCGCCGCGATTGCACTGGCGTTCAGTGCGGCAAACCATGACTTCTTCAGATCTGTGGACCAAATGGCGGTATATCAATGGGTACACGAAAACGGGAAGTGGTTCTTGAAGACTCTTCAGAAGAACACGCAGTAACAGCCGCGCAGTAACAGCCGCGTAGATGGGATCGTCCATTACGTTGTGACGCAGTTTGTCGGTCGACCAGTAGCCTCGAATTCTATTGGCCGACCGGCGACCTGCGTGTCGCACTGTTCATTGCAAAAGTATTTGAGCGGAAGGGAGCGAGGGTAGCCGCATGACGACTCAAGTATTGATCGTCAGCCAAGCCCTCTATCTTGGCTGCGTATATGCACTCCTTGCGCTCGGGCTCACGATTACCTATTCGGCGACCCGCGTGGTCAACTTTGCCCAAGGCGAATTCTTCGTTTTGGGCGCGGGCGTTGCCTATTATCTGGAAGCTGTTCGGCATCAACCTGCTTGGGTTGCCGTCCTCGCAGTTGTCGTCGTCAGTATGGTTCTAGGTGTAATCACTGAACGGGCCATCATGCTGCCTATACAGCGATCTGGAATTCACTATGCCTGGATCATCTCCACGCTCGCGGTCGCTTTGATTCTGCAGAGTTTGTACTCAAAGTTGTTCCAAGGTGCGCTATTGAGACCACCTCCTCTTGTTGAGGGTTCGGTTCGGATCGTTGGTGCTGGGGTGAGTTATCAGATTCTCCTTGTGATCGTCTGTGCTATTGCGATCATGGTCGCCTACGACCAGTTCTTGCGGCGTACGGCGTACGGATCGGCCGTACGGGCGACGGCACACGACCCGGAAACAACCGCAAGTTTTGGGGTGAGCATACGCGGAGTGATCCTCACCAGTTTCATTGTTAGCGGAGTGATCACCGCTTTGGCAGGACTGCTTGTTTCATCTGTTCTTTTCATTCAGCCAACCGTTGGTTTGACCTATACGACGAGTGGGTTCGTGGCGATGGTGATCGGTGGTCTCGGCTCTTCGCGCGGCGCAATCGCGGGTGGCCTCGTGGTTGGTTTGCTGAATTCGCTGGTCGTAAACCTGATCGGCGCCAACTTAGGCCAGATCGCGATTGTATGTTTGCTCGCCATTATCTTGCTGATTAGACCACAGGGTCTCTTCTCGCAACCGGCTGGGGAACATTGACCATGAAGATACTGAACGGCAGAGTGCGAACGCAGCCCCTAAGTGTGGGTCTTTATGGTCTGGCCGCGGTGATGTTGGTCGCACTTATTGCGTGGCCTGAAGTCGCTCACATTTTTGGCGGTCAACGTGACTTCTATATCGGTCTTGTTACTGGGGCGCTCATTACGACGATGCTGACGATCTCCCTTAATCTCGCGATGGGATTTGCCGGGCTCCTATCGTTCATTCACACCGGATTGCTGGCAGTTGGCGGCTATACAGTTGGTGTGACAGCAATCAAGTATGGCTTGAGCCCATGGCTGTCAATACTCATCGCCGTTGTTGGGGTCACCTTTTTGTGCATAGTGATTAGTTTGATTTCGGTCAGAGCTACTAACATCTACTGGGGCTTGATTACCCTGAGCTTCGATTTGGTAATCATCCAAGTCGCTCAACAATGGAGTTCCATCACCGGTGGATTTAATGGCCTGCCGGGCGTTCCGCGACCTTCGTTAAATGGCGTGCAATTGGATGATGTCGAGTTCTTCTATCTGTGCCTTGCGGCAGCGATGATCACATATATCGTGACCAGGAATATCGTGCTATCACCGAGCGGTCGCGCTTTCATGGCGGTTCGACAGTCACCGGAAACTGCGTCAAGCCTTGGGATCAATCCGGCACGTGCGCGATTGCTCGCCTTTGCCGTCTCTGGGGCGCTCGCCGGATTGGCGGGGGCGCTGTATGCGCAGAACCTGAATTTCATCAGCGCGGAAGTAGCTAATCAAGGACCTCAATTAGCTCTCTTCATCGCCATTTTCCTGGGTGGCTTCGGAACCCTGCTCGGCCCGGTTCTCGGTATGGTCGTCGTGACGATCGTCCAGAATCAAATCCGAGGGCTGGGCAGCAACTCTCTCCTGATTTTAGGGCTGTTTCTCCTCGCCTCGATTCTGATTTTGCCGCGTGGAATTATCGGGACCTGGACATCATCGCGGTTCTTTGAGCGGTATCAGACTCGCCGTCGGACCCGTCGCTCCGCCGACGCGGATGCCAAACCAGCACTTACGCTTGAAGTCTTGCTGAGGCAAGGCAGTGATCGAATAGTCATCAGTACCGGCACCTCTGATATGCCGGTCCTGTCAGCGACCGGCGTCAGTAAGGCGTTTGGCGGCGTTCTCGCACTCCAGCACGTCGACTTCGATCTGCGCCCGCGTGAAGTTCACGGGCTCATTGGACCTAACGGCGCCGGTAAATCAACTCTGGGCAGTTGCATAACCGGATACATCCAGCGAGACTCCGGCGAAGTTGTACTCCGTGGCGAAAAGTTGCCGCGATCTCCCCACGCGGTGGCATTGCTCGGCATCACAAGGGTATTTCAGACACCGCACTTGCTCGACAGCTCCACAGTCATCGAAAATATCCTCACTGGAATGTATTCACGTACTGGTTCAAATTGGCTGACCGCAATTTTCCGGACACCTGGCTATCGAGTCGGTGAACGAGAGCGTCGCGCAGAGGCGCTCGAACTACTCAGGTCGGTTGGGCTTTTAGGCTTAGCCGACAGATCGGCAGCATCACTTTCGCACGGACAGAAGCGACTGGTAGAGATTGTCCGCGCTGTGGCGATGCGTCCAGATGTGTTGATTCTCGATGAGCCAGCAACGGGCCTAGCTAAAGCTGAACTTGTCCAACTCGATGCCATGCTGCGCGCCTTGCGAGATGCGGGGCTGTCAATGTTGCTAATCGAGCACAACATGGAATTCGTCATGTCTCTATGTGATCGCATTACCGTCTTGAGTTTTGGCCAAGTGATTGCACACGGCAGGCCGAATGAGATCGCTTCCTCATTGGTCGTGCGTGAGGCGTATTTAGGTGGTACGGCAGCATGAATGAAGCCGCTCTACTTCTCGACGTGAAAGGTCTGAGAGTGATGTTCTCGCAAATCATCGCCGTGGATGATGTGAGCTTGAACGTTGCTCGTGGTGAGATTGTGGCCCTGCTCGGTCCCAACGGCGCCGGTAAGACGACAACATTGCGGGCGATATCTGGTTTAGTGAAATCCGTTAAGGGCACTATCTATATCGATGGGGTACGAGCAGATCAGCGGTCGGCGCCGCGGGTGGCCCGAATGGGTATCGGACTGGTGCCCGAAGGCCGGAAAGTTTTTCCGACCCACACCGTTGAAGAGAACTTGCAGCTGGGCGGGTTCATGTGGCGTAGGCAGAAAACTCTTTACGCGGAAACTCTCTCCTCGGTATGGGAACTCTTCCCAAGGCTGTACGAGAGACGCACTCAACTAGCGGGGAGCCTGTCAGGTGGAGAAGCCCAGATGCTCGCCGTTGGAAGGGCATTAATGCTCCGACCCCGGCTGCTCGTACTCGACGAACCGAGCCTTGGCTTGGCGCCAAAGGTTGTTGAGGAGTTATTCGGCTTCCTTCGGCGTCTGCATAGCGAACGCGGCTTATCCATCCTGCTCGTCGAACAGGCGGCGACGCGGGCTCTGGAATTGGCCGATCGCGGTTATCTAATCGGTGAAGGTCGGGTAATCACGGCGGGTTCGTCGGAATCATTACGGAACGATCCGGAAGTACAACGAGTTTACTTCGGTAGCTCTGCATCCGAGTGATTGAAGTTAGTCAACGTTCTCAACGATTGGAGAGTCAGATGCAGAATGAAGTCGACCTCTTGCTAAATGGTGGCATCGTCGTTTCAATGAATGACCGTCGCCAGGTCTTCTCGCCCGGCTACGTAGCTATTACAGATGGTGCGATCGTTGCCGTTGGACCATCCCACGAAGCAACGGGCATCGTCGCCAAGCATTCGATTCGGACGGACAACAAGGTGGTACTCCCCGGGTTCGTTAACGGACACACCCATGTTTCCAACGGCATCCATCGCGGTTTGTACGACGAACTGAAGTTAGCCGAATGGATACCGTTCGGTATGTGGCCGGTGCTGCGCTCGCTGACGCAGGATCGGAGTTACTACGGCACCAAAGTGACGATCGCCGAGAACCTGCTCTGCGGTGTCACTACCGGTGTCATCGGTGAGTTCTCGAGCCCCGATCACCATGCAATTGATGGCGCTCTTAGTGCTCTCACGGAGTCGGGGATGCGTGCCGTAGTTGCGAGGATATGCGTGGACGAAGGTGAATCGGATGATCCCAGTCAGGCTTCGCCTGAGGATGTTCGAGAAAGTATCGACGGCGTTCTCGCAGAGGTGGACCGGCTCCGCAAGACTTACGATTCCTCGCTGATCGAAGTGGTTCCAGAGCCACTAGGAGTGCTCCGTTGTAGTCCGGACATGGTCAAGGCATTAACCGCTTACGCAAGATCGGAAGGCACTCGCATGACGATGCATGTCGCGAGTTCGCCGGACGAGTCGGAGGAGTGCATGCGTCTTTACGGTGTCGGATCAGTCGAACGGCTTTCGCAGCTCGGCGTGCTCGGTCCTCATCTACTTATCGCACACTGTGTCATCGCAAATGATCGTGAACTAGCCATGCTTGCCGAGGCCAAGACCGGTGTATCGCACAACCCGGTCTCTAACTTGATGTATGCCGTGGGCACGGCTCCACTTGCGGAGATGATCGATGTCGGTGTGCGGGTCGGCCTCGGTACGGATGGATCAACCACCAATAACGGGCAGAACATGTGGGAGACCATGAAGATGGCGATGTTCCTGCAGAAGGCGCGCTTCGATGCCACTTGGGGATCTGGTGAACTTGCTTTGGAGTTGGCGACCATCGGCGGCGCCCGTGCCATAGGAATGGATGATTCGATCGGGTCGCTCGAAGTCGGCAAGCGCGCCGACATGATTGTGGTCGATCTCGATGTGCCCCAACTGGTTCCTCGTCAGGTGTGGCCGTCGAACCTGGTGTATTCGAACCACTCATCCGCGGTCCGGACCGTGATAATCGACGGTAAGACCCTCGTCGACGATGGGCAGTTGGTCGGTTGGGATATGGCTGATGTCGCAACCAATGCCAATAGGGCCGCAGAAGAAGTGAACAGAGCAACAGGTCTGGCGGATCGATACCGATCACGGACTCGCTGGGAGTGGATCGAATCCTGATTTGTCTGTCGAGGCGAGAACTCGGCCATTCGGTTCCTAGACGGCTGGTTGCTCCACGATCTCTAGCCGCTCCGATTCGCCACCCAGAATTCGGAATGATCGTCGTCCAGCGAAAGGGCCTTCGGCGATCAAGTTGACCGGTGTCGTCGCGAAACCGCCGTCGCTCTTGATCGCGTCATACACGGCTTCGACGTCTTTCGACGCAAACGTCACCATGGCCGTGCCGCCGACAAGTTGTTCATCTGGTGAAGGAAGAGTTTGAAGTTCGCTGGTTGGGTGGCCCTGCAATTCCACCGCGCCATCACCGGTACCGAAGCCACCACTTTTCAAGAAGCTCATCGAAACGGGGTGCCCTTTCCGCAGGCTCCAGGCCTGATGAATAGGGCCCTCCGTTAATTCAACGTCTATCAGCATCGGCATTCCTAGGACGTCGGCATATAGGTGGCGGGTCTGTTCAAACCGATCCGTGCGTAGATGAACCTCGAAAACTCGACCCGTTCCAGATTGCGTCTTAGGAAAGGCACGGCTCTCTGGCTCGGTAACACCGGCGGTGAGAATGAGGTGAGTACCCCAGGGCATTCGCCAGAGGCCGCTGCGATGGATGTTGCTACCCATCTCTGACAGGTCGGAGGTGAATGGCTCTACCAACGCGGTCGCACCGGGTACTCCGGCAAGTCGCGATGCGGCGGCATCGACGTCCGCCACGACGAGTTCGACACTGTCCCAGCCTCGAGGCAGAGAGCCGTCGTATCGCCGCGCCTCATCTTCGAATAGGCAGATTCCTCCGAACCTCTCGCCGGATGATTGCACGTAGATCCAGCGCCGCGGATCTCCTACTGTGGACCCGTCCCAGATGTCGACGGCCTTGGATAACTCACCCTTGCCCTGGAGTTCGAGCCCAAGGATATCGGTAAAGAGTCGGGTCGCCTCGTCGATGTCGGCAACTCCAACCCAGACGCAAGCAAGCTCATCCAGCAGATCGCAGGTCTCGTCGACTCCGGCGCGCTTCATCAGGCCCCTACTCCCAGTTCGAATCAGTATTCCGAAGGCCATTTCACTAAGTGGAACGCCGTTTCAAGTAGATTAAGGGTCTGGTTTCTTAAAGGTCAAGGGGCCGTCAGAGATCCCAATGTGGAGTGCAAGGCAGCCTCGGGGACTTAATTCGTCCGGACGCCATGCATACCTACGATTGTGCGGCAGCGACATTGCGTTTCAAATCGTCGACGAAGATGCAATCGCCAGGTGCGACTCTGAGCGCCTCTACGGCTGCGAAATAGGCGGCCGGTTGTGTATTCGTCGCATCGTAATTTCGAGGGATCTGGTCTTGATTTCCTCGTGGAGCATCCACCTATCAAATGAGTTGTGGCGGGGGTAGTAAGCACGCCGTGGCCTTGACCCTTGTGGTCTGACCCCCTTTAGCCGATCCGGGGTCTTTGGGAGTCTTACTGTCAGGGGTTCCTGGCGGGGAGATGATGACTATGCCTACGAAACGAAGGAAGTCGCCTGAGCAGATCGTTAGGTTGCTTGGGCAAGCTGATCAGATGCTTGCTAATGAGGAGGATGTCGCGGCGGTGTGCCGGGCGTTGGGTGTCTTAAGAGTCATCGTTTCACCGCTGGCGGGGTCTGTATGACGGGATGAAAGTTGATGATGCTAAGCGGTTGAAAGAGCTTGAGCGGGAGAACGTGATGATCGATGCGGCTGCTTGCTGAGGCGGAGTTGGAGAAGGCAGCGTTGAGGGAATTGTCCCGGGGATGAGCCCGCGCCGGATGCGGGCAGCCGCCCATCACTTGATTGCAACGATGAACTTGTCGCAAGAGGTTCGCCTTTCGGGTGGTTGGTATTGCCAGGTCCACGTTCCGCACACTGCCAACAGGTCGAACGCCTTACGATCCGGACGTCGGTCTAAGGACGTGGCTCTGTGACTATGCCAAGGCTCATCCGCGGTGGGGCTATCGACGTGCCCACCATGACGCACGAGCGGAAGGCTGGGCTGTGAATCGTAAGAAAACTCAACGTCTTTGGCGTGAGGAGGGCCTGCGGGTGCTGCAACACCGACGTCGTAAACGTGTGGGATCCTCAACTGTGGATGCGCCAAAAGCGGATGACCCGAACCTGGTTTGGGCTATCGATTTCCAATTCGATTCTGTGGAGTGCGGCCGACAACTAAAAGTCGCATCGATCGTCAATGAGCACACTCGTGAATCCTTCGGCGGGGCTGACCAAGATCTCTATCACCGGTGAAGGTGTCATCGCACTCATCGAGTCCATCGCCGCCACGCCTGGTTATCCAAAAGTGCTACGCAGCGGAAATGGTCCAGAGTTCGTCTGCGACGCAGTTGCCGAATAGGCCCAAAATCGGATGAGACTCACCTTCATTCCACCCGTTGAACCATAGTGAAACAGTTACGTCGAATCGTTCCACGCCAGGGGACGCGACGAATGCTTGAACATCAGGGGGCGGACCACCTGTTGGTGGACATCTTTTACGAGAGGATATTTGTGATGAAAAGTCAGCGCAGGGCGTTCACGCCGGATTTAAGGATGAGGCCGTTAAGTTGGTGGTTAACGCTTGTCGGCTGATCGCCATGGTGGCTAGGGATCTTGGCGTTGTTGAGCGGACCTTATGACCCATGTCGACGAAGCGGGGTCACGCCCACTACGGGGACCAGCCCCATAATTGTCTGACTGTTGTTTCAACGGATGGAATGGTGTTTCATATTGGTTATGTCCTCTCAGAACCAAACCTTGGCCCTTGTCGCGACCTCGTGCGGCGCGATGGAACTCAGCGAACGGCAACTCGTCGTGGGATCCGGTCAAGAACTGGTCTCTGTAGTTGCCGCCGATATCTCGCCGCTTGATCGCCAGATTGCCACCGGCCGGTTTCCGCCAGCTGGTCCTTGGCCTTTCATCTTGGGGCTCTCAGGGGTTGTCCGGCGTAGCGATGGATCGCTGGCCTTTGCCTTCGTCGAATCAGTAGGCGGTGGCTATCACCGAGATGGGGTGCACGCTCTGAGCGCCGTAGTAGACAGCAACATTCTCGTCCCACTTCCTGAGGGTCTGGAACCCGTGATAGCCGCTGCGGGACTAACGACACTGGCAACCGCACACTCGGTTTTTGAAGATGTCGCCCCGATAAGAGCTGGCGACAATGTTCTGGTGTTGGGTGCCAGCGGCGGCGTAGGCCGATCTGTCATTGCCATTGCGCTCAGCAAAGGCGCCAACGTGATTGCTGTTTCGCGTACACCCATCCATGGACTTGACGAACGCGTCACCGCCTTAGGCGTTGATGACTTCCATCTTCAGGTACGAGACCTCACCAATGGCGTTGGCGCTCACGTGATCGTCAACGTGCTTGGTGGAGATATCACCTCTCGCGCAATCGGCGTTGGCGCGGGGGATTGCAAACATTTGCTCCTCGGGTTCTCTGCAGGTCCGATGATGACTCTGGTTGCCCCAATGTTCCTTGGCGGCGAACACCAACTCATCGGCTTTAATCTGCTCCGTCGGTCTCCGGCTCGCATCAGGGAATTGACTGTGGAGAGTCTCAGTGACCTAGCCGCTGGAGTCTATGAGCCGCAAGTGGCTGCTCAAGTTAGCCTCGAACACATTGTTGAGGCATATGTGTCCTCTGCGACCGCGTCAGGTCGTACCGTGCTGGTGAACAAAGAGATCTAGACATGTACGACGTGATCGTGGTGGGGGCTGGAACTGCTGGAATCCCTTGTGCGCTTGAGGCTTCACGGAACGGCGCGAGAGTCCTCCTCCTGGAGAAGGATCATCAGGTTGGTGGGACCCTGCACATCTCGGGCGGACACATGGCTGCTGCCGGGACCCGTCGCCAGCGTGAAAAAGGAATCGAGGATTCGCCTGCGCTTCATAAGGCGGATATAGACCGGATTTCAAATCACGGAGCACGCGAAGATCTTGCTGACCTGGCCGTGGAACTTGCCGCGCCAACTTTGGAATGGTTGGTCGATAACGGATTCGAGTTCGCGCCAGAGAGGCCACGCCTTGTATACGGTCATGAGCCATACGGGGTTGCGCGCACTTACTATGGACCGGAACAGGGGAAGAGCATCCTTTCCGTCCTTGTGAAACTCCTTGACGATGCCGTGGCTAAAGGGGAAATTGAATTGCGCTTGAGCGCCGACGTCGTTGAACTAGTTGTTGGTGATTCCGACGAAGTATGTTGCCTTCGATTGCGGGATGGAAGCGAGTTGGCGGCCAACTCGATTGTGCTCGCCACCGGTGGCTTTGGTGCAAATGGCGAACTCTTCCAAGAACTCGAGAAGGGCCATCTCGTTAGCGCCGCTTGGCCAACTTCAAATGGCGACGGCATCACGATGAGCCGTCGAATCGGAGCGGCCATAGTCGGCGAAGGAACGTACCTTCCGACTTTCGGCGGGCTTCCCTCTCCCGATGGGAGCGGCCGAGTGCGCTGGTCTGACCGGCCACTTCTGATCGCCACTGAACGGCCACCTCATGAAATTTACGTCGATCGAAACGGGAAACGATGGGTCAGCGAAGACGAGCCCAGCATCGATGTGAAGGAGCATGCGCTTGTCGGCATTCCTGACATGACCTTCTGGACCATTTTTGACGCCAGAGCGCTTGTTGCCTCGCAGCCGATGGTTGTTGGTTGGAGTCCAGAGCATTTCAGGCAAGAAGTTAATAATCTGGCCGGAGTATTCGCCGGTCAATCGCTTTCGGAACTAGCAGAACGCGCCGGAATCGACCCGGAGGGGCTCGAGCAGACGGTCGCCGAATACAACGATCAGGTAACGAGCGGAGAACCCGACCCGTTTGGGCGCACGTTCCGACCAGGGACTATCAGCGAGCCACCTTTCTACTCGCTGCAGAATCACGCAATCACTCTCATCACATTCTCAGGCGTAGATGTAGATAGCCAGTTGCGAGTACGCAAATCCGATGGCACAGCCTTCAAGAACCTCTATGCTGTTGGCGAATTGCTCGGAGCCGGGGCAACGATGGGAAAGTCCTTCGTTGGGGGAATGCTGGTCATGCCATCGATCGCGTTCGGCAAATGGTTGGGGGAAGAACTTGGCAAGCGAAGCACCTAAAGATGCATCCAGAGACCCCGAGTACCTTCGAATTGCGGAGAGCGTCAAGGCGCAGATCATGTCTGGCGCCCTTCTGCCTGGAGATCGATTGCCCACGGAAGCCGAATTCACAGATCAGTACAAAGTGAGTCGCTCAACTGTCCGAGAAGCGCTGCGCATGCTGGCAACGCAGAACTTAACATTTACGACGCGGGGAGTCTTTGGCGGCACCTTCATCGCCCACCCAACGGCCGAGCAGGTAGCAGATTCACTCGAACTCGGATTCCGACTATTAGTTGCCAACCCGGACGGCATCACCGCGCGCTCGCTCCTCGAAGTCCGCGAGATAGTAGAAGTCCCAGCAGTAATTCTCGCTGCTGAGCGCATCACTCCAGAGCAACTCATCAAACTTGAGTTATCTCTCAAAGGAAATGAGCCGACAATTCTTGAACGCCATGTGAGAAATCAATCGTTCCATCAGTATCTGATCAATGCGGTGAATAATGAGTTACTTGAAACAGTGATGCAACCAATTGTCGCGGCGATCAACCATCGCTTCAGATCTGACAAAGATGAACCAGAGTTTCGGGCTCAGGTCGATCGAGATCATGAGGAAATATTTGCGGCCGTCAAGATTGGAGATGGAGCAGCTGCCGCTACAGCAATGCGCGAGCACTTGCGCCGCCTGGAGTGGGCTTACCTCCAGTAGTCTTCATGAGCATGCGCGCAGTAGCAGTTGCGAGATCTCGACCAGAATCAGTGTAGATCCGCCAGGACATCGATACGATTTCTCGCTCGCCATTTGTCTTCCACGGCTCTCGATCGATCTGCTTTACTTCCACCGCGATCTTGTCTCCGGGAAACGCAGCTGCAAGAAATCGAACGGAGTCAAAACCAAGCAGCGCAACTGCATTCTCCAGTTCAGATCGTCCCTCGATCAGCCCGCCGGCAAAGAGAAGAAGTGCTTGTCCTGGGAACGGACGCCCACTCATTCCAATGGTCGCTGGTGCCACGGGGTCAACAAAGAGCGGATGTGTGAAACCGCCAACGTTCGTTAGCGTTTGTCGATCGCTCTCACTAAGCGCGCGGAACTCGGTCGTGAAGTTCAATTCCACTGGGGCGCCCGCTTTTCAACAAATGATCGATGGCCCTCGTTTGCCTGGGGATCTTCGCTAACAAATTTTGTGAAGATCTCCAATTCGACTTTGGCTGCCTCGTCATGGTTGAGCCCTCGGGTCTGTTCGATGATTCGCTTAGTTGCATCAAGCGCCGAGAGCGAAGTGTTGGTGATTTGACTGACAAAGGCCTCCACTTCGGAACGGAAGGTCCCCGTTGGGAAGATTCTGGCGGCAAGTCCAGATGACAAGCACTCGTCAGCCTTCATCCATCGAGCGGTGTAGAGCAGGTCGCGGGCCCGTTGCTCACCTAGAGCCCGGCGCGATCTGAAAGTCGCCCCACCCGCAGGCGGTACGCCGCTGCCAAGGTGGACGTCGCCGATCTTTGCTTCATCGGCGATCACCACGAGATCGGCCGCCAGGAGGAGTTCAAATCCGCCCGCCCGAGCGAATCCATTGACCGCGGCGATTACCAGTACGGGTAGTTTCTCCAGGCGCAGCAGGAGATCGTGATACCGAGAAACGAATGGAATGAAGGTGCCGAGCGGGTCAGCGAAGCAATCGGCCAGGAAGGTTATATCCATTCCGACGCAGAAAGCTCGCCCGGTGCCGGTTATGACCAGGGCTCGCAGCGTGCGATCGCGTTCAATCTCATCGCAGGCCTCAGCCAGCAGGTCCAAGACGGCTGGTGTCAGAGCGTTCTGGGCCTGCGGACGTTCGATGGTGAGCCAGAGCGATTTGCCGACTCGGGCTAGGCTCCCTACGGAGGTTGTTAAACTCATAGTGGAACATTACATCGCTCTGTGGAACAATCAATAGAAATTGTCAGACTTTTTGGGAGGATCTGAGATGGCGGTTCACAGACCACAACTAGGACGTTTCTTTGAAGACTTTGTGGTGGGTGACTCTTATCAGCATCCGCTGGGGCGCACCATCTCGGAAGCTGACAACACCTGGTTCACACTTCTGACCATGAATACGAATCAGTACCACTTCAATGCGCATGCCTCAGAACTCAATCCCATTACTAAGGGTCGGGTCATCGTCAACTCGGGTTTGACCGTTGCGATGGTACTTGGGATTTCGGTCATCGATATCAGTCAGCATGCGATCGCCAATCTTGGCTGGAAATCGATTGAACTCAAGCATCCGCTTTATGTCGGAGACACCCTTTACGGCGAGTCTCTCGTGCTCTCGGTGCGGGAATCGAAGTCATATCCGTATGCAGGAATTGCAGGATTTCGAACGCGGGGTCTCAACCAAGACGGAGAGGAGATCATTTCCTGGGAGCGAACGGTGATGATCAACAAGCGATCATCGGGAATCGATGATGTGCGCTTCCCATTAGCAAAGACCGGGCCAATGCAGGATGGTTCGTGATGGGTGTACGGATTACGTATGCACCTTGGGGTGAAACGATTTCTGAATTAATCGATGTTTCACAACGTGCTGAAAAAGCAGGGGCAGAGGTGGTGTGGGTTCCTGAAATGCACCGTAGCGCGACCGTTGTCGCAGCTGCACTCGGAGCAGCAACCGAGCACGTGGGAATCGGAACTTCGATTGCCTTGGGTTTCACCCGGAGTCCGCTGATTGCCGCGCTTGAGGCAATGGATATCGACGAGATCAGCAACGGGCGTTTCTACTTTGGTATCGGCTCTGGCGTGCAACGGCTCAACGAAGATTGGCACAATGCCCGGTGGGGGAAACCGGCCGCACACCTGCGCGAAGTCGTCAGCATTATTCGAATGATTATTGAGAAGTCGCACACTGGTGAGCGAATGACTTTTGAGGGTGAATTCGAGCGAGTAGATATCCGCGGATTCCGACGCCCCTGGGCGCCAGTGCGTACGAATATCCCTATCTACATGGCTGGAATGGGCCCGATCATGACCAAACTCGCGGGCGAGATTGGCGATGGCTGGATCTCACATGAGCTCTGCTCGCCGCGTTATCTGCAAGAGTTGATGCTGCCCTGGCTTGATGAAGGACTCAATCGCGCTGGACGCAAACGTGAGGATTTCGAAATTGTTGTCTCGGCATGCTGCGCGATCGATGAAGATTCCAAAAAGGCCAAGCGGTGGGCGGCCGGACTTGTTGGTTTCTATGCAACAGTGAAGACATATGCCGAATTCTTTGAATTCCACGGCCTCGCCGCGGAGCAGGATGCGGTGATCAAGGAATTCAAATCAGGCCTAGGCAGCGACTTTCTCGGGCATGTCGTACCCGACCACATGGTCGATGCGCTCACTTTCGCTGGCACGGTCGAAGAAGTCTTTGGGCAGATCAAGGCATATGACGGTCTGGCAGATACGGTGAAGTTGAGCCCGCCGACTCACGGCCTCAATGCGGCAGAGACCCGCAAGGCCCAAGAGCAAATTCTCTCGATGATTCCTAAACTGACGGGTCGCGCATAATGGCACTACGTCCGCTTGAAGACGTCCGCGTAATCGCGATTGAGCAGTATGGGGCAGGACCTTTTGGCACCATGCATCTGGCCGATTTGGGCGCTGAAATCATCAAAATCGAGGATCCCCGCGTTGGTGGAGATATTGGTCGATACGTGCCCCCTTATGCAGAAGGCGAAGATTCGCTCTTCTTCGAAGCATTCAATCGCAACAAACGATCAATCTCCCTTGACCTGTCCACCATCGAAGGTCGAGCGGTTTTCGAGGATCTCGTCAAAGTCTCAGATGTCGTGTACAGCAACTTGCGCGGTGACGTCCCAGCAAAAATAAAAATTCGCTACGAGGACCTCAAGCATCTCAACCCGGCAATCGTCTGTTGTTCTCTCTCGGGTTTTGGTATGAGCGGTCCGCGGATGAAAGAGCCTGGGTATGACTACATACTTCAGGGGCTCGCTGGTTGGATGGATCTCACTGGAGAACCAGATGGTCCGCCCACCAAGTCTGGGCTCTCGATGGTGGACTACTCAGGTGGTTTCGTGGCCGCCATCTCGCTTCTCTCTGGACTTCATGCTGCCCGTCGCGATGGCATCGGTATGGATTGCGACGTAAGCCTCTACGACACGGCAATATCGATGCTCACCTACCCTGCGGTTTGGCACATGAATGCCGGCTTTACTCCGGTTCGGACCCATCACTCGGCTCATCCTTCACTCGTGCCTTTTCAAGCGTTTGAGGCCAAGGATGGTTGGCTCATTGTCGGTTGCGCCAAGGAGAAGTTTTGGCATCGACTCTGCGACGTCGTAGGCCATCCAGAGTGGACGACTGATCCGCGCTTCGAGAATTTCGCCTCCCGACAAACATACGCCGGCGAACTCCTGCCGATGCTGGAACAGATCATCGCCACCCGAAACGTCGACGAGTGGCTGCCGGAACTCTATGCGGCTGCCATTCCCTGCTCGCCCATCAATGACGTTGAACAAGCCTTGAAAGAGCCACACACGCTTGCCCGCGACTTGATCATCGAGACGGAGCACGATCGGTATGGAACAATGCGTCAGGTCGCCTCTCCTGTCCGCGTAGGTACCGAACCTCCGATCTATCGTCGAGCCCCGAAACGAAATGAAGACTTCGACCACGTGATGCGTGAAATCCTGCACTATGAAGATGCCAGCATTCTGGAACGCACTAATGGTGGGGCTTTTGGAGCGAATGAAACGGCGGTTGAGGAAGCATCATGAGTATCGCTCGCACACTTGTTGAGTGGTCATCTTCGCTTCGCGCTAGTGATGTGCCGGACGAAGTTGCGACGATCGTGTGCGAACACATACTAGATAGTTTTGGCAATGCCATAGCGGCGGTGCGAAGTGGCGCATCGGATCCCACCAAGGACGTGGCACTTGGGCTAGGCGGTCCAGCTACATCAACCGTTTGGGGAAGTAGCCAGCGAATTAGCTCACCGGCTGCCGCACTCGCGAATGGCGTGGCTATACACGCATTCGATTTCGATGACACTCATGCGGGCGGTCTGGTGCATGCGTCCGCCGTGACGCTGCCTGCGGCCTTTGCCGTTGGCGAAGAGATGGGTTCAAGTGGCGAAGAGGTATTTGAGGCGATCGTTGTTGGGCTCGAGACCGTGTGTCGAATAGCAATGGCAACACCGCATGGGTTTCATGCACGCGGACTCCACGCCACGCATGTCTGCGGCACGTTTTCCTCTTCTATCGTGGCTTCCCGGCTCATGGGCTTAGGTGATGAGGTCGCTATCAATGCGTTTGGAATTGCTGGCAGCGCATCTGGTGGCCTGCTTGAATTCCTATCGACCGGATCCTCGACGAAACAGCTTCATCCTGGGATGTCCTCATTTTCCGGGATACTCGCCACGCGACTTGCGGCGGCAGGTGCCAGCGGACCCGAGACAGTTATTGAGGGAAAGCATGGAATTTTAGCCACGCTCTCAGCACGTGACGCCGATCCGTCAGTCATCGTCGAAGGCCTATCCTCGCGATGGGAATCAACGCAAATCACAATCAAGCCATATCCAGCCTGTCAACTCTCTCATGTCAGTCTCGATGCGGGACGTGTTGCGATTGCTGCGTTGAAGGCGGCGGGACATGAAATTTCGGAGATCACATCGGTCACGACCGACGTACATCCCGATTCGGCATCGATAGTTTGTGAACCGGCAGATGCCAAGTACTCGCCGAAGAGTTCCTATGATGCAAAATTCTCACTGCCCTGGTCCCTTGCGGCGCTCTTCATTGATGGTGATGTGAACATCGGAACCTATAGCGAGAGCTCGATCGCTCGAAGTGATGTGAAAGCATTAGCTAAGAAAGTTGTAGTCAACGTGATTGCGACAGATGGCGTTGCGGCAGATGCATCAGGGCGTGTGGTGATTGCAATTCACAGTGGAGAAGTTTTTGAGGGAAGAGTTGCACGTAGCTCCGGCAGCCCAAGTTCGCGTCTTTCGCGCAAAGCACTGCTTGCAAAATTCCATTCAAATTGCGGTGGCCCAACTGTGGAAACTAATGATCTGGCGCAGAAGATCCTCACCTTGCGAACCCTGACATCGATCGAACCAATCCTTGTCCTTGCCTCACAGATTGTGGAGAGCTGAAATGTTGACTGCCATAAAGCCAAAGAACTTCCCTTGGTTCAAGTATGAGGGTTATACCTTCAGCCTTGGCCTTCTCCACGGAGAGCAGGCGTATCTCTCAGGGCATTCAGCGAGTGAATATGATCCCGAGAGCTCGAAGATCGTTGTGCGCGGTGGAATGGCAGATCAGACACGTACTGCCTACGCCAAGATTGGAACCATTCTCGAGGCAGCAGGGCTTACCTACGCCGACGTTTCGAAGGTGACTGAGAACGTCACGGTTTCCGGGATTGAGCAGTACGACGAATGTGCCGGTGTGCGAAATGAAATCTTCGGTGCACACCAGCCGGTGATCGCCACTGTAGTCGTGGATCGACTCCTTAGGCCTGCCGCTCTCATTGAAATCGAAGTACATGCGCAGCCATCTGGCGGCGTTCCACTCGTGCTTGGCTCAGAAGGCAAATGGCGACAGGGGACCATTCGCGAAGGCGCAGATTCGTCTGTGTACCTGCCCACCATGTTGCCGGTCGATGCGAATGGCGAGGTCGTCCATCAGGGCGACTTCGTCGCGCAGTACCGCTACTGTCTCGAGAGAGCCGGCCAGCTGCTCGAGTCGGTGGGCCTCACTCTGGGCAATGCAGTGACAACCTACGATTACTCGACACCGGCAACGCGCGACATCTATTCAAAATCCGGGCGGGTTCGCAGGGAGTTGCTCGGTGGCAATGGTGTCTTCCCTGGCGCGGGAGGGATCCTGATGTCGCGCCTCCATCAGTCTGAAATCTTGGTGGCCGTTGATATTGTCGCAAGTCGCCTTCCACTGACTTCGATCAATCCAGGGTGGAAGCGGTACGAGACGCTCACCTATACGCCAGGGGTTCTGGCAGGTAAGACTCTCTACATGTCCGGGTTTGCATCCCTAGATATGGCAACGCAAGAAGCGCTACATCCAGGGGATGTTGTCGCCCAGGCCGAAACAACATATTCGGCAATCCTCGAGGTCCTGACGGCTGCTGGAGCGGGTCCTGAGGATTTGGTGTCGACGATCGAGTATGTGACTCCCGAGGGATTGGCGAATTACCGTGGAGTGGCGGGAGTACGTGAGCGGATGCTGCGCGCCCCGTGGCCAGCGTCAACAGGGGCGGTCTGTGCCGAGTTGCTGCGTCCGGAGTTTCAACTGGAAGTATTTCCGATGGCGATCCTTCCGTGAGTCTATTGACGCCTGAGATTGCGGCACTTCGCGGCGCAAGCGTCACATATGTTGCACCAGAGCCATTTGGAGCAGCATCGATCAGATATTTCGCCCTCGCCATCGGTGATCACAATCCACTTTATTTGGATGAATCCTTTGCCAAAGCTCACGGTTACCCGGGTGTCATCGCGCCACCAACCTTGATCTGCGAAACAAATCAATACGCGAATCTTCCGAAAAATAGCGAGGGCTATGCAGGCCACTATTGGGAGGTTGATGTGCCCAATACTCGGCAAGTGCGTTCAGGAAACTCATATGCCTTCTATCAACCGGTCACCGTCGATGACATCATCACGGCGACCTGGACCATCAGCGATATTTCTGAGCGAACTACTTCAAAAGGTCTCGGCATGATGACCATGGTCTCCACTGCCGAGTACCGCAATCAACGGCATGAGTTGCTCTGTACAAACCGCGAAACACTCATGTGGGTTGAGATTGCCGGCGAGGTGAAGCCATGACATTCGACGTTTCAATTGGCGAGCAGATGCCCCCTTTGACCAAGCACATCGCAATTACTGACATGGTGGCGTATGCCGGCGCGACTTGGGATTGGCACAAGCTGCATTATGATCCGGCGTATCTGGCAGAGAAGAAATTGCCCGCTCCCGTAGTCGACGGGCAAGTATTTGGCGCCTATCTCGCGCAGGCAATTCAAGATTGGCTCGGCCCAGAAGCATTCATCACCGAGCTCTCATTTCAATTTGCCTCTATGGTTTTTGCCGGCCAGACAATTCGCTGCGAAGGAATCGTCAGCGCTGCGACGGCTGATTCAATCAAGCTCGATCTTCGAGTCGTCGTCATAGATGAGTCGGGAAGCGAGAAGTCGGTAGCAGTGGCTCCGGCAAGTGCGACGGTGGCGAAAAGATGACAAACGTCGCGATTGTTGGCGCTGCTGAGTGCGATCTGGGAGTCACCGGACTCTCGATCCTCTCGCTCCAAGCGCAGGCGATCACGCGAGCCCTTGATGACGCAGGGCTTTCCATCTCGGATGTCGATGGGATCGCGACGACAGGCGTCTCACGCTTCTCGGCCACTCAGCTTGCCGACTATTTGAATATCACGGCGACATTCACCGATTCCACCTTTGCTGGCGGCAGTGCTTTCGAAATGTTTGTTGCTCGAGCGGTGCATGCCATTGAATCTGGCCAGGCCAATGTTGTCGTGATTTCTTTCGCGTCAAACCAACGTTCCGCACGGTCGCGCTCTCTCGGCGGAGTGATCGAGCATCACACTCCTGAGGCACAATTTGAAACGCCGTACGGACCGCTCTTTCCCCTCAGCTACTACGCAATGGCGGCTCAGCGCTACCTGCATGATGTTCCGAATGCTCGTGAAGCGCTCTCCGAGGTGGCAATCAGCGCGCGCGAATGGGCGTTGCTCAATCCCAAGGCGTTCCGCTTTGGTCAAGACCCCCTAACCCGTGACGCGATCGAAGGATCAGCGCCAATCTCCTCGCCGTTGACCGGCCTTGACTGTTGTCTGGTCACCGATGGTGGGGGCGCTATTGTGCTGACGTCGATGAAACGGGCCAGGGACCTCAAGAAGCAACCAGTCCGTGTCCTCGGTTTTGGTGAGTCGGCCACCAACACTTCGATGACCCGTGTCGATGATCTGCGTCGGACAGGTGCGATCTCGAGTGGGAACCAAGCCTTCGCCATGGCAGGACTGTCACCGAAAGATGTTGATGTCGTCCAGGTGTACGACTCATTCACCATAACCGTGCTTCTCACCCTGGAAGCACTGGGTTTCTGCGACATCGGCGGCGCGGCTGAATTTGTCCGCGACGGCAAAACCCGTCCAGGCGGGTCATTCCCCTTGAACACTTCGGGTGGTGGTCTGTCTTACTGTCATCCAGGTCAGTTCGGAATCCTCTTGCTCGTCGAAGCGGTTCGGCAGCTGCGAGGCGAAAGCGATAAACGACAAGTACCGGGTGCGAAGGTCGCGCTGGCCCACGGAACGGGCGGCATTCTCTCCACGCATGCGACAGTACTTCTGGGGGTGGAGTAAGTGAGCGACGCATTTCCTTACCTACCCATCGAAGATGAAGTGTCCGCACCGTTCTGGGCTGCGACCAGAGAGCGCCGACTTCTCATTCAATTTTGCCCAGAATGTGCGCGCTTTCAGCACTATCCGCGCGCGATCTGCACGCAATGCGGCGGCACTTTTTTGGAATGGAAAGAACCAACAGGGAAGGCCACCATCGATTCGTGGACGCTCATTGCTCGCGCACCCTCTGAAGGCTTTGAAGCGCCTTACTACATAATTCGGGCCCGTCTCGAAGAGAACGTGATCATGCTCTCCCGATTTGTCGGGAAGGGCGAACCCAAGTGCGACATGCCAGTAATCCTCGGATGGCAATCACTGTCCGACGGCCGCCATCTACCAGTTTTCATCTCTGAACAGGAGCAGTAATGGACTTCACGTTAAATGCGGAGCAGCAAGCGTTTCGCACCGTCATGCGGGATTTTGTCGAGAAGGAGATCAAGCCCGTTGCCAGCGAATGGGAGCGCTCAGGCCGATATCCAACCGAAATAGTCCAAGGACTCAAGGACCTTGGCCTTTTCGGAATGACAATCCCTGAAGAGTTCGGCGGGCTCGCGCTCGACATGGTCTCCTTCTCTATTGTCTTTGAAGAACTTGCTCGCGGCTGGATGGGTATTGCCGGAATCCTCGGCAGCCACTCCCTTGCATGTTGGATGATCAACAAGCACGGGACGCAGGAACAGAAGCAGAAGTTTCTGCCAGAACTCGCGCAGGGAATCCGTCGAAGTGGAATCGGCCTTACCGAGCCAGGGGCAGGAAGCGACCTGCAAGGGATTCGCACCGTTGCCAAAAAAGTCGGTGACAAGTACGTGATCAATGGCACCAAAATGTGGATCACCAACGCCCGCTATGCCAACCCGCTTCCGGTCCTAGTCAAGACCGATCCAAATGCGAGCCCCGCCCACAAGGGCATGAGTGTTCTGCTCGTCGAATCGGGTACGCCTGGGTTCACGGTCAGTCGCGACATCGGAAAGATGGGTTACAAGGGAACTGAGTCATGCGAGGTCGTGCTTGACAATGTAGAAGTTCCTGAGAGCGCTCTTCTTGGTGGCGTGGAAGGCCGTGGAATGCAGCAAGTTTTGAGCGGTCTTGAGACTGGTCGAATCAATGTCGCGGCCCGAAGCGTTGGCATTGCCCAGGCGGCGTACGAGGCGGCCCTTGAATACTCAAAGAATCGCACTGCCTTTGGCCAGCCGATCAGCGATTTTCAAGCAGTTCAATTGAAGATTGCCGACATCGCAACGCACCTCCAATCAGCCCGATTGATGACGCTTTGGGCCGCCTCTCGCGCTGATTCGGGTCACCGGGTCGATATGGAATCGGGAATGGCCAAATACCTCGCCAGTGAAGTGGCGATCACCGCCTCGCTCGAAGCAATGCGGATACATGGTGGCTATGGGTACTCAACCGAATACGTCGTAGAACGTCTATACCGAGATGCACCACTCATGGCCATCGGTGAGGGAACCAACGACATTTTGCGTATGGTTATCGCGAAGTCTCTGATCAGCGGGAAGACGACGATCTGATGATCGCGCGCAGCCATCTTTATGTCCCCGCCGATGATGCGGATCGGCTGGCAAAAGCGCTATCCCGAGGTGCGGACGCGTTGATTGTGGATCTTGAAGATGGCGTGGCGCCAGACTCCAAAATTGCTGCGCGAAGCACACTCACTGAGTGGCTCAATGAGGTTTCCGTTGATGCGCACATTTGGGTGCGTATCAACGCAGGGACTCTGCGCCATGAGGATGTGCGAGCCGCCATTCACCCAAGAGTCGCAGGTTTGGTACAGGCCAAAAGCGAGAGCGTCGAGGACCTCAAGGAACTGAACCAATTGGTGAGCGTCCTCGAGGTCGAACGGAATATCGCTGAGGGTCACACGCAAATCTCGCCGCTGATTGAGAGTGCACTGGGAATTCTGCGCGCTGTCGATATCGCACAGGTGTCGCGCGTGTCGCGACTTCAGGTCGGGGAGGCGGATCTGAGCGCAGACATTGGCGTCACTCTCGGGGCTGATGAGCGCGAACTTCTCTACGCTCGAAGTCACGTGATTCTCGCCTGCGCCGCAGCAGGCATCGAACCTCCGATCGCACCAGTCTCGTCCAACTTTCGAGATTTAGATGCCTTCAAAAATTCCACCTTCGCCTTCAAGCGCATGGGATATTTCGGCCGTGCCTGCATTCACCCAGCCCAAATTGAAGTCGTCAATGACGTTTTCACCCCTACTGGTCAAGAGATCGAAGATGCCGAAGATCTCGTCCAACGATTCGATGCGGCCAAGGGTGGTGTCTGCCTCGACTCTCGCGGACGCATGGTTGATCTCGCAGTGATTAGATCGGCACAACGTACGCTGAGCTTGAAAGGACTCCGGAATTGAGTGACTGGAAGGATCCGCGTTCACTGACCGACTGGCGAGTGTTGCCAATCCCTGATTCGTCAACTCACGTTGACGCGGTTCGCCTTCACGTCGGAAGCGATGGATCCTCCACTCTTCTTGTTTGCTTCCCTGCGGGTTGGACCCGCGCAGTCGAAGGATTTTATGAGTGTGCGGAGGAATTCGTCGTGCTCGAAGGCGAACTCCATCTTTCAGATTTCGTCTTCGTATCTGGCGACCACGGTTGGGTTCCTGCTCGCGGCGCGCGTGGCCTCACCCAGACTCTCGTCAAAACCTATGCACTCGCGCACTTCTTCGGCTTTCCAAAATGGATCAATGACAGGGTGGCTGAGTTCGATCGAACAGCCACAAAACGACATCGCAACTGCGAAATTGGCGATTTAATTCGCGGCGATTCAGGTGATGGCACTCATGGCTCGACGTACTTTCGCGGTGCAGGGGAGAACGTGACAATCGAAACCGGGGGAGAAGCGATCACGGTGGACGGACTCTGGAGTGAACTTCTGCCGGACGAAATCGTGACTCTGCCCGCTAACGCATTTGTGCGCAGTAACTAGACGCTTATCTTTTGGGGAAGGGCAATGCGCAGTAACCACCAGCAACTAATCGTGGCCACGCCGCAAATTGCGATGCCAATCGAGTACCCGTTATAAGTTGAGTGGGCCGCCCAACCGATCACTTCCGAGATTGAGACAAAGAGTGAGATGCCTACTACTCCGCCGATTTGGCGCACCAAGGAGAGTGCGGCAAGGCCCGATGATGCCTTGTTCGATTCAACCGAGTTCATGATGGCGATGGTGTCCCCGCTAAAGAGAAGCCCGGTAAATAGTCCGGCGAACATGAGAATCGGGAGCAAGATCGGAAGTGGCCCGCGAGAAGCCGCCCCGATCATGACGTAAATAGAGGCGAGTCCAAGTGCAGCGCCGACCATGATGCGCCGTAGGCCTACCTGGGCGCTCCAATTACCGGTCATTCGCGAACCTAGGGGCATCAATATGCAAAGGCTCACCACAATGATGCCGCCCCAGGTGGGGGAGAGGTGCCGACTGCCTTGGCTAAGAATCGAGATAAGGAAAGTGGCTCCGGCGATAGTGGCGTTGTAGATCATGCAAGCCAGCAATATTCCGCGAATTCGAGGATCTTCGAACCAATTTGGATCAATTAGCGGATGCGAGACTCGCTTCTCAGTTCGGAAGAAGAGCCGAAGCATAAGAAGACCAAAGGCGAATGCAATTACATCAAATATGGTGTGGCGATTCTGGCGTCCAAGGTCGATGATCGACCAACAGAGAGCCAAGACGGCAAGGCCTGCAGAAGAGACGCCCAGGGAATCGATAGGTTGTGGATGTGCCCGTCTGGGTCCGTCGTTCAGGCGCCGCACGAGGAAGATTCCAAACGTGGCAAAGACTACTTGCCCCATCAGGGCCGCTCGCCAGCCGACGTGATCGATGAGTATTCCGCCACCAACCGGGCCGAGCATCAACCCGACCGAACTCAGACTTATCCAGAGTCCCACGGTGCGGTTGCGGTCCCTCTCAGTCACATTTGCGCTGAGGAGTGCGGCGCCATTTGGCAACATGAATGCCGCCCCGATTCCCTGAAGAACTCGTGCGGTGATCAGCAAATTCATGGATGGCGCTTGCGAGCCGGCTAGGGCAGCGAGCCCAAAGACCAAGAGTCCAAATTGAAACATGCGCCGCGGTCCAAATTTGTCGCCGAGAGCACCAGAGATGGGAAGCATGCTCCCCGTCATGAGACTCATACCGTTCAGGATCCACTGGAGCGAACTAGTTTCTGCGCTGAAGGCCGCTCGTATGGTGGGGAGTGCGACGATCATTGCGGTGTTGTCGTACATCACCGCCCCTAGTCCAATGGCGCAAGTCGCGGCAACAGCGAAACTAGATTTTGCGGCCTTCATCGCTGGATCAATCGAAGAAGCTCGCGGAAATCCGAGCGCGACTTCAGTGCACTCAACGTGATCAAGCGATCGACAGCGACGTCGTCGAGTAATCGCGACGCATTGAGTCGGAATTTAGTGAGTATCTCTTCATGCGAGAGTGGCGAATTGGCGCTACCCCGACTTGCATCGACGCGCTTTTCGAGCATCGAACCGCCCTTTGTCTTTACGCGAACTACGGCAGCGAAGGCGTTTGGAAAAATCTCGGTTGCGCGGGCGTCAGCGACAACGGTTACCTTGCCGGCAATATCGAGACGCAGGGGATCGTCCCAAACGCCATCAGTGAAGTCGTCGAGATAAACGCCGAGTCCTCCACCGCCTATTAAGGCCGCGGCCAATGTATATGGGCCAGAGAATTTCGCGTGATAGCCGCTACGGGGGTGCTGCTTCTCTTCAATCGGCTCGCCGATAGTTCTGATAACCGGCGCAGCGACGCCGAGCTCAATTTCTGCGACATCTTCTGCCCGTAGCCCTTCGGCGCGTAGCGCGAGAGCGCAGTCGATTCCCGGATGGGTGAAGTGATTTGTCGGGTAGGGCTTGTATGCGGTTCGAAGAAGCTCCCAACGAGACCCGAGGTCATCAAGTAGAGCGCCTTCGTCATACTTTCCATCTAGGTATGCGTTGAAGAAACCGAAGCGACCTTCAAGAACTGTAGGAGGTCCGGTGATTCCCTCCTTCGCCATCAACGCGGCCACAATTCCACTGTGAGCGGCCCAGCCGCAGTGAATTCGCTTTACGGTTCCACCAGTGCGATTCGCCTCGATGATTCCGGCGCCCATGCTTGCCGCGACGCCGATTGCATCTGCGATTCCATTGGCATTAAGTCCATAGAGCAAACCCGCTGAGACCGCTGCTCCTAAAGTGCCGCAGATCGACGTTGCGTGAAATCCCTTTTCGAAGAAGATGGAGTTGCCTTCTTCAGGGAGGTATGAAGCCATGCCGAGTCGATTGCAGATCTCGATTCCTGCGGCGATCGCCGAAACTAGCGCCTCCGGTGTTGCGCCAACTTCTTCCGCCACTGCAAGTGCTGCGGGTATCACCGAAGATGACGGGTGAAGCACAGATGGCAGGTGCGTGTCATCAAAATCAAGAACATGGGCGAGGGTTCCATTGACTAACGCTGCGTTGGCGGCCGGCACTCGGATGTGCGATCCGATGACTCCGCTTGCTTCTGAGCCGCCCCAAGAGGTGACGATGCGTTCCGTTGCACGATCCGGATCGTTCTCACTGCTTGATTCAGCCCGTCCGGCGAGCGAATTCCCTATTACATCCAGAATCCGCTCGTTCACATCGTTAGCAATCCTCTCGCTGCCGCCCGCCCCAGTGTTATAGGCGAACTCTGCAAGTATTTGTACATGAGTGCGAGAGTTCATTCGTGAGCAATCGCGAGCGGTCGCACTGGAGATCCCGTGGCACCAATAATTGGAAGTGGTGACACTATAAGTAGGAATTCGCGTACCGAAGAGTCGATCAACTCATGAAGACGCATTGTCTCCATAATGTGGATGCCCTCTTCAACGAGCATGATGCTATGGACAGGTAGAACACTGTGTCTCTTGCCAGGCTCGATCACTTCATAAGCGATCGACTCACCACCAGTTACAGCGATCTCTCTTGCTGCCAGCCACTTCGCTGCTCCTATGCCTACACCTGGCACACCGTTTGTAGCTCCGATGAACGCGTCATATTCAGACCAGCGACGCGACCATCCGGTTCCGATCAAAACTGCATCACCCGCTTGTACTCTCACGCCATCTCGTTCTTCGGCACGGGCAAGGTCATCTGCAGTTACTTCATAGCCAGGTTCGAGTATTGGGACTCCGTGCAAACCTGCAACATCGAGGAGCACACCTCGTCCTACGAAAGGCTCGAACTTATCGATCCCATGGGCGCTTAGCCCGTTGTTGTCCTGCACTTCTGCGGCTTTGATTCCGCCGTAAAGCAGACCGTCTTGTGAAACATGCCCAAGCGCATCGATGTGTGTGCCGACGTGACCGCCGGTGATGATCAGATCATTAGCGGCCGAACCGCCGTCGGAACGAACATAATCGCCATGGCGTCGTTCGAGCAGCATTCGAAAAGGAGGGTGGTTTGGAGATTGCGGCATTCCTCGCTTCATCGGTTGAGCGAGATCAAACACCCGCGTTCCTGCAAGCGGATTCTTGAAAGCCATTACTTGGTCTCCTCTGTTCGAATCGCACCTTTTGCCTGCAGTCCGTTGATCTCTTCGTCGTTTAAACCAAGATCGTGCGAGAGAATATCGCGAGTGTCTGCACCGATTCTGCGACCCGTCCAATGGATTTCTCCAGATCCTTCACTCAAGCGATAGAGGACGTTCTGCATCCGCACGGGGCCCAATGTGGGATCTTCTACCGTTGTTACCGTATCTAGTGCGATGAACTGCGGATCCTTGAAAATATCGCTGATGTCGTAGATTGGGGCAACTGCTGCTTCAGCTTTCTCGAATGCATCGATCACTTCCTTGAGCGGTCGCTCAGCAATCCAGCCGCCAACGTATCCATCGAGTTCATCGGCGTGCTCTGCGCGGGTTACTCCTGCTGCAAACCACGGTTCAGCAATGACTTCAGGGTGGCCCACTAGATGCATCACTCGTTCAGCAATTGATTGTGCAGACGTTGAGATTGCAACCCATTTGCCGTCGCTGGTTTGGTAGGTATTTCTTGGTGCGTTATTGACGGATCGGTTGCCGCTGCGCTTCTGGATTTCGCCGAGTTGGTCGTACACGATCGGCTGTGGCCCGAGAATGGACAGAATAGGCTCGATGATGGCCATGTCGATCACTTGGCCAGTGGCTCCATGGCTGTTTCGATGATAGATCGCGGTCATGATCGCCTGTGAAGTTGCCAGCGCGGCAATGCCATCTGCCAGGCCGAATGGCGGAAGTGTTGGCGGGCCATCGGGCAGTCCAGTCATCGCGGCAAAACCGCTCATCGATTCGGCGAGCGTTCCGAAGCCTGGACGACCCGAGTAAGGACCGAATTGGCCAAAGCCCGTCACCCGGGCAATCACCAATCTGGGGTTGATGGTGTGGAGCACCTCAGGTCCAAGACCCCACTTCTCCAGCGTTCCTGGACGGAAGTTCTCGACGAGGACATCGGCATCCAGAACAAGTCGCTTCAAGATTTGCCCACCCTCTGGCAATCCGAGGTTGAGAGCCAGACATCTCTTATTACGGGCGAGCATCGCCCACCAGAGCGGGACACCATCTTTGCTTGGGCCGTGGGTTCGAACTGGATCACCTTTTACCGGGTGCTCGATCTTGATGACGTCCGCCCCAAAATCGGCCAACATCGTCGCTGCCATTGGGCCCGCGAAGAGGGTGGCACAATCGAGTACGCGGAGCCCGGCCAGGGCTCCAGGGCTGTTTGTTCCACCTGTTGAAATCATGTTCCAAATTTACCGGTCAAAGTGGAATCGGGCAAGGGCGCGCGCCTACTTTCCCACCAAATGGAATCCTGTTACGCTGAGCGGAAAGACTGTCAGCCAATTTCCCGCTAAAAACCCGGAGGCTCCATGATCTACCTGGTCTACAAGATGCACCTCTCTGAAAAGTCTAGGCGGGACCTGAAAACTTTCTGGCATTGGATGGAGGATCGCGAGAAGTGGTTCTACTCAGAACTACCGATGGTCAAAGGGGTCAGTTGGTACTACAGCGTGATCGGGGACGTCTACACGGTTGAGTCTTGGACAGCGTTCGAGGATGAAGCCGGGTTTGGTGAGTATCGGAAGAAACTGGCGGTCCTCAAAGCAGATAGTTCATGGGAGAGCGAACGGGTGACCCAAGATGATTGGTGGGAGTTCCTCGGAACTCGCCTGGTCACCGACCCCCCGGCCAAAATCGGATTCAAGAACTTCTAATGGCCACAAAAGTCGGACAAGTGGAAAAAGAAGTGCGATCCCAGATGATCGCCACGGTCGAACGCGCTGCTGACGTTCTCCTTCTTTTTTCGAAGGCAACCTCGCGTGATCTTGGTGTAACCGATATTGCTGAAGCGCTCGGCCTATCAAAAGCAGCCGTTCACCGAATTCTCGCCTCGCTTCGCAGCCGCGGATTTATCGACCTCAATCCCGAGTCACGGCGGTATCGACTGGGTGCGGCATCGCTGACTCTGGGACTGGCGTATTTAGAAGGCATCGATATTCGCAACATAGTTGCCCCGGAATTGGCGGCCCTTTCACACGAGACGATGGAAACAGCAACTCTGTCAATTCGCTCTGGCGACCAGCGGATCTATGTCGATCAAGTGCGCCCGGAGCGAGAGATAGTCATGTCCGTGGCGATCGGTGTCCCGTATCCACTCCACTCAGGAGGTTCATCAAAAGCATTGCTTGCTTTCTTAGGCGAAGAGGAAATCGATCGCTATCTAGGGAAAGAACTCGTAGCCCTGACTCCGCACACCAAGACGGATGTAAAAGAACTCCGTGAGGACCTCGTGGCAATTCGTAAGAGAGGCTACTCGCAATCCTTCGGAGAACGACAGCCCGGAGCCGCGTCCATTGCCGCTCCTATTTTTGATCACCTTGGTTCTCCCGTAGCGGTGATTAGCCTCTGTGGTCCTGCCGAGCGTTTTAAGACAGAACTCGATACTTGTATTCCATTGCTTACGAGCACTGCACAGCGCATATCGGCCCGATTGGGCTATCAGTCGAAGTCGTAGAAAACAGAGAGATATTCAACCCTGATTCGTAGGAGAAACGCTCATGTCTCGGTATGACCTATTGATTAAAGACGGCACGCTTGTCATTCCATACACCGGCGAAGTGCAAGCAGACATCGCAGTCAAGGACGGGAAAATTGCAGCAATTGGTACTGATATTCCAGCAACAGACGCCGATCAGGTGCTCTCCGCCAAAGGTAAAACAATTATGCCCGGCGCTGTCGATTCGCATTTTCACATTGGGATCTACCGTGACATGCAGAAGGATGCTTTTGAGGAAACGCGCTCTTCGCTAGTTGGTGGCGCAACAACAGTGATCTCATATTTTCGAACCGGACAGCATTACCTGAACAAGACTGGAACGTACAAAGAAATCTTCCCTGAGGTTCTTGAAGCGGTCTCAGGTCACCTTCACACCGATGTTGGCTTCCATCTCGCTCCAATGACCTCAGGACAGGTCGACGAAATTCCAGAGCTCATAAAGGATCACGGAATCGCCTCCTACAAGTACTACATGTTCTACAAGGGTTTTGACCTCGCAGCCAACAGCCGTGATTCGAAGGCCTTCACCATGAGCGAGGAATACGACCTCGGTCATCTGTACACGATTCTTGAGGGGGTGGCTCAAGCACAACAGCAGAATCCAGACAAGCGGATCTCGCTCTCCATTCACGCTGAGCAGTCAGAGTTGATGCGCCTATTCATCGAGCGCGTCAAGGCCAATGGCAATCCACAAACGCTCAAGGCGTACAGCGACGCGCGTCCGCCGCTGACCGAGCAGGTTGCCATCGGCGAAGCTACGACACTCGCCGCAGCTGCGGGCACTAATATCAACCTCCTCCACCTATCCAGCGGAGCCGCACTGGATGCTGCCCGTGCTGCTCGCGCTGCTCACCCGGAAATTGATATCAAGTGCGAGGTCACCCTCCACCACCTCTGTCTGGATTACGCCTCACTCGATGAGAAGGGTGGCCTGGGCGCGAAGGTCAATCCACCAATCCGCACTAAGCAAGACAATGAAGCTCTCTGGGCTGGCGTTGCAGACGGTACCGTCTCATGGGTTGCCTCTGACCATGCATGCTGCATGGAAGAGTCGAAGGGAGATCAACTCTGGCCAGCCCTTCCGGGCTTTGGTGGAACGGCGCTGCTCTATCCCGTTCTTCTCTCCGAAGGCCATCACAAGCGCGGCATCTCGTTGACACGTGTTGCTGAACTTGCATCCTCGAACCCTTCGCGTGCCTACGGCCTCTGGCCAACCAAGGGAAGCATGAACGTCGGGTCAGATGCCGATCTAGTGATTGTTGATCTCGAGAAAGAAGAAGTCGTCGACGGCAACAAACTTCTCTCAGGACAAGATCACTGTCCATTCGATGGCGTCCAAGTAAAGGGATGGCCTGAAACCACGGTTCTCCGCGGCACTGTTGTCTATTCAAATGGTCAAGTGGTCGGTGAACCACGCGGCCAGTACGTGCGCAGAGCCTAAATAGTTCGACCACCCATGAAGACTGGTCTTGCCATCGGTGTCGCAGGACTTTCGTTACCTGAAAATGCCTCTATCGTGCGCGATGCAGAAGACGCAGGCGCATATGCGCTCTGCGTTGGCGAAGCAACGTATGAGACGTTCGCCAGCGCTTCATATGTCTCTTCGTTGACCATGAAGCCGCGAATCGTCTCAGGAATTGCTACCTGGGCAAGGCCGCCGGTGACGACTGCGCTCGCAGCGGCAACCGTGGATGAGATCTCTAATGGCCGATACGAAATCGGAATCGGAACCATGCCCGAACAGTGGAGTCGAGATTTTTACCAGATCGATCCGGCTAGACCACTGTTACGTATGCGCGAGTATGTCGGTGCGATTCGTGCTGCCTGGAAGGCCCACTCCGGTGCCACTTGTGATGTGGCTGGAGATTTCTACACGATCAAGGGATATCGACGGATCACCGCACCCTTGCGAGATGAGATCCCGATTCACTTGGCTGTTACCCGGCCAGGTATGGCCCAACTCGCAGGGGAGATCTCCGACGGCGTTCTCGTCAATTGGCTTCACACACAACGCTGGCTCCACAAAACCCTTGAACCGGCCATAGCCAGGGGAGAGGTGGTCTCCGGCAAACGGGTCCAACGCGCAGTCATGGTTCGTGTTCTCATCGAGCCCGATCCGGCGAAGGCACGTGCGATGCTCCGCCCTTCTTTCGCCATGTATCAGCAGGTGCCGTATTTCCATGAGGTGGCAGCAAGCGAGGGTCATATGGCAAGGGAGGAAACCGACGCGCTGGTTGATGCCATGACGGTTCATGGGGACGTAGATGAGGTGATCTCCACCTTGAAGGAGCGGTATGGCGGGTGGGCAGATTGGCTCGAGATTGCTCCAGCGGCGGGACTGGGTGGGGATTTTCTACGGAAAAGTTACGCTGATCTGATGCCGGTTCTTCGCCATTTTGCCTGAACCAAGAACCCACATGAAAATGTCAGACATAACCCTTGACCGAATCCCACTTCTCGCCTACCCTCGTGGAACACCGTTCCATTTTGCGGATTGTCAGTGGAATTCGAGGGTCAGATAAGGCAGTTTTCCGAGATTTATTCTGAGGTTGGACTAGGAGGCACAGTGCGTAAGACACATTTGGGCATGGTTGGTGGCGTTGTTGCTGCGGCTCTGTCTTTTTCTATGATCCCTGCGACTGCGGCGGATGCACCAGGTTTAGTGCCTAAGAGTTCGTGGAACTCGGGCAAGAGTGAGATCACTATCGGTCTCGAACAGCCAATGACTGGACCATTTGCGGTAATTGGGATTTCTTACAACAACTCATTGCAGATCATCGCCGACCAGATCAATGCCGCAGGTGGTATCGGTGGCGCCCAGATCAAGATCAAGGCTCTTGATGATGGCCTCAATCCAGTTAAGGCAGTGGCCAACACCAAGGAACTCGCCGGAGACCCTAACGTCGTAATGGTCGTTGGACCTTCGATCTCGTCTTTCTACGCGGCGGCAGCGCCAGCGCTAGAAGCAGCGAAGATGGTCAACTGCAACCCCGGTGTTGCAGCACTTAACTTCGGCGACTACAAGTACGGTTTCCGCTCTCAGGACTTCTACAAGGATGACATCGATGCGATGTTCTCAGAGCTCCAGAGGCGTGGAGTGGTTTCGCTTGGTATGATCTACGAGCCAGGCGCAACCGGAACCTTCTACAACGACTACATGACGCAGGTCGCGCCCCTTTACAAGATTGCGTACCTCGGCTGGCAGCAAGTCAGTGGAACCGCCACTTCACACAACGCGCAGATGGCCAACTTCCTTGGTGCATCCGCGGTCTGGATCTCAAACAGCTCACTGGGCGCCCTCACGGCCAAGGCTGCGAAGGCTCTCAACTACAAGGGGCTCATCGTTGGCGGTTCTGGACTTCAGGGCATCGGTTACACAGAGGCTGGAGGTCTTGACTTCGCCGGAACCTTGTTCGCAGCGCCGAACTACCAGTACCCGGTCCGTGACCGCAGCACCTGGAAGCCTGGCTACAAGATTCACACAGATGCCATTGTTGCTAAGTACGGCATCAACGTTGGAGCGAACTACGGCGGAACCTCGCCTAAGGGTGCTGCAATCGCCGCTGACTGCATCTACGCCTACGCAGTAGCTGCTAACAAGGTGCAGTCATTTGACTCGGACAAGGTTGCGGCGGCAATGGGAAGCCTTGACATCCCAGCCTCGATGACCCCATCAGGAATCCGGATCCACCCAGGACCTGAGCACAACTTCTACCACCAGGACGGCATTTCCCTTTACCAGTGGAAGCACGATGCCAAGGGTTGGTACACAATTGAAATCAACAAGGGTGTAATCAAAGTAGTCAAGGCCAAGGCGGTCGTAGCGAAGAAGGGCCAAGCATGCACGAAGGTTGGCTCGAAGGCTAAGGACGCCAAGAAGAAGACCCTTGTTTGCAAGAAGATTCGTGGGAAGTTTATCTGGCAGTAGGTAGCTGAATATCGGTGGTGTCGTTTCGGTGGGGCCTCGACCTTTGGGGGCCCACCGAAATGGAATCGTGTTTCTTAACCTAGGTTCCAGGTAAGCGGGAGAGTGAAGTTGTGTATGCGCAAGCCCTAGTAGATGGAGTCTTTAGCGGTTCCATATACGCATTGATAGCCCTTAGTTTAACAATTACATATCAACCGACGCGCATCATGAACTTCGCCCAAGGTGAGGCTTTCGTCCTTGGTGGAGCAGTTGGATTTGTTGCCATTGGCAAGATGCATATTCCTTGGCCCCTAGCGTTGGTGATCATGATTGTCGCCGCCGCGATCATGGGATACATCATGGAGCGAATGGTTATGCTCCCGGTTCAACTTTCTGGAAGTCGTTTTGCCTGGATCATCGCAACGCTCGCCGCCGCTCTGATCTTCCAAGCCATTTGGACCATGAATTTCGTTGGTGATGTGCTGAGCTTCAAACCGCCGCTCGACAAATCATATTCGATTGCCGGCGCGGTCATGGACTTCCAGCAAATCGCAGCGATTGTCATTTCGCTCGGAATCATTATCGCCTACGACCAATTCTTGCGCCGGACGTTGCTCGGTCGGGCAATCCGGGCGACAGCGCATAACTCAGATACCGCAACGATTCTTGGCATACCAACGCGCCGCATCATTGTTGGGGCCTTCATGCTCAGCACCGTCGTAGTCGCCGTGGCTGGTTTTCTCTGGGTCCCCGAGATCGGCATCAACCCTGCATCTGGGCTGGCCTTTACGATTCAAGGATTCACCGCGGCAGTCATTGGCGGAGTCGGGAGCCCTCGAGGCGCGCTCCTTGGTGGCTTGATCGTCGGCCTGCTCGCGAGCTTTGCAGATGCAATCTTTGGTGGGCTCTCCGCCAACATCGGTGTATTCCTCGCACTCGGCTTGATCCTGGTTCTCAGGCCTGCGGGGCTCTTTGGCAAACCAATGGAGGGCCACTGATGGTTAACAAGTTTCTCCTCTCGGGCTGGGCTATCCGCGCACTCGCGCTAGTGGCGATCGCTGCCGTCGTTCTATACCCCTTCTGGGCCAAGCACAGTTCAAATCCGGAATCGAACCTGAGCGTTCTCATCATCGCCTTCACCTCTGCAATGTTGACCATGTCGCTCAATATCTGCATGGGCTACGGCGGACTCATGTCGCTTGCCCACACCGGCATGCTCATGATCGGTGGGTATGCCTCGGGAATTCTCTTCACCCGGTATTACACGATCAACTCCTGGTACACCTTGCCAGCCGCTCTTGTCGCAGGTGTGATCTTCTCCGTACTCATCATCTCCGTGAGCCTTCGAGCCACCTATCTCTACTTCGGCATCATTACGCTCGCGGCGAACTTGGTCGTAATGGAAATTGCCCGCAACGGCGGCGACTTCTCTGGTGGAGAGAATGGAATTCTTGGGATCTCGCCCCCTTACATTGGCGATAATCCAATTTCACCAATGACTTTCTATTACGTCTGCCTTGCGATTTTGGTGGCGGTTTATCTAGTTCAACGGAACACCATCTTGAGCGGATTCGGCCGTGCCACCATGTCTCTACGTGAGTCTTCAGAGACTGCAAGCGCACTGGGCGTTTCACCATCCGTGCAACGAGTAAAGATCTTTGCGATATCGGGCGGGATCGCGGGTCTCGCTGGTGGACTCCTCGCGATGCAGTCCACCTTCATTTCCCCAGATGTGGGTGACCTAAACGGTGGACTCATCTTCTTCGTTGGCCTCTTCCTCGGTGGTATCGGCACTCTGGTCGGCCCACTTGCGGGAGTTGCGTTGATTGCGCTAATCGACTTTCAGATCCGATTCTCTGGTGCCTACCGCACACTGATTCTCGGCGGAATTCTGCTCTTGAGCATGATGGTCATTCCGCGTGGAATCGTTGGTACATACCGCGCATCGCGTTGGGGTGAGGCCAAAGAGCACGACGTCGCAAGCGAAGATCGTGACGAAAACATCATCACGACATCGGAGATCGATCCTCGCGGAGAAGTAGTACTTGACGTGCGGGACGTGAAGAAGCACTTCGGCGGAATCCATGCCGTCGATGGTGTCTCGCTCGCGGTGCGCGCGGGTGAAATCCACGCGATCATGGGACCGAATGGTTCCGGCAAGTCGACGCTTGTGTCCTGCTTGACTCGTTACCACTCCCTCACATCGGGCGAGGTGGGCCTCTTCGGCAAACCGCTGCCTAGGACTCCGCATGGCGTTGCAAGGGCCGGCGTTAGCCGGGTATTCCAGGTTCCTCACTTATTTGACCGCGTCTCTGTTATCGACAATGTTCTTACGGGAATGCGAATTCACGAGAAATACACTTGGTTGGAATCGACCCTTCGTCTGCCTCGATATGTCAAGGAGACTCGTGCCGAGCGTCGACAGGCTCGCGCACTCCTTGCCCTCACCGGGCTGCAGACGAAGGAAGAACTTTCAGCGGCGAATATCAGCCATGGACAGAAACGACTTCTTGAAATTGTTCGAGCGGTCGCAACCCGCCCGCGGATTCTGATCCTTGACGAACCTGCAACGGGGCTTACCCAACCAGAAATGGAAACTCTCCATAATCTGATTGTTTATCTTGCCGGCCATGGCATCGCAATCGTTCTGATCGAACACAATGTTGACTTCCTGCTCGGACTTGCCGACATCGTGACTGTCCTTGAAGGTGGGCGCGTTATTGCCGAAGGCAAGCCTGACGAGGTTCGTAACAACCCGGTTGTTATAGAGGCGTACCTGGGCCGCACTGATCTCATCGAGGAGTCGGCATGAGTCTTCTGCAAATCGAAAATCTAACCGTTTCGTATGGTGGTGCGGAAGCTCTCTCTAATCTGAGCATCCACGTTGAAGAAGGCGAGTTCGTGGTACTCCTGGGCGCCAACGGTGCCGGGAAGACAACCACTCTTCGCACGATCTCAGGGCTACTCAAGCCAGGCCATGGAAAAATCTTCTTTGATGGAGCGGACATCACCTCGATGCCAGGCCACAAGCGGACCAAACTTGGAATCGGGCATGTTCCCGAAGGGCGACAGGTTTTCCCTGACCACACCGTCATGGAGAATCTCCAACTCGGCAGTTTCCCCGTGCACCGAGATGCATCCAAGGCGTCGATTATCAACGATGTCTTCGATCTCTTTCCGCGTTTGGCCGAACGGAAAACGCAACTGGCTGGAACGCTCTCCGGCGGAGAAGCTCAAATGCTGGCCGTCGGACGCGCTCTTATGGGTGCACCTAGGCTTCTGATGCTCGATGAGCCAAGTCTTGGGCTCGCCCCTCGCCTGGTTGCCGAAATGTTTGGCTACATGCGCCACCTCCACAAGGAGCAAGGCTTGACGATTCTTCTGGTTGAGCAACAGGCGCGGATGGCCTTGCAGGTGGCTCAACGTGGTTACGTCTTGCAGCGTGGCCAGGTCCACACCGAAGGGCCAAGCGCCGCGCTGAAGACTGATCCTGCAGTTGTGGCCGCCTACCTTGGACGTACTGCCTAGTAATGGCGCTCGATCAGGCGCTGGTTGCTGCTCTCGATGCTCTGGTCACTCCTGGGCATTGGGCGCACCTAGCAACGGTCGGAGCCGATGGTGGACCGCACAACACGCCGGTGGCGCTGGCTTATGAGGGCGATGCTCTCTATCTGAGCGTCACTGGAAAACAGAAGGTCAAGAACATCGAACGAGATCCGCGTGTTTGCATCGCTCTCTCGCGTGATGGCAATCTCGGTCACGTCACAATCTGGGGCACCTGCGAATTGCAGATCGGCCCTGATGCCCAAACCAAGTGGGAATGGCTCATCCACAAGACGATGGGTGATGACGCGGGTCCGTACCTTAAACGCAAACTCTCACTCGTTGGAACTCAGCTTGGGATAATCACGCCCTCGAAGTTCCGCATCTATGGACTGGATTGATTGGATGAGTGAACCACTGATCACGGGCGTCACCGCGGCGATTGTTGGAGTGGATGATTTCGCGCCACATCTTGATTTTTGGTGCGGGCAGCTCGGATTCGAGGTGGTCTCGAGTGGAACCGTCGATTCGCAGAGCGCGCGATCCGTCTACGGAGTCGATGGTGAGATCGACGTGAAAGTCCTCGCTGCATCCGGTGCCGAGAGCGGACGCATCGCGCTAATGAAGGTGGCGCACTCGAGCACCCTCGATGCTCGTTTCCCGCACACCAGCGAACTCGGCTACCACGCGTTGGACCTCTATACGAAAGACATCCAGGCAACCCACAAGCAGTTGACCGATGCGGGATGGGAATGGGTGGGAACCCCCGAGGCCTACACGGTTCCGCTGGGGGATCGGGTCGTCGAGATCACTGAGGGCTTCTGCTTCGGGCCCGAGGGGACCGATGTGGTCTTCGTCGAGGCGAAGAATGCCCGGCCGACACTTGCTTGGGAAAAAGATCCGACGCGTCCCTATACAGAACTCACCTCCGTTGTTTGCGGCGTCGCAGACGTCGACAAGTTCAATGAATTCTTTGGACCAGAAGGTCTAGGGCTAGCGATCTGGTACGACGTCACTTTCACCTCCCCAGGATTATTGCGGATGGCCGAACTTCCAGAAGGATTAGATGTCAGATTCGTCTTTCTTGCCGGGCCAAACACCGCGCGCATCGAACTTATCAAGGTGTTAGGTCTCGAGCCGCCAGCAGACCTCCGCGAGGAACAGCGCCTAGGCAAGAGCCTCGGCCATGTCGGTTGGTCATTCCGCACTCACGATTTAATGGCGGCCGCCAAAATGGTTATTGCCAAAGGCGGTTCGCTCACCTGCGCACCAACACTCGTCGATGATCCGCTCCACGGAAGAGCAAACATTGTTTCGGCCCTCACCCCCGAAGGTGCCGCTTTCGAACTCTGGCAGGAGGCGTAAACATGGAGCACCACACCTGGTCTGGTCGCATTGATTACATTCACGACGAATTAGGTGAGCGCGGCCGCGAGTTCTTCACCGTCACCAAGCACCAGGACGGCCGACGCGTGGTCAGAGCCCTCTGCGAAATGGACGATACCGAGATTCTTCGCGATGTCACATACTCCATGCAAGGCTTCACACCTGAAGAGGCCTACATGCGTATCGTCATCAAAGGTCGAGTGATGGGCTCAGGTTGGTTCACCTTCGAAGACGGTGCCGCGCACTGCGAATCGAAGATGATAGACGCTGGCCGCGTCTCACAGACCATTAAGACTGAAGGTCGCGCCACCTCATTCGGTGCGCACCCCGTGCTCTGCGACTGCTTCCACGCATCACTTCATAACCCTGCCGATCCAAAACAAATCCAATGGATGACCGGCATTCTCAACTCATCGCATTCACCTGATGGTTCAACCGGACCGATGCTCGGCAAGTGGGAGTTCGGCATCGAACTCATCGGCATCGAAGAGATCACCGTGCCAGCAGGAACATTCATGACCAAGCACTACCGATACCACCTCGATCACTACGGCTGGGCCCCTGAAGAGATCTGGGTTCTTCCAGAGTCCAACCAGTTGATCAAGATCTACTGGAGCGTTCTAAAGAGCTCTTACGTACTCGCAGAACTAATTGGCGATCCTCGATAGTCGAGTTTGGTATCCCTTCTAGGATCCACACGGAGGCGTAGGCATGGAGCACCACACTTGGTCCGGTCGGATTGATTACATTCATGACGAAGTGGGCGAGCGTGGCCGTGAATTCTTCACCGTAACCACACACCAAGATGGCCGAAGGGTGATCAGGGCCCGCTGCGAGATCGACGATTCCGAGATTCTTCGTGACGTCACCTATGCGATGGAAGGCTTCACCCCTGAAGAGGCCTACATCCGCGTAGTCATCAAGGGTCAGTTGAAGGGATCTGCCTGGTTCACCTTTGCGGATGGTCAATCGAACTGCGAAGCATTGATGACGGACGCTGGCCGAGTCTCCCAGACCGTCAAAACCGATGGCTGGGGGAGTGGGTTTATCGCGCACCCAGTTCTCTGTGATTGCTTCCTCGCCTCACTGCACCACGAAGCGGACGCGACTCAGATTCAGTGGATCACTGGCGTCCTCACTTCATCGCATTCACCTGATGGTTCAACCGGACCCATGCTTGGCCAAATGGAACTTGGCATGGAACTCATCGGTGACGAAGAGATCACCGTGCCGGCGGGGACTTTTATGACCAGGCACTATCGCTACCACCTCGATCACCGTGGTCAGGCACCTGCGGAGCTCTGGGTTATGCCTGGCTCCAACCAATTGGTCAAGATCTACTGGAGTGTTCTAAAGAGTTCGTACGTCCTCGCCGAACTGAATGGAGATCCACGATGAGCAAGACGGTCGCACAAGTACTCGAAGGAATACAGGGTGTGTGGGAAGGCACCTACGCCCACCACAAACCCGATGGCACGCTTATCGAGAAGTACTCATCCAGGCAGGAGACCCGCCTGATAGGGGCTCGTTGGTACGAGCGGATCATCTATCAGCGCGAAGGACAGGAGCCAGAGGTTCTAGATTTCCGTGCCACCGTCTCTGGAAACGACGCAATCTTCGATGATGATCGATTCGTCGGAAAGTCATACTTGATCGAAGAGAGCACGATTATCTTTCCTTATTACTGGAGAGACAATCCAGGGCGCACGATTCTCGAAGCGATCCATCATCTCAACGACGATTACCGCACTCGCATTTGGCAGAGTTTCGAAAATGGCAGACTCGACAAACTCACCATCATCGAAGAGCACCGCGTACCCGACGGCCACGTCGAAGATTGGTTCTAACCCGTTAGCCCCTATTTAACTTACAGACTTGCTAACTCAGGTGTGCTCCTGGTTTCCAGATGCCAAGAATTGCAGCACAGGTCACGGCGATCCAGATGAGCCAGACGTAGGGGATGGCTCTTGCCATAGATCTGGTGATGACACTTTCGACCTCAGGTGTCGAACCATCTTTCATCATCTTGCCAAACGCTGGAGCAAACGGCTTGATCGCAAAGCGAATCCCAAGCCCACCAGCGATTGCGATTCCGTAGAGAATCACTTTTCCGCCCAACCACTTCGGGTTGGTGGTCACGCCGAATGGCTCTGTAGCAAAGACGGTGTATAGACCAACGCCGATAAGCCCGACGATCATCGTGTAGCGAATCGTGTAGTCGAGGTTGGTGAGGAACTTCGACTTGGCATGAGTCCTGTACTGGGTGACCACCATATACAACCAAGCCAAGGCAAATACCCAGGCGGCTATCACCAGTGGGGCACTGAGCCAGGAGACCCCTTTAGGATCAGCTGCCATCAGCGACACACCGCTTGGAAAGATCAACACCAGGCACACTCGTGGCGAGAGATCGATGGCATCCATGATCTTCGCGGTGATGGCTCGAGTCTCTTTGCTCAGATCGGGCCTCACCACGAATCGACTCGAGTAGTAGACGCCTAGGTCGGCTCCGAGCCAGTAGACGAAGAGCAGGACGTGAATAACTAGCCAGAGCGGCTTGGTAGCAGACATCTAGCTACATCCCATCCCCATCCCAGCGGCCCGCTGAGCGCGAGCGAACTGGCAGTGTGGAGATGATTGGGCCGGGTGTTGGTTGGCCTTTGCCTGCTTCGTATTTGCGACCGGTACCCCAGTTGTACGCACCGGCATCGGTGCGCTCGTCTGGATGCTCTAGCAGAGCTGGATCCAGCCATTCATCGTGCGTGTGTTCGCCATCATGTGAATGGCCACCATCACCATGCGAGTGATCGTGATCAAGACCTAGTGCGGTAAGGCTTGGGTCGACACCGGAACCGTGTTGCTGGTAATCGACGTCAGGCATGCCGAGCGAGCGTTGGTAGTCAACGGATTCTTTTAGATTCGCAAGGTCGTGATCAGTACGCCAGGTTGGTGTTGTCGCCAGATCAAATGATGATTGTGAGAACTTTGCGCGGCCGCCATTTGGCCCCCAGTTGACCGCCTCGCCGCCCCAACGAATCCATTCGTTCTGGGTGTACCAGTTCGTCAATTCGCCATCAGAGCGCATGATCCAAGTCGCGCCGCCTTCGAGTGAGACAAAGTGACCGTGCTTGATTCGAGCTGGACGGAAGAAGTAGCTGCCCACACTGCTCTCGCCGAAGTTGTACGACATACGGCCACCGATCGTGTAAGCCTCTTCGTAGCATGGGTGGTGCGCAAGGCGGTGGTCGGTCCAACCCTCTCGTGAGTGAACGAGGCGCGTGTAGAAACCAGTCACCGGGTCAACGTGGAGGTACTTGATCATCAGACCAGGTTGCGGGCCCGCAACAGGAACCTCTTTCCAGGCCATTCCTGCGTCGCTGTCGATCACAGTGATCTCGCCGCGTGCATCTTTCCATCGCGGTGCGCTGACGCTATCGACGCCATCGAACCCGGCATCGCCATACTCGCGGTAGTGAAGGACACGAGAGCCTTCTTTGAATTTGATCCAGTCCATCGGAACACCTTTAGGGGCGTGCACGTACGCACCTTTGCCCATGATCTTTCCGCCGTAGTTCATCTCACCTTCGAGTACGTAGAACTCGGTATCGGCATGCTGGATGCCAGCGCTCCGTCCCCAGTCTGCGTGAAAAGCCAGGCTCATCGATGCCGAGCCATCCTCCTCATCGACTGAAAGGTTCCGCTGTGCAACGTGCCCCTCGCCCTTGGGTAATTCGGCGTTGTGCCAGATGTAATCGCCTTCGTGGATTACCTCAACATGGGGACGCATCGCGATCTCCTAAACTCTTAAATGTCTACTGTTCCATTGGGTGGAACAACGTTTCAGATAAGAGTAGGGGAATCTGGGGCACCGATCAAGAGGTATCCGACTAAGAAGTGAAAGTGTTTCGAAGCTCGCGTTTTAGTACCTTTCCGCCGGCGTTCCTCGGCAGCGTGGCGATGTTGTGGCTGGCTTTCGGCACCTTGTACCCGGCGACCTTCCCGCGCACATGCGCCTCGATGTCGGCATGGCTCAGTTCGGTGCCATCGCGCGTGACGACGATCGCAACCACCGTTTCGCCCCAGGTCTCATCGGGCACGCCGATTACCGCAACTTCGGCAATGTTGGGATGGGTCGCGAGGATTTCTTCAATCTCCCGCGGGTAAATATTGACCCCGCCGCTGATGATCATGTCCTTCTTCCGATCAATGATCGAGATGAATCCCTCTTCATCCATCGTGGCGATATCACCGCACGTCAAGAAGCCATCATCGGTCGTGCATTCAGCGGTCGCGGCCTCATCCTTGAGGTAGCCGTTCATCAGAAAAGGCGACTTGCTGAAGAGCTCGCCAGGCTCGCCAGGCGCGACGGGAGTGCCATCCTCACGGACGATCCGCAATTGTGTCATGAACCATGGTTGACCGACCGAGCCCGGCCTCTCTAGCGCATGTTCTGGTCGGAGATTCGCGACGTTCCCTGCTTCGGTCGACCCATAAAGTTCGTGAATGCCCGTGTTTGGAAACATGCGACAGACCCATTCCTTCAAGTTGATGGGAAGCGCGGCCGCGTTGAAGTACAGAGTGTGGAGTGAAGAAAGATCCTTGCTCGTGATTGCCTCATCGCCGAGAGCACGCATCATCTGAGCATGGGTTGGGACAAGGAACATGCTCTGGATTCGATGCTTCTCCACCATCTCGAGGGTCTCTGCCGCATCGAACTTGTGCTGCACCACCAAGGTGCCTCCGGTGAAGCAGGCACCGTATCCAAAGGAAAAACCAGCGCCGTGGTAGAGCGGCGCAACGGCGATCGTTCGCTTGCCTGGTCCAAGCCCCCACTCCAACGCCGTTCCGTAGAATAAGAGCACGCGGGAGCGGTGGGAGATCAAGACGCCCTTGGGTTTTCCTGTGGTCCCAGAGGTGTATGTGACGCAGAAGGGCTCTTGCTCATGCACGGCGATCTTCGGGTCGATTGCTTCGAAGTCGGCAAGGAACTCTTCGTAATCGCGCCCCACGCTCTCAGCACCGATCGACAGAATGACCGAGGGGAGGACGGGTGGGAGGGCAGAGGCCAGCGCGCCATCCATAACAAGAGCCTTCACCTCTGAGTGCTCCAGAATATAGGCGATTTCAAGGCTTGCTTGCCGGGGATTGAGTGGCACCATGCAGAGCCCCGCCATTGCAATTCCGGCCGCTATCTCTGGGAACTCCAACCGGTTGCCAAGCAGAACGGCAACACGCTCACCTGGCGTGAGCCCGCTAGCAATCAGCCCTTGGGCCAGGCGCGCAGCCCGATCAAAGAGCTCGCCAAATGTCAGTGTTCGGTCGCGATCTATCACTGCGATAGCTCGGGGTGTGGCACGGGCAAATTCTCGGATGCCATTTGCAATATTGAGCTGATCTCCACCGGTTTGAATCGTCATGCGGCAAAAGATATCTCATGAAATGAGATGCACCACCCGCTCAACCCGACCAGATCACCCCGAACGCCGACCTCATCTGGTCCTGTGCTAACGTCCAGACCGAGCTCATGCTCATCCCAAAGATGAGCAGATTCGAGGAGATACCAGCATCGACAGTTCACTGCTTAGAGCGTTACGACGGGCAAGAGACGGCGTAACGCTTAATGAAATTGAGGCCGAGATTCTCCTTGGCGCTCGCAGTGAAGAACTTGAAGAATTGTTGTCATGCGCATCTCGCGCACGTGATGCAGGCTTAGTTCATCAGACTCGTCCTGGCGTAATTACCTACTCACCAAAAGTTTTCATCCCACTCACTCGTTTATGCAGAGACCGTTGTCATTACTGCACTTTTGCCACTGCGCCGCATAACCTTGACTCCCCATTCCTGGAACTCTCTGAAGTCGTAGAGATCGCCAAACAAGGCGCAGAAGCTGGTTGTCTCGAGGCTCTCTTCACCATTGGCGACCGACCAGAAGAACGGTGGCCGATAGCAAGGCAGTGGCTCGATGAACGCGGTTACTCATCGACTCTTGATTACTTACGCGCATGCGCGATCCACGTTCTTGAAGAGACCGGATTGCTCCCACACCTCAATCCGGGAGTCATGAGCTTTGAAGAGATGTCAAGACTCCGTCCGGTCGCTGCGAGCATGGGGATGATGTTAGAAACATCATCGGCACGCTTGTGGAACACGCCAGGTGAGGCGCACTACGGAAGTCCGGACAAGGACCCCAAGGTCAGGCTACGAGTAATTTCTGACGCGGGCCGGTTATCCATTCCGTTCACCACTGGGATTCTTATTGGCATCGGTGAGACCGCGCAAGAACGCGTCGAATCCATTTTCCAGATCCGGAACCAGCATAAGACGTATGGTCATATTCAAGAAGTAATCGTTCAGAATTTCCGCGCCAAAGCAGACACCGCCATGCGCGGAAAACCTGATGCAGATTTCGATGAGTACCTAGCGATCATCGCCGTGACGCGTTTGATTCTTGGCCCACGGATGAGAATTCAAGCTCCACCCAATCTCTCAGAACCGGATCAATTGGTTCGATTGATCAAGGCTGGAATCGATGACTGGGGTGGGGTTTCTCCGATCACCATCGATCACGTCAATCCCGAACGCCCTTGGCCCTCTCTCGAGATACTCGAAAAGACAACCAGAGACTCCGGCTTTGAATTGCGGGCTAGATTAACGATTTATCCAGAGTATGTGCGATCTATTGATCGCTGGGTTGATCCCAGAATCGTCTCCCATATCGCTTCCCTTGCAACTGAGGATGGTCTGGTAAAGCCATTGGTAAAACCAGTCGCAATGCCGTGGCAAGAGTTGTCCAACTCCCTATCAAGCTCGGGCAGGACCGATTTAGGCCAGGCCATCGATACCACAGGCAGGTTAATGGATTCGCGTGGTGATTTCGATGATGTCTACGGAGATTGGGAGAAGATCGGTGATGAACTCTCCGAAATACAGACTCACCAATCACCCACATTCTTGTCTTCGTTCTATGCCGCGTTAGATCGCGCCATCGAGAGCCCGAGAGCGCTCACCGAATCTGAGGCAATGACCCTCTTTGCTGCCGATGGAGAAGAGCTAGATGCTTTATCGAAAGCAGCGGACGGAGTACGAGCACTCCGAGTCGGTGATGAAGTCACTTATGCAGTAAATAGAAATATCAACTTCACAAATGTCTGTTACACAGGATGTAGGTTCTGTGCTTTTGCTCAGCGAAAAACTGATGCAGATGCTTACATGCTCTCCGATGAGGAGATCGCCTTAAGAGTGAAAGAGGCCTGGAACTTAGGCGCGACCGAAGTCTGCATGCAGGCAGGTATCCACCCGAACCTTTCCGGAGACATCTATTTCGATATTGCCCGTAAGGTCAAACAGACCGAACCGGATATGCATCTTCATGCATTCTCGCCGATGGAAATTTTCAGCGGGTCAATCAAACTCGGGATCTCTTTCAAAGAATGGCTCATGCGCGCAAAAGAAAGTGGCCTGGACACAATCCCTGGCACGGCGGCTGAAATTCTCGACGACGAGATTCGTTGGATCTTGACTAAAGGGAAACTACCAACAAGTGCTTGGGTGGAGATCATCCGCACTGCCCACAAATTAGGCATCAAGTCTTCAGCCACGATGATGTATGGGCACGTAGATAATGCATCGCATTGGTATAAGCACATGCTCCTGCTTCGCGAAATTCAAGATGAAACAAAGGGCTTCACTGAATTTGTCCCACTGCCATTCGTCCATACCTCCTCACCTATTTATTTAGCCGGCCTCTCTCGACCTGGCCCCACGATTAGAGAGAACCGAGTGGTTCATGCCATGGCACGTTTGTTGCTTGCCGGAAGTATCGACAACATTCAATGTTCCTGGGTGAAGTTGGGGATGGATGGACCAGATGGCGTGCTGGCCTTGCTCTCTGGGGGAGTGAACGATATCGGTGGGACTTTGATGGAAGAGACGATCAGCCGAATGGCTGGAAGCACCCACGGCTCCATGCGCTCGGTCTCTGATCTACAGGATGTGGCCGCTCGCGCTGGTCGCCCTTCGAGGCAACGGACGACGACGTATGGCCACGTGAGCCAAGAGCGGACAGCAGTCGCAGAAGAGGCTAACGGAGTGCTACCAGCCCAACTACAGGTCTAAAGTCAATCTAAATCGGTGCGGTCTGACGGTAGTTGACCTCCGAGGTAGACATGTTGGACGTTCCAGTCTTGATCAAACAAAACTAGATCCGACATGTGACCTGGCCGCAGCACTCCGAGGTACGAATCCAGATTGAGGATGCGGGCAGGGGTTAACGTGAGCGCCTCGATTAATGAGATCTGATTGATACCTGACTGGATACCGATCTGCAACGCCTTGTCCAACGTCAATGTGGATCCTGCGAGTGTCGAGGTCCCGGATAGTCTTGCCGTTCCCTGAGTGACAACAACTTTGACGTCTCCCAATCTGTACTCTCCGTCATCCGAGCAGGCCGCCGCCATTGCATCAGTTATTAGGGCGACTTGTTGCGGAGCAGCGTTCATTAGAAAGGCTGCGACTCGCCGGTTGACATGTATTCCATCCAGGATCAGTTCGAAAAAGGTTCCAGGAGTGTCGAGGGCGGCCACTATCGGACCCGGTTCATGGTGGTTGATGCCTGGCATTGCGTTGAAGGTGTGCGTGATTAGTCGAGCACCAGATTCCAGAGCTCTGAGTGTCAGGGCGTAGTTGGCGGACGTGTGGCCGATGGCAACTGTGACACCGGCCTTGGTAAATGCTTCTATTGCGTCGAGGGCTCCTCTTCGTGATGGATCGATCGTTATTTGCTTTAGCGTCCCCTTGGCTGTTCGAATGATGTCTTGGATGTCACCTGCAGTTGGGTCGATGAGGTGGGTCGAGTCGTGTGCGCCTTTGCGTTCTTCGGCAAGATACGGGCCTTCGAGGTGGCTACCGAGAATTGACGGATTCCGACTGGCAAGTTCAGCAATCGTTGCAACACTTTTAAGAAGTATTGCAATCGGATTTGAAACCAGGCTTACGACGGCACGGGTCGTTCCATGTGAACGGTGTGCGGCAATTGCGGCCTCTATGGCGTCCTTACCATCTTCGTTTGAATATCCACCTCCGCCGTGAAAATGGATGTCGATAAATCCCGGCGTCAAATATTTTCCTGTGCCATCCACTTTAACTGCGTCGGTGGCGTGCCGTGTCCAGCCTTCACCTATTCCGGCCTGTTCAATGAGACCGTTACGGGCCAGAAGCCAGAAGTCAGGCTGCTCGCCCTCCGCATCCAGTTTCATGGCGCTGTGAATCAGGACAGGCTCGGAGGCCACTGTTTCGATCGTTACCGTTGCCATGTTGGGCGGTTCTCGAAGACGAAACGGTAGTAGTCGGTGAGAGTCAGGTCTGATGCTGCAGCCGCATCAAGGATCACTGTAACGCGAGGATGCATCTGTAAAACCGAGGCAGGACACATGCTGCTAATTGGGCCTTCTATGGATTGCGCGACGGCGTGTGCCTTTGCCTTGCCTTGAGCAATCAGGAGGACGCTCTTGGCCTCCATGATCGTTCCGAGACCCTGGGTGATGCAATGTTTGGGAACGTCATCGACTCTGCCAAAGAATCGTGCGTTATCGGCTCGGGTAGCTGGAGTGAGGGTCTTGATCCGGGTGCGGGATGCGAATGAGGACGTCGGCTCGTTGAATCCGATGTGTCCGTCAGACCCGATTCCTAGAATTTGGAAGTCGATACCGCCGACGGCTGTGATATTGGTCTCGTAGTCGATACATGACTGTACGACGTCTTCGGCTGCCCCATCAGGGACGTGGACTCTGGATGGTGCCAGCCCGAGAGGCAGCGTAACTTCGCGTTGAACAACCGCGTGATAACTCTCTGGATGCGAGTAGGGAAGACCGACGTATTCATCGAGGGCGAAGGCGGTGATATTAGTTAACTGAGGGATTCGCTTTCTCGCGAGTACATTGTAAATCGGCAGCGGCGAGGATCCGGTGGCAATGCCGAGCACCTTGATTTTTTCATCGTCGATACCGCGAAGAATTACATCAGCGGCGTAATTTCCGATTTCTTCGGAGCTATCGAAGATGATGACCTGCATGCCCGCCCCCCAACATGAATTAACGCGTCTACAGCGGTTCGTTTGACGAGTAGCGGCTTCCCACTGCTGCCAAACTCTGATCTAGCACCGTTCTGGTACGAGCCATGTCGCGCTGTGCCAATGCGATACAGAGGCAGTCCACCAGCGTAAGTTGGGCGATACGGCTCGCGGTGGCACCACTGCGGAAAGCGCTTTCGCCGGCAGTGGTCAACAGCATCATGTCAGCCTTCGACGCACCAGAACTCCGTGGATTATTGGTAATGATCACTGTTGAGGTTCCTTTGGTACGAAATGCCTGCAACACGTCAACAATATCTCGCGTCGCTCCACTATGGCTGATCGCGATAAGCAGATCTCCCTGATCCAAGGTAGCCATCGATGTGAGAGCGGTGTGGGCATCAGTCCAAGCGATGCAACGCTGTCCCAGTCGGTTGAGTTTTAATTGAAGATCAAGAGCGACGAATGCACTTGCGCCAACGCCAACCACGCCAATCGTTACCGCGCGTTGACAGGCGTCAACGACTTTTGCAAGCGTGGGGGTGTCAAGACGGGCTACTGTCGATTCGATTGCCATGGCGTCTGCGCGGCCGACCTTGCGAATGATGTCCTCAAGTGTGTCATCCACGGTAATACCACCGTCGAGTTCATGACCGCTGTTAGATGCGGCGCGTCTGCCGAGATCAGCAGCGAGGGCAAGACGAAATTCGGGATAGCCGCTGAATTTCAGTGATCGACAGAATCGGACAACCGAGGCTTCAGAGACACCGGAGATTTGCGCCAGTTTGGTGATGCTAGAACTCGTCGCGTTCTCGGGATTCTGTAGCACGTAAGTGGCGATTCGATGCTCGGAGAGCGTCATCTCAGATCTGGCAGATTCAAGAAGCGCCAGCAAATCTTGTCCAACTGACTTGGTCAGCTGGCTGGAGCCGTTCGATTTCGCCATTCATTGCTCCTTGAAATATCTCTTCATACCTAGTGTAATACTATGGCAATTATTGTCACTCATACTCCGGACCCGACAACCCTCTCAGGAGCACGATGAAAATCCTAGGAATGATATCCGGCACCTCCTTTGATGGGATCGACTACTTCGTGGGGGACTTTGCGATTGACGGTCCAGTTATCACCATGACTCGAATCGACGCCGGCTCAATGCGGTATCCGGACTCTCTCCACGCCAAGCTGGTGAAGGCGCTGCCTCCGGCAGCAACCAGTGCTTTCGATATGTGTGTAATCGACACGTTGGTCGGCCAGGCCTTTGCCCGAACAGCCCAAGAGGTTGCTGTCCGGAATCCCGGTGTAGAACTGGTGGTTTCGCACGGTCAGACCATCTATCACTGGATCGATGATTCTGGCCGCGCCCAAGGAACGTTGCAGATGGGAAACCCATCCTGGATCGCCGAGCGCACCGGGCTGCCAGTCGTCTCAGATGTACGGTCCCGGGATGTGGTTGTGGGTGGACAGGGTGCGCCTTTAGTCAGTCTTTTAGATGTGCTCCTACTTGGCCAGAGTAACCGTCGGGTTGGTGCGCTCAATTTGGGCGGCATTTCGAATATCACCGTTGCAGGTGGGGGAGAAGATCCAGTTGCATATGACATTGGTCCAGCCAATGCTCTTCTCGATGCGGTGATTCAGAGAGTTACTTCTGGTCGCCTCTCGTATGACCAGGATTCAGCAATGGCGCGCCTTGGAAAGGTGAATACCAAATGGCTTGCGGAATTCTTAGCCGAGCCTTACTACGCTCAAGAGCCGCCTAAGTCTACGGGTAAAGAACTCTTCAACCTCGACTATGTCGAACGGATCACTGGACCGGCCACGGAAGGGCGAGGGCCAGATCTTCTGGCGACACTTACCGAATTGACCTGTGTCACGGTAATGAATGAAGTGCGGGCCCTTAATCTCGATGTTCTCTACTTGGCCGGTGGAGGCACCGCAAATCCGCTGATGATGGAGCGCATGAAAGCACTTTCAGGAAGCACAGCAGTGGAACTAATGTCGAGGCTTGGCGTCGACCCGCGTGAGAAGGAACCTGCACTTTTTGCGCTCATCGGATTGCTGACCATCCACGGCTTGCCAGGCAACGTGCCTTCATGCACCGGCGCAGCTGGTCCGAGAATCCTCGGCAGCATTACGCCTGGACGCGGACCACTTACCCTGCCGCCAATTCACTCGGAGCCGATCACCCAACTTGTGATTGCATGAACGGCAAAACACAACGCACTACATGTTGTTCGCTGGTAGCAGCAAGGGTGGGCATGTCAGTTGCACAACTAGGTAAGGCAAGAACACACCGAGGATGGAAGGTGCAACCACGGGTCGGATTAGCCGGCGACGGAACTTCGCCTTCCAGAACCGGAAGGATTGTTCTCGGTCCTTCGGAAACTATTGCCTCCGGCACCGAACGTAGCAGTGCCATGGTGTACGGGTGCTCAGGGTTATCCATGACTTGGGCCCATGGTCCCATCTCAACCACCTGACCTAGATACATCACAACCACGTCATCGCTGATATAGCGCACCATGGATAAGTCGTGACTGATGAAGACGTAGGTGAGGTTGAACATGGACTTCAGGTCAACTAGTAGATTCATGATTCCCGCACGTACCGATACATCGAGCGCCGATACGGGTTCATCGAGAACTAGGAGAGTGGGGTTGGCGGCTAATGCACGTGCGATACTAACCCGCTGACGCTGTCCACCCGACATTTGCGCAGGGAAGGCCGAGTAGGCGCGAGTAGGCAAGCCAACAGTTTCCAGCAGTTCCTCTGCGCGTTTGCGGGCCGCAGCCTTCCCGTCCACCTGCCGGTGGAAGAGGAGGACTTCCTCGAGTGCGACGCCGGCAGTCAACCGAGGGTTAAGAGATGCGTAAGGATCTTGGAAGACCATCTGTAATTGTCGACGCATTTCGCGATTGGCCGGGCGGCGTAGTTCAGCCACATCGAGGCCATCGAAGGTGATCTCGCCAGAGGTTGGTATCTCCAATCCCACCATCATTCTGGCGAGCGTCGACTTGCCACAACCGCTCTCGCCGATGATACCCAGGGTCTTGCCGCCGCCCACGGTGAGCGAGACATCGGTTAGCGCCTTTACGCCACTTGATGAATCCCTGGTGGCGTAAATCTTGGAAACGTTGGAGACAACTAGAGTCATGAGCGCTCCTGGACCGGGAAGAAACAGGCAACTTGGCGGCTATTAACCTGAGTGAGTTGCGGGGTCTGGGTGCCGCAGATATCTCTGGCGTATTCGCAGCGAGGTTTGAAGGAGCAACCCTGGGTCGGCGGTGCACTGGTGGCCGTCGGGATCGCGATCAAAGGCTTGCGTGCTGAATCCTGCGGCTTTGGAATGGAACCGATCAGACCTTCTGTATATGGGTGAAGTGGCCTTTCGAAGAGATCATGGGTCGTTGCCACTTCGACGATTCGACCGTTGTACATGACGATAACTCTGTCAACGAGTTGTGCGACCACGCCTAAATCATGGGTGATCCAAATCAGCCCCATATTGCGCCGTCTCTGTTCAACTTGAACCAGAGCCAAGATCTGTTGCTGAATGGTCACGTCCAGCGCTGTCGTCGGCTCATCAGCGATTAGGAGTTTTGGCTCAAGCAACATAGCAAGAGCGATCATGATTCGCTGACGCATACCACCGGAAAATTCGTGCGGATAAGAGACCATCGCACGATCAGGATCTGGAAGTCCGACACCCACTAAGGCTTCCCGCGACTTCGCAATTGCAACGTCTTTAGCAATACCTCGGATGGTGAACACCTCGGTGAGTTGCTTGCCGATGCGCATCAACGGGTTGAGGCTTGTCATCGGGTCTTGATAGATCATGGCCAACTCAGAGCCGCGAAGCGCACGGAACTGCCCATCAGGCAGTTCGCTTAGATTGAGATCCCCGAGATAAATCGAGCCATCGGACTGGGCGAGATTTCGGCTATTGATTAAGCCCATGATTGACAATGCAGTCAGCGTCTTGCCTGAGCCGCTCTCGCCGACGATGGCGACAGCTTCACCCGCTGCCACATCGAAAGACACTTCTTGAACTAGCCGTCGGCTACCTTTTTGAGTCCTCAGCGTGATTTCGAGATTGTGCACGCTAAGCAGTGGCGAGGAGTTCACTTGGTCACTCCCTGTTCCAACTCGGGTCGAGTGCATCTCTTAGTCCGTCGCCGAGCATGTTGAAAGTAACTACCAGTAGGACGATGAATATTGATGGGAAAAGCAGGGTCCACCACGCTGTCGAGGCAAAGGCCTGGGCTTCACTCACCATCAGTCCCAGTGAGGGATTCGGCGGTTGTGTTCCCAAGCCAAGGAAACTCAAGCCAGACTCGGTGAGTACTGCCCAAGAGAGCGACAACGAGATCTGGACGATCACCGGTGCTGCCAGATTGGGCAGAATGTGGTGGCGCATCACGCGTCGGCTAGAGAAGCCGAGCAGGCTCGCAGCTTTGACAAACTCTCGTTCTCTGAGGGTGAGCACTGGTCCCCTTGCCACGCGGACAAAGATCGGAACGTAGACAATCGCAATAGCGATAGCTGTGTTGAACGAACCTGGACCAAGAGCGCTTACGATCGCTAAGGCCAACAAGACTGCTGGGAACGCGAAGAGCAGATCGCTCATTCTGCTGATGGCATCGTCGAGGATTCCGCCAACGAAGCCACCAAGAATCCCAAGTGTTGTGCCTATTATTGATGCGATTGCGACGGCGATGAGGCCAATGCGTAACGAGTTGACCAATCCGGCAATTGAACGACTGAGGATATCGCGGCCAAATTGATCTGTGCCGAAGATGTGGCTGCTAGACGGCGCATGAAAGGAAAGGGCTCCGTTCTGTGCCAGGACATCCTTCATTCCCAATCCAGTGACGTCAAGAACAACTAAAACCAACACGACGCCCAAAAGTGAGAGGCCGATGATTCCGTTGACTCCATGTGCCAACCGGCGAGTGATGGTTTTCATGCTTTTGTTCGACTCTCGGATTCGCTCTTGCCGATGCGCGGATCGATGCGGCGGTAGAGTGAGTCGGTAGCGAGATTTACAAACACAAACATTACGGCAATGACCAGTGTGGTGCTCTGAACTACGGAGTAATCGCGTTGCATGATTCCAGTCAAAACTTGTCGGCCAATTCCGGGTAGCGCAAAGATCTGCTCGACGATGATTGCACCACCAAGTAGATATCCAAACTGCATGCCGGTCATCGTTACAACTGGGAGCAGCGAATTCGGGAGTAAGTGCCGCCACAGCACGCGTTTCCGGCTAAGACCCTTGCCTTCTGCGGTGCGGATGAAGTCTTGAGAAGACATATCCAGTAGAGAGGTCCGAGTGGTGCGCATGACTGGAGCAGCCACGGTCAGTGCTAGAACGAAGGAGGGGAACATCATCTGTTGGAAGTTGAGCCACGGGTTCTGCCAGGGTGCCGCATAATCGAGGGCATTTGGAAAATACCCAAAGACGTTGGCCATGACGACCACGATGGCGCTGGCGGTTACAAAAGCTGGAATTGCCAAGAAGAGAATACTGGTCGCTTGGCTGAAGAAGTCTCTGATCGCACCGGGCTTGCTGGCACTGAGCATGCCGAGCGATATTCCAAGCAAACTTCCAACGGTGGTCGCGATGAGTGCCAGTTCTATAGTCACGGGTAGCGAAATCAGTGTGAGTGACAGGACTGATTGACCGCTAATTGCCGAGTAGCCAAAATTGCCTCGCATCATGCTCGTTATCCACGATACATATTGGCCGACGGGAGACTGATGAATGCCATAGAACTTCTCTAGCGCGGCTAATTGGTGCGGAGTTAAAACGGCAGTTTCAGTCCCGAACGAAGTCATGATCGAGTTTCCAGGAATAACTCGCAACACTAGGAAGACTAGGACCGAGATTCCAAAGATTAGTGCGATCACGCTGCCAACGCGACCCATCCGCCGGTGCAGTGGATTCACTTAGATCTAAACTCCGTATCTGTTCTTTATCTAATCTATGAAGCCCCAGGGTGCACGCGACGAGAGTCGCGTGCACCCTTCCCCCGGAACTACCCGAACTACTTGAGCAGAGAGGCTGCTCTTAGGTTCTGCAACGATGCGTTGGGCATCGGCTGGAAACCCTTGAGTTTTTTGGTTGCAATGCTGTAGTCGTATGACGTGAACATCCAGATCCAGACTGCATTGTTTTCGAGCTCCGCCGAGATTTGGTTATAGATCGCCTTGCGCTGCTTGACGTTGTCAGTACTGCGACCCTTGACGAAAAGATCATCCAAGGTTGCTGAACTATAGCCAGCGATCTTGTTGAGATTTCCAGTCGAGGTGAAGTAGCGCTTGTACATGGTGTCAGGATCGACACGCCCGCCATTGAGGGCAATAGCTGCATCGAAGTCAGCGGCAAGCCAACGCTTGACATAGGTGGCAATGTCAGTGACCTGTAAGTCAAGGTTTATTCCGATGTCCTTCAACTGTGCCTGTAACGTCTGAGCTTCTGCAATTGCAGTCGCGTATTCGCCTTGCGACACGATGGTAGTCAGCGTGATATTACTCTTACCCGCTGCGGCCATGTATGCCTTTGCCTTGACTAGATCTCGCTTTGGGCAAGGACGAGCAGTTGTACTTGATTTGTATGCAGGCGAGGTAATCGGGCCAGTGACGGCACCCTCACCTAAAGCGGCCGTATTGAGAACTCCCTGACGGTCTACCGCACATTGAATTGCTAGCCGGACATTGACGTCGGAAAGTTGTGGAGACCGAGCATTCAACTGCAGTGCGTGGTAACTGAGCGAACCGACCCGGTAGGTTGTGACCGCGGTTCCTGCTTGCCTGGCAACGATTGGGTCGCTGATTAGTGCCATCTGAGCACTGTTTGCTTTGACGGCTGCAAGGGCGGAAGTCTCGGTTGGTATCACCCGGAAGGTGACACCTGAGATCTTCGGCTTGCCACCCCAGTACTTGGGGTTGGCTTTGAGTTGAATCGACTGTCCGACCTTCCACGAGCTCCACATGAATGGGCCGGTTCCATTCGGCTTGGTGCCAACAGTTCCGGCGCGAATGTCTGCCGCGGAGAGAATGGAGGCATTGACATCGGTCAGCGCAGCAAGCAAAGGCACGCTTGGGTCGTTGAGAACGAACACGACTGTTTCAGGGTCAGGAGCAACTATGCGCGAAATTGACGTGAAGTTCGAACGACCGACAGCGGCTGTCTTCTCATCAAGGATGCGCGTGAATGTCGCTTTCACATCGGCCGATGTGAACTTTGCACCATTGTGGAACACGACGTTCTTACGCAACTTGAACGTGATGGTTTTGGCGCCATCGTCGAACTTCCAACTTGTCGCAAGTCCTGGGGCGATGCTCAGATCCGTCTTGAGTTCAACCAACGTTCCAAAGACCAGGCCAAGGGTTTGGACTGTTTGGAATGCCGTAGCAAGGTGCGGATCGAGTTTGTCGATATCCGCGGTGCGCGCAACCACCACTGGCTTGGTGCTAAGCGATGCAGCGGCCTGAACAGGCGCACTCATCAGTAGTGATCCCGCGATTGCGGCCGTGACTCCAACGGCCACGAAACGCCGGCGAGGCATGGACTTCATTTAGCTCCCCCTTTTAGCCGCTCGAGAGTATCCCGGCAGCCGATTGTAGAAAATCTTCACGTGGAGTTCCCTCCGAGGGAGATTCTTGACATTAGACACCACTTTAGTCAAGAGTCAGGGTTACCAAACTTGGTGGTGAGGTTCACATGGCGTTAGAGATGCGAGCGATTCAACCCAGCGGGCAACCGGCGGCCGCGCTGTTGGTTGTCTCCGCCTTCACCAGCGCTTATCGCGAACTGCTCACCCAAGAGGCGCTGGCCAGAATGACGCCTGAGCACTTATTGAGTTCGTGGAGCGCGGCCGCAGATCTTAAATTGATCGGCGGGTACTTGGACGAGACCCTGGTCGGGGTTGCCAGAATCGGTGCAGATCCAGAGAGCGAGGATGCCAAGACGGGCCACCTCTACAGCCTTTATATCGCGCCAACTCACCACAGCCATGGCCTAGGTCGACTGTTGCTCGAGAGCACCGTCGCAAAACTCTCCGATTTGGGATTTACCACCGCCACACTCTGGGTTTTTGAGGCCAACACCAGGGCACGCTTGCTCTATGAGAAGAAATGGAAGCCTACTGGGTTGACCCGAGTGGAACCGGAGTGGGAGATCCCGGAAATCCAATTGGCCTGTCAATTGAGCCGCCCATGACCACCTTCGACATAACCACTTTGAAAGAGCCATGGACTCATGAGGCTCTTCACGAATTGATCGAATGGGTTCGAATTCCTAGTGTTGGGGCTGAGCCTGACCACGCCCCAGACCTGATGGTTGCCGCAGATTGGCTCGAGCGCTACTTGCGCAGATTTAGCGCCAACGTTGAGCGACTAGAACGTGGCGGTAGCGCGCCACTTATCATCGGTACGGTTCCTGCTTCTAAGAACCCGCAGAGTGCACCGACATATCTGTGTTATGGCCATTACGACGTGCAACCAGCCGGTGATGGCTGGACCCAGAGCCCTTTTGATCCGGTCGAAAAGGATGGCTGGCTCTTTGGCCGGGGGAGTAGTGATGATAAGGGCCAATTCCTCACTTTGCTGAAAGCAGCAGAACTCTTGGTTGCGAATGGTGAACTACCAATCAACCTTGTTCTCCTTGGCGATGGCGAGGAAGAGATCCTTGGAGGATTTTCATCAGATTGGTTGCGCGACCACGCTGGTGAATTCGCCGGTGCAATCGTCTTTGACAGCAGTTTTCTTGATCGTGAAACCCCAGTGATCAACATCTCTACGCGCGGATTGGTCTATTTCACAATCCATTGCCGCACCGCGAAGAATGATCTTCACTCAGGTTTGGCAGGTGGCGCTGCGATGAATGCGTTCCACGAACTAATTGCATTGCTGCACACTTTGCTGCCTAATGATGGCCGGCTCGCTGATGAGTGGCGTGTTGGGGCGACTCCACCTACGCCAGCAGAACTCGCTGATTGGCAACATTTAGTTAGCGGAGCAAGAATGCTTGCTGATCAAGGTGGCAGGCCTGCTGATCCAAATGCGGAAGCGGAGTACTACTTGCGCACTTGGGCACTACCTTCTCTAGACATCCACGGTTTTACCGGTGGTTCACCAACCGCGCAAAAAACAATCGTGGTTAGCGAAGCTAGCGTCAAGGCATCATTTCGAGTGGCACCAGGCCAAAATCCGGAATCGATCATCGCTGCACTTAAAGCACGGGTTGAGGCTGCAAGTAGCAGCGGGGCGGACTTCAATCTTCAAATTTTATCGATCACACCGCCCTCTTTCGTATCCAGAGAGAGCGCACTTGTTGCGGCAGGATCCGCCGCATTCGCCGAGATCTGGGGCAAGGAACCGCTGATCTTGCGCGCCGGCGGATCGCTACCATTCATCGCAACTTTAGCCGCACTCGAGATCCCATTCTTGCTCACGGGCTTTCACCTACCCGAAGGCAATGCTCATGGACCCGACGAAAAGTTTCTAATCAGTCATCTGTACGACGGAATCCGTTTCGTGATAACCCTCTTCCGATCACTATCCGCCATCCACTCATCACCAGGGATAAATTAACAATGCCGTCTTCAATGAAGAACTTCCTCTCCCAACTCACCACCGAGCAGGTCAATAAGGAGTACGGAGATATTGATCAACTCAGTGTCGCCGAAGTTCTCTCACTGATCAATGTGGCAGATGCTTCGGTGCCAGTTGCAGTTGGTAAGGCGTTGCCACAGGTCGAACGGGCAGTCGAGGCGATCCTTGAGCGCCTTACTCTCGGTGGTCGACTCATCTATTTTGGTGCTGGCACATCTGGTCGATTGGGCGTCTTGGATGCGGCCGAATGCGGCCCCACTTTCAATGCGGCTGATCGAGTCTTTGCGGTGATGGCTGGCGGCCCTTCAGCATTGACTGTTCCCGTTGAAGGCGCAGAGGACGATCTCGACCTTGCTCGCGCGGATGTAATCGAGATGTCAGTTTCAAAGACAGATGTTGTTGTTGGCATTACTGCAAGTGGGTTGACTCCCTACGTCTGCACGGCAGTGGAAGAGGCCAGAAAGCTTGGGGCACTGACCGTTGGTCTGTCATGTAACACCAATGCGCGACTTAGCGCCATCGCTGATTATGCGATTGAGGTTGAAACTGGGCCAGAAATCATCGCCGGCTCTACCCGCATGAAGGCGGCCAGCGCGCAGAAAATGGTGCTCAACATGATTTCTACCACCACCATGATCGGTCTTGGCAAGACTTACGGAAATTTGATGGTTGATGTACAAATCACCAACGGGAAACTTTTCGATCGAGCGGTCCGCATCATTGTTAAAGCAACCGGGGCAACGCATGAGTCGGCGAAAGAGGCACTCACGAAGTCCGGTCGTGATGTGAAGGTCGCGATCGTCATGCTGTTAAACCAGTCTGATGCGCACTCTGCACAGGCTGCCTTGGCTGCGAACCGCGGGAGCATACGCCACTCTACGACCCAATCTAGTTAACGCACCGCTCCAATTCCCGACGCCATAGGGCATGTTATCGGGTGGCCTGTTCGAGTAGTTCAAGTAAGTGCTGGTATGGACGCCTGGTGGCGCGGGTCATTCCAATTTCGCATGTGCGATTGACTGATGCGTAGGCGCTGAACTCGCGCTCTGTTACCGATGCAGTTTCCTTCCGTGTTGCCGATGCGGTCAGTTCGGGGTGGAGCATGCCTCGATCGCCGGCGAATCCGCAGCAGCCCCAATCTTCCGGGATGACAACATCGATCGCGATGGCCTCACCGATCCGCTGCAGCGATTCGTTGATGCCAAGACGCGTTGAGGAGCAAGTTGGATGGAGAGCAAGTGAATCGAGTCGGTGTGTGACGGCCAGCCGTGGGAGAATATGTTCGTCGACGAAAGTCACCGCATCGAGGATGCGCAAGCCTTCATAGTGTTCATCGTCGATCAAGTGTTCCAACCCTTCGGTGCATGATGTGGCGTCGCTGACGATCGGAGTTTCTCCGTGTCTGCTGGCCTCCCAGAGAATTGGAAGTACAAGATTTTGCATCTGTCGGTATCCATCGGTGAGACCTTTTGATTTCCATGGTGTGCCGCAGCACATGCTCGCGATCCCATCGGGTATTTGTAACTCGATGCCCGCGCGTTCACAGAGTACAAGAAGTGCCGAACTCACACCGCGTGTACCCGCGCTTGGTCCAAACATGGTGCCGACGCAAGCAGTGAAGTAAACGGCCTGCGGATTCGCAGGTTTCCGAGCGAAACGTCGCGCACCCCCGCCTGGGAGATCTTTTTCCCATAGCGGGACCGACTCTTCACTTAGAAAAGCGCGGGTCATTTCGGTTGCCCGAGTTACCAGCGGTGCCGGTAATTTCTTGGCCGCGCTGAGCGCGAGTCCTCCCACTCTAGTAACAGCATTCCAATGTTTGGCGGCCTGCTTCCAGGCACTGCGTTCAAGTGTATTCCGTTGCTCTGCGCGCAGGCGCCGCACTAAGTCGCCGGTATCGATGAGAACGGGGCAGGCGGTCTGGCACATGCCATCGACGGCGCACGTATCGATTCCAGCGTATTGGTACTCCTTCTCTAGTTCCTTCAATAGTGCATCGTCACCGGATGACTCAGCGTCTGACATCTCGCGTTTCAACACGATCCGTTGGCGGGGTGTGAGAGTCAAGTCTTTGCTTGGACAGACCGGTTCGCAGTACCCGCACTCAACGCACCGGTCGACCTCTTTCTCGATGCTCGGCGTGACTTTGAGGTCTGAGATATAGGAGTGGGGATCTTCGTTCAAGAGAACGCCTGGATTGAGCAGACCACGCGGATCACAGAGTCGCTTGACCTCTTGCATGACTGCATAGAGTTCGTCGCCGTATTGACGTCGTACGTAGGGAGCCATCATGCGTCCGGTTCCATGCTCGGCCTTAAGGGTGCCGTTCTGGCCAAGGACGAGCTGGACCATGTCTTCGGTGAAGGCGAGGTAACGCTCGAGTTGCGCGCCTTGATCGAAGCGTTCATTGAGCAAGAAGTGGACGTTGCCATCTTTGGCGTGACCAAAGATCACGCTCTCCTGGTAGCCATGCCGATCGAAAAGATCGATCAGTCCCTCACAGGTTTCAAGGAGCGAGGCGACCGGAACGGCAATGTCTTCAAGTAACGCCGTAGTTCCTGAGGGTCTATTGCCCGCCACTGTCGCATACAGACCTTTACGAATGTGCCAGAGTCTGGAACGAACCTTGGCATCGCCCGTAAGCACTCCAGGGGTGGATAGTGGAAGATCGTTCAGCACGTGTCGACCGGAGTCGAGCCGCTCGGCAAGTGCCTCGGCTGACGTCTCCTGATATTCAACGAGCAATGCGGCATGGTTACGCACCGCTATCGCGGTCAACGTCTCATCCGCTTCTGGATTCCGTTGGGCAACCCGCAAGCTCGTAGCATCGAGTAATTCGATTGTCGCAAGGCCTGATGCAACCAATTGGGGGAGCGAACCAGTCGCCGCTCTCAGATCGTCGAAAAGCAAGAGCCCAGTGGCCAAATGGTTCTTTACTGGCACGGTTCGGAAGGTGGCTTCGGCCACGAAGGCAAGAGTGCCCTCGCTGCCAATTACCAGGTGAGTGAGGATACCGATGGCGTTTTCATAATCAACGAACGAATTAAGCCCATAACCCATAGTGTTCTTAATGGCATAGAGCCTGGCGATGGTACGCAGCGACTCAGGAGTGCTGCGCACCCGATCGCGCAATCGAAGTAATCCTTCGTGTAACTCTGGTTCGAGCGCGCGCAATCGTTCATCAGCATCTGGCGCACCCGTATCAAGAACGGTCCCACTGGGCAGTACTAGGACAGCTGATTCGAGAGTCTGATAAGTGTTGAACTCAGTTCCACAGGCCATCCCACTTGAATTATTTGCGACGACACCGCCGATCGTGCATGCCGCTTCGCTTGCCGGATCTGGACCCAGTTTGCGTCGATAGGGAGCAAGCCGGGCGTTGACCTGTCGCACAGTGACACCTGGCGCCACGCGAATACGTGCGCCCCCGTCGAGCACTTCAATCTCACGGAAATTGCGCCGCGTATCGATAAGCATTCCATTGGAGGATCCCTGTCCGCTAAGACTGGTCCCACCAGAGCGAAATGTAAGCGGAACATTGTACGAAGTGCTTACCGCAAACAGGCCAGCCACCTGGCGAGCATCAGTCGGCGCTACCACAACCTTCGGCGTAAGCAAGTAATGCGACGCATCATGGGCATAAGCAAGCCGATCCGAAGCGCGCGAACGCACGCCCCCAGGAACCACCGCCTCCAGCGCCCGCAAAAGACCCGGATCAATCGAATCGATCCTTCCCAAGGTTCTCCTTTCTTAGTTAATCGCTACCTATCCTAACTAGGTAGCGATTAACTAAGCTGAGAAAAAGTGGAGGTTAGGACAGAGTAGAACCGTTTCCGCGTCGAGCGGGGGAACTGCGAATTACATTTGCGATATGGCTAATCAACTCACCGAGGGCGGTTCTCGTCCATATCTTTTGCGATCCGCTCTAGCGTCTGGTCACTTACGCCAGCACTATGGGCGAATTCAGGCCAACGGTCTATAGCCGTCAGCACTTCTTCGATCACACTCCCGTAACTCGGCACTTGCTGTCGGTCGCCAACTTCACGTAGGTCGGCCAGCGTGATCCCATCGAATTTACCGTTCACACCCATCTGGTGACGTTGCGTCCATTTACTTCGCGAATTGTGCGAGTGGGTCACATCGTATGCAGGAGCCAACTGCCAGGAATCATTCTCTGGCAGCAGGAACGCCAAGTTTTTGGTGTGGTCGTCACGGTTGACTGCTACAACGTTGAAAACCATTCGCCTAAAGGCTTGCTTAATCGCATCGAGACCTAAACCCAATTCTCTTATTGTCGCAAAGTACTGACTGTATGAGTGGGTATTGGTCAGGTTGAAGTCCAGGTGTGCTAGCGCGCAGAGTGATTGCAGATGTATGCGCCTGCCCTCACTTGTTCGATCGAAGCGTCGAGTCAGAAAGTGCGTACGCGGACCCTCAGGCAGCAGTTGGCACTCGCTCATCTCGACGCCTGAACTGCTTGCCATCAAGTAATACGCGTATTCGACTCGGCCGTAGTCCGTGCCAGCAGTAAGCGGATCGAATTCGCGATTTAGATCAACTGTTACGCCATCAAGTTTTACTATCCAATGTTCGAAACCAACAGGCGCATCAAACTGCCCGGATCTGATCTGTCCGGTAACCGGGTTGTAAGCGATCACTGCCTTTGCGCGAGCTCCACCTGCGGACGTGCCCACCTGGATCAATTGGTGCAGCGCATCGTGAATTGCCGGTGCTGTACTGATTTCGCCACTCACCATGGCTCTCGCCGCGCTGACTAGATCCGCAAGCTGTACCGCGGTCGATGTCTGTACACCGTCTTGAAGTGGAGGATGGAATGTCAGTGCGCCCATACCTCGATCGGAGGCGTAGGCGAGTCGATCTAACGGGGTTATTGCCTCACTTGGCACACCCTGATCAGCCAGATATGCATTGACCAACGCATTGCCGAACTTGTCGGGGAGCGCATCGGCGAGCATCGCAGGTAATCGGTAATAAGTATCTGGTGCTAATTGCGGAAATTCGAAAACCCCAGGTCGATTTGGCATCTGCAATGGCGCCAGCGATTTCCCGCGAGCGATCCAATCGTTGTCGTACTCGAATGCATAGAACTCGGTCGCCGGGTCAAGAGCGACGGCACCCACCAACTCACCCCAGGCGCGAACCTCGACGAGATCAACCTGCTGATAACTCATCGATTTATCCTGGCGGTGGCGCGCTTTCGAGTAGAGGCAACCTGCTTCTTACGCTCTCGCAGCAACTTCATTGGGCTGATACTTGGTTCCGGCAGGGCAAGTGAGGCAAGCCACTCGGACCGGTCAAGTGCGCGTACGACCTGGATCAGAGTCCGGACCGATGATCCGTGCCCCAATTCCAAAGTCTTGAGCGCCGATAGAGAGATGTTTGCGGCAGCCGCGAGGTCCCCTTGGGTACGGTTCTGACGGAGGCGCAAGCGACGCACTTGGCCGCCCAACTCGACTTCCCATTCTTCCGTCGAATAGGTAGATGGTCGTGATTCCATCTGTTACCTCCATTTTCTGCCTCTATAGTTGGAATTATGACTTTAGACGCTACTTACGTCAAATAAGCAGGAGATATAAGTTGGAAAAACAACTATTAAGGCGCCAAGTCCGTTTAATGCAGACGTCTCCCGCTCAAAATACCCATCTAGGGATATCTGTGCCCTATCTAGAGTGCGATCGGCAGTCAAAATTCTGACTATTGGATAGGCAGTTGCGAAGCGATTATCCCAGTCCGAGACCTTGACAGAACTGATCAATGGCAAGCCGTGCGTCACCAGAAAGTGTTCTTTGGTCAAGTTCTGGGTGGTCGAGACTCATCTGAGCGACGTAAGCAAGTACACCCTGGCAATCCGGATCGGCGAAGTTGGCGCGGAGTTCGGTAAGCCAAGTCCTTCCAGATCCGTTAAGCACTTCAGGAAACAAATTGTTCACGCGGTCTACCGCGGCCTCGACGCCGCCGAGGTCGTTATGGATTAGCACGTAGACGATGTCATACCAATCCTTTGGTTTGCCGCGACTGTGAGCTGCAGCCGCCTTTGCGATAAGGAAGCCAGCAAGGCCTGTCACTCTCACGCGGGCTTCCTTTGGCCGACCTCCATCAGTGACTTTTAGTAGCCGTTCCTCGATATCCAGGGATGCGTACCTCGTCCCTCTCAAATTCGCAGCTCCAAGATTGCTGCAACCCTTGAAAACTAGGACGCTGTCGGCAACCATCTCTTCTTGGTCAGCAAATAACTCGAATGCGACCTCTGCTCTTGTCCCGTCGGAGGTATCAGTTCGCCATCGCCAGACGTCTCCGGCGCTCGGTGTAAATCCGGCAGCCCGCAAGGCTTTTTCCAGCCGTGGCGCATCAATTGCACCAGTGGCAATTTCAAGATCGACTTGTACATCAATGTCGGTAGTGCCCGCGTGCCGCCACGTTGAATTAGCGCACAGTAGAGCGGGAACAAGGCCCCCTAGCACGACAAAAGCAGGCATTTCACCGTAGTGGTTGATGACTCTGACGAGAGCTAACTCGGCTATCGCACGCGCTTCAATCGATCGTTCGAACCCATCGATTGGACTCACGTTCCATGACCTCCCTCAGGTGTTCGGCGGCATCCTCACCTCTAACACCCGCATGTTGTAGATCAGCATATGCTCGTGGCCAAGGTACAACTGGCAAGCGTGAGGCGACATTCACTAGGCGTCGGGTAACCTCGCTTGGGAACGGAGCAACCCAAAGGCGACCGCCTTCGAGGGGTTCAAGTCCCACTCTCTTCAGTACGGCACTCATGGTGGCGGGGGAGGCCGCATCCAGATATATCTCCAGTGGGGAAATTTGAGTACCGAGCGGGGCGGACACGGCCGCCGCAAGCGCGCTCGTGGCCGCCCAGGCTGTTCCCTCTTTCGTCCAGGACTCTCCCAACTTTGAAAGAGCTGTGACTGGATCTCGCCAAAGAACTCCAACGCGCAATGTAAACCGATGAGGCCGTGTAGTCGTGGCCTCGGAGTACGCGGAGAGCAACACCGACCGCTCAACAATCCGTCGCCCGGCGTTTCGCCCGCGCGTATCATCCGCGGTGAGTAATCGCATCTGAGTCAAAGCATGGAGAGCCGCCGCCGCGCTGCTTTGCGCCAGACCTGTTGAAGCCGACACTGCTGAAACCGTTCCAGGAATTCCCATCAGCAACGCCTCAGCGACACCCAACATGGACCGTGTCCAACGTGAAGGAGAATCGCCTGGGCGTAGCGCCCGGACCGCGTCGCGCGAGATCAGGAGATGCTCCGAAGATATTTGTGCCGAGCCCGTTTGATCTACCCACCCGGTTGAATGCTTGGATAGAAAATCGCGAATAGCCGGCGTAGTTCGTGACATCACAAGAACTTGAGGCCTTGGTTTGGCCGACACGGCAACTTTGGCAGCTGCCAAGTTTGCATACCTCACGAGACGTGCTCGCAAATGGTGACTGGCCACGCTAAAGATTAGATCCGAGGGGTGTTTTGGATCCGTTCTCAGGTGCACCCGGGCACCTGGCGGCATAACGGCCATCAGCGTCTTCTCCGCTGCGGCTATATCCCACACGTCGCCTCCTTAATGTACGCAGATTCACAATACTACGGCATTCACCGAAGTATTGTGAATTACCGTAGTATTAGTCACGCAGCCCCGCAGATCGGCCAGAATCTGTGCAGTTTGATGTTCCGGAGAAGTCAAGATCGAAAGACCCTCGACCCCCCTACAATCTGCCCACTTCTGACTCGGTTGGTTAGCAGGTTCCCTTTTCGAAGAGCTGAGGACGCTCACTCGGCCGGGAGGTTATGTGCGACGGCCACTTGCTCGTCGGGCGCCCAGAGCGCCGAGAAGATCGGCGCATAAGGGGCGTTTAGATTTCAAACTGATGCCATCCAGTGCTCGCCGGACTGGATGGCCAGCAGGGCTGGTCCAAAGCAGAGCGAACAATCGCCTAGACTTCAGCCCAGACCTTTCCAGGGTTCGACTTTTGTCACGAATTTTGTCGTACCTTTTTGATTGGTCCCCCAGTAGTTCTAACTGTGGGTGAAGTACAGGATTTTCAATGTCCGTTCCAGGTGGCATTCCAGGGAAAAATTGAAAAGCGCCAGTCTTGCGCTACCGGAATGGTTTTCACTTATCCCAGTCTGCGACAGTTTGAATGAGATTGGCCTGAGCGCCCTGTGCCGCTAAGTGGATCGCACCGATTAAGCTGGCGCGTTCGCCCAAGCCTGATCGGATCACCGACGGAGGAAAGGCAGCCATCTCGGAGGCGAGTTGCTCGGCTCTAGTTATGAGCCGGTCGTTAACTCCTACTCCGCCGGTAAGGATGATCGTTTCAGGATCGACCACAGCGCAGATAGCTGCGATGACAGAGGCGATCCGTAAACATTCCTGCTCTACCAAGGTTGCCGCGGGTTCCTCAAATTCTGCCGCGCGTAGGAACAATTCCTCCACGGTCACTGGCGGAGCACTCGCCCAGCCAGATCGGGCCTGTGCCTCTTGCAGAAGACTGAGGCCGCCGGCCTCATCATGGGTGAAGGCGTCGACTCTCCGGTGGCTGCTGTTGGGTGGCAGGAATGCAACCTCTCCGGCTGCTCCATGTGCCCCTCTAAGTAGGCGCCCTTCATGGACGATGCCAGCTCCGATGCCGGCGCCAACCGCAATCACCGCGAAGTTGGTCAACTCCTGAGCCACGCCCCTCCAACGCTCTCCCGCTGCAGCGAGATTGACGTTGTTATCAAGAATCACCCGGGCTTTCAGTGCCGTTGCCAGGGGGGAACGGAAGTCGAATGGCGTGAACTGATCGATATTCGAGGCGTAAGAGACCGTGCTTCCATCGGCGGCCACCACGCCGGGAACCGAGACACCGACTGCCGCCAGTGGCACGCGAGGCACTTCGGGCGAGGTAAGGATCGCGCGGACCAATTGGATCGCCTCTTCCACGATCGCCTGCCCACCTCGTTGTCTGGTGGGCTCTCGCCGTTCGGCCAGCAGAGTGCCTCGAATATCTGCGACGGAGACCCGCAGGTTGCTGCCCCCAATATCAAGGCCAACCACGATGCCAGCTGCTGGAGCGATTTCGTAGAGGGTGGCTGAGCGGCCCGGCTCCCCACTCCGGCGCCCGACCTCGGTAACTAGACCTGAGCGCTCGAGTCGTTCCATCGCGGTAAATATGGTGGGCCTAGACAGGGCGCAGGCGGTCGCAATGAATGGGCGAGTAACTGGCGCGCTCTGATCGAAGAGGAAGGCTAGAACCCGTTGGACGCTGGAACGGGGCGTCACGACGTTCATAACAATTCCTCCCACATCCTTGACGCATCCTATTGGCGCTGCCAGTATTCCGCTAATAAAGCAATTTGACTAATAAATGGAGATCTCATGGCAGATGAATCATCGGCAATTCCGGAAATCTTCACCGCCAACCGGTCACGACGACAATTTCTGGCTATCGGTGGTACCGCGGGACTGGTCGCATTTCTGGCTGCCTGTGGAGTTAGCGGCGGAAGTGTCAGTGGCGGATCTGGCAGTGGCAAGGGCAACATTCGCGCACTCTTCATGAAACAGGCGGGTTACTCCGAGGAGAACATCCATGCGATGACCACGGCGTTCCAGAAAGCCAACCCCGGCATCACGGTGGTAACCGACTTCGTCTCCTACGAGGCACTCCACGACAAGACTGTCGCTGCAGCACCTGCCGGTACTTACGATGTCGTGCTGATCGACGTCATCTGGCCGGCCGAGTTCGGGATCAAGAAGATCGTCGCCGACGTTACTTCAAAGTGGCCGAGTTCTTGGAAAGATCAGATGCTCGGTGGCGCAGTCGCAACTCCGAAGTATGGCGACAAGTTCTACGGCGTGCCATGGATCCTCGATACGAAATACTTCTTCTATAACTCGGCACACATGCAGAAGGCCAAGATCGATCCAAGCCAACTCGACACGTGGGATGGCGTAATGAAGGCGGCCCGGTCACTGAAGTCCAGTGGCGTAACCAAGTACCCACTCATCTGGTCATGGCAACAGGCAGAAGCACTCATCTGTGACTATACCCAACTCCTTGGTGCATTCGGGGGCAAGTTCCTCGATGACAGCGGACAGCCCGCATTCAACCAAGCAGGCGGTGTCGCGGCGTTGGAGTTCATGCACCAGAGCATCGTCGACGGACTGAGCAACCCGACCTCGACGCAGTCTCTTGAAGAGGACGTCCGTCACGTCTTCTCAGCGGGACAGGCCAGCATGGCGCTTAACTGGACCTACATGTACGGCATGGCAAACGATCCAAAGGAGAGCCAGATCCCAGGGCAGGTGCAGGTCCTGCAGACCCCCATGGGCACGGTCGGTCGTCCTGGAGTAAATGGCAGCATGGCACTCTCATTGGCGGCCCAGAGTAAGAACCAGGATGCGGCTTGGAAATACATCACGTACCTCACGAGCCAACCGGTGCAGAACGAATTTGCGCTCAGTTCGCTGCCGGTCTGGAAGAGCTCGTATGACGATCCAACCGTGGTCAAAACCAACCCCGCGGTTGTGCCTCAGGCAAAGAAAGAGTTGGGAGATCTCATCCTTAGGCCCCAGGTAGAGAACTACAACGCAATGTCGCAAGTTCTGCAGGCAGAGATACAGAAAGCTCTGCTAGGCCAGAAGAGCGCACAGAAGGCGTTGGATGATGCCGCTTCAAAGGCGTCATCACTTCTCAAGTCGTGAAAACTGCCGCCGATCGGCGCACTAAGCGTCGGATGGGCGGAACGGGTGGCGGCAAGGGCGAGGCGCGTTTTGCCCTCGCCCTGCTGCTGCCAGCCGGCATCGTCGTCTTTGGTGTGGTGCTCTATCCCGTAGTCCGCACCTTTGTGGTCTCGCTTTTTAACGTCAATAGTCCGATGGCGGGGTCTTACCCCTTCGTTGGCTTAAGCAACTACACCAAGGTCTTCCACGACAGCAACTTCTACAGTGTCCTCGGACACACCCTTTACTTCACGTTAGTCTCGACGTTTGCAGAAATAGGTTTGGGAATCGCAATCGCGTTGCTGCTCAATACGCCGCTTAAAGCGCGATGGCTCTGGCGCAGTTTGGTGGTACTGCCGTGGGCGCTACCCACCATCGTCAATGGTGCGCTCTGGCGCTGGATTTACAATGGCCAGTACGGCGCCTTAAACGGATTGCTGAGCAGTCTTGGTATCTCACAGACCCCACACCAATGGCTCGGTTCGCCTTTCCTGGCGTTGAACATGGTCATCATGGCCGACGTATGGAAGAACACTTCCATCGTCGTCTTCTTTGTTCTTGCCGGACTACAGACCATTCCCGAGGACTTATACGAGGCCGCTCGCATTGATGGTTCGGGTGCTTGGCAGACTTTCCGACGGATCACGCTTCCGCTACTTGCTCCTAGTATCGCGGTCGTTCTGGTCCTGCGCACGATCGAGGCATTCAAGGTCTTTGACATTATCTACGTGATGACCGGGGGCGGCCCGGCGAGTGGAACACAGACGGTTGCGTTCTACACATATCTTCAGGCGTTCTCTAACCAGTTATTTGGTTATGGCGCGGCACTGGCATATCTGATTGTGCTCGCTGTCTTTGCAATGTCGATGACTTACCTGCGGATCCTCAAGCAGGGTCAAATGTCAGGTGTGGAATGAGACCCAGTAAGAGATATTTGGTAGGTATCCACTCTGCCGCGATCCTGATGGCGCTGGTCATTTTGGCGCCGTTTGCCTGGTTGTTGATCTCCTCCATCTCGCCGTCATCAGAATTACTCGCCGTGCATCCGCATTGGTGGCCCAACCACCTCACCATGAGTCGTTACATCGAGATCTTTAGTTCAAGTTCTGGTGGCGACGACGTTGCCGCGAATTTTAGACTGGCGATGGTCAACAGTTTTGAAGTGGCGATTGGCACCACTCTGGTATCGCTCTTTGTTGGCACATTGGGTGGATATGCCTTTGCAAGATTGAAGTTCCGATTCCGACGCACGTCGATCTTTGCCTTCCTGGCGATCTACATGCTTCCACCGATTGCCTTAGTGATACCGCTCTATCTGGCAATGGCTAATCTCCATTTGCTCGACACCAAACTTGGTCTGGTGATTACTTACTGTTCGATCGTCACGCCCTTCGCGTTATGGACGATGAGTAATTACTTCCTAAGCATTCCGCCGGATCTTGAAGAGGCGGCGCGTGTCGACGGTTGCTCACGGTTGGGTGCCTTGGTCCGAGTCATTCTGCCGTTAGCCCGTCCTGGTCTGTTGACGACGGCGATGTTTGGCTTCCTTCTCTCATGGGATGAATTCCTTTTCTCACTGATCTTCACCTCGACTACAAATGCCAAAACGATTCCGGTGGCTATCGCCGAATTCACCGGAAAGTACTCCTCTGACTTCGGTCTCATTGCGGCCGGCGGGATTCTGGCAGCCGGGCCACCTTTGATTCTCGCCCTTATATTCCAGCGTTATATCGTCAGCGGTCTGGCCGCTGGCGCAGTGAAAGGTTGAACTAAATGCGATTCCAAGATGGCCTCGATGCACAGCCCGACGTATTGGCGCAGAGCGCCAAGGCCGTGCAATCGGTGTTGCCAAATATCAAACCGATTGCAAACGGCGCTGTAATAGCCCTTGTTGGCATCGGAGCTAGCGAACATGCGGCGAGAAGTGCCGCACCGATCTGGCGCGATCTTGGGCTTCGTGCGTTTGCCATTCCTGCTTCAGAGTTGCTAGCCCACACCCCATCGATAGCCGACGTCTATGTTGCGCTGAGCGAGTCTGGTCGCAGCGCGGAGACCGTCGCTGCGATGACGAGGATAAGTGTCCGTCGAATCGGAGTGACGAACTTCGCGGACTCACCGATAGTTGATGTCGTCGATGACTTGATTCTCTTAGAGAGCGGACCTGACAGTCCCGTCTACACCACCGGTTTCACCGCAACTCTGCAAGCACTTGGAATGCTTGGCGAACATTGGGCAGGTAAGAGCAGTGACTGGTCGTTGTTGCCTGGTCTGGTCTTGGAAGTTATTGCATCAACCAAGCCCGTGATCAAATCCGTCCTCGATCACTTCGATACCGCTCGAATGATCGACGTCATCGGCTCCAGTGCAGCCAACGCCACTTCTGGCGAGGGAGCTCTACTCCTACGAGAAGCTGCGCGGGCGCATACGGCAGCGCACGAGACATACAACTATCTGCATGGTCCAATGGAACCGTTGGACTCGCAGACTGCTTGCATCGTCATCGGTGACGGACGTGAAGTGAGACTTGCCCGTGACGTCAGCGAACTCGGCTGCCACACGCTTCTGGTAACGACTCGCTCCGACGTCGACTCCACCGATCATCTCACCGTTATTCAGCTACCCGAAACTCCTTCGCCACTCGCGTTGACCGTGTTACAGATCCTTCCGATTCAGATTCTTGGTTCAATGCTGGCAAGCCGTAGAGGGCTCCGTGTCGATGGTTTCCGTTACAAACAAGATGACACCAAGTTGGCCTAGCGGATGATCCGATCGCTCCATGTCATAGGCAACATCCAACTCGATGTGTTGGCCAGCCCGGTTATTCGTCTGCCCAAACCAGGAGGCGATGAGATTATCGACCGCATCGCGGTTCGACCAGCAGGTGCGGCGGGAAATGTCTCTCTCGCGCTCTCGGCACTTGGCGTAGAGCATCGTTTATTCGGCGCGATTGGCGACGACCAGGCCGGGCGTTGGGTGGTCAGCGAACTCCAACGAGTTGGGTTAGGCGGCGATATCCAGATTGTCGCCGGTCAAGAGACAGGGATCTCTATTGCACTTGAAGCGCCAGGACGAGAAAGAGCGTTCCTGACCGCGCACGGTGTACTGAACACGTACAACGAAGGCGATCTCCCTAACGCTGCCACCGACGCGGACTTTGTACTGTTTACCGGGTATTTCTCGTTGCCAGGTCTGCGGGGAGAAGGAACGCACCGACTCCTTCAACGCGCACGTGATAGGGGAGCAGTAACCGCGTTCGACACTGGCTGGGATCCTGAGGATTGGACTGGCGATGCTGTCGCGGAAATCCTCGCGATACTGCCGTTAGTAGATATCTTCCTGCCAAATGAGCCGGAAGCTCTAGCCTTATCAGGTAAACCGGACGCTGAACAAGCGGTGACCTTCCTAAGTAACCACTGCAAAGGTTGGGTGGTCATAAAGCTTGGTGACCAAGGCGTCCTGGCTCGAGGGCCAGCAGGTCAGATGCTGAGAATTGCTGCGCCCATAGTGGAGCCCATCGACACCACCGGCGCTGGCGACAGCTTGGCCGCCGGCATGTTGGCCGAACTTGTTCGTCAGGTTGAGATGTCTGCGGCGTTGGCTTTTGGAGTGCGGGTGGCATCGACAGTTGTCGGACGCGCGTCAGAGCATAGGTATCCCACTCGCGATGACGTGCTCGCACTGATGCACTCGTCGGTAGCAGAATGACGGTGTGAGTAAGGGTCGTCGGATAGATCTAGTCGCCGCTGCTGGGACTGTCCTATCCGGCTACGGCGCCATGAACACTTCGCAGTACCGGCGGTCTGCTCTGCTAATAGCCGGTGTACTCCTTACGATATTGGGAATTTTGGCCATCTTATCTATCGGATATCCAATCCTTGCTGCAGGGGTTCTCTGTCTCATCTCGGGGGCAAGGGCGAAGCGATAAGTTCTTCGCTAGGAGGCAGGCCATGACAAAGCAGAAGAGAATGATCATCTGGTCGGTCTTGGCTGTTTTGGTTCTCATTCTTGCGGTATTTATTGGCCTGAACCTTACGATTTCGGTCAAGACTCCAACGCCCGTTCCGACCGCGACTCCAGTAGTGAGCCCATCTGCCACAACCATTACTCCGGTTGGGAGCGTAATTGGCCCAGAAACGCTTGCTGGGTTTGAGCCATCGTCTGCTTCGTTTATTTCCCCACAGATTGGTTTCGTGTTTGGAGTTGCTAATTGCGGACCCGGATCCTGCCCTGCGATTGCGAAAACAAAAGACGGCGGCAAAAGCTGGTCATTAATTCAGGCCCCGGTTTCTTTAGTTCGAGAGGGCAACCTGCGGAATTATGCCGACTATGGAATGCGATTTGTCGACGAGTTGAATGGCTATGTCTATGGGCCGGATCTATATGCGACTCACGACGGGGGAGTGTCCTGGCAGAAAATTACGCTGGAAGGACTTCCGACTCCTTCCAGCGTTTTCTCGCTCGAAACAACTGGGACTAAGACGTACCTAATTGCTGGAACTCCAAACGTGGATCCCAGTCCTAATTACCTATACATTTCAAATTCCCCAGCAGGCGATTTCGTTCAGAGCAAATACGGATTTCCAACAGGAACGCCAACTCGAATTTCTGCTAATGCATATGGGGCTGTGATCGTCGCAAATAATTCCGGCGCACTAGCGCTGCCAACTGATCCGAACGGCTACCTCTACTACCAGGCATCGGAAACAAGTACTTGGACTCATCTCAAAGCGAAATGCCCGGGAGATTTTCCAGGAACTCCGGTGGCAGCACTTGCTTCACCTGTTTCAGGATCAACCACTCCGCAACTCCTCCTGGGGTGCGGAGGTGGTGTTGCGGCTGGAAGTCAAGAAAAAACGGTTCTCAAGTCAACGGATCTAACGACGTTTACCAAAACAAAAAAGGATCCGCCTCTTAGCGGAGACTTAGAAGCAATAGCATCGCCCGACGGCAAGACGATTGCGGTAGGGGCATCTTCTGGCGCAACATTTATCTATGTGAGCTCAGATGGCGGTACCAGTTGGAAAACCGCCTTCTCAGACACGACTTCCGGCGGATCGCTCGTCCACGACTTGGTGTTCATCGATGCAACTAAGGGATCTGCGGTCGAAGGTTACGCAACTACTCCAGGTACCAGAACCTCTATATTTTTAATAATGACGCGTGATCGGGGCATTTCCTGGCAGGAGATAACCTTCTGAAGAATCTCGTTTCTTAACACAGCGCAATTTATGATGGGTTGGTGGACAACTCAGAGGGGTCCCATTTCCTGCGCCGCGCGCTAATCGTGGGGTTCTACGCGGTGGCGATGGCCTACCTAGAAGCAGCTGTCGTCGTCTACCTACAACGTGCGCTGAAGATCGAACCTTCGACGCCCTTCCCGTTGCGGGATCAGGCATCACTTGGCGGCCTCGGGGGGATCGAGCTCGGGCGCGAAATCGCAACCCTCGTCATGCTCGTAACCGTCGGCTGGCTCGCTGGCCGGAACGGTCTGGACCGGTTGGCCTGGATCTCGGCTGCCTTCGGCATCTGGGACCTCGGCTACTACGTCTTCCTATGGGTCTTCATCGGTTGGCCGACCAATCTCGGAACCTTCGACCTGCTCTTTCTCCTCCCGGTCCCCTGGGTCGCTCCCGTGTGGGCCCCGATGTCCGTCAGCATCGCGTTGGTTCTCTTCGGGCTGATAGGCGCGTGGCGCTTTCGGCGCAGGCAGGCGCTGAGCGTCAAACTCAGGCACTTTGTGGCGCTAGTCGGGGGCGGGCTCGTGGTCATCTCTAGCTTCACCTATGACGCCGAACGAATCCTCGACGGAGGGATACCTACTTCCTTTGCTTGGCCGGTATTCGTGGCCGGGATGGTGCTGGCGGTCTCTGGTGTAGTCCCAATGTTCCGTAATAGACATTGACGATGCACCGCCTTGGGCTATCGGACACCTATGGAAAGTGGGACGCTTCAAATACCTGCGACTTCAGGAGTTGCTATGAAAGGTTTCGTACAAAATATTGAGAACGTTGCCATCAAGAATGACGAGTTTCGTCGGGTGCTTTACACGGCCAAGAACTGCCAACTCGTAGTGATGTCATTAAAGCCCAAGGAGGAGATTGGAGCAGAAGTACATAAGCTCGATCAGTTCTTTCGCGTAGAGGAAGGGACCGGCGAAGCCGTTCTCGATGGCAATCGCACACCAATCAGCGCTGGCTTTGCCGTGCTCGTCCCAGCCGGTGCGAACCACAACATCATCAATACCGGCGATGTTCCGCTAAAGCTCTACACACTTTATGCACCGCCTAATCATCGGGACGGCGTCGTGCACCATACTCGGGCCGAGGCAGAGGCAGATAACGAACACTTCGACGGCAAAACAACGGAGTAGAAATCTAAGAAGACCTCAGCAGAGTTTTATATCGACAGCGTTGGATCGATGATCGTCATTCCGACGGCAGGACGTTGGTCTAAGGTCGGTAATTCATTCGCGGCTTGCTCAAGCCCGATCACGCGATCAACCAGCAGGTCAGGGCGTAATTCGCCGCACTCAACGAGCGCGAGCATTTCCGGATAATCGACGGCGGCCATTCCGTGACTGCCTAGTAGGTCGAGTTCGTATGAAATCACGCGTGCCATCGCAATCTGCGTGCGTTCGGATGGGAGCAACCCAATCTGCATGTGACGACCACGTCGACGTAACGAAAGAATCGCTTGGTTCGCTGTTACTTCAGAACCGACGGCATCGATGCTCACGTGTGCCCCGCCCGAAGTCACATCGAGGATTGCGAAAACTGCATCAGTTGTGCGGGCGTTGATCGTGAAGTCGGCGCCCACTTCCTGAGCGCGATCTAAGGATTCTTCGCCGACATCGACGGCCACCACTTTTGCGCCGAATGCTTTTGCGATCATGATGCTAGAAAGGCCAACACCGCCGCAGCCAATCACACTCACCCATTCGTCTGGTTGAACTTTCGCCCGCCCCACAACGCCTCTATAGGAAGTAGCAAAGCGACAACCAAGACTTGCCGCTGCGATGACGCTTACTTCAGCTGGAATTCGGATGAGATTGAAATCAGCATTATGGATCGCGACAAGTTCTGCGTAAGAACCCCAATGTGAAAAACCTGGTTGAGTCTGCGTTGGGCAGACCTGCGCCTGGCCGCTCAAACAGAATTCGCACTTCCCGCAACCGCAGACAAATGGAACCGTGACGCGATCTCCGATTGCGAAATGGTGCACACCGCTACCGATCGCCGCGATCGTCCCGGCAAGCTCATGTCCGAGCACATGGGGGAGTTGGATATCGCTGTCATGCCCGGCCCAAGCATGCCAATCACTTCGACACATTCCTGTCACTTCAACCCTGACGATTACGCCGTTATCACTTGGCGTCGGGTCTGGAAGCTCCCGCACCTGCAGCGGTTTACCGAATTCCTCTAGATAGATAGCGCGCACGGTGCACCAGGCTACGCCTGACAGCTCAGATTTATGCCATACTTTTCTCACTACAGGATTGGCAAGGGAATGGACTCGATACTCATCGGGTCCATTTCTCGTTCTCCACACCTTTTCGATTTGCATTCCGGTCGCTTCAACGCTGAATTTACGGTCAGATACTAACTGCGCGCCGCGACCGAACAAAGAGCAGAACACCTGTTAGGACCAATACTGCGCCAATGAGCAACCACGGCCACGGACTCATCTCGTCTTCACACGACTGCCCACCATTTCCAGAGGGGTTGCACACCATTCCAGGACCATTGCGGTTGAGATAGGCGACGTACAGAAATGGTAACCCAGCCCCTGAGATCAGTCCTACGCTGCTCTTGCGATTGCCACCCCACTTAAGCAGCGCTAACAAACCAAGTAGGGCGAAGGGCAATATAAAAATTCCGATTGTCATTGCGCCAAGCACACTTAAAGAGAGAGCAGCGCCGACCACGGGCCACGCGATGAAGCTCCATACTTTTGGCGCCTCTGAGTTCACGATTTCCCGCCTCCCTTCGGTTTCACAACTGTTGAGCACATTACGCCCGATTGCTCAGATTTGTGCCATACTTTTATCACCTTAAGTTTGGCAAGGGAATGGATCCGATATTCATCGGGTCCATTTCTCTTTTAGTGATTGACAAATCAGTGTTGCCAACTGCCAACACGCAGGCATGCAGTAGCCAAATGGAGACATTGGAATCCGAGTACGAGCTCGCTGTTCACGTTACTGGGTTGGATATTGAGGATGAATCCCAACTTACGCAGTTGTTCGCTGCACAAATCACTGTTGCCCCATTTACCTCCGATGGGCTCCTAATGCTGGCTGTGGAGATGACCGCCAAAACCCCTGAGTCAGCATTACGCGACTTCAAATTATTTTTGAATAAACATTCACCCAAAATCAGAATTAAGCGCATCGATTTGGATTTAGTGTCTCTCTCCCAGATTGCTCATCGCTTAGAAGTAACCCGTGAGGCTGTCCGTCTCTGGGCTATTGGGCAACGTCGGCAAGGATTCCCTGGGCCGTTTACTTCTGCCGGTCAATCACTTCTATGGGCATGGTCCGAAGTGTTCGACTGGCTGACTCCAGAGGAAACTTATGGCGCTGGGCATCCGCTGTCGCTCGATCTGATTGAGCGCATGAACGGCTCATTCGCCGAAGACCGTACGAGCACGGCACTCGGAGGTCGTTCCGGGTCACCGGGAAGGCGCAGACGTGACGCGGCCAATTGACGAGCAGCGTGGCTCTGTTTCAAGGAGTCAGATTTATGTCATACTTCTAACACCATAAGTTTGGCAGGGGAGTGGATCCGATATTCGTCGGGTCCATTTCTCTTTTTCCACAGATTTCGCGTTAACCTTTCCGCCCACAGCCGATCTGAATCCGCACGCTCGACGCGTTTGCTTGTTCGAAGATTGATTCGCGAAGCTAGCGTGGTGTAACTGGTAGCACATATGTTTTTGCCAAACTTATGGTGCGGGTTCGAATCCCGTCGCTAGCTCCGCAGCCTCAACTGATTTGGCTGATCACGTGGCAACGATCAAAGAGTCAGAAACGTTGAGCAGGGGCCCTTGGTGCACACCTCGGGCCCCTTTCCCAATTCGGTGGCTGCACCAATTGAGCAGGCTCTTCAGGATCGCTCAGATTTATGCCATACTTCTAGCATCTTAAGTTTGGCAGGGAAATGGACCCGATATTTATCGGGTCCATTTCTCGTTCCCCACACATCTGATGTACTTCCACCATCACATGCTTTCCCAAGCCGCCCAAATTCTTGAGATCCCTCCTGCCGGGCATAGGCGCAAAGGACGATGGCAGGCGAACCGCGTAGATTTACCCGAAGAGCAATCGCCGTTGAAGGGAATCACTATGAAGTGGGTAACGCGAGAACGCCCTAAGACCGACCGAATCGCATGTCCCTGGCTCATCAAGCGTTTCATCGACAACGACGCCGAGATCATTTTTGTTCCAGCCGATCGAGTCCTCGCCGAGGCAGAGCGGCTCAAGGCCCATTCATTTGATGCTCCCGGTGCTACCTACACGCACCGAGGAAACTTATGTACCTTTGAAGTACTGATCGACGAGTACAAGTTGGGCGTCGATCCTGCACTTGCACGATTGGCGAAAATAGTCCACGCCGCGGACATTTCTGACGATCTTGACACTGATCCCTTGGGCGCTGGATTGCTCGCCATCGGCATTGGCGGTTTGCATATTGAAACCGACGACCTGCGCCTGCTTGAGCGGAGCGAATTCGTCTATGACGCGCTATACGCCTGGTGTCAACATTAGTTTCTTTCTCCGCGCCCAACTAAGTAGCGCCAAGTCGTAAATTCCCTTGATAACCCCGGAGACGACCAATGGCGCCCCGAAGGCAATTTGTTGAAGTGCGACAGCAGCCATTGGACCAAATGGTCGAACCAGATACCGGGATGAATTTGTTACGGCTGCAGCCGGTGTTCGCTCTTCGGGAGCCACTACCGTCATGACCAACGCTTGTCTTGTCGGCACATCCATCTGAGAGAGAACACTCCTAGCAAATAGCAGCAAAGAAGCGACGAGTAGATTCGGTGCGAATGCCGTTGCTACTAACAGGATATTGCTCGGTAGATGTGTTCCAACCATCGTCCAGACCAGACCGAAACGTCTTGCCAACCGAGGCGCGACCAACATGCTGAATGCCTGTAGCAATGAAATCGCGAAAAAGAGGAGTCCTAAACTTCTTGGCGAGGCTCCGTACCTCGTCGTGAAATAGTAGGCGAGAAATGTAGTTGTGATCAGCCCACCACCTGCCGAATCGACAGCAAAGAGGCCCGCTAGTTGAAATACATTGCGCCTTGACGGACCCAACTTACTTCGAGGTGAATTCGAACCCTCTGATTGCATGAGGTAGCTGGGTTCTACGTCGGCGCTGAGCGAGGCAGCCAGCACGGCTCCACCAATGCCAAGTGGAAGGAGAATAAGGAAAGCTACTGAAGAGACCTGAGATGAGCCAACAAAGAATGAAATGAATCCTTGAAGAAGTGCACCTACGGCTCCAAAGAGCGCGCCTACCGCGTTATAGATGCCAAAAATCTTCGCCTTCGAGTGCGCGCTATCTTTCTCGGTGAGCATCGCCTGTTCGAGAGTTGTCCCCGGGCCATTGTCGATTACGTCGGTAGAGAGGGTCCCGGTCAGTGCGACAAGAGCAATGAGCCAGAGCGGCGGATTTGCCGCGACGATACTTCCGGCAACTCCGATTGCCAGGTAAAGAAAAATATATGACCGACGCCGTCCCCATCGATCGCTAAAGCGACCGACTAGCAACGAAGATAAGGCAGATCCGCCGATCAATGCGGCAAGGAGTAAGCCAACCTTGGTAGGGGAGACCGCACGGGCAGCGAGCATCCGCCCCAAGAACACCGCGGTGAATCCATAACCGAATGCACGCAAACCTTGGGCCGTGATGATTCGACGGACATTACGATCCAAGAAGGCCTGCCTCTCACCTTAAGATCGTCTACTCCATATTCCTTATTACTGCTGGACTTTACGCTGCGCTCTCGAGAGCCAGATCGATGGGCCAAGCGCTTTTCAGGAGAGATCCAGGTCCGCTAGAGTAGTATGTCAAATATTACTGGATTTCGACTTAATGGAGACTGCGCATGCCAAGTGGGCCAGGAAGTCTGACGGTAGTAAATGCGCTTATCTTCGATGGCGAAAATGCGGATCTGGTCGAAGGGTCGATTCGCATCGAAGACGGGATCATCAAGGAGATCGGAGCCAATCTTGCCGCTGGCGAGCGGGTAATAGACGCACGTGGCCGCGTAGTTGTACCCGGGTTCATCGACAATCATTTCCACGCATATGGGATAAGCCTGGACCTGATGCGTATGGAAGGTAGTCCTCGAAGTTATGTCGCCCTCAAAGCTAAGCGGAGGATGGAGGCGGCTCTTAACCGGGGATTTACGACCGTTCGCGACGTGGCTGGAGGGGATATCGGCCTGACGATGGCGATCCGCGAAGAGTTGATCAAGTCACCCAACTACTACTTCACTGGGCCTGCTCTGAGCCAGACTGGCGGCCACGGTGACGCTCGAGATGCGGAATCAGACACATGCTCTACGGGTAGTCATAGTGTCGAGTTAGTAGACGGAGTAGACAACCTGCGCGTGGCAGTCCGAGAAAGATTTCGGCGCGGAGCCCATGCCATAAAGATCATGGCCTCTGGTGGTGTTGTCTCGCTTACAGATCCGATTCGTGTCCCGCAGTATTCGGGGGAAGAGATTCGTGCTGTGACCGATGAGGCGAAACGCCGTGGGAGCTACGTGGCTGCTCATGCTTACTCACCTGAAGCGATTTCGCATGCCGTAACCAATGGTGTGCGCAGTATCGAGCACGGAAATTTACTTGATGAACAGACAGCACAAGTTATGGCAGATCATGATGCGGTCCTGGTTCCGACATTGGTGACTTATCTGGCCATGGCCGAGCACGGGCAGGCGATGGGGATGCCCAAGATTGCCTTAGGCAAGAATGCCGAAGTATTGGACGCAGGCAAGCGGGCAATCGAGCTCGCAATGCGCTACCAGGTAGAAGTCGGTTTCGGAACCGATCTCATGGGCGACCTAGAAGAGTTCCAATTAGATGGTCTCCGTGTTCAACATGAGGTACAGGGCACGCTTGAATTGCTCCGCAGTCTCACGTCCCGGAATGCGAAAATCCTTGCTGTCGACAATCTTGGCTCTATCGCCGTTGGGAATATCGGCGACCTGCTGATCCTTTCGAAAAATCCTTTTAAGGATCCTTCGACGCTTTGGACGCTTGACTCTGATCGTCTTACGATCAAGGGTGGTAATCATGTCGACTAACCGGCTCAGCGCGCATTCGATTGCCAAACAATTGAGTCTGCGTGAACAGATAGGGAGTTCGCTCCGGGCGGCATTGATTACGGGCGAAATGCTTCCGGGTGAGACTTATTCGGTTCCGTTGCTGGCGGAGAAGTTTGGCGTCTCTGCTACTCCTGTACGTGAAGCGGTTCTCGATCTCACAAAAGAAGGCATTCTCACCGCTTTACCAAACAAGGGTTTCCGGGTAGTCGAGACTTCAGCAGAGACGCTTGCACAATTGACCCAAATCCGCCTGCTTATCGAAATCTCCACCACCGTGGAGATTGGAAAGTGGATCTCAACGGAGGTCACTACAGATCTTCGCGAAACCGCCTACGCCATCCAAGAGTTTGCGGCATCCGAAGATCTGTTAAATTTCATCGAGCTGGATAGACAGTTTCACCATGACATACTTTCGCTATCCGGCAACCTCTTGTTGGTAGAACTTGCGGATCAACTCCGCTCCAGAGCCAGGATCCATGCGCTCCCGTTCATAGTTGCTAGCGGCCAACTGGTCACATCAGCCGGTGAGCACTTGGTTATTTTGGATGCTATGGATGAACGCGATTCTAAGAAACTCGCCACCGTGGTCGAGCACCACATCAACTACACCATGCAAGCCATCGGAGCGATGAAACCGGAGCACCTAGGCCACTGATCGGCCCGGATTGCCTGCATAAAAAGCCAGTTGAGCCTGGATAAAAAGAAGTTTGAAAAGACTCTAGATTTCTGGCCAGAGATCAGTAATATGTCACACGTCAGATACCGCAAGCCATCCCCCTGCGCTCGTCAGGTGGTTTTGCGGGATCAGTTCGGTCTTTGAAACACACGGAGAGGTAAGGAAAAAATGACGCATTCTGCGCGGGTGGCTATCGATGTTGGTGGGACTTTTACGGATGTGGTCACGCTAGATGGCGCGACCGGGTCACTGAAATTCGACAAAGTCCCCACTACGCCGCGCGATCCGCAACGCGGTGTTCTTGATGGCTTTGGCGCTTCCGGTGTCGGGATCGACGCAATAACTTATTTCATTCACGGAACGACCCTTGGGCTTAACGCTCTTCTAACCCGGAGAGGCGCTAAGACCGGAATCATTACCACAGAAGGTTTCCGTGACGTCTATCTTCTTGGTCGCACTGACCGGATCCCGATGTATGACTTCAAATACCGGAAGCCAGAGAGTCTGGTCGAGCGATACCACACGTTAGAGATTCCGGAGCGCCTCGATTTCGAAGGCAATGTCATTACTGAGTTCGACGAGGATGCGGCCCGCGAAGTCGGCAGACGCGTTGCTGAGCTAGGTCTTGACTCGGTGGCCATCTGCTTCTTGCATTCCTACGTAAACCCGGCCCATGAGCGGAAGATGGCCGAGATCCTTAGGCAAGAAGCTCCAGACGTCCAAGTAACACTCTCATCCGATCTGTCCCGCGAACTCCGTGAGTACGAGCGGACCAGCACCGCCGTTCTTGATGCCTACATAAAGCCGATCATGGGCAAATATTTGACCAAATTGAACCAGTCGCTGAGCAACGAAGGATTCGTGGGCCAATTTCTGATGACGCGTTCTGGCGGGGGAGCCATGACCGCCGATTCGGCGAAAGAAGCGCCGGTCAATCTCATCTTGTCCGGGCCGGCCGGCGGCGTGTTGGGCGCTTCCTGGTTTGCTAAGACAACTGGCCAGCAGAACCTGATCACCATCGATATGGGTGGGACGAGCCTTGATGCTTCACTCGTCGTAGCGGGCCAGCCCTTGACTTATTTCGATGCCTCTTTCGAGGGACTGCCTATCAATATCGCGTCTCTATACATCCACACGATCGGTGCCGGCGGTGGCTCACTGGTTTGGATCGATGAAGGTAATCACTTACAGGTTGGTCCGTCTAGTGCCGGTGCCGACCCAGGGCCTGCTGCTTACGGTCTTGGCGGTGTGGAAGCAACATTCACCGATGCGGCGCTCCAGATGGGGTACCTCGGGAATGACTCTGCGCTTGCTGGCAGTCTGGTTCTTAACGGAGAGCTGGCGGCCGATGCGCTCGAAGCGAGCGCGCGCAAACTTGGGATGACTATCGATGACGTGGCCCGAGGCGTGATTCGCATATCAACAACGAAGATTGTTGGAGCAGTACGCACTATTACGGTGGAACGCGGCCATGACCCAGCAGATTTTGCCTTGCTCTCTTTCGGCGGCGGCGGTGGCCTAGTTGGGGTCGATGTAGCTCGCGAGCTCTCAATTCCAAAAGTCATCATGCCACCTGGTCCAGGTGCTTTCTCGGCATTCGGAATGTTGATGGCAAATGTGCAGCACGATTACTCACGCACCCGAATTGCCCTTGTCGATGAAGCAGATCTTGGCTCGCTCGAAGCGGACTTTGCTGAGATGCGAACGCAGGGCGCCAAGGCACTATCAGATGAAGGTTTCGCAGATAAAGACCAACAGTTTGAGACTCAGATCGATCTTAGGTATTTAGGTCAAGAGCACAGTGTCACGATGAAGATCGGCTCATCGATAAATCCAGCAGAGATCGAAAGAGTGAAAGAAGCATTTGCCAAAGCGCACGAACAGGCCTATGGCCATGCGATGCCAGATCCGGTCGAGATGGTTGCGCTGAGATTCACAGCCCTTGGCATTGTCGAGGCTCCGTCATTGCCTGAGCTGCCTCGAGACGGCGGTCATGGTGTGACGCCGATCGGCCAACGGATGGTCTACCAAGGTAACGGCGTACGCGTTCCTTACAAGTTGTACAACCGGGATGACTTCAGGTTTGGGGATGTAATTGAAGGCCCAGCCGTCATAAACGAGCACACCGCAACCACCGTCTTCCACGCTGGAGACACAGCCGAAATTGGCGCACACGGAGAAATCATTATTTCAGTAGCGAAGGCAAACTAAAATGATTGATTCAATCACTGTCGAAGTCATCCGCCACAGCATGTTATCCGCTGCGCAAGAAATGGCGCGTAACTTGTGTCGCACTGCTTACAACACAATCGTTTATGAAATCCATGACTACGGGATAGGTCTGCACGATCCTGAAGGTTCCACGATTGCTGACACGCCTGGAATTGCAATCTTCTCTGGGTCCAATGATTTTGGAATCAAAAAGACCATAGAGTTCCTGGGGAAAGACAGCTTCCGGAGCGGCGATGTGATCCTGCTGAATTATCCTTACTGGTCAGCTGCGCACACGCTCGACGCTCTAGTCTTTGCCCCCATACTCATTGGAGAAGTCTTGGTTGGATTCTCCTCATGTCGAGTCCATCTGCTTGATCTCAAGCAGAAAGATGCCGGTTATGTGTTGGACTCCACGGATATGTCGCAAGAAGGAATATTTTTCCCATCGGTGAAGATCTACGACCAGGGAAAGATCTGTGACGACATCTTCAACATCATCCGATTCAACAGCCGGATGCCTGATCGCACGATTGGCGATCTTCAAGCACAAGTATCTGCCGTCCACACAGGCGATATGCGGATGAAAGAGATTGCCGCCAAGTATGGAGTCGAAACCCTTTTAGAAGCTATGCGCGAGATCAGCGATCACGGCGAGCGACTTTCGCGAGCAGCCGTTGCCCGCTTGCCTAAAGGAACTTGGACTGCCACTGACTACTGTGACACTGACGGAGTTGTGCCTAATCAGCTGATTGAAATGACAGTGACCGTCACCGTCGTGGACGATCGAATGATCATCGACTGGACTGCAACAGACACCGTTGCCAAGGGTCCGATCAACTTGCCAGTCGGCGGTACCATCGCGGCTTCCCGACTCGCCTTCAAGGCTCTAACGACACCTGACAGTTCTATCTGCGCAGGGAATTTTAGAAACCTAGAAGTAATCACCACGCCTGGCACTCTCTTGCACGCGACACCGCCGATGCCGACCTTCACCCTATGGACGGGGCTACTGGCGCCAGAGGTGGTAACGAAGGCGCTCGCCCAAGGTATGCCAGATCTTGTCCCGGCCTGCACCGGCGGTGACGTCTGCGACATCATGGCGTTGGGGATCAACCCTCGCAATGGGAGTCAGTGGCTCGAGGCAACCAACGACGCAGTCGGCTTCGGCGGACACGGCGGCGGTGATGGCGAAGATGGAATCATGCATCCAACCGAACCTGGATGCCGGAATAACCCAGTCGAGGTTCTGGAGAGCAAAGCCCCGATGCTCATCGAACGTTACGGCTACCGACAGGACACTGGCGGTGCCGGAAAGAATCGCGGCGGTGTCGGTATCGAACGTGCTTACAAATTCTTGGCACCAACGAATGCGATCGTGATCAACTACAAGACTCTGACCCAACCATGGGCAGTGGCTGGCGGCAATGAGGGTGTCAAGAACACCGTCATCGTGCATCCAGGCACCCCAGAAGAAGAAGAGGTTGGTGTCAGTAATACTGCCTTTGGCGTCGGTGGACGAATAGTCAATCTAACTGGCGGGGGTGGGGGCTGGGGCAACCCGCTCGAACGGGAGTCCGAGCGGGTTGCCGCAGATGTCAAGCAAGGCTTCGTCAGCCTGGCAAAAGCAAGAGAGGACTATGGAGTGATCGTTGACGGCAATACGTTTGAGGTCGACCTGGCAGCCACCTCGGCACTTCGTGCGGAATTGGCAGGTGCGACTAAATGATCATGTCGATGTTGAAGTTCACCCTTAGGCCTGGGAGTGAAGCTTCGTTAGTTGATGTCTTTAAACGTAATCGAATTCTTGAAACAGCTTCCCTCGTCGAGGGTTGTTGGAAATTGGCGATGGTAGCTCCTCAAGCATCTGACAACAGCGCTTATGTTATTGGGTTTTGGGAAGATGACGCCGCCTATCAACGCTGGATGGATCATCCTGAGCGGGGTATCGCCACAGATGAATTGGCGGAGCTCGTTTCAGGGGATTGGGATTCTGAAGCAGCTGCGCAACTAATGAATGTCCTGCATTCGGTTCCACTTGCTGATGCGTGGTCGAATTATGTACAAGCAGGGCTATAGTCCGCGCACCATCTAGTGCGTGGACACAACAGTAACCATGGAGACAAGGAAGAAAGGGAAAGCTACATGAAACGTAAAGGTTCACTTGTTGTCGCCCTCTTGGTATCAGCCTCAGTGCTCTTCGCTAGTGGTGTGGGTCCAGCGACTGCTTCGACAAGCCAGAAGGTAAGTCAGAAAGCGGCGCCGGTCAAGAAGATCGCTTTCTTCGGATACTGGAAGTCGAACTCCTTCACCAAAGCCGTGCTTGCTGGCGTAACTCAAGCCGCCAAGGCAGCGAAAGTGAAGGTTGTTGACCTGAGTACTGCCCAATATGACGGCGTGGCCCAAATCAAAGCAGTACAAGATCAGACCGTTAAACACGACGCACAGGTATACATCTTCCTAGCTACCGACGCAGTGGGAATGGCAACCGCAGCTAAAGAGGCCATCGCCAAGGGAATCACTGTTGTTGCAGCGTATGCACCTCTCGGTGCGCGATTCGACACACTACAACCACAAGTTCCTGGCCTGATCGTCGCCGCAGAAACGCCCGTTGGAAATGGTCAAGGGCTGGCCAAACTGGCTGCCAAAGCATGTGCCACAAAGTCGCCATGTAATGTTGCCTACTTAGAAGGCTTGAAAACCCTTCCATTAGACAATGCCCGGACTGCTGCGTTCAAGAAGACCCTGGCAACTCTGGCACCTAAGGCCAAGTTGGTAGCGGACGTCGAGGGTGGATACTCGGCCGACACCGGCAAGAAAGCCGCTCAGGACGTTATTCAGTCAAACCCCGACGTCAACGTCATGGTCGGGTCGTCACAGGCCATTATCGGCGCCTCTTCCGTGGTAAATACCGCGAAAGTCGCATTGATTGGAAACGGCTCTTCAACCGAGGCATTTGCTGGTGTGAACAAGGGCACCTGGTTCGCTCTCTACAACCTCGACATCAAGGGCATTGGCATCAAAGCGACCCAAATGGGACTGGCCAAGGCTTCTGGCAAGAAGATAAACCCAGTCTTCAACATCGATAACTTGACTAATGTTCTTGGTACCAAAGATGTTGTTGCTGGCCACAAATCAACCTATTCAGACCTTGGCTAAGAAATCTAGTTATTCTGATCTTGGTTAAGAATCTGAGATCTTGGTTAAGAATCTAAGGAGTGTTGATTGAGCTCGATCACGAGAACCGTGGAGGAAGTCTGATGACCTCTTCCACGGTTCTCGTTGCGCTCGATGGCATAACAAAATCTTTTGGTGGTACCAGGGCATTGCATGATGTCAGTTTTGAAATCCGGGTCGGCGAAGTTATGGGCTTGGTGGGGGAGAACGGAGCAGGCAAGTCGACTCTCGCCAAAATTATTGCTGGTCTTTTGACACCTGATTCCGGCGAGTTCCAATTTGAAGGAGAAACTCATAGTTTCAAAAGCCCACACGAAGCCTTGCAAGCCGGGGTCTCGCTGATCGCTCAGGAAATCTTATTGGTACCCAATGCCACTGTCGAAGAGAATGTGCTACTTGGGCGAATTCCATCGCGAGGAATATTCCCAGATCGAAAAGAAATGCGGCGGATGTACGACAAGTTGGTGGAATTCACCGGCTTCAATCTCAATCCGAGCTCTAAAGTTTCAAGCCTTCGGCTAGCCGACCAGCAGAAGGTCGAAGTTTTACGCGCACTTTCTGGCAATTCGCGCTTGATTATCATGGATGAGCCTTCGTCCTCATTGACCGCTGACGAAGTAGAGCGGCTCCATGCAACGATAAGAAAAATTACCAGCGGCGGAACGGCCATACTTCTGGTTTCGCATTTTCTTGGTGAGATTCTCTCCCTCACTGATTCCGTCACCGTCATGCGAGACGGCGAGGTCATTAGAAGCGGGCCTACTAGCGAAGAGAATGTGGAATCACTCGTAAACGGCATGATTGGAAAGAGCGTCGCAACCCATTACGAGGATCGTCAATCACTAGCTTCGAAGAAAATTAAATTGGAAGTGCGAAACCTTTCTCGCGGCGAAGTCCTAAAGGATGTCTCGTTCTCACTCTACGAGGGCGAAATACTTGGACTTGTTGGACTTGTTGGCTCAGGTCGTACCGAAATCGCCCGTTCCATCTATGGTGCAGACAAGATGGACTCTGGCGAGATCTACTTAGGCGAGAAGAAGGTTGAGATAGCCTCGCCGAGAGATGCGATCGAAGCCGGAATTTTCATGATTCCAGAAAATCGTAAGCAGCAGGGGCTTTTTATGGATAGCTCCATTTCTAATAATCTGCTAATTTCTTCCATCGCTGATTATGCGCGGATGGGTTTCCTCAAAGAGCGCAGGCTCGCAGGAAAGTCCAAAACGCTGGCAAGTCAGATTGATCTACGTTTCGCGACCGTGCAGCAGAAGGTAGGCCTTCTCTCTGGTGGAAATCAGCAGAAGATTCTCTTTGGCCGCGCACGTACGGTTAGTCCGCGAATTTTGATCGTTGACGAGCCAACCCGAGGTGTTGATATTGCGGCAAAACGGGAGATCCACAGGTCGTTATTGGAAATGGTAAGCACCGGTGTCTCACTTCTTTTCATATCGAGTGAGATCGAGGAGGCTCTCGGTGTCTGCGATCGGGTCCTAGTGATCCACAAAGGAGCGGTCTATGCAGAATTCACTGCACCATTCAATCAAAGAGACGTGGTAGCGGCTTTTTTCGGACATGGCGCGGAGGAGGAATAGATGACTGAAAAACTCAGAAATTATGGAATCGTCGCTGTTTTCGGGGGCCTATTTCTTATACTCTCCGTATCTTCCAAGTCGTTTTTGTCTTTTCAAAATGGCGCCAACATCATGGACCAATCGGCCGTACTTTTGATTTTTGCCTCCACCTCCACGCTCTGCATAATTGCCGGGATTTTCGATTTATCTATCGCTGCCGTCGCAACAGCCTCCGCCATCATGACGATTCACGCTATCAACGTACTGGGCGTTACCCTTGGTCTGATCGCCGGGGTAGGTTTCGGTGGCTTGCTCGGACTCATTACTGGTTTCGCGATTACAAAGACGCGAATAAATTCTTTTATTGGTACCTTGGCTGCTTCTTTCACTTACCGTGGTCTTGGCCTAATTATTTCAAGCGGCGGCCTAGTGCCTTTGAAGAATCAGAAGATTGCAGATTCCCTAGGCCGTTACTTGGAAGGGACGCTCTTCGGGCTCAAAGGGGTTGTCTGGATCAGTCTGGTATTCGTTCTAATTCTGGGCATTTTCTTGTCCAAGACAGTTGTGGGGAAGAGCGTCTATGCGGTGGGCGGGAATCCTCAGGCAGCCTTCTTGGCTGGCATTAGAACCAATCGGATTTTAATCACCTGCTACGTAATATCTGGGCTTGGTGCTGGACTCGCCGGAGTTATCTACGCTGGACGATATGGCTCCGGTGCAACGAATGCTTACGATGATGCCAATGCGTTCACCGCCATTGCCGCCACGGTTGTGGGTGGGGTTAGTATTTTCGGTGGTTCAGGTGCGATTTGGCGCGGCTTGCTAGGGGTCTTGACTTTTGCCCTTATTGGAAATGGTTTGAACCTTCTTGGCGTCGATACCACTTACCAATTGACGATTCTTGGATTGCTTATCTTCTTTGCCGTGGCCTCTGATCAGATCTTCAGCCGACGAAACGAGTAAGGCCAATCGAGACGAGTGGTGGCTTGCCCCAGGGCCGGGTTATCCCTGGGGCAAGCCACCGATTCAAGCAAGCATGAGGCGAATTTGCTCTAGAACTGAATGCCTTTGGTCAAGGCACCATCTATCAGAAGGTTTGCACCACTGACTCGGCTTGACACTGGGCTTGATATAAAAACAACCCCCGCAGCAATCTCCGCTGGCGTTCCCATTCTTCCGGTCGGGTTTAGCCCCATCGCGAAGGTGAATAGTTCAGGGTTTCCGCCCTCGATGTTCTCCCACACTCCACCGGGGAAGTAGGTGTTGCCAGGAGAGACCGTGTTCGCTCGGATGCCTTTTTCGGCAACCTGAAGCGCTACGCCGGCCATGTAGCCGATGATTGCTGATTTCATAGTTCCATAGGGCCCAGAAGCAAAGTCGGCTTCGCGACCAGAAACACTGGAAATAGCCACCAAAGACTTCACGGAACTCTTCTCGAGATGGGGCAATACGGTTTTCACCATATTTACCGTTCCCATTAGGTCGACCCTGAAGGATGCCTCCCAGTTCTCATCAGTATCAGGAATGGCCAGGGCGCTCACGTTCGCCACGGCCATGTCGATGCCACCAAATTCCTTTGCGCTGCTCTCTACCCACGCCTTGAGCGCAGCAGCATCGCCAACGTCCAGTACTGTTCCTTTTGCTTTTACTCCCTTTGCGGTGATTGCCTTTTCGGTCTCCGCCACCTCTTCTGCGTTTCTGGCACAGAAGGCAACATTGGCGCCTTCAGACGCAAAGGATTCAACAATCGCACGGCCGATACCTCTGGTGCCGCCGGTCACGAGGGCAGTTTTCCCCTTAATTTTTAGATCCATGATGTCGTACCCCTCGATTTCTCTAGTTACGAATCGGTTTGCCGATGGGAAGCACGGTCTTGCCATACATCTCGTTGATGAGGAAGGCGAATGCGAGATAGACGGCAAGGGCACCGGTAAGAACTCCCTCATAGCCGCCAAAGCGGCTGAGAGAGGAGTTTCCAGTAATCGCCCCGAGTCCCAAGGAGCCCAAGAGGATCACAGTCAATGCCAGAACTATCGTCAACACTCCAGGGGCCACTACCGATGCGATCAGGAGCCCGATAGTGAACACCATCCAGATAATCAAGTACCACCCCACTCCGACACTTGTGACGGTCCACCATTTGTTAATAGCGCCGATATTGATGAACGCGAACGATAGCCAGAGGAAAGAGAAGCCGCCAAAGGCTGTCACGCCGAAGGTGTCGCCAAGCTTGAAGAGCATCGAGGCAACTAAGGTTTGTGCGGCGCCGCCGAAGAAAATCGCCATGGCGAAAATCATTCCGTCGACGGGGTAAACGCCGCTGTTGGCCAGGCTCAAAAGCACCGTGGACATTCCATATCCGAGCAATCCGAGAACAGCTGGATTTGCAACCTTTACATCACTCATAACTCATACGCTCCTTTGTAATTTATCCTCTAAGGACAATCAGTTGTCCCCCTTGCGCTACTTGGCGCTTTTCGCCATTTCGCGAAGTTGATGATGCATTCCCCGGTATGCAATGCCCTTGGGCATGAGTGATTTCTTTACTTTCACGACAACGCTGTAGTGCGTGTCTACTGCATTTGCGATGGGTGCCAGCGAAATTTGAGTAAGTAGTTGATAAGCATCCATCTGGTGCAGCCCAAACATTTCAGTGAACCAGTTCACCATTTCAAGCTGCGCAATTCTCCAGGAGTCCTCCATGGGTCTCGATGAGCCGACGACCATCCAGTAGTCATCGTTTTCCAAACGCGGCCATAACGGCGCCGACCCCTTGATTAACTCGACGAAGATAACTGAGTTCATGGCTCCCTCTACTGCGGTGCCACAGGCCTCACCCTCTCCTTGGCGGTAGTGCCCATCTCCGATCGAGAAGAGGGCTCCTTCTACGTTCACCCCCAGATAGACCGTTGTTCCAACTTTCATCTCCGGTGTATCCATGTTGCCGCCAAAACGTTCCGGAACCAGGCTGGACCTCACCTCGCTTGCGGCCGGAGCCAGACCGACAGTGCCCAGCATGTTCTCGATCGGCAGGGCAACCTCAAAGTCCCCAAACCGGGCTTGGAATCCGACCATTTGCCGGGCTGTGTCGACTTCGTAAATCCAGGTTGCCTCGGGGAGGGCTTGTTGCAGCAGCGCTGTTCTGTCTGTTCCCGTGAGCCCACCGAAAAACGGGATCGTAGTGGAGGCACCGAACCCGCGGGCAGGTGTCAGATCAACAATATGCAGCGCCAGAGTGTCACCCGGTTCAGCCCCCTCCACATAAAAAGGTCCCGTTTGGGGGTTGACATACCTAATGTCAATTTTTTGACTGGGTAGGTCACTTGTCGATTTCAATGCGAAGTTGAAGGCGTCCTCGGACCACAGGCGCATTAACGTTCCTGGCTTGATCCGCATCACTGGCGCTGCACCGCCAAATGTGTAGACATACTGCGAGGGCTCTGGCTTAAATTCGACTTCCTTCAATTTTCCGCCGCCTTCCTGTCAATCGATCATGTTTCCGGTAAGACGCTGTAGTTGGGTCACGTGCCTGGGGCTGAGCTCATCAATATTCGCCACGCCTAGGAGCCGCATCGTCCTGAAGATCTGATCCGAAAGGATTTGCAGCGATCGTTCAACGCCATCCTGTCCGCCGGCCATCAATCCATAGAGGTATGCCCGGCCGATAAGTGTGCTGCGTGCTCCCAAAGCGACACTCGCGACGACGTCGGCGCCTGACATGATTCCGGTATCCAAGAGCACCTCAAGTTCGCCACCCACTTCTTTGACCACTTTTGGCAGTAGGTGAAATGGGATGGGGGCTCGATCCAGTTGACGACCGCCATGGTTCGAAAGAACGATTCCGTCTACCCCATATTTCGTTAAAGAGACGGCATCTTCCAGAGACTGCACTCCTTTTACAACTAGCTTTCCCTGCCACATCTCTCGAATCCACTTCAGGTCTTCGAAAGTGATGCTGGGGTCGAACATCGAATCGATGAGTTCAGCAACAGTGCCATTCCAGCTTGAAAGACTGGCGAAGGCTAGGGGCTCCGTCGTAAGGAAATTTATCCACCACTCTGCACGGGGTATGGCGTTAAGAAAGGTAGCGGGGGTGAGGGCAGGAGGAATCGACATCCCGTTCCGCTGGTCCCTCAGTCTTTCTCCGGCAACCGGAACATCGACAGTTATCAGAAGGGTGTCGTAACCGGCGATGCGTGCACGGTTAACCAGCTCCATAGATCGCTCTCTGTCGCGCCATAGATAAAGCTGGAACCAGAGACGGCCATCCGGGTTTGCCTCCCTCACTGCCTCAACAGATGCTGTTCCCATGGTTGAAAGAGTGAATGGAATTCCAAACTTGCTCGCCGCCTTGGTTCCCCCAATCTCACCCTCCGTCTGCATCATCCGGGTGAAGCCAGTCGGGGCAATTGCGATTGGAAGCGCACTTGGTCCGCCCAAGACATTTCGTGAGGCATCAACGGTGGTCACGTCTTTAAGAATCGAAGGGTGAAACTCGATGTCTTCGAAAGCCTGACGGGCTCGAGCAAGGGACAGTTCGGCCTCGGCCGCGCCCTCTGTGTAGTCAAACGGGGCTTTAGGCGTCCGCCTTTTTGCTATGGCGCGGAGATCGTAAATAGTGAGAGCAGATTGAAGCCGACGATGTTTCGCATTTAGATCCGGCTTCTTGAATTTTAAGAGCGGAGCAAGATCTTTCGGTCTTGGAAAACGCCTTTTAACCAAAGCGACCTCCTTTATGCTTATTAAAGAGAGCTCCTTTATGCTCGCTGGTAGCGGGACCATACAGGACCGATTGTAAACTTGTCTAACAATATTTTGGTCAAGGGGGTTTGAAATTGGCAAACAAGGCAAACAAGCTGCGAACCACCTCCTTGCCTGATGCGGTCTATAGCGCGCTGCGCGAGAGCATCATCGCGACGCTGGACCCCCCAGGATCGATTCTCACCGAGGCGGCGATCTCCCTGCGCTATGGAGTCGCGCGACCCACCGCCAAAGCGGCGATCGAGCGATTGGTAAGCGAAAGACTCCTGCGCCGGAGCGCTCACCGCACAGCGCAAGTGCCGGTGCTGGATGAGTCAGACATACAGGACCTATATGCCAGCCGTGTCGTGATCGAGGAGGCCGCACTGCGCAATCTCGCGTTGGCCGGGTCCGTTCCTTTGGAAGCAAAGAGGGCCCACCGCGAGCTGACTGCAGCTGCAGAGTCGGGCGAAGCGGCGACGTTTGCGCGTGCCGACATCGCGTTCCATCGCGCCCTCGTCCTTGGCCAGTCGAGCCCGCGACTCGCCCGGATGCACGCCCTGATCATGGGCGAAATCGAACTGTGCATCGGTCAAGTGGATTCAAACCGGCTTCTGACCCCAGCACATGTTGCTGCACAGCATCAGAGCATCCTGGATGCTGTCATCGCAGCTGACGCCGAGCTCGTTGCCAATCGCACTCGTGAACACATTCTCACATCACGCGACCGACTCCTCGGCCACATCCATAAACACCCGTAAAGCGAACGGAACTAAGCTGTCTGTCTGCATTCCGATGGAACGGTAGAAGTCTCCAACTTCAAGATCGTCCGCTCCATGTTCCCCGCAACTGCTGGACTTTACGCTGGCCCAGAATAGGAGAACGGTCGAATCGCCGGGTCGCGGCGATCCTGCTATCAGTCACTACCCTCAGCGTTTGTTCGACTGCTCCGACGCAACCTGCACATGTTGAGAGCGCGGCTCGTGAACCGAATGCAGAGTGGTTGGTCCGGTACGAGATCAGCGGCTTACAGTTCACCGACTACTGGTTCTACATGCGCGGGCGGCTGATCACGGCACAGCGATAACTCGAAAGCGGGCCGTGTCAAAGGATCAACAGAGAACTGTCCAGAAACCTTGACACAGCCCAGCCTGACTGCTCCGACGCAACCGGCACATGTTGAAGGGGCTGCAAAAGGACCAGGGGGAGAGTGGCTCGTCCGATATGAAATCAGTGGACTGCAGTTCACCGACTATTGGTTCTACGTGCACGGGCGGTGGATCTTCGACCTACTACTCAGCAATCCTGCGGCGGTACGGCTATACCAACTCTCAAACGCGGCATGCGTTGCACAACTCAACTGCCCGGGCAGCTGAGCATCGCACGGCGATTACTCGACAGAGTTGAGTAGATCAGTGGCACCAATTGTGCGAAGCATCCTGCGTACTAGTGACGTCTGGGTTCATTTAGATATCGCCATATCTTGTCGCTTGCATCGAATCCGCGTCCTAAGAGATGGTTGCTTCGTCTTCCAGTTTTTCCGATGCTTAGATTATGTCGCGGTCATCTTCTTCGTGCTCTTGCTTTTAAAGGAAATCACCAGTGCTATCTGAAGTCCTGTTGTCTCATCTTTCCAAAGGGACGATTTCTGGGGAATGAGGTTAAACGTGTGCTTCTGCGCTACTGCGTAGTGATGGTGAAGGCATTGCACGCTCTACGGGGTGGCGGTGCGAGAAGTAAGCAAAACATTTGATCAATCAATGTCTTGTCTCAATCCAGACGGCTGGTCAGAATTTTCCAGTTTGAGGCGCTCTTGTAGAACGGCGAACCGTCCGGACCAGTCAGGGATTCGGTCGTTCAAAGGTGTTCCATCGAGTATTTGGTTATACGCAGTGAGTGCCAAAATTACGGCGATTACAACTGATGCCTCTACCTCTGCACCAGTCTCCAAAGGAACCAAGTGCAACTGCACAGTGTTGGTAGTCTCCTCGTAGGAGTAGTACGGATGTGCGCTAGCAATGCTTGCATGGCTGGTACTCGTCTCTAGCAGCCATGCTTGGTAGAGGGTGCCAAGTCCGTATGCCACTGCTTGGTGTGCAACATGGCCGAATGAATCATAAGTTCGAGTCTCTTCGTCAGTCTCAATATCAATTGCATTCTGCAAGAGAGACTGGGCCTCCTCTCCTTCAATTGGCCAGCCATTTTCTTGTGCAGCCTGCAGAATCTCCATGCTCCGACTACGTCTTCTGATCAACACCTGGAAAGCATTGCCTCGTTGATCAGCTACCCACCAGAGGCCAATCGCATGCTCGATCATTGACCTGCGTAAGGGCGAGAGCTCAACGGTGTAACCCAGGGCACTGAGCTTGAGCGCTGCCTCACCGGTACGTATGGTGCGGCACATCCACCCGTACATCATTGCGATAGCTTCAACTTCTGACATGGATGCACGGGATATTTCCGGCAGATGCATACCCTGCGGTGCGGGCAAACCATGCCAAACTGAACGCATGTCCTCAAACAGCACGACGTAATCAGCCGCGAGATGAGCGCTCGCCATGGATGTTGCTGCCTTTCATCTGGGATGCTCCTGGGGTGAGATGGCTGCTCTTCGAAGCGGATTCGATAAGCCAGCAAGATCCTCAGGTGCAAATCTACGTGAGGTTGGCTACCCACAATTGAAGTGCTTCACAGCAGCGATGTCCATAGCAGGAACCAGAGATTTTATTTGTACAGGCTAAAGTTCTACAGGGAATCAAGTCGAATGCAAAAGTGCAATCTGACAAGAGTGATTAGCTTAAGTCGCGTCCATTGAATCAGACGTCGCAATGTCACGGGCGCTGCTCCCTTTTGTTATCGAATGGGGCTACGTGGGAGGAACACCTTATTAACCTGTTTAGGGCAACCAGCATCAAGACTAGCCATGGGCTTCGCTAAAATAACCGGATGCAGGAAGCCTTCTATTGGTTGAGAGGCATCAACAGCTTCTGCCCGGAAGGTATATCAACCAGGTGATAGTTGGCGCCTTTCAGCATGGCCAAGAGACCAGCCCTGCTCTCGCTTGTAGCGAAAATGATCTGCGATCCTTTGTTGCCTTGCTCGGCGGCCTCTTGAAGAAGTTCTCGATAACTTTCAGGCGCGGTTTCCTGCTGACGAGGCTCATCGAAGATGAGAAGTCCAAGATGGTTACCGGCCTGTTCTTCGCTCACACGCATGATCGCCAACAAATATGACCAGATCACTCGAATCATGTCGCTGGCCGAAAGATCAAATCCGAGTTCGAACCCCTCATGTGAAGGCCGATAGGTTTCGCGGTTGATCTCAACATCCCCAGTTGGTAGCGATCCGAAGTGGTAGCGGACAAGCTGGCTACGCAAGTAACTTTCGAGCGCTTGGATCTTGTCAAGATCCAAGTCGGAGAGCTTCGATGGATCGATCGCAGAAAGCAATCTCTTTTGGTTTTCGTGGTCCTTGGAAAAGTCGTGAAGTTCCGTACGTAGGAGATCGAGTTCTTTCGTGCGATCAAGAAGCCGATCCAACCGATCTTGAATAGCGACCCGCTCGCTCACCTCGGCAAGGGAGGGGGCATTATTTGTCCCTGCGAGCGTATCTCGGTGTGCGCGCACTTGTCGGCGTCGAACTGTCAACGCCTCGCGGAGGCTACGCTCGCGGACTTCGACCGCGACAAGCGAGCGCGTGACGTCATCCAGTGTTGACTTGAAAGTTGTGAGTTGTCGCCCGATGAAGTCAATATTTTCGGTTGCGGTCATCGCATGGGCTGAGATATCCATTCCGTCATGGATATCTTGGTGGCAGGTCGGACAGATATAGTCGGCGAGAAAAGATGATGCATAGAGTGAGCCAAGACCGACGAGTGTTAGCGAGTCCTTGTGCCGCTGCAGATCTTCTTCCAGGGAGCTCGCTCTTAACGCAAGTTGATCGCGGCGATCTCGCAGTTGACCGCGCTCTTCGATGATCACGTTGAGCGCAATGAGGGTGGAATTGATTGCGTTTTCTTCGTTTTCAAGATCCGTTTCCAGCTGATGTGCGATTGTTCCGACTGAAGGAACCGGACGTGTGTTGCGTGCGGCAAGATCTTTGCTGAGCGCGCTGACTGCATCGTCGATAGGAATCCAGGTATTGCCTATGTAGACAATGGGCGACGCGCTCTCCTCGTCAAGGGAGTCGGAGACTTTGCTAGGCGGCTTGCTGAGGCTGACGCTTGCTGCCTTTGCAACCTCAAGCATCTCTTGGTGTTTGTTCTTCCACTGTGTCTCCAACGTGGCAATATTGAAGCTAATTCGTTGCCTCTGTAAGATCCGCCGAAACGCTTCCAGTCCCAATACGAACTCGGCTGAGCGCTTGCCGACGTCGCGAATACCGAGATAAGTTGGAATTCTCGCTTGAACCCCGGACCAGCCATGTTTCTGTTCAACATAGAAGTAGGGGAAGAGCGTCTCGATGTAGAGAGGCCCTTCACTTCCGTCCATCATCGTGACCTGCGGCAACTCCCAACCCAGGAACTGTGGAAGGAAATGATGAAAGCCTGCTTCGCGCTGAGCTGATCCGGGTCGGCGTACAAAGTAGTCCTGCGACTTGAACTCGCCCTGACTCGTGATAGTCGGACCGAACGTGACGTTGATCAACCACGGGCTGATTGCCGGATTCTTAACTTGCCTGGTTACGGTTATAACCTCACCAGTCCCATTCTCAATTTCGAGAGAAACTGAAGATTGAAGAACCGTCTGATCGCTACCACCCACTGATACCTGATGCGTCATGGCATGAGGCAGGGGAATATCGCGTCGGGCACTCAGCATTCCTTCTAGACCCAGGGCATAGATAATTGCTTGAAGCGTCGTCGATTTCCCGCTCGTGTTATCTGCACGAATTATGTTTAGACCGGATTGGAACGTGATCGTTCGGCCTACGTTGCCCGCCGGAGTGAGGACGCTGAGTTCTAATGCGCGAAGAACGAGGTGTGGTTTCATCACCATTTCGTGATTTCCTTTATTAGTTTCTGCGTCATCTTCCGTGGCAATACTCCGAGGAATGCCTTTTCTATTTCGAAAACGCCCTCTTCCAACCAGATAGATTTTGCAAGTTCGTCCCCTGCTGATGTCAATTCGATAGTCCCCGAGCCAGGTGCAACAATGAAGCCCTGTCCGAGCGCTAGATCCAGGGTGATGCTTAGCGAGGGGTCAAATCGGACGATCACTTCATCGGGTCGTTTGACCCCCTCAAACCAACGAGTGAATAGTTTCCGCGTCTCCTTTGACCGGATGGCCCACCAAACGGTGTGAAGATGTTCAAGCTCCGCCTTGTTTCCGCGAAAACGCTGAAGAATCATGCACAGCATAGGGATACGCCACGACAGCCTTAGATCGCCAGGGATTGCTTCTCCCCGGCGAGAGAAGACCACGCTGCTCCCGGTATTCTCAAAGAGTTCCTCTAAAGCATTTACCGTGTTCATGCAGGCTCCTCAAAATCGAGCGGACATCTCAGTATCCAATCCGCCACCGTCGCCCAAGCGAGGGCGCGCGCGATCTGCTCCGATACGGAAGGCGCCGATGATCGTATTTCTTTCGCAAGATCCTCAACGATTGTCTTCACATCACCTGGAGCCGATGTACTGCCTGGCGGATACTCCAAGGTGAGAGTGTTCTCCATTCCTGACTGCGCTCGAACAACCATCTCCCAACTATCCGGGTACTTAGATCGGAGAGTATCTAGCGCATTTTGCCCCCGAAGAAACTGTTCCAGGAGTTTCTCAAGATAGAGGTCAAGAGCTCCGCCTTGAAGACCGATACTGCTCAGTTTTCGACGCGCGTCATCGAGCAGACCGGCGTGTTGTGCGCCCCATTCTGTCTGCGCCTTTACATCAACAGGACGCATGTCAATTAGTTGATTAGGGATAGCCCAGATCTGATCGCGTTCCGAAGAGTAATGCTCATCAGTCTCAATCGTGATAGAGAAAACCGACCCAATGAAAGGCAAGCCCCACTCTCGAACTTCTACCGCCTTAGACTGCGCATGGGCTACTAGTTTGCGAGACTCATGACGATGGACCATGAACACGTACCGGCTGATAACTACACTTCCCAACAGAGACCTAAGGTCTCTGTCATTCTTCTTCAGTTTCCCTAGATCTTCGGTGAGTTTGTCACGCTGGTTCTCATATAGAAGGTTCGTATCGAGTGGCTCTTTTGCCGCGTAGCATTGGAATGCAGTCCCATCCTGCGTGAATGCCTCAAGACCAAGGTCGCCCCGATGTCGGTCCGGGACCTCCTGAAGGGTGTGGTTTGAGTAGCGAACACGAAGCAGGGACATGCAATAGTTTTGCCACTCTAGGCCGTCCCAGTCTCGATAACCCACAGTCCAGTGTCGTCCCTTCGAGTTTCCTGGATCCATCTCCGTCAATGGCCAAGTTTCTCGATTGTGACATGACTTTGCTAGATCAGAAAGAAAGCCACGGAGTTCCAGCCAATATCTATAGTTGCGATCGTCGTTACCACCACATGTTGCTCAGGAGTTTCGGTGAGTGGCAAACAACCCAGCCTTAATGTGATGCAGAACGCCTGTCCCCTGAAGGAGGTACATGTGGCATCACCCGAACTCATTCTGGACCTCAGCCAATAGCCATCCTTCTATGACTGAAACAGGCGCTTCGCGAGGGTCCCCTTCCAGCGCAAATTCAGAGAAACCCATGGATTTGAACACCTATTTGGTTAGAGACACAGCCAAACTCGTGCGGAAATCGACACAATCCCATTCGGATCGGTGTGTCTCTGCCAAAGTACACACGTGCAGTCATTTGTCTGCTATCGGCTGAAGTCGCAAATTGGTGCGACTCCAGTTAATGGGTTTGATGATTTTATCGCCTACGAAGAAGGGTCTGCTGTCCGGCCAGTTCCAGTCAATGTGCCAATCGAACCAGGAGCCGACGCCGCTATCTACTTAATCCCTTCAGTGGCAAGCGAACCTGATTGGGCTCGCTTTATCCGAGGTGGAATTGGCGAGGATGTGCAAATTCCGAGTGCATCTGCTCCTGGTGCGCTTGTGCTCGTGCGAGTGAAAGTGCGTCGCAAGTTTCAGTATTTCGCTTTCACTTTTGGTACGGGTCGTTATCTCCTTAAAAAAGATGCATACCATCGACGTTTTGGCTTGCGCGTGGCGCTTAATGCCGTGTTTGAGGGCGACACTGCAGCACTGGTATCAGACGCAACTCGACTTCGGTCAATTGATGCCAAGAGAGTCTCATCAAAAACTGTTCGTATGCGCCATCAGACAGCTCAAATTGCTGACTTTGAAGACTTCGACGTCGATAGAAATCGCGACTTTTTGCGTGGCGTAACTGGCGTGCCACAGCAAACAGGCTTGTGGGGACGGAATATAACGGGCTCAGATTCGTTGACGGTGAATTTGGACCTGTCTTTTAGCGAACTGCCAGCATTTTGCCGTCAGCTTGAGAAGACGTATGTAGCCAAGAGTTACCGTCATCGATTTGGGTGGGTTGATGACGTGGAATTTGTAAGAGATGCAGGTTTGTTAGAGCAACTTGAGGAGTTGGTGATTCACCAACTCCAAGATGGCAAATCAGACAATCTGGAACTAAATATCCCTGAGGTCGTTGAGTGGGATCGAATCAAAAGTTTCATTCTGCCGATGGAGCGACGGCCTCGAGTTGAACGCCCCGACCTTAGGCTTGCCGACTACATCAGGCTATTAGGAGCCAAACACTTGCTGTCTGACCTAGATACAGCGAAGTTGCGCGCACATCAAATAGATGTCATTGATGGTTCAGGAGAGAAGTGGAAAACCTGGTCGATATGGCAATGTCTCACTGGAGAATTGGACCTAGGCAACCGCAAGTTCATACTGGACGAGGGCGATTTTTATGAGATCAGTAGCACCTTTCTTGGCCAACTTGACTCCGACATCAAAAGACTCGTACCCGCTTCGACCCTTATCCTTCCTCAGGCTAACGTTCGATGGACCGAGGATATTTACAACAAATATGCGGCATCGCTAGGTCTACTTCTACTCGATAAGCGGAATGTCAAGGTTTCTCGATCGACGTCTCAAATCGAAATCTGTGATCTCTTGAGCCCCGATGGGCAGTTCGTGCATGTCAAACGCAAGTTGGGTTCAGCTCTGCTTTCTCACCTCTTTGCCCAAGGCGCTGTCTCGGCTGATCTGTTACAGACGAGTCCTGACTATCGACAAGTGGCAGGTGCCATGGTCCGAACTGTTTTGTCTGAAACCAGCGGATTCCACCTCGATGCTTCGACGTCGAATCTATTCAGAACAAGAACCCCGGCGCCGGGTACCGAAGTGGTTTACGCAATTGTGGCTGATTGGCAAGAGGATGCTTTTGTCGACCGGTTACCTTTTTTCAGCAAGATCAATCTAAGGCGTCACGCAAACGATTTGAGAGCTCGAGGATTCAATGTGACCCATGTTCGCGTGCAAACACATCCCTGACTCCTATGCCATTTGACCACTTGCCAGAAGTCAGGCGATGGTGTTGAAATGCGTGCAGCCACGAACAATTGCAAGTCCAAATCAAGGTAGGTTGCATTTCAACTCAAGCCAGGTGAGTGATCAAGGGAGGAGCGGACTTGTTGCTCTCCACTACGTCCGCCCGACAACCACTGGATTGCTCAACCTTAGCTATGTTTTGACAGCCTTTGGCCGACCACCAAGATTGGGCAAATTGGAGAAGAGGCTGATAGAACACTGTGTCAATAAGCCCCAAAATGTCTGCCCTGGTCGCTAATGTCAGCGGGGAACGTCCAAAACAAGGGGAGTTAGTCGTGTCGGTAAGCCTGGAAGATCTCGAAAGCCGTCTATGGGCTGCGGCCAATGCGCTCCGTGGCCCGGTCGACCCGGCCGACTTCAAGACTTATGCCTTCCCAATGCTCTTCTGGAAATGGATCTCCGACACCTGGGATTGGGAACATGCCAAAGCGGTCGCTGATTACGGGGATAGCGTCGATCCCGTTGTAGAAGCCGACTATCACAAGTTCAATCTCCCTGCCGGAACCCATTGGCGCGATGTGACTACGAAGACGGCGAACCTGGGTGCTCAAATCAACAAGGCGCTTGGCAAGATCGAGCAGGCCAACCCAGAAAGCCTCGCCGGCATCTTCGGCGACGCTGCGTGGGGCAATAAGGAACGGCTCCCCGAAACGGCATTAGTCAATCTGGTCAATGCCTTCAATGGAATGAAGCTCAATCCTGATGAAGTCAGCCACGATCTTCTTGGACAGGGCTATGAATACTTGCTGAAAAACTTCGCTGACGAATCCGGCAAGAAAGCCGGAGAGTTCTTCACCCCACGCCAGGTCGTGCGCCTGCTGATTCGCATCCTCAACCCGCAGAGCGGCGAGAGCGTTTATGACCCTGCCTCAGGTTCTGGTGGAATGCTCGTGGAAACCATCAACACGGTTCGCGATCATGGCGGCGACACTCGCACACTTCGTCTATATGGCCAAGAAGTGAATCTGACTACGAGTGCAATCGCACGAATGAACCTCTTCCTACATGACATTGAAGACTTCAAGATTGTCCGTGGCGACACACTCCGCTCACCAGGACTGCGTGAAAGCGATGGCCGCATCTCCACCTTCGATGTCGTAGTTGCGAACCCACCATTCAGTCTTCAAAACTGGGGCGCGGAGATGTGGGCTGCAGACACACGGTCATTCTGCGGTGTGCCACCAACGAAGAACGGCGACTTCGCGTGGGTGCAACACATGGTTGCCTCAATGAGTCCGAAGACTGGCCGCGTCGGTGTCGTGATGCCACACGGCGTCCTCTTTCGTGGCGGCGCTGAAGCGAGGATACGCGAATGCCTCATTAGAGATGATCGACTCGAAGCTGTCATCGGGCTGGCAGGGAATCTCTTCTACTCCACAAGCATCCCCGCATGCTTATTGGTCTTCCGGGCTAACAAACCAAAGAAACGTCGCGAGCACGTGCTCTTCGTTGATGGCTCAGCCCGATTCGCCAAGAGTCGCAATCAGAACACTATGGGCGACGACGATGTTCAAGCGATCCTTACCGCTTACGCGACCGGCGAAGATCCTGACGGAGATGGCGGTGCGCAAGTCCGTCTCGTCTCACTCGATGAGATTGAAGGCAATAACTTCGACCTGAACATCGGTCGCTACCTGAATGCGGCAACCGCGGACGCAATAGACCTGCCGACAGCGCTCTTTGAATACCAGGTGGCGCGTACAGCCCGCATTGAATCCGAGCACACGCTCTTCGAGCGTCTCGCGGCGGCAGGCATCGCCAATCTTGGAGACAGCGATGAGTGAGAAATGGATAGACACCACTGTTGGCGAACTAGCTGACTGGAAGGGTGGTCTAACTCCCAGCTTGGCGAACAAGACTTACTGGGAGGGAGGCGAGATTCCCTGGATCTCGTCCAAAGAGGTCGTCGGAGGCGTTCTTTCGAATACGAAGAGGAAAGTAACGCCAGCCGCGGTCGAGGGAACGAGCCTGAGCTTGACTCAGGCAGGCTCTGTAGTTGTCGTCGTGAGATCAGGCATCCTGCTTCACACGTTCCCGGTGGCATATGTTCCATTTCCTACGACAGTCAATCAGGACGTGAAGATTGCCTCACCTGTTGCGGAAGTTGAAGGGCGGTTCTTGGCTTACCTCCTTGAATCGCTGAGCATCGAAGTCCTTCAGCGCTACCGCAAAACGGGGACGACAGTCCAGAGCATCGATGTCTCCGGCTTGCTGAGCCATCCAGTGAGGCGCCCTCCGTTGGTGGTTCAGCGGCGGATCATGGATCTCATAGCACACCTGGACAACCACCTGACAAACCTGCGAGCAGAACGGAATGCTGCCTCATCAGCGTTGATCACCGCCTGCATGACCCTCACTGATCCGCGCGGGCGTGAATCGCGGCTCTTACCAGAAGTTGCAAACGTTCTTGATAGTAAACGAGTTCCAATCAATGAGATGGAACGAGCAACGAGGCCTGGGAACGTGCCTTACTACGGCGCGAATGGACAAGTTGGTTGGATTGATGAGTCTCTTTTCGATGAACCACTTGTCTTGGTGGCGGAGGACGGGGGGCCTGTTGCTGAGTGGCGAAGCCGTCCCCAGGCATACACGATTAACGGACCAGCATGGGTCAACAACCATGCGCATGTGCTTAGAGCCACTATGGTCTCTCGCGATTGGCTGTACTACTCGCTCAGGCACAGAGATCTGACTGCATACGCGCCAGTTGGCACGCGATCCAAACTCACTCAAGCAAGCCTTCGGCAGTTGCTTATCGCCACCTACCCCGGCATGGAGTCTCGCGAAGCAGAGATGAAATCTCTGGAACAAGTCGTTGAAGGTCTGACGTCTGAGATCAACTCACTGACGGTTTCCCGCTCGGCGATGTTGAACGATCTGCTCACCGGATCGCTATCGATTCCTATCGGATATGACTCGATTCTAACTGAGGTGGCGTGATGGCGGGGTTCACGGAGTCTTCGACGGTTCAGTCCTGGTTGATTGAGCGACTGGTTGAACTTGGTTGGACATACATTCAGGGGAATGAGTTGCCGCGCGCTCACACAGATGTCCTCTGCGAGGAATGGTTGATCGAAGCTATTGAGATTCTTAACCCGCACGTTCGAGGTGCGCCGGAGCAGATTGATGAGATTCTGCCGAGGGTTCGCTCGACGGTGTTGTCGGCGGTGACGGATGGTTTGCTCGCTGCGAACGAGCGGATGACGGTCTTGTTGCGTGGAGATTCGACGATCAAGTTCATTGGCAGTGAAGAGTATGTGCCGCTGCGATTGATCGACTTTGATGAGTTGTTGAATAACTCGCTGGTGGTCTCTGATGAGGTGGTGTTCGGGACTCCTGGCAATGCTCGTCGTTTCGACATTGTGCTCTGGGTCAATGGCATTCCACTGGTTGTGATTGAAACGAAGACACCGGTAAAGTCTTCAGTGTCGTGGTTGAACGCGGCGCGTGACATCACGAATGTGTATGAAGTGGAGCGCCCATCGTTCTTTGCGTCGAATGTTTTATCCGTGGCGACTGAGGGTAGGGAACTGCATTACGGCGCAGTAGGTCAGCCATCCGAGTCGTGGTTGATGTGGGGTTCAACCTCTGACCCATACAACCTTGATGGGTTTGCGCGTGTACAGCGCAGCGTTGACCTACTCCTGACGCCGATGCGGATTTTGAGTATCCTTCGTGACTTCACCTTGTTTGAACAGGTCCCTGGTGGTGGGGTGCGGAAGTTGATTCCTCGCTATCCGCAGGTGGAAGCCGCTGAAGCGATCGTGGAGCGGGTTCTTGCGGGTGGGCAGAAGGGTCTGATTTGGCATTACCAGGGCACCGGTAAATCACTGCTGATGGCTTTCGCTGCATTGATGTTGCTCAACAATGAAGAAGCCGACGGTCCCACTGTGGTTGTGGTTTTGGATCGCTTGGATTTGATCGAGCAGATTGAACGCCAGTTCAAAACTGCTGGTTTGCCGCGGGTAACTACAGCGGCGAGTAAGGATGATTTGCGGACCGTGTTGAAAGAGGACCATCGCGGGATCGTGCTGACTACCATTTTCCGTTTCGAAGGTGCGGGGGAGTTGAACACTCGCGAAAACATCATCGTCTTCGTTGATGAAGCCCACCGCACCCAAGAAGGCTCATTGGCTGATGACATGCGCACTGCACTGCCGAACGCCCGCTTCTTCGGCCTGACTGGAACACCGATCTCTGATAAAGAGCGTAATACGTTCAAACTTTTCGGTGACCCAAACGATCCAGGATATGTGCTGAACACGTATTCGATGGAACGTTCCATCGTCGACGGCGCTTCGGTGCCGGTTCATGTTGAAACGCGGCTCGTGGATTTTCACTTGAATCGCCAAGCACTTGATGAAGCCTTTGATCAGATGGCAGATGAGGAAGAACTGACCGATGAGGAGCGCGAGTTCCTTGCCGGCAAAGCCGCACATATCAAAACAATCCTGATGAACCCGAATCGTATCGCGGCTGTGTGCAAGGACATCTTGGATCACTTCGAAGCGAAGATCGCACCCACTGGAATGAAAGCCCAAGTCGTTGCTTTTGACCGTGAACTCGTCGTCGCTTACAAAACCGAGTTGGAGCGCCTAATTATAGAACAGGCGCTGCCGCATCAGGTTGCGGTTGTTATGACGGTTGGCACAAGTAAGGACGAACCACACTCGTGGAGTGAATACACTCTCGATCGGGCGCAAGAGGCCCACGTTAAAGCTCGATTCAATGACCCCGCTGATCCTCTTACGTTCCTCATCGTCACTGCGAAACTTCTCACTGGCTTTGACGCACCCATTGAACAAGTTCAATACCTGGATAAGCCACTACGCAGACACACGCTCTTTCAGGCCATCACCCGAACCAACCGGCGTTTCACTCATCCGGTCACCGGCCAAGATAAGACTCACGGGTTGATCGTCGATTACATCGGTTTGGGCAATCAGATTGGTGCAGCGCTCAAGGCGGCAGACCCCGATACTGGTGGGGCCCGCCCCATCGATATTGATGGTCTTGCTACTGAGTTTGAAGCCAGGATTGCCATTGCACTTGCTCGATTCGATGGGATGGACCGGAGAGACAACTCCTTCATCGCCCTACAAGATGCACTCCAACGATTGACCGAATCAGAGAGTCGGGATGCGTTCGCCAAAGACTTCACCGGAGTCATCACGCTCTGGGAGTTCCTTGATCCCCACGAAGTTCTGGATCGCCATCGGGCTGACTACAAGTGGCTTGCCCAGGTGTATGAAGCAATCAAGCCGACTGGTGTTTCCAACGCGCTGCTCTGGCATCGCCTTGGACCCAAGACACTGGCACTCGTTCATGGGTACATCACAAACGTGCATGTCACTGGAACGGGGCTTCAAGAAGTCGTCGTTGATCCCGACGCTATTGAAGCGATCCGTAAACTCGTCGAACAAGGCGAACTCGATCTCGACCCAGGTCGGAACCTGCTGGATGAACCAGTCACTGTTGATGAAGTCATCACGCTGATCGACCGGCGGATCAAACGGCTCTTAGAACAGCACCCGCATCCGGTGTATCAATCGTTGGCGGACGCAATTGACCGATTACGCCGACAAGCAATCACTCGCGCAGAAGATTCAATCGAGTTCCTCAAAAAAGCACTTGAAGTGGCACGTGCAGCCGTCATCGCTGAACGCCTCGACGCCCAAGGGCGCCTCGATGAGGCCGACCACATCCTTGACCCCAACATCGGTGCTCTCACTCAAATCGTCGAGCAGTACAAACCTGCCAATACTCCTGTCATTGTCACTGACCTCGTACGAGACATTGACACGATAGCCAAACAAGTCACCTATGCAGGGTGGAACGAATCCCAACCGGGAGACAAGGCAGCTCGACGCGAAATCCGACTTGTCCTACAAAAGTACGCACTTCCTGTGACGGGACCTCTCTTCGATAATGCATACGCCTACATCCAGGAGAACTACTGAGTAAAGGAGATATGCCACTGATGCCAGGCCCGTCGGGAGAGCTGCCAGCTGGCGAGGAACAACGAGTCAAGGAACTCATTATTGAGCAGTATTATAATTTCGTTTCAAGTGCGGATAGTCTGTATCGCGCCTCAAACGAAGCTGCGCTTCAATTTCAGAATCTGGAGAATCCGTTACGCGTTGCCGCAAGTTCGGTTGATTATGGGTTGGAAGCCTTATCGGCGGCAACATTCTTTCTTGGAGCAGCAACTAATTCGCTTCTTACTCTTCGCCTCTCGAGCATAGGGCAAGTGACATTCTCGGATGGAAGCACTCATGTCGAAAGAAGAATCACGATCAATGGAACTGCAGGTTTGGTTCGTCAAGCGCTCGAATGCGCGGCAAGGGCGCATTGGCTAACTAGCCCAGCGAACCCAGACGAACTAAGCAGACGAGGTTTCGCTGCGATATGGGCAGACGCCTACGAGGCGGTTCGTTATGCGAGGGCAATTGGCAGTCCTGAATTATCAGAAAAGGAGCGGGGTTTGGCACGTTTACTGGAGGAAGGGCGTGCCCGTGGGCTGATCAGCGAGAACAATGGCAAACCCAAGCCAACCACATTTCTCTTGAGTGCTACGGATATTATCAAAAAGCTGCGGTTTACTCCTGGACACGTGGATGGTTTACGTGAGTTGCTCGGGAGCAACGTGAATTGCGGTGAATGGGTTTATCGCTGGCTTTCTGGAATGGCTCACGGGCAAGGCTGGGCACATCCTCGCCAAGCAACGGCAATCCCAGAAGGATCGTTAGGGATGCATTACACAAAACCTGATTGGGCACGCCTAACGCTCTCGACCTCGCTCGCCGTAAGGCTGATCCACACCGTTCTGGAATCCCTCGGTCGAGAGAGTCCGTACGTGGAAATTGCGACAAGGCTGTGATCACTCAAGATACGCATGGTTTGAAATGTTCAAAATTTCGAGCAAGAAAATGGTGGTGCTGATGAGCGGGCTACTTGTAGATATGGACACCCTGGTTCCACAAGCGATGACGGAGGTTCAATGATGGCGACAACTCTGTTTAAGGACACCACCTACTCCGTTTATGGCTTGATTGAAGACATCAAAAGTGGGGAGATTGCCCTTCCTGATATTCAGCGGCCATTCGTGTGGGGCGCTTCGAAGGTTCGCGACCTTCTTGACTCTATGTACAAGGGATTCCCCGTCGGGTACTTGCTGTTCTGGGAGACTGGCGCGGAAGTTGGTGCACGCCAGATAGGTGTAGATGGAAAGCAAAAAGCACCTAGGTTGCTTATCGTCGACGGTCAGCAACGGTTCACATCGCTTTATGCAGTCATCACTGGCGCAAATATCGTGTACGAGGATTATTCCCAAGGCCGAATCCGCATCGCATTCCGACCATCAGATTCCACATTTGCGGTTGCGGATGTGGCAATCGAGCGCGACCCTGAGTTCATTGCAGATATCAGCACCTTGTGGGTGAGTGGCGAGCGGAAAAATGTTGTTCGCGCATATTTAAAGCGTTTGGAAGGCAAGCGGTCGCTCACCGAATTAGAGCGTGATCACCTTGAAGAAGCGATTGACCGCTTGCATGATCTACGCGACTACCCTTTCAAAGCGGTGGAGTTGAACGCTTCGGCAGAAGAGGAGCAAGTTGCTGAAATCTTTGTCAGGATCAACTCTGAAGGAGTGACACTCAACCAAGCTGACTTCATCTTGACCTTAATGAGCGTGTTCTGGGAGAAGGGGTGCAGAGAACTCGAAGAGTTCTCACGTGGCTGCAAACAGCCAACTTTGTCAATGGCCTCACCCTTCAACTGGTATATCCAGCCCACCCCAGCGCAGATGCTTCGCGTATCTGTGGCTTTGGCTTTCCGCCGCGCGGCTCTAAAGCAGGTCTACTCGTTACTTCGAGGCAAAGATGTTTCGACCGGACGTTCTGTTCCAGAGAAACGCGAGGCGCAATTCGCCGTTCTTCCGAAAGCCCACGAGAAGGTGCTGGACCTGACGAACTGGCATGAGTTCCTTCAGTGCTTGGAACGCGCCGGCTTTCGCGGTTCCAAAATGATCTCCAGTGACAATGCCTTGTTGTTCTCGTATTCCTTATGGCTTATTGGACGTGTTGAGTACGGCGTGCCGTTGGACAAGTTACATGAGGTAATCGCGCGTTGGTTCTTCATGGCGCACACAACTGGTCGCTATACGGGTGCATTCGAGAGCAGATTCGAACAGGACGCTGCAAGGCTTTCCGATCTCGCTGTGGGGGATGCTGATGGATTCATTTCCACCTTGTCCAAGGTCGTTGACGACACCTTCACCGCCGACTATTGGAACATCACTCTGCCCAATGAACTTGCGACCTCGGCTGCAAAGTCGCCTGCCCTGTTGGCGTATATCGCTGCCTTGAACATCTTGGACGCCGATGCTCTCTTGTCAACGGGCAAGGTGCGGAGCCGTCTAGACCCAGCGATCACAGTGAAGAAAGGCATTGAGCGCCATCACATTTTTCCCCGTGCATACCTCAGTTCACAGTTGAAGGTGAGCGATGTAAAGGAAATCAACCAGATAGCGAATATGGCGCTTGTGGAGTGGGCAGACAACATCGCGATCTCCGATGAGTCACCAGTGAAGTATTGGCCCGAGCAGTTGGCTGTCAAGAAGTTGGCCCCCGACATGCTGGAGCGGCAAATCTATTGGCATGCCCTGCCCGCAGGTTAGGAAACCATGGACTATCCAACCTTCTTGGCTCAGCGGAGACATCTCATGGGGACTGTCGTGCACGACGCCTTTTCTCAGCTCAAAGATCATGGCTATGCCCCCCAGTATCCGGCTATCAATCCAGATGCAATCACCTCGATGGCCAAGGCAGGCAAACCTCTGCAGGGGGTGAGCATAAATGACTTGATTGAGGCAGAACTCCTCCCACCCGGCACGACGCTCACTCCGGCCAAGGATGCTGCGGAAGGTGTCGTTGCTGCAGTCCTTCCAGATGGGAAGATTGTTTACAACGATGAGGTCCACTCGTCGCCGTCGGGGGCAGCGGTGGGGGTCACTTCGGTTCCGGTCAATGGATGGGTTTTTTGGGCCGCTGATACAGCCGATGGCCGTTTCACCTTGGCTGCGCTACGGGAGATATTCCTGGAACGGCACAGTTAAGACGCGGTTCTCGTGAGCATTTCCCAAATCACACTTTTTCACTATCAAACCGTGGAACTTGATCCTTGAAAAACTCCGTCTTAATAGACTGAAAGGAATTCTTGCGGCGCCCCACTTTGGCGGAACTGGTGAAACCAAACTTCCTGATTAATAATGCGGCATCAAGCCTGATCCAGTTCTGTTTCGCTCATGCCGCTATTTGCAGAACCGACTAGCGGAGCATGTGGGCCGCTAGTCGGTGAGGTTTTTGAGCCAGCAGATTCTCCAGCTTGCTCTCTGGCCTGAGAACGCTTGCTTGATTTGGCCCCACTTGAGGGCGGGCGAATTCCAACGAACGTCGCAACACCTGAGGTGTTGGAGGCCGTAATGGGTTCTGGAAATGGTCGGGCGGGGGTGCCGGGGCCAAATCAAGCAAGCGTTCCCACTCATCAACGGTTAGTCGACCTTGGCGAGGAGTCCAAGTAATTGGTCTGACCGCTCGCTCCTGTTCTCGCACCATCACATCGATACCCGAATGACTACAGCCAATCCCCTTGGCGATATCTCGAAGGCTCATGCCCTTGGCACGCAGTCGGCGAGCCAAGGTTCGTTGCTGGATTGTTAGGTGAGCGGTCACTCATTACCCCTTTGCTAGGTCAACACATTAAAGTCGACTCACCAAACGTTGCGCTCACCCCCTGAACCCACCCAGAGGGAGTTACAGGGGAAGCGACATTGTGCCCAAAAGACAACTCAAGCAACCGTGTCAGTAAATCGCTGCCCTTTCGGGCGCGTCTCTTCGCAAGTGTCGGACCCTCGCGGAAAGATTAGACTTGGCCGAGTGGCAAGCCGGACAGTCCGAAAATCCACGACGCTAGGGCAAAGAAGCGTGACCACCTCTTTGCCCTAGAAAGTTTATTGATTAGGCGAGATCCGCTCTGCTTTAAAATCCAGAGCCCAGCCTTTTCAATAGATAGCACGGCTACACCAGAGAGGACTTTGGAGCCACGATGGAACTTATTTTCTTTGAGGGTGGGCACATGGACGGCAAGACCTATGACGTGGATGGGGATCTCGCTGACATGCGACTATTCTTTGACGGTAGCAAGACGCTCGGTTCGCCTAATAGTGCCTATGAACGAACTCAAACTTTAGTCGTCGTCGATGGAGTCGAGCGCACAGTTTGGCGGGCCCTGTAGCCGTGGATGAGTTTCCTGATGAACCTGAGGATGGAGTTCCTGATTTAGCAGCTGGTGACGCTGGCGAAACCGAAGAAGAGGGAACTTCTCGGATTGTATTCGGAGCCAGTTCCAATATAAATGCATTTAAAGGCGTGGATTTGAGTCACCTGTGGTCTCCCGCCACAACCAACTTCGTCAGCGCTCTGAACGCTCAACTTGACGGGTTGAACAAAACAATTGCCAGCAGGATGGCAGAGGCCTTCTCACAAAGATACGCATCCCAAGCGATGGCGAGAACCATCTTGCGAGGGACCGCGTCGCCAGAGATTGAAAAGTTGTTCAAGCAGATAGTGGCCCCGGTTCGCCGCCTGCCGTCAATACTCGATCCGGCGTTATTTGAACGACTTCTCTCGCAGATTCGAGTCACTCAGCCGAGTAACCTTCAAGACATTCGTGTCGAGGAGCAAATAACCTTGATCGAAATGTCGTTCAAGCATACTTTTGGAACATTCGAGGCTCTCCCTCCGGAAGTTATTCGATCGTTGTTGGATGCTGACCCAAAATTTGAGGGTGCTGTTGATGCGACGTTAATCGCCTGCCGCAAGGCCATCGTCGATTACTGCATTTCGAAAGCACAAGATCTCGCTACCACAGGGGAGACGTCTGTCTCCGATCACGCCGCCCTCCTTGTTGACGCTGCAAACGCGTTGTCAGCTGGCTACATTGCGAGCAGCCAGGCCCTCAGCACTGCAATCTTGGATTCTAGTTTGGCTCGCAAGTGGGCCAGGAATCACACCACTGAGATAAAGAACCTCTTGAACTACTCCGATATTGGCACCACCAGGATTGAGGGTTCGGAGACTATGAGAGATATCTACCGCAAGGCAGCCTTGATTCCAGTAGTGGCTGCTTTCACCTCAGATGACAAGGGATCCGAATACTCTAGACATGGAACCATTCACTCCGCCTCCCCGAAACAGTTCCATCCGGCGAACGCGCTGAAAGCGCTAACGATTACATGTGGCACCCTTGCCTTTCTCGCTAAGCCCTAAGCAGATTCCTACGCGATTCCGCAATAGGCGCAAGACCCGTCGTCTTCTGTCTCGCTTCGCGAAAGGACAGCCTTGTGGTACCGCATAGCAATAATGGTGTGATTCGTATCTGACTTGACCCACTGCCACTTAGGGAATCCTTAAACACTCTGGTTTCTTTAACGCAACACCCCCAAACCCTCAACAAGTTGTTCGATAGTGACGCTCAATGACTTGGCTGATGTTCGTAACACTCCCACTCGGGGCTCTTGCTTCTTCGCAAAGTAGCGATAAAGGGTTCGTCGATCGATTTCGCAAAGTGCTGCAAGATCTTTCCAAGATTCGGAGCGCACTAATGACATTGTTCGACGACCCGAGCTTTCGTTTGAATCGCAGTCTTACCAGCCATAAAGAGAGTCTGATCGTTGGGTACGCGAATCTTTGGGAGTGGCCCGATTCAAACATCACTTACTTGTAGCAAGCACGGCACATTCGCAAGAGTGAGGAGAGAAACTGGCCATTCAAGACAGATCATCTCTTGGTTGCGACACGCCGTAAGGATTTCTTCCCTGACGGTAGCGAGGGCAACAATGTGGCCATGACAACAGCGACAGTTTATGAGGTTGCGAGATCGCTAGGTATCGATGTCAAACAGGTGCTGGATTGGTACTCCGTGAACGATTGGGATATCCCTAGTGCCAATAGCACTCTCACACAGGAACAAGTGATTGCCGTCAGGGACGCATTCAAGACGAGCGGAGAGCAGGTGGGCTCTTCAAGGGTTCGACAAGAAATCCTCGGTGTTGAACAGGTGGCGAATCAAATACTGGGTGGAGTTTGCGCTTGTTGCGGCGTCGAGCCGTTGCCGACATCGAGCGCAAAGGCTCCAGATGATCTACCAAAGCAACCGCCGAAATTCTGTTCGGCGTGCTTGAAACATCTGGGCGGGGATGCACCCACACTCACGCGCAAGAATGATAAGCACAAGGAACTGTGGCGCTCTGCGATGTCACGAGCTCTATCAAATGCAAAACGGGATTGCGAGAATCTAGTTTCGCGACTGAACTCTGAAGTCGAGGGGATCAGAGAAGAACTTGCCAACAGACCAGAGGTGTTTGTGTATGAGGACCCCGACCAGGAGAAAGTAGATGAGGCCGACTACAAAAGAGACAGAGCGTTTCGATACAGGGACGAGGCTTTCGCTGCACTCTCTTTAGTAAAGGCATGGCACCGAGCAGCGGGAGAAAAGACGTGCCGGTGCGGCTTGATTCTGACAAAGTGCAAGACCCATGACCTTGTAACATCAGATGAAGCCCTGGCGAAGTGGGAGAGGAAGCAATACGAGCGACATATCCGGGGGGAACGTCATACTTTTCCGCCCGAACATCCAGCTAGAACTGATCCTAGTTGGCGGCCAGATGGCTGAGGAATCGAGTCGTGGACTTCGACCTCCTAGAGATAAACGTGCGCCAGCAAGTCAAATTGATTAACTCGCGTCCCAGTCCGGCACTACCGAAGTTCCAAAAAACGCGTGTTGTGCCTTTGCCTGAATTCGTCGCGACCCTGCTTGCACAGCACTTAGAGACGGTCGGCGTGTTAGACGGTGAACAATCACTAGAACCGTGCATCGGTGGGTTGCTTTTCTACTTTCGGGAACGCACGCCAATCAACAAGAACTACTACAACACCCACGTCTGGAGACCGGCAATTCTTGCTGCTGGAATCACTCCAAGCCGCTCCAACGGGACACACGCACTTCGGCACTTCTGCGCCTCAACATGGCTAGAACACGGTGTCAGCATCAGGGCCGTTGCAGAGTATTTAGGACATTCAGATCCTGGCTTCACTTTGCGGACCTACACGCACCTGATGCCCAAAAGCGATGAGTACGCTCGAGCGGCCTTTCTGTGGTTAGCTAATAGCAATAGCGATAAGAGATTTTAGTCAAATCATTGAGAAGCGCTGTATTCCCAGCAAAGAATCGGTAAATTGATCTTCCGACTTGGTGTTGGAGGGTGATGGATCAAGATTCGGCAATCACTTTTTTTCGGTGGATGCCTCTCAGTCTGGGTGACATTGGAACGGTAACCGTGGCTTTGGCTACGGTGATTACGCTCATTGTCAGTGTTCGCCTTGCTCGTAAGAGTTTTCAACTGACCATAACTCAGATCAATAGAGAGGATAAGGCCAAGGTTTACGCGACTGCTTTGGCCGGCCTTCGAGCTACCTTCATTGCACAGTCTTGGGATGTTCTTGAGCAGGGTAATAAGGCAATGGAAAATGGGAAATTAGGGCCATACCCGGTCGCGCTGACGTTTACACAGGTATTTGGGGAGGGAAACAAGAGAACTTTTTACCGAAAGCCAGACGACGATTCGAATGTTGCGGAAATACTGAGCGTCGAATTTCAGGCAAAAGTGGATCTAATCGGAAGTAATGAAGTCAGTGCTGCTTTCAGGAGATGTGTTCAAAAATATCAAAAAAGCTCCGAGGAGACCAAAGGCCGTTTTTGGAAAATTGAAGGTAAGGAAACTAAGGAAGACATTGATTCCATTCAAAAAGAATCCGGGCAGAAGCTTTTTGAGATTTACAATCTAGTAACTTCACTTGAAGAATTAATGAGAAGTGAGCTGACGTTTCGTGATAAGAAGCCTTGGTACAGGAGGAATGCAAGATTGGGTGAGTAGTCTCTGTTGAGTTTCGCAGAGCTCATGGGAGTACCTCACCACTTCGGGGCACGGTGGGGGCACAAGAGCACGAAAACGAATGAAAAATGGCGGGAAGTGATGGGAGCCACTTACGCGGCTCCACGCTTACTTCCCGCCATTTCGACGGGCTAGAGAACTGCCAGATTAGATGTCGTAATACAACTCGAACTCTGCTGGGTGCGGACGAAGCGCAACGTATGCAACTTCAGCAGAGCGCTTGTAATCGATCCAAGTCTCAACTAAGTCCTCCGTGAAGACGCCACCCTCGGTGAGGTATGAGTGATCACGTTCGAGGTTGTCGAGAACTTCAGGGAGTGAACCAGGAACCTGTGGGATGTTCCGTGCCTCGTCCGGTGGAAGCTCATAGAGGTCTTTATCTACTGGCTGGGCCGGTTCGATCTTGTTCTTCACACCGTCGAGGCCTGCCATCAACATTGCCGCGAAGGCGAGGTACGGGTTGCTCGATGGATCTGGGCAACGGAACTCGATGCGTTTTGCCTTTGGATTGCTTCCGGTGATCGGGATGCGGATGCAGGCGGAGCGGTTACGGGCTGAGTAGACGAGGTTTACCGGAGCTTCGTAGCCAGGCACGAGGCGGTGATAGGAGTTGACGGTTGGGTTGGTGAAGGCAAGAAGCGATGGTGCGTGCTTCAAGAGTCCTCCGATGTACCAACGAGCCATGTCGGAGAGCCCACCGTAGCCTTTCTCGTCGTAGAAGAGTGGCTTGCCGTCTTTCCAGAGCGACTGGTGGACGTGCATGCCGGAGCCGTTGTCGCCGAAGAGTGGCTTCGGCATGAAAGTGACGGACTTGCCACCTTCCCAAGCGACGTTCTTGACTATGTATTTGAAGAGCATCAGTTCATCGCCGGCGCGAGTGAGGGTATTGAACTTGTAGTTGATCTCCATCTGGCCTGCGGTGCCGACCTCATGGTGTGAACGTTCGACTTCGAGGCCTACTTCGCCGAGCTTCATGGTCATCGCATCGCGCAGGTCTGCTAATTGGTCGGTCGGCGAGACTGGGAAGTAGCCGCCCTTGTAGCGGGTCTTGTAGCCCTTGTTGTTGCCGTTCTCGTCGCGTCCGGTGTTCCACGCGCCTTCGATCGAGTCGATCTCGTAGAAGGAGCCGTTCTGCTTGGTTGCAAAGCGGATGTCGTCGAAGACGTAGAACTCGGCTTCGGGTGCAAAGAAGGCGGTGTCAGCGATACCGGTGCTCGCGAGGTATGCCTCGGCCTTAGCGGCAACGTTGCGTGGATCGCGGGAGTAAGGCTCGTCGGTGAGAGGGTTCCGCACCGAGAAGTTGATGACGAGGGTCTTCTCTTTACGGAAGGGATCGATGAAGGCAGATTCAGGAATCGGAAGGAGTTTCATATCGGATTCGTGAATCGCCTGGAAGCCGCGGATCGAGGATCCGTCGAACATCAGGCCATCGGTGAAGATGGATGGGCCGAAGGAGATCGCGGGCACATTGAAATGCTGTTGCACACCGGGGAGATCGGTGAAACGCACATCGATGAGCGCGATGTTTTCTTCCTTTATGTATTTGAGTACCTCGTCAGCAGTCTTGAACATTGCTCTCCTTTACTCGATCTCATCGCACGAAACTTCCCTTTATACAAGGCAGACCTTAGAGCCCCAGCGTGAAGAGACTGTCACTCAGGTGTTTCAGGCGTGTTAACCAAGTAACCTGCGGGGATGAGCAAAGGGGACGAGTCGCTCGGTCGCAAGGCGATCGGGTCCTGGCTGGGTGGGGCCTCCTCGATCAATCCCAACTTCGGTTACCCGGGGGAGCGGTTAGGGTTTCCGCGCTCTGGAGCGGGTTCAGTGGCTGGCATGGGGCGTCGGTTAGCGGCCCTGTTGATCGACTGGTTTATGTCTTTATTGGTGGCAGCCATGTTCACGCATCGGTGGGGTGGCTCTGTCTCTCTCCTTATTTTCTACTCTGAGGTCTTGATCCTGACTGCGCTTCAAGGTGCGTCTGCGGGGCAGCGGCTTCTCCGACTTAGGGTGGCTCGGGTCAGTGATCGGGGGAGAGTGCCCGTCCTTGCGGTAGTGGTTCGCTCGATCCTGCTGTTTCTGGTGGCCCCGGCGGCGATTTACGACCGCGACGGACGAGGCTTGCACGATCGAGCCGCTGGCACCGTCGTGGTGCGTGATCGGTAGGCGGGTTCGTCGGCGCAATTGGATACTGTTGTTTCATGAACTTTTCGCAGGCCATCGCGTCGGGATTTGAGAATTACTCCAACTTTCGCGGGCGGGCGGTCCGTTCCGAGTACTGGTACTGGGCGCTCTTTAATGCCCTCGCCACTGTGGCTGCCTGGCTTGTGGATATCACGATCGGAACGGGTCTGATTGGCCTACTGGTTGACCTAGCGCTCTTCCTGCCTGGGTTTGCGGTTGCTTTCCGACGACTTCACGACACCAACAGGAGTGGTTGGTGGTTCTGGATTTCACTAGTGCCGATCCTCGGCTGGATCGTGATCCTGATCTTTCTGGCTACACCCGGCGATCCTGCGCCAAATCGATTCGGTTAACGGGCTGTACAACCTTAGTTAGCAAGATTCAGATAATCCACAACGCCAACGAAAGCACTAAAGGGCTGTAGCGTGGCTAGTTAGCCTCTGTTTTTATGGGCAGTTCCAATTTAGGTCCCGACGAATGGACAATCGAAGTTTACGAGCGACCCGACGGGTCCTGCCCTTACAACAGATTTTTGAAAAACCTTGACCCATACAGCCAACTCGTTGTCGATATCTGCGTTAAAGAGGTTCTGACTCGTCAGGGGCATGAAGTCTGCGGCACTTCTTGGGGTACACCGTTAGGCGGCGGTCTTTACGAATTTCGGATCAGGGAGTCCCTCACTTCTCTTCGCAAGGAAGTCCAAGTGGCTGCTCCTGAAGGTATTGATGAGGGCAGGGAAATCCTCTTGCGTGTGTTCTTTGCGGTTGAAGGTGCTCGTATCGTTTTGCTCTTGAGTGGTTATGACAAAGGGAAGAATTCAAAAAGCAGACGTCAGGAACGCGAGATCATGAAAGCCCGGGAACTTCTCAATGAATACAGACGGTCTTGACACTATATGTGGTAGAGCGCATAATCTTATTTGGGACGGTATTTTCGAGGAGGGGTTCTGATGGCTCGCCCGTACAGTGAAGTAGTCGATTTGTCACACCTAATGGCGGATCCTGATCTTAAGAAATTTGCGGACGCGGTACGCAGGCAGATTCAAGCTGAATACCAAGAGACTTTTGGGCTCGGAGAAATTGTCGCTAAGAGGCGAACTGAGTTGAATCTTTCACAAATCCAGTTGGCCAAAAGTACCGGTGTTTCCCAAGCTGACATCAGTCGAATTGAACGGGGTAAAGGCAACCCAACTCTTGATACGTTGAAGAAAATTTTCGTGGCGTTGCAACTCAAGATGACGTTTGAACCAAGTGCGCCAAATCGTTTTGATTAACGGGCTTTTGGCAGCCTTGCGCCTTTAGGCATCGGACCTTTGGGGAGCGGAATAGTCATTCCACCAACGGCCTTTAGTCGCGTCTTGACTTCGCGGAGCTGCACTTGAGTGATCTGCTTTGGAAGTTTGCGCACGTGCTTCTGAAGTTTGCGCAGAGTGACCCGACCCTCGTCGTCACCTACTAGAACTTCGATGACTGGAGTCCCTGGGAGGAACCGCTCCATCTTCTTCCGTTCATCAGCGACCATCGAACGGACGCTATTGGTGCCCTCGCCAATTAGCACAATGCCTTTTCGGCTGACGGCGCGGTGGACCATGTCTTGATTCTTTGCCACGGCGACTGCGGGCGTTACGGTCCAACCCTTCTTGATCGCCATCAACACGCTGGCTGCGGCACCGATCTGGCCCTGGATGGAGGCATAAGCGCTCCGCTCAGCGCGTCGGGAGAAAATGAAGGTGGCGGCGAGCACGCCAAATGGCAGCGTGATCACGCCTACGTAGACCGGGTGACCCATTATCAGGAAGAGGACCAGCGCAAGGAGAAGCCAAGTGAGGACGAAAGTGCCAGCGATCCAGAGACCGATCGCCGGATCAGACTTCTTGGTGATCTGGTAGGCCTCACGGATCTGAGCAAACCGCTTTTTGCGTGGTGCCTTTGGACCTTTAGGGGCCTTCTTTGGCTTCTCAGTTTTTATTTGCTTCTCGTTCTTGCCCATGGGGTCAGAGGTTACCGTTCTTTTGACGGGCTACTTCTTCCGGGGTCGGGGCGGTGCCACCGAGTCGGGCAGGTGCCCACCATTGTCCAGTGTGACTATCGGGGTAGGAGGCTTGAACATCGTGGAGGAGTGCCTCGAGCCTTGAGCGGAGTAGAGCTTCACCGATGGCCGGATCATCTTGGCGATTGACCATGAATGGCTCGCCGATGGCGATCGAGATCGGGATGTTGTGACGCCGGAAGTCGGGCTTCCGGCCTTTGGTCCAGATCCGCTGCGAGCCCCAGATGATCGTCGGAAGGATCGGAACTCCAGAGCCAGCGGCAAGTCTCACGGCACCGGTCTTTAGCTCCTTGATTTCAAAAGAGCGAGAGATAGTGCCTTCGGCAAAAATTCCGACGATTTCGCCGGCTTTCAAAGCTTTGAGTGCGGTGACAAAAGATCCTGAGCCACTTGCTCGATCGACGCTGATGTGGTGCATGCCGCGCATCAAGGGGCCAGCGATCTTGTGATCGAAGATTTCTTTCTTCGCCATATAACGGACCAGGCGTCTGCGTTTAACTGCGGCAAGACCAGTGAGGGCGAAATCTAGGTAACTGATGTGGTTGAACACCATGAGTGCGCCACCACTTTTTGGAATGTGATCGGCACCAGTGATGTTGATGCGCAGTCCGATCGCCTTGAAGAAGCTGCGGATCGCGACGATCACTGGGGGATAGACGAGTTCGGCCATTCCGTCAGCCTTAAATGTTCGTGGTGTTGTTTGTGTTGTTGCTCGCGCTTGCCCGGGCGGCGATGGCTTGGTTGTAGAGACGGCCTGCGCGGTAGGACGAGCGGACGAGGGGGCCAGAGAGGGCGCCGACGAAACCGATCTCATCGGCCTCTTGCTTCAGCTCGACAAATTCTTCTGGTTTGACCCAGCGGATAACCGGGTGGTGGAGCGGTGTCGGCCGTAAATATTGGGTGATCGTAATCAGATCGCAACCAGCGTCATGCAGATCTCTGAGTGCTTGGGTAACTTCTTCACGAGTTTCCCCCATACCCAGAATCAGGTTTGACTTGGTAACCATTCCTGCTGCCCGCGCTTGCGAGATGACATCGAGGGAGCGCTCGTAGGTGAAGGCCGGACGTATCCGTTTGAAAATCCGTGGAACGGTCTCGATATTGTGCGCGAAGACCTCTGGTCTGGCATCGAAGAGTTGGGCGAGAAGTTCTGGTTTCCCACTGAAATCGGGGGCGAGAATTTCGACGCCGGTTCCTGGGTTTAGTTCATGGACCTGACGGATAGTTTCGGAGTAGAGCCAAGCGCCTTCGTCTTCGAGGTCATCGCGGGTGACTCCGGTAATCGTGGCGTAGCGAAGTTGCATCGTCTTGACTGATTCAGCGACGCGGCGCGGTTCGTCGCGATCGAGCGGATCGGGTTTCCCGGTAGCGATGTTGCAGAAATCGCAACGGCGAGTGCATTGCGAGCCACCGATAAGGAAAGTGGCCTCCCGATCTTCCCAACATTCGAAAATATTTGGACATGCTGCTTCTTGACAGACCGTGTGTAGGCCGCCTGATTTGACGAGAAGTTTCAATTCGTTGTACTGCGGACCCATGACGGCGCGCGTCTTGATCCACTCGGGTTTCCGTTCGATCGGAGTCAGTGCGTTTCGCGCTTCGATTCGGAGCGGGCGTCGCCCTTCTGGTGCGATCGTCATGGCAGCATCTCGTGAATTCGACGTTCGACGATTGGCAGTAATTCGTCCACGGTTACCTCTCGGTCTAATTCCTTGCTCAACGAAGTGACACCGGCGTCGGCGATGCCGCATGGCACGATCCGGTCATACCAAGTCAGGTCGGGGTTTGCGTTGATGGCAAAGCCGTGGGTGGTTACGCCTTGGGAGACTCGTACTCCGATTGCGGCGATCTTCCGATCTGGTCTGGTGCCATCGCTTGCGAGCCAGACTCCGGACCGGCCAGCGATCTTGATCGTTTCGACGCCAAGATCGGCGCAGACCAGAATCAGGATGTCTTCAAGTTTTCGGACGTAAGCAACGACATCCATCGGCTCTGGAAGTTTGATGATCGGGTAGCCGACCAACTGCCCTGGGCCGTGCCAAGTGATTTTTCCGCCGCGGTCGACGTCGATCACCGGAGTGCCGTCAAATGGGCGCTCATGCGCCTCTGTACGCCGTCCTGCGGTGAAAACAGGCGGGTGTTGGAGCAAGAGGACCGTTCCTGGGTTTCTGCCCTCGCTGACCTCGTTGGCCAGTCGCCGCTGTTCGGTAAGAGCGGTGTCGTAGTCCACAATTCCCGCTCGAATGATCTCAAAGGTAGTCGTCGGAGAGGCCGTCACGCCCTTAAGCCTAAGGGCAATTGATCGGCGTCGCGATTCGGCAGGAAATCCGCTCAGGTTAGACTCTGAGGGCCATCGACCCCGCGTCGGAAAGAGTTAGTTTTCGCCTCGAAAGGGACCGATTTCGCCGTGAGCAACGATCTTCTGAGGACCGCCCGAATCCGGAAGCGTCGCTGGGTGATTCCAGCGCTGCTGGTGCTCGCCTGGCTAGTCATCGGCGGCACCGCGGGGCCTTATGCCGGGAAACTGAACGAAGTCATCAAAAACGACAATGCCGCGTTCCTGCCCAAACACGCGGAGGCAACGCTTGCCCTAAACGCCCAACAGAAACTTGCCGGCGAGCACCAACCAATCTTCGGGACTCTGATTTTCGAAATGCCGAATCGATTGACGGCCAACGAGTCTGCAGCGATCAACACCTTTATCGCCGGCGTCCCCAACTTGAAAATGAGTGATGGCTCGCCGGTGAAGAATTATTTGGTGCCATCGCCGATCGTCGGGATTACTTCTCAAGATGGGAAAGCAATTTCGGCGATTGTGCTTTTCGATGACGTCAAAGCGGGCAAACTCCTTAGCAACGGGAAGAGTGCGATTGCCGAGAGTGTCAAGACAATTCGAGATGCGATGAAAACAGCGAAACTTGATGGCCATGTTGGTGGACTTGCCGGCATCCTTGGCGATCTAATCGCGGTTTTTCAGAGCATCAACGGATCCCTGCTCTACACGACGATCATCGTCGTATCTTTTATCCTGATCTTGGTTTATCGATCGCCGTTCCTCTGGATCGTGCCGTTACTGGTCGTGGGCATGGGTGACGCATTGGCGCAAGCCGTCGTGTACATGCTCGCGAAGAACCACATTGTCGACCTAAATGGTCAGGCTCAAGGCATCTTGCTCATTCTGGTATTTGGCGTCGGCACTGATTATTCGCTTCTGTTGGTCTCGCGATATCGAGAAGAGTTGCGCAATTACGAGAGCAAATACGAAGCAATGCGCATCACGCTCCGCGGCGTGATCGAACCCATCGGTGCCTCGGCGGCAACAGTGGCAGTTGGGTTGCTCTGTCTCTCGTTCTCAGTTCTTTCGTCGAATAAATCGACAGGTCCGGTCTGCGCGGTCGGTGTTCTCTGCGTCTTCATCGCGGTCATGACCTTGCTGCCTGCGCTACTACTTCTCTTTGGGCGTCGACTCTTCTGGCCCAAGCGTCCGAATTTCGGCACTGCACATCCGGAAGAAACCGGGATCTGGGGTCGGGTGGCCCGTGGCGTCGGAAATCGTCCACGTCGGGCTTGGGTAATGGGAACAGTGTTGCTCCTGATTCTCTGCTCTTTTGTTTTGACGTTGAAAGCTAGCGGCCTATCTAGTGGATTTACGACACGGACCGATGCAGTGATTGCCAATGAAGCGATCGCCCGACACTTTCCAGCAGGTGAGGGAAGCCCAGTGAACATAATCGTGCCGGCTGCAAAAATCGATCAGGCGATCTTCGTGGTCAAGAGGATTGCTGGAGTGGCTCAAGTCTCGGTCTACACAGGCCTACCAGGTGTGCCAGGAAATTCGGCTGCGCAGGCCAAGATCGTTGATGGTGTTGGCGAAGTAACGGCCATCCTCAGCGATGACTCGATGAGTCGTGCTGCGTCGAACACTATTTTGGCGCTGCGCTCTGCGCTCCATTCGCAATTGGGTAGCGAAATTCTGGTTGGTGGCACGACCGCGATAAATGTTGATACTCAGAGCGCCTCCCACCGTGATCGCAACGTCATCATTCCGATCGTTCTCATCGTCATTCTGCTGATCTTGATGCTCCTTCTCCGTTCAGTGATTGCACCACTGTTGCTGATCGCCTCCGTCGTTGCTTCGTTTATTGCAACTCTCGGCGTCAGTGCCCTGGTCTTCAATCACATATTCCACTTTCCCGGTGCCGATACGTCATTCCCGCTCTTCGCCTTCACTTTCCTCGTCGCGCTTGGAGTCGACTACAACATCTTCTTGATGACTCGTGTGCGCGAGGAGAGCAAACAGATTGGAACTCGGGCTGGCACCTTGAAAGCGCTGACGGTGACCGGTGGGGTAATCACCTCGGCTGGGATCGTCCTTGCGGCGACCTTTGCGGTGCTTGGGGTACTGCCTCTGATTTTCTTGGCCGAGATTGGCTTCGCTGTTGGGTTCGGGGTTCTCTTAGACACGATCTTGGTCCGCTCGATCATCGTGCCCGCGTTGGTCCACGACATTGGTCCAAAGATCTGGTGGCCGTCCAAGCTCCAACATGAGCCATCGTCAACCGTGCTTCAGCACGAGCCATCGTCAACCGTTGGTTGAAAGCCCCCCTGCCAGAGCTTTAGGGCTTCGTCGCGCGACATCCCTACGAGTCGGCCAGGGGCGATTTTCACTTTAGTGAGCAGGTTCCAAACCAGTTTGGCGTCAAGTGCGCCTTCCACATTGGTGGGTGTAAGAGATGGACGTGTTGGCTGAACACCCTGATCCACGGCTGCCCAAAATTGATCCTCGTCGATGAATAACTGTTCTCGCAGGATGTGCTCAAAGAGGCCACGATCATGAATTTGACCGCGGCCGTGTGAGACCTTGGTGAAGAGGCGCTCTCCAGTTGGCGTGGTGAAAACGTACCGATGATGATCGCCTGTTTTCTTGCCGGACCTCTTATCTTCCCAACCTTCGACTTGAACGTATCGGACCAACTCTTGGAAACTCGGCAGGCGCATTAGTCATCGCCAAACAGGTGCACCCGCAACTCGTCGTCGTCGCTAAGTAGAGTGAGGTTGACAACATCCCAATTCTGTTTGTGATTGGGGTAATTTCTAAGGTCTTCGACCCAGGTTCGCGAGTACTCCTTCAAGGAGTCGATTAAGTCCTGCCCAGCGGTATCGAAGGTTGCGCCCTCACCGCTCACCGGCAGACCTTCGATCCACATACTCACGTGTTCATCAGGGGAGAAGCGAACTTGAGGTTTGAGTGGACGGAGCGCCCGTAATGCCTGCTTGAGATCGTCCCGCCGAATTACTGCGATCGGTGCATCGTTCTCCCGGCGCATGACTACCGCCAGATGACACTCAGCGGTGCTGTAGATCTCGCCGATGGCACTGCGCGCGTCGGTGATTTTGGTGTACTCCAACAGAGGACTCATAGCCTTAACTGTACGGCACGTACCTGACGTACGCCAGGTACCGATGATGTTCAGGACCGTTCCTAGTTCTTGGCAAAATAATGCCGATATCGGTACTATTCTGCCGATAGAAGAAAGGGAGAGATTGTGGATTTGAGTAAGCCGTTGGCCATCATTACGCCGACCGTTGATGCCGCTGTCCTTGCGGTTCTGGCAGGCGCAAGGACGTCCTTCACTGGGCGTCAGATTCATCAGATCTCGGGCCAACACTCTGAGAGAGGTATCCGCAACGCGTTACAGCGACTCTGTATGCAGGGCATCGTTACTAGTGAACGAGTGGGGGCATCAAACCTATATGCGTTAAACCGAGCACACCTGGCTGCGCCATATATTGAGGCGCTCGCCGGGCTTCGGGTCGAATTGATCAGTCGCATTACAGAAACTCTGGCCAGCTGGAGCGTGTTGCCAGTATTCGGGGCAATCTTCGGATCAGCCGCCCGAGGCGATATGCATATAGACAGCGACATTGATCTCTTCGTCGTACGGCCAAGAAATATTGATGCTGACGATGCACGATGGGCTGGGCAACTGGCCGACCTTGCGGGGCTGGTCACTGGATGGACCGGCAATGACGCCCGCATTCTTGAATTGAGCGAAGTTGAGGTTCGCACCGGACTGGCTACGGGCGCGCGGGTGCTTGTGGACATCAAGCGACAAGCCATCGTGTTATTCGGAGAAACTGCCTTTTTAGATGGATCTCGCTGGCAGAAAGGAAAAGCCCGAAGTGGAAAACGAGAGAAGGTGTACGGAGAGAACCAGAAAGGGCCGGTTAGCCAAGGCGCAGCAATTCCTCCTGGCGGCTGAGACAATTGCCGCCGTCATCGACGACCAGGCCATCGCAGACGCTTATGTAACTTTGTGCGTGCATGCGGGCATCGCGGCAGCAGATGTTATCTGCTGTGCCAAGTTGGGTGTGCACTGCGACGACCCGAACCACAACGGTGCCATCACCTTGCTAGCAAAAATTGATAGCACCACGGCACGGAACCTCAGGGCTCTGCTCGCTATGAAGACTCGGTCTGGCTACAGTGCCGTGCTCACCGCCACCGCGGACCAGAAACGGGCTGGGCGAACTGCCACAGCGCTGGTTAACACCGCGAAACTCGTCTGACTATTACTGGCAGCACACCCTCACCAAACCCCAGACCAGAGGCATTTTGATTGGTTCTCACCGACATTTTTGCTAGAAAATCCCTCATTGATACTATGAAAGATATTAAAAAGATAAGTTTTATAGTACTATTCAAATATGGTTTCGCCACTGGCCTCTCTCAACCGCAGTGTTCTGCGTCCACGGGATGCAGCTGAGATCTACACCCAGCCCGCTCTTCAGTTTCACCGCTGGGAGCAAGAAGGCGTTCTACTGAAGGTGGCGCACGGCTACTACGCCCACATCCCTGAACCTGCCCGGGGCAAGGACTGGCGCCCAGAGATAGAGGCGCTTGCCCTAGGAATTGGCCAGGCGGATTACGGTAGGAATGAAGTGGCACTCATGCACCTGTCTGCGGCGAGAATTCATGGTGCCATTCCTCGCGCTCTTGCGGTCGCAGTTCTTGCTGTTCCTAAGCAGCGTCCCACATTGGAGACAACATGCGGCCGCATTGTCTTTGTGAAAAGAGATGTCGACACATTGAAGCGGATGCGCATCGACACAGAACTTGCATCGGGTTGGTCCACAAGTCTCGAGCAAACCACAATGGATCTCGCGCGTCGGCCCGATCTTGTTGGGGGATTGTCAAAGGTTGCTCACGACGCTGCTTGTTCATTATTTCCTCGATGTAGCGAGCAGAAATTGAACTTGTTCGTTCAAGAACAACGAATGGGCGCGGCGCTTGCGCGCGTGAAGGAATGGATCGCGGATGCTTGATTTCCGCGAGGCCGAGCGTGTGCAAAAACTTTTCGGCTCCACTGCGGCACAGGTGCGAAGGGATCATGCAATCAGTCATGTGCTTGCCGCATTGGAGGATATTCGCGGGGAAGTCGTTTTCTTTGGTGGCACTGCGCTTTCGCGAACGTTCTTGACTCAAGGTCGCTTATCAGAAGACATTAACCTCTACTCGCAGGACCGACAGACCCTAATTCGAGAACTTGATCAACTTCCCGATCTAATTGCACAAGAGTTCCCTCGTGCATTTTGGGAACTTCGACCTTCGCAGGCAGTCGATCCCCACGCCGCGCTTCTAGTTTGCGATACGTCAATCCAAATCCAGGTGCAAATCCTTGATTCACATTCTCGTGGGTGGCAACGAATTCCAACGGAGTTAACCTTTATTAACCAGCGCTATTCGGATGTGAACGCCACTTCGTTGGTTGTGCCAGCATTTGATGGATTTGTAGCGATGAAGGCGCTGGCGTGGTTCAAGAGGGGAGTGCCTCGTGATCTTTTTGATCTTGAAGGCCTGTATCGAGTTGGCCCAGTCACGAAAACCGCACGAGATTTGATCAGCGATTTGGCTGGATTCCCTCTTACGTCAGGGATGCTCACTCGAAGCGTTGCAGGACTTTGGCGTGAGGAGTTAGCCCATCAGACACGACTAGAAATTTCAGAGCATGAGTGCATGGAACACCTTTTGGAGTGGTGGCAGGCAGAGTCTGGCGAAGAGTAAAGATTCTTACTTATTCCGCCGCTCGGGGTGAGCGATGCCACCGCTCGGGGTGAGCGATGCCACCGCTCGGGGTGGGTCTCCTGTGCAGATAGGCGCCTAATATCGGCGTATGGAGAAACTACGCGTAGGCATCATTGGCTACGGCCTTGCCGGCCGGGTCTTTCATGCGCCGATACTCAAAGGTACGGGATTTGAGATCGTCGGGATCGTCACGAGGGAAGATGAGCGAGTAGCCCAAGCCAAGGCCGATCATCCCCGAGCAGATGTGGTGCCAAACGTTGATGCGCTGCTCAAACATGAACTGGACTTAGTAGTCGTTGCAAGCGTCAATCATGCGCACTTTCAAAATGCAACCAATGCGATCGATGCAGGGATTCCGATCGTGGTCGATAAGCCAGTTGGTAGAGATCTTGTCGGCACCGCTCGGCTCATCGATTACGCGGCAGATAGAAACGTCCCGATGACTGCCTACTATTCGCGCCGTTGGGATAGCGAATCTCTCACCACAGCGCGAGTGATTAGGGATGGCACGATCGGAAAGGTACATCGCATTGAGTCGCGTTTCGATCGCTGGCGTCCCGAACTCCGCCCAGATTCGTGGCGTGAAAAGGCAGATGTAGAAACTGGTGGTGGATTGCTCCTTGATCTACAGACTCACCTAGTGTCGCAAGCACTTTTCTGGGCTGGACCCGCCAAAGTTGTCTACGCGGGTGTTCGGAATATCCGCGGTGGGGCCGACGATGATGTGACAATCGTGCTGAGTCATGAGCGCGGCATCGAGTCTCTGCTAATCGTCTCAGCCATCTCTGGGTATGTAGGACCGCGTATTTGCGCCTTTGGCGACAAGGGTGCTCTGGTTATCGACGGTCTTGACCCACAGGAGGCCTTACTGCTCGACGGTCAAGGACCGAGAGATGGTCACTGGCAGCAACCGATTGAAACGCCTGCTCGAATCGTGCAGGGCGATCATTCGGAAAATATCGTGCCAGCAGCAGGGGACTACCCGGCGTTCTATCGCGCTTGCGCTGCTGCTCTTCGTGGCGAAGGCCTGTGGCCCATATCAACTGATGAAATTCTTGCGGTGGCAACAATAATTGACCAGGCAAGAGACTTTTCCTTGGTCGCCCCCTGAAGGTGAGCGGAGCCACCGCTCGGGGTGAGCGGAGCCACCGCTCGGGGTGAGCGGAGCCACCGCTCGGGGTGAGCGGAGCCACCGCTGGGGGTGAGCGGAGCCACCGCTCGCGGGTTTGGACTAATCCTCTGCGAGCATCGCGGCGATCGCGGTTGCGATGTGCTCATCTTGAAAGTGATAGCCGTCGGCAAGTAGCGCCTCTGGCAGTACCTTTTTTGAACCAAGGACTTCTGTGGAGAATCCGCCGAGCGCGATCTTCAACGCAAAAGCCGGAACTGGCAAGAGAGCTGGCCGATGTAGTGCCCTGGCAAGTGCTGCAGTGACTTCAGAATTCGTCGCAGGATTTGGTGCAACAAGATTGATCGGCCCAGAAAATCCGCTTCCCAATAAGTGCTTTATTGCACCGATCTGATCGCGGAGAGTGATCCACGACCACCATTGTTGACCGGAGCCTAGGCGTCCGCCGATTCCAGCTTTAAAGAGCGGAATCATTCGCCCAAGTGCACCACCATTTCGATCTAGTACCAGGCCAGTGCGTATTTTCACGGTTCTCACATCACCAGCAAGATTGGCTGCGGATTCCCATTTGCAACAGACCGTCGCAAGGAAGTCGTCGCCGCAACGGTCCTTCTCGGTTACTGCGTGGCTCCCGGTCTCGCCATACCAACCGATGGCACTGGCCGAAATAAAGACTTGCGGTCTGAGGGCCGACACAGCGCCAGCGATCGTCTCAGTGGCATCGACGCGACTGCGGAGAATTGTCTCACGGTAGGCGAGAGTCCAACGCTTATCCCCGACACCAGCACCGGCCAGATTGATAATTGCATCGACGCCTTCAAGTGGTGCCAGATCGATGCTCCGGGTGGCTGGGTCCCAGGTGATTTCATCCAGATTCGATGCTGGGCGACGGACTAGAAGCTGGATCTGATGGCCGTCTTTGCGGAGCGCCGCTTGTAACGAGCTGCCGATTAGACCACTTGCTCCAGCAATTGCAATGCGCATTAGCTAAGGCCGAGGTCCGTCTCGAAGCGACCCTCTTCGAGCCTCTCCTTAAGAGTTGTCAGGAACCGCGCCGCATCGGCGCCATCGACGATCCGGTGGTCGTACGAGAGAGCTAGGTAGACCATGGCACGGATGGCTATCGTCTCGCCCCCGTCGTTATCGGTTACCACGATTGGACGTTTGACAACGGCACCAGTGCCAAGGATGGCAACCTGAGGCTGATTGATGATTGGCGTATCGAAGAGGGCGCCACGGCTTCCAGTGTTGGTGATCGTAAAGGTGCCGCCAGATAGTTCGTCGGGGCTGACTTTGTTCTCGCGAGTACGCGATGCAACATCGGCAATTTTCCGCGCGATGCCCCCAATATTTAGATCTCCGGCATCTCGAATCACTGGAACAAGTAGACCTCGTTCTGTATCGACTGCGATACCGAGGTGTTCGGCGGCGTGATAAGTGATCTTGTCGCCTTCGAGCGATGCGTTGACATTTGGATGTTGCTTAAGTGCCTCACAGACCGCGACGGCAAAAAATGGCATGTATGAAAGTTTCACGCCTTCTCGATTTTCAAAGGCTTTCTTTGCCCGATCGCGCAACCGTGAGATCTTTGTGACATCAACTTCGATGACGGTGGTCAATTGTGCGCTTGTCTGTAAAGACTCCACCATGCGTGATGCGATCAGTTTGCGTAGTCGTGACATCGTCACTGTCGAACCGCGTAATTCCGTTTTGGGCTGAGTTACGGCTTGGCTCGTCGGAGCACTTGGCGCGGTCGGCGCGGTTGGCGCGGTTGGCGTCGGAGCAACCTGTGCTGCTTGTGCTTGTGCTGCGGCCCTAGCAGCTTCGGCTGCCAATGCGGCTGCGGCCCTGGCACGTTCGGCCTCGTCAAGAACATCTTGCTTACGGATTCGCCCGCCGATTCCACTGCCCGTTAAAGCAGTGAGATCGACGTTGTTTACGCTGGCCAATTTACGCACTAGTGGCGTGATGTACGCATCTGAAACGTCGGTGGCAGGTTTTGGAGTTAGAGCCGACACTGACGCGGGTGCCGCCATGGCTGGGGCAGGTGCTGGTGGCGTGCTTGCAGGCGCGACCGGTGGGACGATTGTTGGTGCGGCAGGCGCTGGTGCTGCGTTCGTTGCTGCTGGCGATCCGACCACAGCAAGGCGAGCCCCAACCGGAACCGTCTGATCGATCTGTACATCGATGGACAGCAGAGTGCCGGCAACCGGAGATGGAATCTCGGTGTCGACTTTGTCGGTCGAAATTTCAAGTAGGGGTTCGTCGACTGCGACCGAATCACCAACGTTCTTAAGCCATCTGGTCACCGTTCCTTCGGCGACACTTTCGCCGAGTGCTGGCATCGAAATCACATACTCTTCGGCGGTCGTATTAGTTGCAACTGGTACGGGCGCGACGACGGGTGCGGGCGCGACAACTGGTGCCGCGATGGGTGCGGGCGCGACAACTGGCGCTGCGATGGGTGCGGGCGCGACAACGGGTGCTGGCGCTGTCGGAGCAGCGCTCTCAGTGAGGATGACCGCAAGCTCGGCACCGACCGGAACGGTCTGATCGATGCTGACGACGATTCGTTCGATCAGTCCAGCAACTGGTGACGGAATCTCGGTATCGACTTTATCCGTCGAGACCTCGAGTAGTGGCTCATCGACTGCGATGTAATCGCCTTCTTGCTTGAGCCAGCGCGTGACTGTGCCTTCTGTGACGCTCTCGCCAAGCGCCGGCATGACTACTGAAAAAGACATCTAGAGCTCCTGTGCTTAGCCGTGCGCGTGCAGTGGTTTACCAGCAAGCGCCATGTGCGCTTCGCCGATGGATTCAGAGAGAGTTGGGTGCGCGTGAATCAAGGAGGCAACGTCGCTTGCGTAGGCTTCCCAGTTGAAAATCAATTGTGCTTCAGCGAGCAATTCGCCTACGCGACTGCCGACCATGTGCACGCCAAGAACTGGGCCGTCTTTCTCGGCGATCACTTTCACTGCGCCCGCAGTGCGGAGAATTTGGGCCTTGCCATTGCCGGCTAAGTCGTACGTGGTCTCGATGATGTCGTAGCCCTTGGCTTTTGCCTGTTCGCTAGTTAGACCGACGGAGGCAACTTCAGGATCTGAATAAGTGACCCGAGGGACACCCGCGTAATTGATCGGCGCTGGGTCTAATCCGGCGATCTGCTCTGCAACGAGAATGCCTTCGCCGAAACCAACGTGAGCCAATTGGAGAGTGGGGATCAGATCGCCGACTGCGTAAATACCATCGATGTTTGTTCGACACTTTTCATCGACGATCAAATAGCCCCGATCAATCTTCAGGCCTGCCTCTTCGTAGCCGAGATCTTGAGAGACTGGGCCGCGTCCAACTGCGACCAAGAGGAGGTCTGCTTCCAACTCTTTGCCATTTTCTAGGGTTACTTTGACGCCATTCTCGGTGACTTTGTGGCCTGAGAATTTAACGCCAATTTCAAAGTTGATCCCGCGCTTTCTGAAGGCGCGCTCGAGAAGTTTGCTGCTCGACTCTTCCTCGGCCGGGACCAAATGGGGGAGTGCTTCAACGATCGTGACGTCGGCGCCGAATGATTTCCAGGCGCTGGCGAATTCGCAGCCGATGACGCCGCCGCCAAGGATGATCACTCGGGCAGGAACGTGGTCGATGGTCAGCGCGTGATCGCTGGTAATCACCCGGACTCCGTCGATTCCAAGACCTGGCAGCGATTTAGGCACCGAGCCAGTTGCAAGTACTACGTTCTTACCGGTGTATTTGACGCCGTTAACTTCGACAGTGTCGCGTGATACGAGCCGCCCATGGCCTTCTACGTAGGTGATGTTCCTACTCTTGATCAAGCCTTGAAGGCCCTTGTGCAGACGCGAAACCACGCCATCCTTGTAAGCGTTGACTGCGATCATGTCGATCGATTCGAAGATTGCGTTCACGCCGAAGTGCGATGCGTCGCGGGTGTTGTCGGCGATTTCGCCAGCGTGAAGAAGTGCTTTCGTTGGGATGCAACCGCGATGAAGACAGGTGCCACCCAATTTGTCCTGCTCGATTAGGACCACGTTCTTGCCAAGTTGGGCAGCACGTAATGCGCACGCGTAACCGCCGCTGCCACCCCCGAGGATTACCAGATCGAATTGCCCACTTTTATTCTGGGTTCCGCCCGTCGATGGATTCTGCTCGACCACACGCGTGGGATTCTGCTCTGTCGACACCGCTACTCCTAAATTGTTGCCAGACTCTCTGGATCAATCCTTGGGCAATCCTGCCACTTCAGCGACCGCAAGCCGATTCGGCCAGCCTGACCAGGGTCCTTACGGCTACCCCCGTCCCACCGACCGGCGTGTAACCGTGTGCCTTGCCTTCGTTGTAGGCAGGGCTGGCAATGTCAAGGTGCGCCCATGGGACTTCGTCGCCGACGAACTCCTTTAAGAAAAGGCCAGCGACGAGCATGCCCCCGAACCGCTCCCCAATATTGGCGATATCGGCCACTGGCGAATCGAGAGAGGCACGCAAATCCACTGGCAGTGGCATCGGCCAGAAATCTTCTCCAGCCTCGTTTGCGGCGGAGAGGACGTGCGAGCGCAAATCATCTGCATTGCCCATCACCGCGCTTACGCGGGCGCCCAGGGCCAGACCTTGGTGCCCGGTCAGCGTGGCCACATCGATGAGGGCGTCAAGGCCACCGGCTTTCGTGCCAACTTCTTGGGCGCGGACCAAGGCATCGGCCAGGATCATCCGTCCTTCTGCGTCTGGGTTTAGTACCTCCACGGTCCGACCGCCATAAGTCGTGACGATATCGCTGGGGCGTTGGGCAGTGTCGCTGACCATGTTCTCGGCCAGTGGGGCCCAGACATCTAAGGCAATCGGCAATTTGAGCTTGGCGATGACCATCGCGGCCGCGACCACCGCTGCGGCTCCGCCCATATCGGATTTCATCGCCTCCATGCCGAGCCCTGGCTTGAGGTTGAGACCGCCGGTATCGAAGGTGATGCCTTTTCCCACGTAAGCAAAGCGCGCCTTGGGACGGGCTGGTGAGTAGGACAGGTGGAGTAGGCGAGGCGGGTTGGCAGAGCCTTGTCCTACGCCGACGATGCCCCCGTACCCACCCTTACGTAGGGCAACTTCGTCCAGAATCGAGACTTTGAGGCCGACGCTGGTGGCCAGTGACTTGATCTGCGCGCAGAAACTGATCGGGGTCAGATGGCTTGGTGGCGTATTGACCAGATCGCGTACTAGGTGGACTGCTTCGACGAGCAACTCGGCTCTCTTGACTACATTCCGAGCGCCGGCGCCGGTGAGTGGCGTGAGCAGAATGATTTTGGCCAATGGACTCTTCCGCTCTTTGAGTGATGCACTCCGAAAAGTGTCGAAAGAGTATGCCCCGAGGAGCGAGCCCTCGGCGATGGCGGCCAACTGCTCGAGTTCTCCGGCGGGAAGAGAGAAAGCAGCCCGTTTTACTCCGGCCAGTTCGCGAGCTGCTGCACCAGCGGCTCGCCGCAAGGTTTCATGGTCATACCCGTGACGAGGTTGGAAGCGGCCAAGCCCAGTCACCACCAAGAGCCGAGTTGAGGTACCTGGAATCTTGATTACCTCGTCGGCCCGGCCACTTGCGCCAAGATCCCTGAGCTTGGCGAGTAGAACGGACTCACCACCGCGAGTTGTTCCAGTCTCGAGTGCCAGGGTGCCGTCATCGCGAATCGCTAAACCGACGACCAATGCGTCGGCCTTGATTGGTTGGGGGCCTTCGAGGTTGGCCATCGACGAGAGTGAGATCACAGACATGGAGATCAGCCTAACCGGTGCCCAGAGCGCGTAACCTCTGCCCTTATGACCGAGACAGACGCAGTGTTGCTCCAATCGCCATTAGCCGCCCGCCATCGTGCACTCGGGGCCAAGCTCGCCGATTTTGGCGGTTGGGAGATGCCGATCGAATATCCGGCCGCCAACGGAGGTGGGGTGCTAGCCGAACACGAAGCGGTGCGGACCAGGGTTGGAATTTTCGATGTGTCACACCTGGGTAAGGCACACGTCAAAGGTGCCGGTGCGGTTGAGTTTCTAAATGCGGCCTTTACCAATGACTTGAATCGGATCAAGCCTGGACAGGCGCAGTACACGCTCTGCTGCACTGAGGACGGCGGTGTCGTCGATGATCTGATCGTCTATCTCCGGAGTGAGGATGATGTCCTACTTGTCCCCAATGCGGCAAACACTGCGGAAGTTGTTCGACGGCTTCAACAGGCTGCTCCGGCAGGCATCACGGTCACCAATGAACATGAGTCATATGGAGTGATCGCGGTGCAGGGCCCGCAATCGGCAGCACTCCTTTCAAAACTTGGTCTGCCTACTGACCTGCCATACATGTCCTGGGTAGAGAGTGTCTTCCAGGGTTCGCCAGTGATCATCTGTCGCACCGGTTACACCGGGGAACACGGTTATGAATTGCTCCCGGCGTGGAGCGAAGCCGAGAAACTCTGGGATGCGTGCGCTGCGCTCCTTCCTGAATTCGACGGACGCGTCTGCGGACTCGGCGCCCGCGACACCCTCCGCACCGAGATGGGGTATCCGCTCCACGGGCACGAGTTGTCGGTTGATATTTCACCAGTCCAAGCCCGGGCAAATTGGGCGGTCGGTTGGGAGAAGCCAGCTTTCTGGGGGCGCGATGCGCTAGTGGCCGAGAAGACTCGAGGAGCCGCCTGGTTGCTCCGCGGGCTCAAGGCGCAAGATCGCGGAATTCCACGCCCAGGCATGGTCGTAAAGAACGAGAGTGGTGCGCTACTCGGTGAGGTGACCAGTGGCACTTTCTCGCCTTCGCTCAAGACTGGGATCGCGCTGGCCATGCTCAGCCGCGATGTGGTGGTTGGCGATCTAGTCTTGGTCGATGTTCGCGGACGCGAGGCGACGATGGAAGTTGTAAATCCACCATTCGTAGCAAGTCACGTCAAATAGCAAGCAGCTCGAGTACCGCATCGATTATTGGCGCGGTCATCGAGACCGGCGTCAGGTAGTCGTGCTGAAAAGTCATTGCCAATTCGAGAATCGGTTGGCGATTCAGATGGGCTTGGGCAATTGCTCCGGCCGGTGAGGTGAGGTCCACCGCAGGGATAAGCCACTCGCGAGAAAGATGGGAGATTCGAGAGGCAAGGAGCGCTGCGCAATGCGCACCGTCACCGATAACCACCACGGGTGTGGCGCGATATGCAGATTGAAGTATGACCCCGAGCATCTCGGCAACGTCTATCGAATGTGTATGCGTCAAGAGCGCGATTGGATCAGCGATTTGATCTCTCAGGGCAAAAATTTCATCACGGACATGGATTACGTTCTCAATCCACTTCTGATCGCTGACGACCTGACGAGAGGCCACCGATGCAGCATCGCTGCGAGTGAGTGCGCCAATGAGAATTTCAAGGTCGTGATCATCACCGAATCGGACCGACGTGACGAAGAGGAGTTCTGTTCCACTATCGATTGCACGATCGGCAATTTGGATACCAAGTCCGATTGATTTTTCAACGGAGTCATTCTCAATCGGTGCTAGCGCGTGTCGCGAGACCTTGATTCCCACAAGTTCTGGCAGATGAACGGAGGAGTAGAGGACATCGCTCTGCTCTGGTTGATCTTTGTAGAAGACGACTACCTGTCGGTCAATCGCCCTTCCTGCTCGATTCGATAGGCCGGTCGCGGCAAGCCAACTTGCCAGCTGGTCCAATTTTCCGAATCGAGAGTCTGATTCTGGTGCCGCGGGGTAGGCCACGTCGGCGAACCTGCTGAAAAGGTCTAGATCGCCCGTCATTTCTTCTGCTCTCTCAAACGGCGAATCGCTAAGTAGAGCACCCCCGTGCCAAGCACGAGGTTGATGACCGCGATATACCAATGCACGAAGTGCTCCCTCGCTGCCGATACGGCGAAAATACCCCGCCGCACTAGAGTAGAGGGTATGGAATATCGTCGCCTCGGGCGCTCAGGAATGTATGTTTCGGCACTCTCGTATGGCAACTGGATTACGCATGGCAGCCAGGTTGAAGAGGACGCAGCCAAAGTTTGCGTCCTGGCAGCACTTGATGTCGGGATAACTACATTCGACACAGCTGATGTCTATGCAGGAACAGTGGCCGAGGAAGTATTGGCCCGTGCGCTCCATGGCGTCCGTCGCGAATCATACGAATTGTTCACAAAAGTTTATTGGCCAGTTGGCTCTGGCAAGAATGATCGCGGTCTTTCGCGTAAGCACATTTTAGAGGCATGCAATAACTCGCTCCGTCGTCTCCAGACAGACCACATAGATCTTTACCAAGCACATCGTTACGACTATGAGACGCCGCTAGAGGAGACCCTGCGGGCCTTTGACGATCTGGTGCGGGCTGGCAAAGTGAATTACATCGGGGTCTCTGAATGGAAGGCGTCGCAGATTGTCGATGCTCTCGAAATTGCGGATTCGATGGGTTTTGATCGAATTGTTTCAAATCAGCCGCAGTACTCGATGCTATGGCGGGTAATTGAAGAAGAGGTCGTTCCCGTCTGCCATGCAGAAGGAGTCGGCCAGATCGTCTGGTCACCTTTGGCCCAAGGGGTCTTGAGTGGCAAGTATCTTCCTGGTCAGCCCGTACCGGCCGGTTCTAGGGCAACCGACGAGAAGAGTGGGGCCAAGATCATTGAACGCCTGCTCACCGACGAGGTTCTTACTGCGGTTCAGGGCCTCAAACCAATTGCAGCAGGCGTCGATCTCACGATGGCTCAATTGGCGTTGGCTTGGGTCTTGCAGAACCAGAACGTATCAAGTGCGATTATCGGCGCAACAAAACCAGAACAACTCCGCGAGAACGTGAAGGCAGTTGACGTGAAGTTGGATGCATCCGTCATGGACGCGATCGATTTAGCGCTTGGCAGTGTCGTCGAGAGAGATCCAGAGAAAACCGAGAGCCCAAATCCTCGCGCTTGACGTTTTGATTAAGGCTTCTTGCCACGGGGCGTCGTTGCTGGGGGAGTACGGAGGCGTCGAAGTTGAGTGCTTCGTAGCCAGGCGTACATGCGAAGACCTTTGGTCGGTTCGTTGGGGAATCGCTCTGCCACTTCTTTTTTGACGCGCCTGGCCAGAATGGCACCATCGATCAAGGCGGCTACCAAGGCTATGTACATGAAGAAAGTGGCGGCAACTCTTACTTGGGAACTTGGAACCGCAGAGAGGGCAAGAACGATAAGAACGACTGGTAAGAAATATTCTCCGACGTTTCTCCTGGAATCAACCGATTCACGGATGAAGCGCCGGGCGGGACCACGGTCGCGAGCAGGCATCGCTCGCTCATCGCCACGTAAGTAAGCGGCGCGCTGAGCCACTCGGGCCGCCTTCGTCGCTTGGCGTTGTGCCGCCTTTGCCTCCTTGGTGTTGGCCGGCGCCAGGGAGTTTATTTTCCGCTTGGCTTCGGCTTGGTTTCGCTTTGGCGTTGGACGGCCTTTGGAGTCAGACCCTTCCGAACTTTCCTGAGACATGCGTTCCCCTCGAGTTTCCTGATCTCTGACCAGATTCGACTTAAAGCCGTGGCCCTACTCTAGGCGGATTAGGTCAGCGAGAGCATTCGATCTAGCGCGATTTTCGCGTACCTTGCGACCTCGGGCTCAACCGCAATCTGATTTACAACTCGCCCTTCGGTCAGGGATTCCATCGCCCAGACCAGATGAGGCAGATCGATTCGGTTCATGGTAGAGCAGTAGCAGACCGATTTATCGAGAAAGATGATTCGCTTGTCGGTGTGGGTTTTCGCCAGTCGAGAGACCAGATTCAACTCTGTGCCGATAGCCCACGCCGAACCAGATGGCGCCGCCTCGATGGTTTTTATGATGAATTCGGTCGATCCAACCAGATCAGCTATTTGCGCGACCTCATTGGTGCACTCAGGATGGACGAGAACTTTTACATCGGGGATGCGATTGCGTACGTCGTTGACTGCCGCGACGGTAAACCGGCCATGCACCGAACAATGACCGCGCCAGAGAATCATCTTCGCCG
>Ga0209514_10000127_pt1 | contig 170316 bp, 149 predicted proteins | sample Subgrocontami58m_FD_187452 | JGI IMG/M metagenome (GOLD analysis project Ga0209514, IMG submission 187452) | Subsurface groundwater microbial communities from S. Glens Falls, New York, USA - GMW37 contaminated, 5.8 m (SPAdes) (version 3) | ecosystem: Environmental > Aquatic > Deep subsurface... | reverse complement strand
GCGGGAGAACCAGTAGGGGCGACGCATGGAGTTTGTCTCAGAAGGCGAGATGTCACTTGGAGCCTGACGATTGTTGAACATGGATGGTACGTAGGGGCGTCCCGATGCATCGGGACGCCCCTACGTACCATCAGTACGAGATTCGTCGTACTCGGAAGACGTGTCCACATTCCGAGACGCGCTCCATACGTCGCCCCTACGCGCCAAAGAGCCAGAAGGCCCGAATGCTTTAGCATTCGGGCCTTCTGCTGTGAACGGTTTCAGGTAGGCGGTCTAGTTGACCAGATACAGCGTGGGGAAAATGAACATCCACGCCACGTCTACGAAGTGCCAGTACTTCACTACGCCTTCCACCGGCCAGAAACTGCCCTGCGTATACCGGCCATCCTTGCCCAGCCGGTACACCGCCGTCAGGCCCAGGATGCCTGTCAAGACGTGAAAAGCGTGGATGCCTGTCGTCGTGAACAGGATGGTGCCGAACTCCGTACTCGGCGGGAAGTGCTCAAAGGCCAAGACCCACTCTACACCTACCCCCACCACAAAGATCAGCCCAAGGAAAATGGTGTACAGCGTGTTCCGGCGGAAGCCCTTCTGGTCCCGGTGAATGGCGAAGGTCTCTGCCCGGTACGCCGTGACGCTGCTCAGGAGCAGCACCGTGGTAAGGACAAAGCCCAGGAGTTGGCTTACCTCAGACGGCGTGTGGACTCCCCTCAGGTAGTACCGCGTGGAGAGCAGCGCGCCGAAGAAGAAAGCGTCCGAAAGAATGAAGAGCCATAACCCAAGACGGTTGATGGGCAAACGGGCGCGGGCGTGCCCTCCGTGGGAAGCAGCCTGCCCTTGCCCATGACTCGCGGCGTGAGGTGCTACAGCCATCTATTCCTCCTCATGGGGATGCCACAGTTGGCCGATGTGCATGAAATAGTAGAAAACAAGGCCTGCTTCAATTGCCGCAACGATTCCCAGGAACACGACGTTTCCATGCGGCATGAGGGCCGGGATAATTACGTCAAGCAAGGTGAGCACCGCCAGGGCCAAGATCATCCACCACATGCGGCGCATGGCGCGTTTTAGGCCATCAGTGTGCATGGGTTTGCCTCCTTATCTAGGAACGCTGGGGTTTGTCGTCGGCCCCGCCGGCAGGTGCAAAACGGGCGTGAATCGCCCCTGGCTGACCGTAGCCGTAGGGGGGCCCAATCACCGTCGGCTCCGATGGGAAGTTCTCCAGGGGCGGCGGCGAGGAGGTCTGCCACTCCAATGTCCGGGCCTTCCAGGGGTTCGCTTCCGCTTTGGGCCCCTTGATCCAGGAGTACACAAGGTTGAAAGCGAAGAGCAGGAAGCTCGCGCCCAGCACGAAGGCCCCCAAGCTGACCACCATGTTCGGCCCTGACAATTGGGGAATGTAGTCGGCTACGCGCCGGTTCATGCCCAAGAGACCCACGTAGAACATGGCAATGAACGTGAAGTTATAGGCCAGGAATAGCCACCAAAAGTGGATTTGCCCCATCCGCTCGTTGTACATGCGTCCGGTTATCTTGGGGAACCAGTAGTACAGCGCTCCAATGATGGCGAAGATCTCGCCGCCCATGATGGTGTAGTGGAAGTGGGCCACCACAAAATAGGTGTCCTGCAGATGAATGTCTGTCGCCACGTCCGCCAGGAAGATGCCCGTGACGCCGCCGATGACGAAGTTCATCAAGAAGCCCAGCGCAAAGAGCATCGGCGTGCGCAGCCACAGCTTCCCTTGCCAGATGGTGCCGATGCCCGCCAAGAATATCATGCCCGTGGGTATGGAGATCAGTTCGGTCAGCACCATAAAGGGCAAGTGCAAATAGTTGCTCATGCCGCTGGTGAACAGGTGGTGCGCCCACACGACGTAGCTCAGCGCTACGATGGTCAGGAGGGATCCTACCACCCACTTGTAGGCAAAGAGCGGCTTGCGGGAAAAGTGAACAAGCATCTCCAGGGCAATGCCGAACGCCGGCAGGATCATGATGTACACCGCGGGGTGGGAATAGAACCAGAAGATGTGCTCGTACAGCAGAGGATTGCCGCCGTTCGCCGCAGCATAAAACGAGGTGTGTACCACACGGTCCAGGATCACCGTGATCAGCCCTAGCGCCACCACCTGCGTGCCGGTAAGGCTGATGATAGCCGCAGCGAAGATGGACCATACGAAGATGGGCAAACGCCCCCAGGTCATGCCGGGCGCCCTGAGGGTGATGATGGTCACAAGGAAGTTGAGGCCGCCGAAGATGGAGGAGAACCCAAAGGTCAGGAACGCCAGCAGGAACAGCAGCGAGCCGTTGGCGTTGACGACGCTCAGGGGAGGATAGGCCGTCCAGCCGGCGTCAACGCCGCCGAAGAATGGCGTTGCCAGCAGCAGAATCGCCACCGGCGGGACAATCCAGTAGCTGAAGGCGTTCAGCCGGGGGAAGGCGACGTCCTCCGCGCCGATCATCAGGGGGACCAGGAAGTTTGCAAAGCCGCCCATGACGGTCGCCACGGCCACCGCCACCATCATGATGCCGTGCAGCGTCATGGCCGTGTTGTAGTCGCCGGCGCCCATAATGGTCTCGCCTGGCGACGCTAGCTCTATGCGCATGAGCATGGCCAGCAGGCCCGCCAAGAGCATGATGACAACCAGGGTCACCAGGTACTGAATGCCTACCACCTTATGATCGGTGTTGAAGCGTAGGAACTTGCTCCACCCCTGGTGGACCTCTTTCTTGAGCGGCAGGCCAAACCACTCCTTGGCCCAGTAGTCCCACATGCCTATGCCCATCAGCCAGCCGATAACCGCCGAAAGATAGCCCATAGTGAACGTGGGACCCGTGTTGAACGCGGGCAGTCCCAACAGCTTACGAACACCTGCCGTTGCAAAAGCGCCGATGAGGAAACCAACAGAGCCGAAGACAAGGCCCTTGATAAGGGGAAGGAACGCTACCATGCTGCCTCCCTGCTACTTCTTTGCGTTGGCGGCGACCCAGGCCTGAAAATCGGCCTCGCTCACCACGCGCACGGGAATACGCATACCGTTGTGGCCCAATCCACACAGCTCCGCGCACTGAACACGATATTCAAAGTCGCTGGCATAGTCGCCGATCACGTTGGGGATTGCGTCTATGGAGGTGATTTTCCCTGGCACCGCGTCTATCTTGGCCCGGAAGGCAGGAATCCAGAAGGAATGGAGCACGTCGGCAGCGGTGACCTCAAAACGCACTAATTCACCCTGGGGCAACACCAGCTCTTTGTTGAAGGAAGTGATACCGTAGGCTGGGTACGTGACTTGCCAATAAAAACGTCCGCCATTCATCTGCACCAGAAGATCGGGAGGTTCGTTGGCGTGGGCGCGGAGCTCGCGCAGGCCGGTGATGCCGGGCGTGATAATGACCAGGAGGCACAGTGCGCTGGTTATGGCCAGCCACGTGTAGACGAGCGGCTTGGACCCGTGCATCGCCGGTCCATCCTCCGCCGGTTCACCCCGTCGGCGGAACCGGAACATGCTGTAGAGCACCATGACCACAACGAAGGCGAAAACGGGCGCGGAGAAATACATTAGCTCCTTGAATGCTTCATCCACCACGATTGCCTCTTCGGATGCAGGCGAAGGGAATGGCTGAAAGGGAATAATCGCCAGCTCCAGCACAACGCTGAGGATGACCCACAGCACAATTGCGATCAACAAGTCCTTTTTCAGAGCGCGCCTCCTTTGCAAGGCTAGCGTGGACGTGGCGGAAACGACAAGTAGGGCGAACTGCCTGTGAAAAACTTCACGTTGTATGTTGCCGTAACTGTCTCCCCAATACTAGGTGCGTTTACACCAATACACTGGGAAGGTGGGCACTGCGCTTGAAAACCAGAAAAACGTAGGGGCGTCCCGACAGGCCGGGACGCCCCTACCAAGGAAGCCACTACTAACTATTACAACAGCCCGTGTTGCGAGGCATAGACGACGGCTTGCAGCCGGCTCTCTACGCCCAGCCGGTCCAACAGCCGCGTCACGTGGTTCCTAGCGGTGATGGGCTGCACGCCCAACGTCTCTGCAATCTCCCGGGTGGTCAGTCCAGAAGCCAGGAGGCGCAGCACCTCATTCTCGCGGCGGGAAAGCTGCGGCGCTGGCGTCGGCATCGGCTCCACTGCCGGCTCCTGGGGCAACTCTTCCGTCGTAAAAAGCTCCCGCAGTGCAGTACCTGCTCGCTTCGCAAACTCCTCGGTGCGCCTGCGGTGCGTGACGTCCCGGAAGAGATGAATGACCTGGAAAGGCCAACGGGTGCGCTTGGGCACGGCCACGGTGATGTTGATCCATTTATTCTCACCCGATGGGCTGGTGCTCACGATGTCATAGTCCGGCGTCGGTCTGCCGCGCCGGGCGTTCAAGAGCACCGGGCAACTGCGCCTGCAAAACCGGTAGTTACGGCTGTCCCGCCCGCCTATGACGTCATAGCAGGGCTTGCCTATCGCATCTTCGGCTTTAATCTCCAGGATCCGTTCGGCGCTGGCGCTCCACTGCACAATGTGCTGCTTGTTGTCCACGGCAAACAGGCCGTCATGGGTGATCAGGTCGCTCCAGGGGTTCTCCGCTGTCTCAAGAGAGAGGCCGTTTTCAGGTGCTTCTACGCTGGTCATGCGTGCGCTCCTTTGCTTACGTCACAGTATAGCACCATGTTATTGATGAGAAAGCACCTGAAATGCCATGTGCGTTTGTTTTTCAGGAGTTGTTAAGGAGGGATGCCGGGCTTGTTGCCACTGTATTGTAACGATTTCCTGGTGTGTTTCCGTTGATGGTAAATGGTTGTACGCTGCGCAGGCGACCAACGAGACGAAAAGAATATGCCAAGCCCTTGCTGGTGCAAAAAGCTCAAAGACAAGCATGTCTCCAGCCTGCGCCTGAAAGGGCAAGCCTCTGAAATAATGGCGCATTCCCCAGGCGCATCGGCAACGTATACCCATTGTTGTACGCCATATACCGAACAGTGGGTTACGTAGAACACACTAGGCGTCTACTCTAGACGCCAAGAAAGCAACGGGAAGTGGCCGTCAGCGCATAGAGGAGGACGACATGATCTGGTTGAAGGGTTGCCCAAAGTGCAAGGGTGAGCTTTCCGATAACAAGGACGCCTTTGGCTATTACATCTATTGTGTCCAGTGCGGCTATCAGCTCAGCGAAGTCCAAATAGGCAAGCTGTGGACGTACACGCTCAACCGCTCCGGCAAGAAACCGCCGGTTAAAGCAGGGGCGCTGACAGCGGCAGGGAACAAGGTCGCTTGAGAGACCCCAGGGTAGGTACTCCAAAAGGGTGACAATTTGCTCTCTTGCCATTTGTCTGAGCAGTGCAACAAGGGGCCTCATGCCGCCTTGTCGTGCCGAAGCCCGCAGTCCTTCAGCCGAAGGACAACCGTGACGCCGTCAGACCGGGAGAGGTGCTTCATCCCGACCTTCGGGATTCAGCATGACAAAGGCAGATGAGAATAGCCGCCCCCGTATTTTCGCAGCAATCACAATGGCAAATGACGATCATCTCCAGACGCAACCTCTTTTCCCTCGTTGACACGATTTCCTCAGGTAGTATCATGGTAGCCACCTAACAACGTTCACAGCGTCGCCTCCGCATACCAGAAGGCCAGGGAGCACCCATGACCACTGCCAGGAAACCCCGCACCATCCGCGAGTTGCGAGCAAGCGGCTACCAGGTCCTCCCCATCCGTGAAGAGATGCGGCGCAACCTGGTGCGCAAGCTGCGCAGTCCCGACTCGTCGGGACTCTTCCCCGGCATCGTCGGCTATGAAGATACCGTCGTTCCTCAGATAGAAAACGCCATCCTCGCCGGCCAGGACATCATCCTGCTGGGTGAGCGCGGCCAGGCAAAGTCCCGCGTCATCCGTGCCCTCATCAGCCTGCTTGACAGCGAGATCCCCGTGGTTGCCGGCTGCGAGATCAACGACAATCCCTACAACCCACTGTGCCGCGCTTGCCGTGACAAAGTGGCCGAGCAGAGCGATATGGTGGAGATCGCCTGGCTCCCCCGGGAGGAGCGCTACGGCGAAAAGCTCGCCACGCCCGATATCTCCATCGCCGACCTCATTGGTGAGGTTGACCCTATCCGCGTGGCGGAGGGCCGTTACCTTTCCGACGAGCTTACCATCCACTACGGACTCATTCCGCGCACCAACCGGGGTATCTTCGCCATCAACGAGCTGCCGGACCTGGCGGAACGCATCCAGGTAGGCCTGTTCAACCTCATGGAGGAGCGCGACATCCAGATCAAAGGATACCGCGTGCGGATGCCTCTGGACATGTACGTGGTGGCTACCGCCAACCCGGAGGACTACACCAATCGCGGGCGCATTATCACCCCCCTCAAAGACCGCTACGGCGCGCACATCCGCACCCATTATCCCAGGAGCATTGAGGAAGAGATCAGCATTGTTGACCAGGAACGCGCCCACTTCGGCGACATTGAGAGCATGGTGGTTGTGCCCCAATTCATGAAGGAGATCATCGCGGAGTTCACCTCCCTGGCCCGGCGCAACACTGATATCAACCAGCGTTCCGGCGTCAGCGTCCGCGTGTCCATTGCCAACTACGAAACCCTGGTGAGCAGCGCCCTGCGCCGTGCCATTCTCGGCAAAGAGGCCAAATGCGCGCCGCGAATCACGGACCTGCCCGCCATCCTGCCTTCCACAACAGGCAAAATAGAAATGGAGAGCGTGGAAGAAGGACGGGAACCCAAGCTCGTGGACGACCTCACCCGCAAAGCCGTCCTGAACATTTTTGGCCGCTACTTCAACCCCAGGGATTTTGACGCCCTGGTGGAGAAGTTCAACACGGGCCTGACCTTTGAAGCGGGCAGCGAGATACCCTCCCGCCAGTACGTCGCCAAGCTACAAGAGCTGCCGGACATGAAGGCCGCCATTGCCAAGCTCCACGCCGACAAGTCGCCGGAAGAGGCGGCCTCCGCCATAGAATTCATCCTGGAAGGGCTGCACCTGAACCGCAAGCTCAACCGTGACAAGGTGGAAGGCCGCTACCGCTATCGCGGGTAACAGGGGGCGATGGTCACTTTTCCTTTCGAGCAGGTCTTGCCAATCAATCGTAGGGGCGGGTTTCAAACCCGCCCCTACGACGTCTGGATAGGCAGGCTTCTGAAAAGAAACGGCACATGCAAATGGTAAGTGACCCCAATGATGCGGCCTGATGTTGTCCCATTCACTGGGCAGTACAGCATCTTGAAGCAAACAAGACCATGCTGACCATCTTCTGCTTGTTCCACCGTGGCGATAGGGTACAATAGGGCATCTCAACACACCTGACGTACAGAGGAGCTATGTCCAGCCAGCAAGAGGTCGTCTCACCCACGGAACACCGGCTGACCGTCAACGGCGCCGGCATCTGCGTCTTTGAGTGGCCGGGCGAAGGCCTGCCGGTGCTGTTCGTTCACGCCACGGGCCATCATGCCCGCTGCTGGGACAGCGTTGTCCGCCGGCTGCCCGGCCGTCGCTGCTTCGCCGTAGACCTGCGCGGGCATGGCCGCAGCGACAAACCTGCGCCGCCCTATATGTGGAGCCTCTTTGCCGAGGACACCGCCGCCGTGGCCGACGCCTTCGGCCTGCGCGACATCGTGGGCGTAGGGCACTCCATGGGCGGGCACGTGGTCGCCTCCGCGGCGCTGCTGCGGCTGCCGCTGTTCAGCGCCTTGCTGCTGGTTGACCCCACCATCCCTTCGCCCAACCGGCCTCTGGGTCGCCGTCCGCAAGGGGAGCATCCCGTGGCCCGCCGCCGTAACCACTGGGCGTCTCCGCAGGAGATGTACAACAGCTTCCGGCATCGTTCGCCCTTCAACACCTGGACGGAGGAAGGGCTTATGGACTACTGCCGCTATGGGCTGTTGCTCAACCCAGAAGGGGAGGGCTTCGTGCTGGCCTGTCCGCCCAAGATTGAAGCAGCCATGTATGGCGGTGGCATTACCCTGGACATACTGCAAGAGTTGGACAAGTTCACCTTTCCGGTGCGTGTGCTGCGCGCCCGCCCGCGCGTCTCCGAAGACCCTGCGGACAACTTCACCGGCTCCATCACCTGGCCGGAGCTGGCGAGTCATCTTCCCCAGGGACAGGACGTGACCATGCTGGAGTGCTCTCACTTCATTCCTCAAGAAGCGCCGGACGCCGTGGCGGGACACGTCCGCGACCTGGTGGCCCTGGCACAACGTGACGCCGCCCGGGGCAGGGCGTTGTGACCATTGATTCCCAACGCCAGGCGTTGCTCCGCCTTGCCGGGCTGTACGGCGTCCAGGCCGAGTACCGGGACGCTTCCCGGCAGCAATGCGTTTCACCGGATGCTACCCTGGTGGCCGCGCTGCAAGCCCTTGGCGCGCCACTGTCCGGCATGGGTGATGCGGCAGATGCCTGCCAAGCACGGCTGGACGAGCTTGCGCGGCGCATCCTCCCGCCGTCTCACGTCTGCTGGGATGGCCGGGGCGCAGCCCTGCCATTGCGTCTGCCTAAAGGTGCGTCGTCCCGTGCCCTTGGCGTCCGCTGCACCCTGGCCTTGGAGTCAGGCGAAGCGCGTCCGCTGGCCGTTACCGGAGAGGGAGAAATGGCGGTCGTGCGCTTGCCGGACCCGCTGCCCCTGGGGTATCACACCCTGACGGTAGAGGCTGGCGATGTCCGAAGCGTGTGCCGTATCATCGCCGCGCCGGAGAAAGCCTACTCCCCCGAGACAAATCGCCGTGCCTGGGGCGTGTTCCTGCCGCTGTATGCCTTGTACACTGCCCAAAGCTGGGGCGCAGGCGACCTGGGCGATCTGGAGGCACTGCTGCGTTGGACCGGCGCGCGGGGTGGCTCTATGGTGGGAACGCTGCCTTTGCTGGCCGCCTTTCTAAACAAGCCCTTTGATCCCAGCCCCTATTCTCCCGTGAGCCGCCTCTTCTGGAACGAGCTTTACCTGGACGCGCGGCGTCTGCCTGAGCTAGGGCAGTGCGCCGAAGCCCGCGCTCTGCTGGAATCATCGTCGTTCCTGGCGGAAACCTCGGCCCTGCGGGAAGCGCCGCTGGTTGACTACCGCCGTCAGATGGCCTTGAAGCGGCAGGTGTTGGAGCTATTGACCGGAAGCCTGTTTGCCGAGGCGTCGTCCCGCCGGGACGCTCTGGCGGCCTATGTCAGCGCCAAGCAGGAGTTGGAGCGCTACGCTCGCTTCCGTGCGGCGACGGAGGCCTATGGCGACTGGCGTGGGTGGCCTGCGCGGCAGCGCAGTGGCGACCTGCGCGTAGGCGACTACCCTGAGCATTCGCGCCGCTATCATCTCTATGCCCAGTGGGCTATGGAGCAGCAGATGGACGCCCTGTCTACAGCCCAACGCGATGGCGGCCCTGGCCTGTACCTGGACCTGCCCTTGGGCGTCCATCCCCAGGGCTACGATGCCTGGCGCTGGCAAGACCTATTCGTCAACAGCATGACCATCGGAGCGCCGCCGGACGCCCTGGGGCCGGAGGGTCAGGAGTGGGGCATCGCGCCGCTGCATCCGGAGCGGTTGCAGGGCGAAGGCATGGACTATATTGTCGCCAGCCTGCGCTGCCACATGCGCCACGCCCGCGCACTGCGCCTGGACCACGTCATGGGGCTGCACCGCTTGTTCTGGATTCCCCGGGGTATGAAGGCCGGCCAGGGGGTCTACGTGGACTACCCCGCCGAAGCGCTGTACGCCGCCATCACCCTGGAGTCCCATCGCTGGCAGACGGAGGTCATCGGCGAAGACCTGGGCACGGTGCCGCCGGACGTGCGTCCGGCTATGGCCCGCCACGGCCTGCGCCGCATGTACGTCGCTCAGTTTGAACTGACGGACGACGCCTCCCAAGCCCTGCGTCCCGTGCCGGCTGGGGCTGCCGCCAACCTCAACACCCACGACACGCCGACCTTTGCGGGCTTCTGTCGGGGCGCAGACCTGGAGCTGCGCCTTGGCCTTGGTGCGCTGGACGACGCCTCGGTAGAGCAGGGGATGGCATGGCGGCAGAAGGTCGTGGAGGCCGCCGCCGGCTACCTGCGCGGCCTGGGGCTGCTGGGCGTGGACGCGCCGCCGCACCAGGAGTTATTCCAGGCCGTGCTTCGCTACCTGGGGGAGAGCGAAGCGGGCATAGTCATGGTCAACCTGGAAGACCTGTGGGGGGAAACGCGCCAGCAGAACCTGCCGGGGACCACTTCCGAACACCCCAACTGGCGGCAGAAGGCCCGCTATTCACTGGAACAGATGGCGCTTATGCCCCAGGCGGCGCAGACGCTGGCCGTGCTGAAACAAACGCCGCCGTACTCCGAGCCTGGCCCTGAGCTTAGCGGCGCAGCCAGGGTCGTGTTCAGCTTGCGATTGCCGGAGGCGCGGACGGTGGCGCTTGCGGGCGACTTCAACGCTTGGGACACGCAGGCCACGCCACTGATGCGCCGCGCCGATGGCCTGTGGCAAGTGACCGTGGCCCTGCCGCCGGGGATGTACCAATACAAGTACCTGGTAGATGGGCTACACTGGCTGGAGGACCCGTCCAACCCTTTGCGTCTGCCGAATCCCTTTAGCGGCTACAACTCTATGCGAGAGGTGCTTGCCCAGGATGACTGAACCCCCTGGCCCCGTCCGGCACGACGCACCGCTTCTTAGCGCCGATGACCTCTACCTCTTTAACGAGGGTGCGCACTTCCGCCTGCACCATAAGCTGGGGGCGCACCTCGCTGAGGCAGATGGCAAGGACGGCGTCTCCTTTGCCGTGTGGGCCCCCAACGCCGAGGCCGTCTCGGTCGTCGGCGACTTCAATGGCTGGCAGCGGGACACCTGCCCCTTGCGCCCGGTTGGGGCTAGCGGCATCTGGCAGGGGTTTGTTCCCGGGGTAGGGGAGGGAGCGGTGTACAAGTACCACATCCGTTCCAGGCAGCACGGGTACGCCGTGGACAAGGCCGACCCCTTCGCCTTCTGGTGCGAGACCCCGCCGAAGACGGCGTCCATCGTCCGTAGCCTGGACTACCAGTGGGGCGACCAGGAGTGGATGGCCCAGCGCCGCAGTCGCAACGACGGCCAGTCGCCCATCGCCATCTACGAATGCCATTTGGGGTCGTGGGCGCGAACGGAGCAGGACAACGGTCGTTTTCTGACCTACGCGGAGCTGGCCCCCAAGCTGGCCGGCTACGTTCGGAGCATGGGCTACACTCACGTGGAGCTGCTGCCCGTCATGGAGCACCCCTTCTATGGCTCCTGGGGCTACCAGACCACTGGCTATTTTGCGCCCACCAGCCGCTACGGGACGCCCCAGGACTTCATGGGCCTGGTGGACCATCTGCACCAGCGGGGCGTCGCCGTCATTCTGGACTGGGTACCCTCCCACTTCCCCAGGGACGAGCACAGCCTTGCATTCTTTGACGGCACGCACCTGTACGAGCACGCCGATCCCCGTCGCGGCTTGCACCCCGACTGGGATAGCGCCATCTTCAACTATGGCCGCAACGAGGTGCGCAGCTTCCTCATCAGTAGCGCCGTCTTCTGGCTGGAACGCTATCACGCCGACGGCCTGCGGGTGGACGCCGTCGCGTCTATGCTGTACCGGGACTACTCCCGCAAGCCCGGCGAGTGGCTGCCCAACCAGTACGGCGGCAGAGAAGACCTGGAGGCGGTTGATTTCCTGCGCAGGCTGAACGAGGAGGTGTACCGCTCCTTCCCCGACGTGCATACCATCGCCGAGGAGTCCACCGCCTGGCCTATGGTCTCCCGGCCAACCCACGCCGGCGGCCTCGGCTTCGGCATGAAGTGGGACATGGGCTGGATGCACGACACCCTGGCCTACATGGCCCGCGACCCGGTGCATCGTCAACACCACCAGCAGGAGCTTTCCTTTCGTTCCGCCTACGCCTTCCACGAGAATTTCGTGCTTCCCCTGTCCCACGACGAGGTCGTCCACGGCAAGGGTTCCCTGCTGGCGAAGATGCCCGGCGACCAGTGGCAACGGTTCGCCAATCTGCGCCTGTTGCTGGGCTACCAGTACGCCCTTCCCGGCAAGAAGCTCCTTTTCATGGGCATTGACGTTGGGCAGACTAGCGAGTGGCAGCACGACGCCGGCCTGGACTGGGGCCAAACGGAGCAACCACTGAACGCGGGCCTGCAACGCTGGGTGCGCGACCTGAACCAGCTCTACCGCCGGGAGCCGGCGCTGCACCGGCTTGACTTCTATCCTGAGGGCTTTGAATGGGTGGACACCGGCGACGCCCAGCACTCGGTGTTGAGCTTTCTAAGGTATGATCTTTCCAGAAAGAACGCTGTCCTGGTGGTGTGCAACTTCACGCCCGTGCCGCGCCACGGCTACCGGGTCGGCGCGCCCGTCGCCGGCCTGTGGCGGGAGCTGCTGAGCAGCGATGCGTCGGCCTACGGCGGCAGCGGCGTCGGCAACCCCGGCAGCTTGCAGGCCGAGAGCGTCCCCTGGCACGGCCGGCCCTGTTCACTCACGCTCACCCTGCCGCCTCTGGGCGTCCTGCTGTTGAAGGCAGAAGAGCGTTAGGGGGTTGCCGAGGGTGGGGAACGCAGGAAAGGGGTTCGCCGCTATCACTGTGATTTGCGCGGGGCGGATCCACAGCTTATGGTGCACGCAGATGGTCGGCCCTGCTTCCGCCTTCAGCATTACTCCCACGCGGCCTGAGCTTGCCCGTGACGAACCAGACGGACGCCGTGGCAACAAGTCCGGCGGCAACAACGGTGAGAAGGTTTACGAGTCCCTGGCGCGACCGACCAACAAACAATACGGGTTCCGGCATAACTGTAAACTCTAGCCGGATTGGACTCTGGATGGCCTGCCGCGCTCGGTCAAGCTGCTCAGTGCTCTCCACGGCGACACCGAGTCCTGAGAAATCCGGAAGCGGGCCTGCCCCGGTGACGTTGAATCCCGTTGCAGCGGAGGCTAGCGCAAAAATCCGCAAGGCCTCTTGCTGCAATTCGCTGAGCGTGTACGGCCTGTCCACCACATCAATTTGGACATTGGCCCGCAGCTCTTCAACGAGGTCGGCCATCTCGGCGGGCAGCGGCCCCTTCCAATAGAGGAGCACCGCACCCTTTTCATTATCCAGCCCGGCCCCTGCGAAATTTGTGAGTCGCTTTTCCCCCACGTGCTGTTGGATTTGCCGTGCTGCATATACTAGCGGCGCCTGCGCCGCAACCCGCGGGTCCATTTCCTGGCTAGAAGTGGACTCCGTGTTCTGGCTGGCGTCAGGTGCTTGTGCTGCTTCCAGGACCTGTGCCGTGACGAACGCTGACACCACGAATGCTAGTACGGATGCAATCGCTTGGCTTCTTTGATCTGATAGACGCATCCTCTCCCTCTTTTCTGCCGGATGTGCCACACCCAGGCATCAAAACCTTTGGTCGGAAGTATGCGACAGGCTCATAGCAGGTGGCAAGACGCACCTACCCTCTTCCTGTGCTACCATCTCCTGTTGAGAGGACACATGACGATTTCTTCACAACGCGCCGTCTGCATCCACGGCCACTTCTACCAGCCGCCCAGGGAAGACCCCTGGTTGGGCGCAGTGCAGGTGCAGGAGTCGGCCTACCCTTACCACGACTGGGACCAGCGCGTCACCGCCGAGTGCTATGCCCCCAATGCCTGGGCGCACCTGATGGACAGCCAGGGCCGCGTGGCGCGCCTGGTCAACAACTACGCCAGGATCAGCTTTGACGTTGGGCCGACGCTGCTGGTCTGGCTGGAACGGCACGCGCCGGAGGTGTACCAGGCGGTGCTGGAGGCAGACCGGGAGAGCATGGGTCGCTACGGTGGGCACGGTTCGGCTATGGCCCAGCCCTATCACCACATGATCATGCCCCTGGCCCACATGCGGGACAAACGTACCCAGGTGCTGTGGGGCCTGGAGGACTTCCGCCGCCGCTTTCACAGGCGCGCCGAGGGCATGTGGCTGCCGGAGACGGCCGTAGACCTGGCGACGCTGGAGGTTATGGCGGAGCAGGGCGTGGCCTTCACCTTGCTGGAGCCGCGACAAGTTACCGCAGTGTGGCCCATCGCCGGCGGCGCGTGGACTCAGGTCCTCGGCGGTCAGGTGGACACCACGCGGCCTTACCTGGTGCGGCTGCCCTCACGCCGCAGCATCAACGTCTTCTTCTACAATGGCCCTTTGTCCCGGTCCGTGGCCTTTGAAGGCTTGCTCCGCAGCGGCGACGACCTCGCCCGTGCTTTGGCGGGGGCGTTTCATCAAGGCGATGGCCCGCAGTTGGCCCACATCGCCACCGACGGCGAGTCCTACGGACACCACCACCGCTTCGGCGACATGGCCCTGGCCTACGCCCTGGACGTGTTGGAGCAGCAAGGGACGGTGCGGCTGACCAACTACGGCCAGTACCTGGAGCAGCACCCTCCGGAATGGGAGGCGCTGCTGGCCGAGCGCACCTCCTGGAGTTGCGACCACGGCGTTGAACGCTGGCGCAGCGACTGCGGCTGCAACACCGGCGCCTCGCCCGGCTGGAATCAGCAGTGGCGCAAGCCGCTGCGAGAGGCCATGGACTGGTTGCGCGACGCCCTGGCCCTGCGGTACGAGGGCGCGGCTGCGCGACTGCTGCACGACCCTTGGGCCGCCCGCGATGCGTATGCCTCCATCGTCCTGGACCGCTCGGAAGAAAGCCTTGACGCCTTTTTTGCCCAACACGCGGCCCACCGTTTGGGCAAGGAACAGCGTGTGACCGCGTTGAAGCTGCTTGAGATGCAACGCAATGCCATGAGCATGTTCACAAGCTGCGGCTGGTTCTTTGACGAGCCGTCCCGCGTGGAGACGGTGCAGGTGCTGCGCTACGCCGCCCGGGCCATTCACATGGCCCAGGAGTTATCCGGCGACGGCCTGGAGCCCGTCTTCCTGGACATGCTGTCCCAGGCAAAGAGCAACTTGCCGGAGCAAGGCGATTGCCGTCGCATCTATGAGCGTCAGGTCTTGCCCTGCGTGCAGGACTGGGACAGCATCGCCGCGCACTATGCCGTGGCTTCGCTGTATCCCAACGTTCCTCGCACCTCCTACAGCTTTGCGGTGCAGGGCCAAGACCTCCACCGCAGAGAGGAGGGCCAGAGTAAGGCGCTGGCTGGAACGCTGGCTCTGCGGTCGGTGGTCACGGGTGAAGAGGCGCGGCGCACGTTCCTTGTGTGGGACGACGGCGGCCTGCGCGTCCAGGGTAGGGTAGGGGCCCTTCCTCCCGTAAGCGCACGGGGCCTGACACAGCGTTTTGAAGCGGGCGCGCCGCTGGAAGCATTGCTGGAGGGACTGCACGGTGCGCCCTGCTCTCTGGGAAGCCTGTTTGAGGACGAACGTCAGGCTGTTGAAACCCAGGCTATGGACGATCTGCTACTCCAGGCCGAGTACGTGTTCTGGCGCGGCTACGAGCACCGCACTGAAGCGCTGGCGGCGCTGTCCGGCCTGCACGTGCCTATGCCCAGAGACGTGCAGGCAAATGCAGAGTTCTTCTTGAATAGGGCCTTTTTGCGGGCCGAGCGGGACCCCAACGTCACTGCGGAGACGTTGCGTGGGCTGGCGGCGAAGGCTCGCGCCGTGGGCGTGCGGCTGGTGGACGACGCCCTGGGCTACGAGCTGGGCCGGACCCTTGCCCAAGGCATCGCCGCACTGCCGGCGTCCCCCGGCGACCTCAGCCTCTTGCGGCGGCTGGAATCCCTGGCCTGGGTCGCCAGGGACTTGCCCTTCCAAACGCACGTCGCCGAGGCGCAGAACAAGCTGTGGCTCTTCTTGCGGAGTGAGGTGGGCCAAGCCGCGCTTGTGCCAGGCAGCCAGGGCAAGGAAGCGCTGTTGTCCCTGGCGGAGGCCCTGTGGGTCGCCCCAGCGTAGGCGGACTTGTTGTGTTGATGGGTTCTCAAAAACTCGTAGGGGCGTCCCGAAAAAATCGGGACGCCCCTACGAACTCCTGCATACTGCTCGTCAATACTCACACTGTGACAAGCCGGGTGGACATGCCTAGCCGTGCGCCGCAAGCCGCTTTTGCGCCTCGCCTGCTACCTCCAGCAGCGCCCGGCCAAGGGCTTCCGCCGACTCCGGAGTCAGCTCCAACGCTACGCGAGACCCGATCCCTGTCTCAGAGTTGAGGATATCTATCATGACCGCGTGCTCTAGCTGGGCCATGAAGGGATGGTCATGGTACACACGGGCTTCGTCCACCTGCACCCATCCCTGCACACCCTTGCCGCTGCCGGCGACCGTCACCTTGGTGACTGGACCCATTTCGCACATAGGAATCTCCTCTAAGATGTAGCCACGGTGATGTTGCGCCCACCCGGCCTTGCCCGATAATTGCCTTCATGCCAGGGAGGGCGCAAGGGAACCGCGTTCCTTATCGGGGGATGCTAGGGGCGTCCCCCGACGATTGCGGGCGGGTGAGTGAGAAAATCCACCTCTGCCAGGCAAGAAGAGGCAAACTCCCGAATTGTCAGGCAAAGCCCGCCCACCCCAAGATGCTGTGTGCAATCTGCCCGCCACTGGCAGGTAGATTGCACACAGCAAGCAGTCAACACTTGGTTAGGCCAGGTGCTTGCCGTACCAGGCGAAGACCCGCTGCCAGCCGTCCACTGCCGCCGCCTGCCGGTAGCTGGGGCGGTAATCGGCAAAGAAAGCATGGCCCGCGCCTTCGTAGCTCTTCACTTCAAAGGTCTTGTGGTTCTGCTCCAGGGCCTGGCGTAGCTGCTCCACCATGGCGGGCGACGGGTTCTGGTCCTCTGCGCCCGAAAGACAGAGCAAAGGGCAACTGAGGTTGGGGATCATGTCAATGGGGGCCTTGGGCATGCGGGGCGTAAGCTGGTCCGCGGCCATGACCACACGACCGCCGTAGCACGTGACGGCCGCGCTCAGACTCTTGGTGTTGCACGCGAAGAGCACCACCTGGCGGCCGCCGGAGCAGTAGCCGATGACGCCCAGCTTGCCGGTGCAGCTCCGCATCCGCTTCAAGTAGGCTGCTGTGCCCTCCAGGTCGCCGATGGCGCGGGCATCAGGCACGCCGCCTTGCTCACGCACCTTCGCCGCTATCTCTTCCGGCATCCCGGGGCCTTCCCGGTGAAAGAGGTCTGGCGCCAGCGCCACGTACCCATTGCCGGCGAACTTGAATGCCAGCTCGCGGACATGGTTTACCAGGCCGAAGATCTCGCTGATGACGATGACGCCGGGGTGTGGCTTCCCGTCTGCTGGGCGGGCCAAGAACCCACTGACGGTATCGCCGTTGTGCCCTTTGTACTCTACGATGCGGGTCTCTATCGCGCCATAACCGGTTGAAGCCATAGACTCCTCCTTGTTGCCGTTCCTCAGCCTCTTGGCTGGGAACCCGATTGCGCGGCCATTGTAGCCTAGCCATCGTACAGCGGCAACAGGAAATACTAGATTTCTATCGCCTCTCCCATAGAACGCGCCATAGCCGCCTCCTCCTGATAGCGCTCCAGAAGCGTCCGGGCTTCCGGGATGTCCAGGGGCAAGGCGGAGATGGCGATAACGCGGAAAAACGTGCCGTTGGGCACCGTGGCCTTGACCGATGCCCCGATTTCTGGGAAAGGCACCCCCAGGGCAACGGCCATCTCCTGGGCCTGTGCCAGGCCCACCCTGGTGTTGTAGCAATGGGTGACCGCCCGCCCCTCGTGCAAGAGCGTGACACCGGTGCGATTGCGGCGCAGTTCCAACTCCAGGGCGCTCCTTGGCCGCGCCATGAGCCTATCGGCGTACTCCAATGCCTTCTTCCGGCTCACACCCATGTGCCCTCCTATCAGGGCTATGAAAAACTCCCGCCTGCCTCTTCTACCTGGCGCTGCCCTACCCCCAAAGAAGGAGGTTTGAATCTGGGGGACATCCCCAGCCTCCCGGCAGAAGGGCTTCGCCCCTCTACCCCCCCTTTTGCAGCAGCCTCTTTTGCGGCGAAGTGTAGCACAAGGCCAAAGCAAAGGGGCGTCCCCTCTACAGGGGACGCCCCTTAATGAATGGACTGGTCAGTAGACGGTTCTTAGGAGGCCGAACCATCCTTGGCGCTGCTCTCCAGGCTCACGCGCATGGTGCGCAGCAGGTTGATGGCCAGATCAATGTACTCCAAGGTGAGCGGAGCGGTCAGCCGGGCCTCGCCCGCCACCAGAGAAAGGCCTGTCTCGCCAGCCCCAATCTGCACGCCATCGCTGGCAACGCCGGTAGCCAGGGCGCCGTTGGCTGCGACGCTGGCCTCAATCTGTGCTGGGGTCTTGCGCATGACGCGAGCGGCGTCGTTCAAGTGTTTCTGGATCAGGGTGAAGCGGCGGACGATCTCTTCACGTGGGGCCTTGGTGGTCTCTTCCAGGGCCATGAGCAGGCCGGTGTCGTCAGGGGCCTCGCCGTCAAACCGTTCGTACATCGTTCGCAGCAACTCCACGCGCTGAAACGCCTGGATGCTGGCCTCGCGGCGCTCCTCTGGGTTGGCGGGGTGCAGGATCTTGCGGGCCAGGTCGGAGACCCGTAGCTCGCCACGACCCTCTACCAGGCCGAAATCCCTCAGCGCGGCGATCTTGGCGAAAAGGGTGCCGCTGTTCTCAGCCATCCCCAATTCCCAGGCGAGCCCTTTTACCGTCACGGACCCCTTGAACTTGGCCAGGACACGGCCGGCGATTTCCACGGCGTCCCCAAATCGGATGTCGGGGTAGGAGTAAGTCCCGAGCTTAGCCATGGTAATTCCCTCCACCTTCTTGTTTATTCTCATTTAACCAGCCCGATTAGACTTTACTTCTAAACATTCTCTTTGTCAAGAGGGTTATGCAGTTAGTTTAGTAAACTACGGATATGTATGGGATTAGCCAGGTATAGACTCTCCGCGCAGATACGAATGCGACGAGAATAATTACTGAGGCCCGCCGTGTCAAGAGGGTGTTGCGCCTGCGGGCATGGCATGTTGTAGTGCGGGGCAACAACATGCGGGGGCGTCTGGCAATGCCACTGCCTCCGTGGCGGACGCTGAAGGACACTGTCCAACCAAAACACCGAAAAACACTGAGGAGGGCGCAGGCATTCTTGACAACCCTCGTCTTGCCGTGTACCTTCTGGGTAAATCCACTAGGAACGAACGATTGCTATGGCAAACCCTATCGTCTATACCCTAAGCACGTGCCCAACCTGCGACGACCTCCGCACCGATTGGCAGGCCAAGCGCATCCAATTTGAGGAACGCCAGGTGGACAAGCGGCAGGCGTGGCTGGACGAGGCGTTAGTCCACGCCGATACCGTGCCCATCATTCTTCACTCGGACGGCAAGGTTGAGGTGGGGTTTGAGGGAGAGCTTGGCTGACATATTGCGTGAGCGGCGTGTCCGCTCTGGAACAACCGGCAAAGGCAAAGGAGGCAAAATGGTAACAAAAGAGAGTGTGGTCACTCCCCAGCGGTTCACGACGGGCATGACGTACAAGGAGTTCATCGCCCAGATCAACGTGAACAAGGACCGCTTTGAGCAATACTACGAAAGCGGCAAGCCCTCGGCGGAGGACGTGGCGTACTTCAAGCGGGCCATGCAGTCGCCCAACGGTCCGGCCAAGATGCTGGCCATCGCCGAAGACTGGTGCCCCGACGTGTACCGTGGCCTGCCCGTGGTTGCGCGCCTGGCAGAGGCCACTGGCCTGGAGTTGCGCGTATTCCCCCGTGACAAGCACCTGGACATCATGAACGAGTTCCTTAAAGAAGGGCAGTTCCAGAGCGTTCCCACCATCGTGTTCTACACCAAAGACCACCGGTACATCGGCCACTTCATTGAGCGCCCTGCCTTCGCCAATACGGACCGCGCCGCCATTGAGGCTCAGGTCCGCAAGGAGATGCCAGGGGCTGAAGACCAGGCCATCCGCGCCGAGGTGCGCACCCGCACGACGGCCCGCTACCCGATGTGGCAGGACGAGACCGTGAAGGAGATGCGGGAGCTTATCGCCGGCAAGACCGGCATCAGGTAGACTCTCCACCTCAAGAAGTCCATGCGTAGGGGCGGGTTTCAAACCCGCCCCTACGTGTTCCCATACCATGTGAATTGCCCACAGGAAGCAGCAACCGTGCGTTTGCGGTGCGCCCCAACCGTGTCCCTACAGGTTTGCTACGACCCACCGCGCCGTTTGCTCTTCGCCGGGTCCGGCAGCGTGTTGTACACCAGGGCCGCGCCGGCGTCGGTCAGGCGGTAGGCCCCGCGCTTGCCCTCCACACGCTCCAAATACCCCCGGCCCTTGGAGGCGGCGTTCCATATCCCGTGGGTGATGCTCTTGGCAGGCTGTTCCCCTCGGACCGCAAGCTCCCGGAATAGCGGGTGCAGCGTATCCTCTGAGATATCCTCCTGCTGCTTGTGGTCCCGCATATAGGCGGCCAGCACGGTTACGCGCTCCACGTCCGTAGTCGGCGTGCGCTCCTTGTAGAAGTCCAGCAGGGTAGGGGGGCCTTTGGGAGGATCAGGCTGCGGCGCTGGAACAACGGTGAGCGGCGGGTCGTCCGCCGTAGGAACTGGGCGCTGAACGTGGTTGCCGGCGTGCCTGGCGATGGCGTCCGGCGGGAGCAGGCCCAGAAAGCGTTGGAGCTGGGCCTCTACGAAGGCCTCAGAGCCTGCCGCCTCAAAGGCTAAGGAACCGAGTTGTAGCCGGACCTGGCTGTGGTTTTCCATACGAGCTAACCTCTATGGAGAATGGCATTCATCATACCATTTGCTTGGCGTTTAGAAATGGGAATCAGAGGGTTAATCTATTGCCTAATGCCAAGCGCTTAGACTAACCCCTCCTTGACCTTCTGTGCCAGCTTCATCGTCATGCCCTGGACGGCGGCAACCTCCGTCACGGAAGCCTCTTTGATGGCGGCGACGGAGCCGAACTTGCGCAGCAGCGCGCGCCGCCGCTTGGGCCCAACGCCCTGTATGCTGTCCAGCGCCGACTTCACGGATCCCTTGCTACGCCGCTGCCGGTGGTACGTAATGGCAAAGCGGTGCGCCTCGTCCCGGATGCGCTGTACCAGGAACAGCCCTTGCGAGCCCCGGGGCAGCAGGATTGGCTCAGAGTCGTGGGGCAAGAACAGCTCCTCCCGCTCCTTCGCCAGGCTGCACAGCGGCACCGCCTCGGTGATGCCAAGTTCCAGGAAGACCTGGTGCGCCGCGCTCAGGTGTCCCTTTCCACCGTCAATAATCACCAGATCCGGCACAATGCCCCACGTGTCCTCTTTGGCGTCGCGACCTGCTGGGATGGGGCGGCCTTGGCCCTCTGGTTCGGTCAGCGCCGTTTCGTCTGCGGGCCGTAGGGGCGCAAGGCCTTGCACCTCTTCCACAGCAGCATCACTTTCGTCCTCTCCTCTTATAGAAGAGGTGGACATAGTGTCCTTGGCGGGATGTAGGGGCGCAGCATGCTGCGCCCCTACGGGGACGCCTTCGTCGCCCCTGGCCCCCAACTGCTCCGCCAGCCGTCGGAACCGCCGCCGTAGCATTTCCTGCATAGATGAGTAGTCGTCTACTCCCTGGACGGTCTTGATCTGGAAGCGGCGGTAGTGGCTGTTCTTGGGCCTGCCCTCCTCAAACACCACCATGCTGCCCACGGAGTTGGTGCCCTGAATGTTGCTGATGTCGTAGCACTCCATGCGCTTGGGCAGGCGAGGGATGTCCAGGGCGTCCGCTACCTCTTGCATGGCCTCTTGCAGGTTTTCCGAGTCCGACTGCCACTTGATGGCTCGCTGCTTCAGGCCCTGAGCCGCGTTCTCCGCGGCCATGCTGGTCAGGCGTTTCTTCTTGCCGCGCTCCGGCGCAAGCAGCTTCACCCGCTGGCCCCGCTTGCGGCTCAGCCACTCCTCTATCAGCGGCGTTTCGTCCCCCGCCGGGTGTTGCAGCAGCAGCTCCCTTGGGATATGGGGCGCTGCATCGTAGAACTGTTTCACAAACCCGGCCATCACCTGGGACGGGTCAACGTCCTGGGTCCCCTCCATAAGGAAGTGGTCCCGTCCGATGAGCTTGCCCCGGCGGATGAAGAACACCTCCACCCATGTCTCGCCGCCGCTGCCGGCCATGCCCAGCACGTCCTGGTCTTCCAGGCCGCCGGAGTCCACCGTCTGCTGCTCGTTGACGCGCTCAATGGCCCGCACCTGGTCGCGCAGGATGGCGGCCCGTTCAAACTGCAAAGCGTCCGAGGCCCCCTGCATCTTCGCGCGCAAGTCCTTTAGGACCCGCTCCGTCTTGCCCTCCATGAAGAGGACCACCTGGTTGACGACCTCCCGGTACTCCTGCTTGTCCACGTTGCCGGTGCACGGGGCCACGCACCGGTGGATGAAATACTCCAGGCAGGGGCGTTCGTCGTCGCCGGTGATGGCCTTTGTGCAGGATCGGTAGGGGAACAGCTTCTTCAGCAAAGCCAGAGTCGTGCGCACGGAGCCGGCGCTGGCGTAGGGGCCGAAGTAGCGCGCGCCATCGCTCTTGACCCGGCGCGTCAGGTACACCTGGGGGAAGTCCTCGGTCAGGTCAATCTTGATGAACGGATAGGTCTTGTCGTCCTTGAGGCGGGCGTTGTAGGGGGGCTTGTGCCGCTTGATGAGCGTGTTTTCCAGGATCAGCGCCTCGGCCTCCGTGTCCACCACCAGGTACTCAAAATCGGCAATCTGGCTCACCATCTGGCGGATCTTCGGCTCCAGGTTGTCCGGCGAGCCGAAGTAGCTGCGCAGGCGGTTGCGCAGGGCCGCAGCCTTGCCCACGTACAGCACCTCGCCTGCGGCGTTGCGCATGGTGTAGACGCCGGGCTGTAGGGGCACGCCGGCAAGACGTTCCGATATGGCTTGTGCGGTAAGGGTCATAGGGTATGCTATCGTACCGGTGAAGGGACTCCAAGTTCTTGGCAAATCTTCTTAGCAAGGAAGTCATCTATCTCTCTGTGCTGAGGGACTGAAGCGTATCTTGCCGTCTGGGGGTTGAAAAAACCACGAGTGCCTGCTGCCTTCTCTCTCAAACTGACATCCATGCGCAAGGAGATGAGCGACTAGGTCGCGGCGCTTCGTTTTGCCGCGCCATCAAGAATCAATTCCATCTCTTCAACGGTCCTATCAACCCCTGAAACGGGCTGTGGATGCATTGCTGCAAGCTCGTGCAGCGCCATCATAAGGCTACTTCGCGCTGCCTTCAGCGTGCGCTCCTGAGCGTTAACTCCCCGCACTTCAGGAACGTAGCCAACGTACCATTTGCCATGCTTTTCAAAAACGGCGTGGACCTTCAGTACCGTGGTCACGTGGGCCTCCCTTCAAACCATTGGGGAGATGAGCACTATTGTAGCATCTGGCAAGGTGATTCTGTTTGCTTCGGAGTGCTGTACCACCCAGTGAATCCCGACTAATCGGGACATCTAGCCGCACCCTTTAGCGTGCGGTGGCGTCAACACCAAGCAAACAGAACAGGCAAGGTAATTCAGTGCCCCCGACCAAAGTCGGGGGTTAATCCAAGCTAAACCTGGCACTTTAGTGCCAGGACAAAAGACTACCCCAGCCAAGCAAACAAGACGGGCAAAGAAAGGTGGCTTGTGCCCGCTTGCCGCCCGCTAGTATTATTGCTGTAGCCTCTTTGCATCAGGAGCCTATGCCAGACCAGCAAATCGCCGTCCTCATTGACTATGAAAATGTTGGCCCTAGCGCCCTTCAATGGGTGCTGGACCAGGTGTCGGACTTGGGCCGCGCCACAGTGAAGCGCGCCTATGCCGACTGGGTCGCCATGCGGGACCAGGCCAACCAGCTTGTGGAGCTGGGCATTGAACCAATTCAGATGTTCAGGGTCACCCGGGGCGGCAAGAACTCCAGCGATATGCGCCTCATCATTGACGCCATTGAGTTGCTGTACCAGTCCCCCGTGGACACCTTCGTCATTGTCTCTTCGGACAGCGACTTCGTGGCCCTGGTGCGCAAGCTGCGCTCCGCGGGCAAAACGGTCATCGGAGCGGGACGCAAGGCCACGGCGGTGCGGGCCCTTGTGGCTTCTTGCGACCGCTATTTTTACCTGGACGACCGCGCCGAGCCTGAGCAGCCCAGCCCCAGCCGCTCCCGGCGAACTACTCGCGTTGCCGTCTCGCCGCAGCTGGCTCCCAGGGAAGACTCCTTGCTGGTGCGCGCGGTGAGGGCCACCATGGACGAGCAGGGAAGGGCCATCGGCAGCCGCGTCTTCCAGGCCATCCAGCGCATGGACCCCGCCTTTGACTTCCACGCCTTGGGGTTCAGCACCTTCACCCGGTACTTGGAAGGTTCACCGGAGGTCAAAGCGACCCGCGCCCAAGGCCCCGGCGACACGGTGGTGGAACTGGCGGAATCCCGACCTGTCGGGACTCCATCGCCTGTGCGCCCTGCGCCCATTCCCCAGCGGCGGCGACTGCCGCATCCCGCGCCGGTGCGCCAGGAAACGCCTGCACCTCCACCGACTGTTGCTCTGGCCCCTGCGCCCTTGCGGCAAGAGCCGTTTGCGCCTCTCCCTTTCTTCACGCCTGCCCCCGCGCAGCAGCCCACGCCACTCCAAGCTCCAATCCAACCGGCAGTGGCCCAACCCGCGCCCATTCTTCATGCTCCAGTGCAGCCCGTGGTTGTACAGCCATTGGCCGCTCTGCAGGCTCCGGCGCAACCGTCGGATGTAGAGGCGCCGCCCGCGCAATCGTCTTTGGCGCAACCCGTTCCCCCACAGTCAGTCGCCCCGCAACGCGAGCAACCGCTGCAAAGCTGGGACGTTCAGGTGGACGTCTCCTGGACGCGTCGCGCCGCTCGCCGTGGCGGCAGGCTGCCGGGCAGCGTCGCGGCCGCCGACGCCGCCAAAGTCCTTGGCGCTGAAAACCTGCGTTCCACCCAGTACAAAACGCTGGAGAAGCTGCTGGAGGCCAGCCGCGTGCTGCAAGCTCGCTGGCAACGGGAGGGCAACGGCGTTGCCCGCAAGGGACTGCCGCCGCGACTTCTTCAACCGCCCTCGATGGCTGCCGACGCTCCCCGTCCATCGTCGGATGCCAGCGGCCAGGACGTTAGTGACCTGCCCTCGTTTGAGGATGAGCGACCCATAGCGTGAGGGCTTAAGCGTCCAGCTTGTTGCCTTGCGGAGACAGGGTTGCTTCCAAAATCGTAGCGCCTTGCCTTAGGTGGTTTCAAGCCGCACCCTTCAGGGTGCGGTTCTCCCAGCGTCTTGCGGTTCTTCCATCGCTAGTAGAGGAACGTCGTGTAGAGGCAGGGTTTTCCTGCCCGCGTCCTGTTATTTTGCCTTCGCTTTCCACAACACCTAGCTAGCCATTGGTCAGAGCGGTACAATAGGCCCATGCTGCACCCGCCTAAGCGCCTTATTGGTATGACAGACGCCAGTCCGGAAACCCTTGCCATGCGCGATGGCGTGGGCGGCGTGCTGTGCGCCTACCTGGGGCGCTACGGCTACCAGCGCGTGGACGTGCCCATCCTGGAGCAGACGGAGTTGCTGCTGCGCAAGTCCGGCGGCGAACTGGCAAGCCGCATGTACACCTTCTCCGACCCCGGCGGCCACCGCGTCAGCCTGCGCCCGGAGTTCACCTCCTCCGTGGTGCGCGCCTACCTGGAGGGCATGGCCCAGGGTCTATCGCCCACGCGCTGGTGCTATCAGGGGCCGGTGTTCCGGTACCAGGGCGAGGAGGCCGGCGACCTGCGCCAGTTCACTCAGGTCGGCGCGGAGATCATCGGCGCGGAAGGCCCCTGGGCCGACGCCGAGGTCATGGCCTTGGCCGTGAAGGGCATCACCCACGCGGGTATGCCCGGCGCTCGCCTGGTGGTGGGGCACCTGGGGTTCATCGGCGCGCTGCTGGAATCCCTGGGCCTTTCGGACCGCGCCCGCCTGTTCCTCCTGAGCAGCCTGTGGCAGCTTGGCCTGGGCGAAGAGGGCGTGCGGCAGGTGCGTGAGAAAGCCGTGGCCCTTGGTCTGGTGGGGGATGGCGCGGAAAGCCCGGACGGTGCGCCGGAAGCCCTCTCCGAAGCGACCCTGGCGGTGCTGGAACGCTACTTCCAGTCCCGGCCGGCCGGGGTTTCCATCGGCGTGCGTTCACCCGAGGAGGTGCGCGAGCGTTTCATGCGCAAGCAGGCCCAGACTCATGATGCTCCGCGCTTGGAGGAGGCGCTGGCCCTCTTGGCCCGCATCGCCCAGCTTCGCGGCGAGCCTCCCGTTGTGCTGGGAGAGGTGCGCGCCCTGGTGCAAGCACCCTCGGCCCTTGCGGAGTTGAACTCCCTGGAACAGACTCTGGAGATGCTTGGGCACTACGACGTTGGCGGGCAGGTGGCGCTGGACCTCGGCTTGGGCAGGGGCATCGCCTACTACAGCGGTGTCGTCTTTGAGGTGCGCCATCCCTACCTGCCCGGCATCTCCCTGGGCGGCGGCGGCAGGTACGATGGCCTGGTGCAGGCATTGGGCGGCTCTTCCACTACGCCGGCTATGGGTTTTGCCTGGTCGGTGGAGCAGGTCATGGCGTTGTTCGCCAAGGCGGGCAGGGGGCGGCGCTGGCTCCGACGGGAGGATACGGTGCTCGTGCGGGCGGCTGGCCCTTTTGCCCAGGCCGCCGCGGTGCGCGAGGCGGAAGGTCTTCGGGAGCAAGGTGTGTCTGCGGAACTGGACCTCAGCGGGCGCGCCGCCGCCCAGTCGCTGGACTATGCCCAGGCAAAGGGCATTCGCCGCATTTCAACCGTGGATGCTCAAGGAAAGGTGGCCTACCTGGATGTCCCAGAACGGTAGCGAACTCCTGCGCCTGGCCCTGCCCAGCGACGGGGAGATGTACGAGTCCACCCTGAACTTCTTCAAGGAGTGCGGGATGGGCGTGAACCGTGGCAACTCGCGCCAGTACACCGGCAAGATAGGCGCTGTGCCCGGCGTGCAGGTGCTGTTCCAGCGCGTGGCCGACATCACCGGCAAGGTGGAGGAGGGCAGCGCCGACGTGGGCGTCGTGGGCCTGGACCGCTATGCCGAAGCCCACGTGGACGACGGCGACGGCATTATCATCGCGGAGGACCTGTCCTACAGCCAGTGCCAACTGGTGCTTGCCGTGCCCCAGGCATGGATGGACGTGACAGAGATGGCAGACCTGGCGGACCTCTCCCTGGAGTTCCGGGAGAAGGGCCGCGATCTGCGCGTCGCCACCAAATACCCCCGTCTCACCCAGCGGTCTTTCTACAGCCGGGGCATCAACTACTTCACCATCGTCCAGTCCAGCGGCACGCTGGAGGCCGCGCCCCTTATGGGCTTTGCGGATGTCATTGTGGACATCACCGCCACCGGCACAACCCTGCGAGAGAACCAGCTAAAGACCATTGCCGATGGGACGCTGCTGCGCTCCCAGGCCGCCCTCATCGGCAACCGCCGCTCGCTGGCCGACAGCCCGGCCAAGCAAGAAACGACACGCCACCTCATTGAGCGCATGGAAGGCTACCTGGAGGCCCGGCACTACTTCTCCGTCACCGCCAACGTCCGTGGCGAATCGCCGGAGCGCGTGGCCCATGCCGTCATGGCCCGCAAAGAGCTGGCCGGCCTCAAGGGGCCGACGGTGGCCCAGGTGTACACGCCAGAGGGCGACGGCTGGTACGCCGTGACTGTGGTCGTGCCTCAGGACCGCCTGCAAGACGCCCTAGACTACCTGCGCGAAATCGGCGGCGTCGGCGTCACCGTGCTGCAAACGCGCTACGTGTACCACGGCGCTTCTCCCCTGTTCCAGCGCTTGCAAGAAGCCCTGCGGCGTAAAGAGTAGCAGGGAAGTGCAGTCCCGACTCGTCGGGACTGCCGGGGGTACGGGGGTGTCCCCCGTAATTTCTCCAACATGCCTAACCTCACTGCTCACATAGACATCGCCCTGGAATGCGCCGATGCCCTGAAGCATCCGGCCATCCAGCAGAACTTGGGCGCTTTTGTCCTGGGGAGCTGCTCGCCGGACATCCGCATCGTCACGCGCGGCCCTCGCGACAATACCCACTTCGTGTCCATCCATAACGACGTGCTGGGCGCAGGGCCTGCGGCCATGTTCCAGGAGCATCCCTCCCTGTCCAAGCCGGACGGCCACTCCGGGCGCACCGTCGCTTTCCTGGCGGGCTATGTCTGCCACCTGCTCACCGACGAAGCCTGGATCATCAAGGTGTACCGGCCCTTCTTCGGCAACCGCGCCATGTACCCGGACGAGATGCTTGCCAACGTTGTAGACCGCGCCTTACAACTGGACATGGACCGCCTTGCCCAGGACCGGCGCGAAGGGTTCCGTAAGGTGACGCCCATCCTCGCCGATGCCAACCAGGGTGTGTCCGTGGCCTTCCTTGACGACGCATCGCTTGCCGAGTTCCGCCAGCGCGTGTCTGAGGCCACGGAGCGTCCCTTTACCTGGGAACGCCTCGTGGGCATGGCCCGACGCCAGTATCCTCAGAACAGCGCGGCTCAGGATATGGCCCAGCGCTTTCTAGACGATATTCCCAATACCCTGGAGCAGGCGTACCAGCGTGTCCCCCGTCAGGCTATCCGGGCTTACCGTGATACCATCGTCCACGAATGGTCCCAGCGCATGAAGGCCTATTTGCCATAGAATAAGTAACACCCCGAGAGGCATGGGCTGCCCACGTACCAAAGGGCAAGGAATGAATCATGTAGGGGCGACGCATGCGTCGCCCCTACCGCAATAGGAAAGGCACGCCATGAGAATCATCCGCGGCCTCGCAGAGGCCAAAGCCTTCGTCGCCGCTAGAGGCAACCTCCTGACCCAGGACGTCCCGGAGCACCTTGCCCAGGCGGTCGCCCGCACCAGCCAGGAGCTGTTCGGCGTACCCTACACCGTGCCCCAGGTGGTGGCGCGTATCCTGCAGGAGGTGCAGCGCGGCGGCGACGCCGTCCTGAAAGACCTCATGCTTAAGATAGACGGCATCCGTCTGGAAGAGTTGGAGGTTCCAAAGTCCGCAATGGCCCAGGCCGCCGATGCGCTGCCCAAAGACCTGCGCGCCGCCCTAGAGCTTTCCGCCCAGCGAGTCTCCGCTTTTGCCAGGGCGTCTCTCCCCAAGTCCTGGCACGACGCCGCCACCGGCCTCGGCGAGCGCATCGTGCCATTGGATAGGGTAGGGGCCTACGCCCCCGGCGGCAACGCTCCCTATCCCTCCACCGTCATCATGACAGCATGTGTCGCCAAGGCCGCCGGCGTGCGAGAGGTCATCGTCTGCACGCCCGCCAGGGACGGCGTCAACGCCAGCCCCGTGGTGCTGGGCGCGGCCCACATCGCCGGCGCCGACCGCGTCTTCCGCATCGGCGGCGCACAGGGCATCGCCGCTATGGCCTACGGCACCGAGTCCGTGCCCCGCGTGGACAAAATCTGCGGCCCGGGCAACATCTTTGTGGCTATGGCGAAGCAGCAGCTCTTCGGGCAAGTGGGCATTGACGGCGTCTTTGGGCCAACGGAGACGGTAGTCATCGCCGATGACGCCGCCGACCCGGTGCTGTGCGCCGCCGACCTCCTGGGCCAGGCGGAGCACGACAACCTGGCGACGCCGGTGCTGGTGACGACCTCTGAGGCCGTGCTGCGGGCCACGGAACGCGAGGTGGAGCGGCAGCTTCCCGCCTTGCTGAAGAAGGACATCGCAGCCACAGCGCTCAACGGCCAGGGCGCACTCATCCTGGTGAGCAGCCTGGACGAGGCGATGGAGGCGGCGAACCTCATCGCGCCGGAGCACATGTGCCTCAACGTGCGCGACCCCTGGCGCTGGGCCGAGAAGGTGCGCAACGCCGGCGGCCTGTTCCTGGGCGCGCATTCCGCCGAGGTCATGGGCGACTACATCGCCGGCCCCAGCCACACGCTGCCCACCCACGGCACAGCGCGCTTCGCCTCCTACCTGGGTGCAGACCAGTTCGTCAAGCGCATCCCCGTCGTCGCCCTCAGCCCGGAGGACGCGCGTCGCCTGGCCCCAGCGGCCGCCATCATCGGCCACGCCGAGGGCTTCACCGGCCACGCCCACTCCGCAGAGCTGCGCGCCAAGGGGTAGCTGGGGTACGGTTCTCCAGCGAGCAGTCTGGCGTTTGATTGCTTCTATGTGGGACTGATTGCTTTTTGTAGTTTTTCTCTTGGCGCAAGCTGGGGGAAAGAGAGACCAGCTTGGGGGCCTCTGGTTGATTTTGGGCGATCTCTCCTACCGGCTCCCTCTCCGTTGTGTAAGGGGAGGGGCGCTGTTGCACCCGTAGGTGGGTAATGGCAAAGGACATGGCGGCCTCCAAGCGGTAGCTTGACAGGTTAGCGTAAGGCAGGCGATAGGGGTTGAGGAAGGAGGGGATGGCAGTGTTTCTTGCGGCTGGCAGGTGCTAGAATGCGGACAGCTTGGTGTTGGAGAGGAACATGGAAGGCATAGTGCAATTGACCGCGGTGATAGAGCGGGAGGGAGACGGCTACGTGGCCTTGTGCCCTGAGATGGACATTGCCAGCCAAGGGGACTCGGTGGAAGATGCGAAGATGAACTTGCAAGAGGCGTTAGCAGGATTCTTTGAGGCGGCCAGCCCTGATGAAGTGCGAGAGCGCTTGCATATGGAAGTCTCCGCCGCACAGCTGGAGGTGGCGATTATGTATGTTGAGCGCACTTTTGGGGAAAGAGATGTGCCAGATGCTGCGGCACCGCGCGTTTCGCCTCATATCTAGGCGCAGACCAGTTCGTCAAACGCATCCCCGTGGTCGCCCTCAGCCCGGAGGACTCGCGCCGCCTGGCCCCTGCCGCCGCAATCATCGGCCACGCTGAGGGCTTCACCGGCCACGCCAAGTCCGCAGAGCTTCGCGCCAAGGGGTAGAGCGGTGTGTGGAGGATTCTACGACGAAGGACTTTGCCGCACCATGAGCATACGGTCTCCAACCCAAAGCCGCTTGGGATCAGGTTTGCCGCTGGCTCCAAGGGTACCGTCAATTCTGCGATACTGATGTACCAGGGCAACAGATTCACCTTCCGGGGTCACGTATACCACCAGTTGACTCCGAGTACAGACCGGCTCTTGCATCCGCTGCCTTTGTCGTAGATTGAGATGGGTGTCATAGCCGAAGACCCGGGAGTGAAGCTCACCTCGCGCTAGGCGCTCCATGAACTGTCCAGATTGAAAGGCTTCCCTTATAATAGTGGGCGTAACCCACTCAGGCTCGTCATCCCAGAATCTAGAGTGAGAAATCATGGAAATCGCGTCAGACCTCGTACAAAAGCTAGACGATTACCTGAGAGGGCGTTGCTCTCTCTGGGACTTGGAGTCTTGGCTAGCGCCGCGCCTCCGGCAGTATATTGCAAACCCGAACAGCATGGAAGGCAGGCTGGCAGGTGCAATAGAGCTTTGCCTGGCAGAGATGAGCGATGGCATCAGGACGGAACGTAGCACCAAGAAAGCCCTTGCGAGCTTCTTAAAAGAGCTAACGGCACAACCTAAGGAAGTGGTATTTACCCCGTAGCGGAGTCTAAATGACTGGCCCATCAATCTCGTGTGTCTTAGGGTTCACCGTGTAAGCCTTGCCATCTGGATCAACGTAGAACCGCCAAATGGTAGTGTCTTTGACTCGCTTTGGCCTATTGGTTAACTTTGCTCCTCCGAAGATTGCTCCAGGCGAAACGGACCTCCATTTTGATGGGTCGCTTTCATGCTGCACGACCACTACACCCAAGAATTCTCCCGGCAGCGGTCCTTTACGCCTTTCACCTCGCGAACAATAATTTCGGGCGTACTGTAAGGCGCTCTTCTCGTTTGCGAAAAGATCTAGCGTTTGATCCTTTGATGCGCCTTCTTTTGGCCTTGCCAAGTTCCCGTATGTTAATATCTTTTTGCCATCAAATCGCTTCACAAGCCTTAGTTGGAAATGAGCATTGGTAGGTAAACGGTTTGTCATGAGATAACCCTCACAAATGTTCAAATGGCTGGGGCTTTCCCCTCCTACCCCAACACGGCCAGCAGATCCCCTATGCGCCCCGTGCGTTCCCGCAGCGTTTCCAGGCGCTCGCGCTCCTTGTCCACCACCTCTTCCGGCGCCTTCTCCAGAAAGGCCACGTTGCTCAGCCGGCCCTCCAGCCCACGGATGGCACCCAAGGCGGAGGCCATCTCGGATTGCAGGCGCTTGCGTTCGGCGGCAACGTCCACGGCGCTGCCCAGGGGCAAGTAGACCGTCGCCTTGCCCGCCACGAGGGTCACTGTTCCACTGGTTGCAGGTTTGGCAGACGAGGCATCCAGCAGTGTCAGCGGCTCCACACGGGCCAGGGCCTTGATGGCATCGGATTCTTCGGAGAGCACATGGCCTGCCTGCTCGGCGGAGACCAGCGCTTCCAACGGCTTGCGGGGGTCTAGCTTGAACTCGGCGCGCACGTTGCGGATGCCGCGCACGATGCCCGTCACCAGCTCCATCTCCGCCTCGGCGTCGGCGTCAAAGGCGGCAGCCTTTGCCTGAGGGTAGGGCGCGACCATGATGGAGGGGGGAACAGGACCCCTATCCTGGCCTTCCCCCGCAAGGGGGGAAGGGAGAAAGGCGGGCAGAAGGGGCAGCAGGCGCTGCCAGATCTCCTCGGTGACGAAGGGCATGTAGGGGTGCAGCAGGCGCAGTGAGCCTTCCAGGACGTGGGCCAGCACGGGCAAAACGGAAGTGTCTCCGTTGCGCAAGCGCACTTTGGCAAGCTCAATGTACCAGTCGCAGAACGTGCCCCACAGGAAATCGTACTGCTCGCGTTGCGCCTCGCCGAACTGGAAGTCACGGTTGTACTGGTTGACCTTCTCCACAACGCGGTTGAACTGGGACAGCACCCATCGGTCCTCGCGGTGGGTTGGCTTAGGGTCGCTCCATTCGCTCAGATTCGTAGCCCCTTCCATGCACGTGGCGACGAAGCGGCTGGCGTTCCACAGCTTGTTGGCGAAGTTGCGCGCCGCCTCCATCCTGGCAGGGCTAAGGCGAGTGTCGTTGCCCGGGGTTATGCCGGTGGTCAGGGCAAAGCGCAGGGCGTCGGCCCCGTACTCGTCAATGGTCTTGAGGGGGTCAACGACGTTGCCCTTGCTCTTGCTCATCTTTGCCCCCTGGGGGTCTCGGACGAGTCCGTGCAGGTACACAGTCTTGAAAGGGATGTCGCCTGTGTTTTCAAGGCCCATCATCACCATGCGGGCCACCCAGAAGAAGAGGATATCGTACCCCGTCTCCATCACTGTGGTGGGATAGAAGTAGCGGTAGTCCTCGGTATCCTTGGGCCAGCCCAGGGTGGAGGAAGGCCAGAGTCCGGAGCTGAACCAGGTGTCCAGCACGTCCGGGTCCTGGCGCAGGTGAGAAGAGGCGCACCGGCTGCACAGCTTGGGCGTTTCCACTTCTACGGTCAGGGCGCCGCAGTCGTCGCAGTACCACACCGGGATGCGATGGCCCCACCAGAGTTGGCGGCTGACGCACCAGTCGCGGATGTTCTCCATCCAGCTCAGGTACACCTTGGTGAAGCGCTCAGGGATGATGGTGATGCGCCTGTCCAGCACCGCCTGGGCGGCGCGGTCCGCCAGGGGCCTCATGCGCATGAACCACTGCTTGCTGACCAGCGGCTCCACGATGGTGTCGCAGCGGTCGCAGCGGCCAATAGACATGGGGTGCGGCTCAATCTTCTCCAACAGGCCCTCGGCCTCAAGCTGTTCCAGCACCTTCTTGCGCGCCTCGTACCGGTCCATGCCGGCGTAGGGGCCGCCCTCGGCGTTGACCGTCGCGTCCAGGTTCAGGATGTTGATGACGGGCAGGCCGTGGCGCTGGCCGATGTCAAAGTCCACGGGGTCGTGCCCCGGCGTCACCTTCAGCGCCCCGGTGCCGAAATCCAGCTCCACTGCCTCGTCGGCGATGACGGGGATGGGCCGTCGCATGATAGGCAGGATGACCCGTTTCCCTGCCATGCCCATCGTCTTGGGGTTCGTCGGATGGACGGCAATAGCAGTATCGCCAAGCATCGTTTCAGGGCGGGTCGTGGCGACCGTCAGGTAGCCGCTGCCGTCCTCGTAGGGATAGCGGATGTAGTACAGCTTGCCGTCCTCGTCGCCGTGCTTCGTTTCCAGGTCCGACAGGGCGGTCATGCAGCGGGGACACCAGTTGATGATGCGCTCGCCCTGGTAGATGAGGCCCTTGCGGTAGAGGTTGACAAAGGTGGTGCGCACGGCAAGGCTTGGGCCGGCGTCCAGGGTGAAGCGCTTGCGAGACCAGTCGCACGAGGCCCCCAGGCGTTGGTGCTGCTGGTCAATGGTGCTGCCGTATTTGCCCACCCATTGCCAGACGCGCTCCACAAACTGGTCGCGGCCAAGGTCGTGGCGGGAGATGTCGTCCTGATCGCGCAACATGCGCTCCACCACCACCTGCGTGGCGATGCCCGCATGGTCCGTGCCGGGCAGCCACAGGGCAGGGTCGCCCATCATGCGGTGCCAGCGGGTCATGGCGTCCTGCAACGACGCCGTGAGGGCGTGGCCCAGGTGCAACGCGCCGGTGACGTTTGGCGGCGGCATGATGATGACGAAGGGCGTCTTGCTGTGGTCAATCTTGGGCTTGAAGAAGCCGTTGTCCATCCAGAACTTGTACAGCCGCTCCTCCACGGGATGGTGGTCGTAGGCTTTGGGGAAGTCCTGGGAAGGTCCGTTCGTCATGATATGCTCTCTTTAGAAATTGGCCTATCTCGTAGGGGCGCAAGGCTTGCGCCCCTGCCGTCGGATTAGGCAGCGCCTAGGCAAATAAAAAGCCCGCCCCCTAGCCTTGTTTAGGGACGGGCTTGTGCTCCCGCGGTACCACCCTAGTTCCCCGATGACATCGGGGCACTCACGCGCGAGTAACGGTGCGCAACCGCCAGCCTTATCCCGATTGTGTCGGGGTTCAGGCCGGCCACTCCAGGGCGACTTCACGAGGGCGCTTGCTGCCTGCTTGCACCGCCGCCGGCTCTCTGAAAGCGCTGCCCCCGCTACTCCTCCCCTTCTCCGTGGGACATCAATGCTGTATGAGAACGCACGCTATCACGTTGGAAAACAGCGTGTCAAGGATTATTAGGGGTTTGTCCAAGGTCTTTCGGATCTTCCAGTGCCTAATGGATAAGCGCCCAAGGGGCGTCCCGATGCATCGGGACGCCCCTACGGAATACGTGAGGCTGGCTACAGCGGCCGTTGCCGACGGCCGGGGCCGCCGGCGCCGTTGCGGACGTCCTCGGCGGTAAGCTCGTCTACGCCGCGCTGCCAGCGGCGCTTGAGTGGGTCGCTGACCTTGAAGGACATGCGGCCAACCTTGTCTATCTCAATCTCAATGGTGTCGCCGTCCTGCATGGCCCCAAGGCCCTGATGATTGGTGCCAAGGTAGAACACGTCGCCCGCACTGACGCCTTCAAAGGCGGTAGCGAACTCTATGGACGCGGCAATGGAGTGGTTGATATCGGAAGTGTTGTAGTTGCCGCGCAGCTCGCCGTTGTCCCACAGGCGCACCTGCAGGTTCTGGGGGTCAGGGATTTCGTCCTTGGTGACGATCCAGGGACCCAGTGGTGCAAAGGTCTTGTGGGACTTGTGCTCCGAGAGGGGCAGCGCGTCCCGCCTAGGGCCGCCTCCGGCAGCGCCGGCTACGGCAGGCATACGGGCGGAGACATCCACGCCGCAGGTGTAGCCGAAGACGTAGTCAAAGGCATTGGCTGCTTTGATGTCCTTGCCGGCGCGTCCGAACACCAGCACCAGCTCCGGCTCGTGATGGAAGATGTTGGCGTCAATGGACGGGAGGACGCAGGTATCGCCAGGGCCGATGACGGCGTCGGGCGACTTGACGAAGCCCCACATGGGCGCAGGCGGACGGTGGCCGAACTCGCTGAAGTTGCCGCCCATCGCCAGGATTTTGCTGGGGCGAGGCAGCGGGGCCATGAGCTTAACGCTGGAGAGAGGCACTGTTTTGCCGTTTCTTTGCAGGCGGACAAGCTCGCTGTGCAGCTTGTCAAAGTTGGCGATGATAGCCTGCATCGCCTCCTGCCCCCGGGCGGTAGTCACCGCACGGACGGCGCTGGTGATGTCCACCACGCCATCTCCTCTGAGCACGCCGGGGCGGCCGTCGTTGAATAAAAGCAGCTTCATAGCTATCCTCCTGCTAGGTTGCAACGTGCGGTCTCAGTTGACCGCAGTTTTTCCTGTCAAACGAGGGGAGTATACCCCCGCCTGCGGATTGGGGGCAATGCTGAATCCCTGTGCCATGTACAGCTTTGCGCAGAGGGATTCATTCACGATGCTGCGCTCGTTCAGACAAACGAGACCACCTCTTGTCAAGCGTTACATCGTAAACCCCTTACCACCAACGGTGAGCCGACCATGCAACCTCAAGGCGAGGACATGAAGCCGCATTGTCACGATGCGGTATACTCTAGGGGATATGGCCCAGACGCAGGTCCAACCAGTTGAAACGCCTACGACCGCCAAGCCCACGCCGGCAGAGGTCATCTGCCAGTTGCGCGAGACTATTACCGGCGGCTTACCCTGGCAGGAGGCGCTGCTGGCCGCCGTAGGGCGCTGGCCTCTGGCGTCGGAAGAGTTGGACGGCGTCCGCTATCAGTACCTGCTCTTGGGCGAGGCTTTTGACTGGCTGGCGCTGGCTGGCCGCCTGCTGGAGGACATCGCCGACCTTGTGCCAGCCGAGAATGCGGAAGCCCTGCTGTTCGCAGACGTTTTGCCCTCCAACATCACCGACCAGCGGTTCCAGGAGCTTATCGGCCCGGAGAAATACCGGGCGCACCTCAACTATTTCTACGGCGTGCTGGTGGAGGAGACGCTGCTGCTTGCCGGCGAAGAAGAGATACGCAAGGGCCGCGCCAGCATCGGCTTGCCGGAGCCTCCCGACGTGACGGACCTGGCCTGCCAGCGCATCTACGGCGCATCGCAGCAGGAGCTGCTGGACGCCTTCTTCGCGGAGACGGGCAGGCCGGTTTCGGATAGGCTCTCGCTGCTGGGGCTGAAGGAGTTCACCTACTGGCTGTTCAAGCGGCGTCTGGCATCAGTGGACAGCGTGAAGGTGGCAAGCGATACGAAGAAGGGGCTGGAGCGGCTGGCAAGGATGGTAGGGGGAACGATCTAACTCCCTGCCCCCTTCCCGCGACGGGAAGGGGAAAACGTGGCCTAGCAGGCTGCGGAAAAAGGGGAGTACAGAGGGGCAAAGCCCCTTTGCCGGGAGTCTGAGGGTGTCCCTCAGATATAAATCCTTCCCCTTCCTTTTCAGGAATAGGGTTGGGAGGATGGCCGAAGGAGTTTTTCAGCACCCTGCTAGTGCGAAAGGCGCGTGACGCAACGGCGAAGCAGGAGAGATTCTTCATCCTGATCCCATCGGGATGAAGAATGACAAGATCAAGAACGAAGAAAGCCAGCCACGACATGTCGTGGCTGGCTTTCTTCGTTCTTTCAAAGTTCCCTACCGCTTCTTGTCCAAAAGGCCGTTTTGGGCGAATACCTCCGCCATAGCGGCGATGCCTTCGCGGATGGCGTCAGGGCGCTCGTAGCCGAAGCACAGGCGCAGGTAGTTCTGCCCGCCGCCGGATGGCGAGAAGCTAGGGCCTGGCAGGTAGGCCACTCCCCTGGCGCGGGCCTTGTCGGCGACGGCGGCGACGTTTTTGCCTTCCGGCAGGCCGAGCCACAGGTACAGGCCACCGTCGGGGTGCGATACGGTCGCGGCAGACCCCAGGTACTCGCCGATGGCGCCAAGCATGGCGTCGCGACGAGTGCGCAGGATGCCGTTGATCTCGTCCACGTGGTCGTCCAGATGGTCGCGCAGGTAATACAGGGCGGCCAGGGTAGCGAACTCGCTGGTGGGGCGGCCCCAGTACATGGAGTTGATGCGGGGCATCAGCTCCTGGGGCGCGACCAGGAAGCCGACGCGCATGGCCGGGCCCAGGATTTTGGAGAAGGTGCCGGAGTACAGCACCATGCCGGAATCGTCGTAGGAGTGGATGGCGGGCGAGCGCGCGCCTGCAAAGCGCAGGTCCTCGTAGGCGTCGTCCTCGTAAATGGGGATGCTGTACTTCTGGGCAACGGCGAGGATGGCTTTGCGCCGCGCCACGCCCATGTCGGTGCCCAGGGGGTTTTGGAAGGAGGGGATGGTGTAGACCATCTTGGGCTTGACCTCAAAGCGGGCCAAGTCCTTGATGGCCTGCTCCAGGGCGTCGGGCCTCATGCCTTCAGCGTCCGTGGCGACGCCGACGATGCGGGCTTTGAGGTTGCGCATGATGCCCAGAGTGCCGACGTAGGTGTAGTCCTCAGTCAGGAGCACGTCCCCGGGGTTGGACAGGAGCTGGACGAAGAGGGCGATGGCCGGGCCGGAGCCGCCGGTGACCAGCACCTGGTCGGGGTTGACAGTGATGTTGCGCTCCCGCTTCAGCTTGTCGGCAATGAACTGGCGGACCTCCGGGTGCCCCTGGGGATCGGGGTACAGCACGAGGTCGCGGCCCTTGTCTTTGAGGGCGCGGCCCAGGGCTTCGTGGAGGCCCTGCCAGGGGAAGGAGTCGGGGTCGGGGAAGCCGGTGCCGAAGTCGTATTTGGGCCGGACGACTGGGCGTGCGGGCGCTCCCGGCGGCACACGGTCGGCGATGAGCTTGCTAAAGTCAAACTTCTGAGTTGCCACAGTGCACTCCTTTACGGCTGTGTTGACCCGATAGGCTCTACTATACGGGCCAGCGGGCAGGTGGGCAAGCGGGAGGGGGTAAGGGACGACATAGAGCACACGGGCATAAGGAGCTTTGCACGAAAACCCAGGAAGGTGCAGGGAACGTGAGTTCCCGTCGGGGGGCTGGGGGTGTCCCCCAGATACGATTTCTTCCCCCCGCCGAAGGCGAGGGGGCCAGGGGGTAAGGCCCAAAAGGACTTTTGAGTACTTTCCGTGCAAAGCTGGCATAAGGACATTCGGGCATGGAGATAGAGGAAGAGACAACGGGCAGCGCAGGCTTTTGTGTGTCTGTTTGTGCGGCTGATTGCATTTTGCGATGTGACGCTTGACACAAGGCCGGCGGCGTTGTGTCAACTGAGACAACGCCGACCTATTTGCCGGAACCTATGGGCTATTGTATCTAACATAAGCAGTTTTAACTTCACTTTTCCCATAGCCTGCAAGCCCTTGCCAAAGAAGTCCGCATACCGTATTGTTACATCGGTCAATCGCAAACGGAATTGCTTTCCATTCATTGATGTTGCATCATGCCGCCGCCAACTGACATTCACAAATTGATGTTGCCACACTTGGTACAAGCTGAAGCCTACGCCGCTATTGACCCGCCGGACGTGCTGGCGCAAGAGGCGGGCATTGCTGAAGACCAGATTATCAAGCTGGACGGCAATGAAAACTTGTACGGCCCTTCGCCGAAAGTGAAAGAGGCGCTGGCCGCTTACAAGAGCTATCACATCTATCCCGATCCGCAGCAGCGCAAAGTACGCAACGCGCTTGCAGACTACACCGGCGCTACGGCGGACCGCATCGTCGCCGGCGTTGGCAGCGACGAGCTTATAGACCTGCTGCTGCGGCTGTTCGTCGGCCCGGGGGACGTGGTCATCCAGGCCGTGCCCACCTTCGCCATGTACGCCACCTTCACTGAGCTTGCGGGCGGCAAGCTGGTGTCCGTGCCGAGGGATGAGACCTTTGACGTGGACGTGGAGGCCATCCGTCGCGCGGCCGGCAACGGGGCCAAGGTGATTTTCCTTGCATCGCCCAATAACCCTACGGGCAACCTGGTGAGCGAAGCGGCGGTGCGCAAGCTGCTGGACTTGGGAGCGCTGGTGGTGGTGGACGAGGCGTATGCCGAGTTCGCCGGCCAGTCGCTGGTGCACCTCGTGCCGCAGTACAACAACCTGGTGGTGTTGCGCACCTTCAGCAAATGGGCGGGCCTGGCAGGTATGCGTATCGGCTATGGGGTCATGGACCCCGCCGTTGCAGAGCGGCTGCTGGTCATCAAACCGCCGTACAACATCAGCGTCGCATCGGAAGTTGCAATGCTGGCCTCGCTTCAGGACAAAGAGCTGCTCCAGGGCCGGGTGGCGCACCTGGTGCAGGAGCGGCACTGGCTCTTCGGCCAGCTTCAACAGATGCCGAACCTGACGCCCATTCCATCCGAGGCCAACTTCATCCTGTGCCGCCTCACCCAGGGCAAGGGCCACGAGGTATACCGCGCCCTGGCCCGTCGTGGCATTTTTGTGCGCTACTACAACAACGCCCTGCTGCGGGACTACATTCGTACCAGTGTGGGCCTGCGTTACCACAACCAGGCCCTGGTAAACGCCCTACAAGAAATACTGAGCTAAGGAGTAAATCAACATGGTGCAAGATCAGACCCCACCCCCTGCTGCGGAAGAGCCGCAGCCCCAGCGTCAAAGGCGCCAGCGCCGCGCTCGCCGCCAGCGTGCCACCGGCGAGATGCTGACCCTGGCCGGCCGCGCCCAGGAGCTGGGCATGACCACGGCGTCCCTGCGACGCTACGTGAACCTAGGCATGGTCAGCGGCCAGACCCACAAACAGGGCAATCGCATCTATGTGAGCAGGGACCTCATAGTCACATCGCCCCGGGTGCGGGTGAAGCAACCGGTACCAGGCGAAACGCTGGCGGCCCCTACGCCTGCGCGTGCTGCAGAAGCCATGTCCGTTACGGGACGCCGGGCGTCCATTACTCGTGAGACGGGCGAGACCACGGTGACGGTGGAGATCAACCTGGACGGCCACGGGCAATCGGTAATCCAGACCGGCGACCTCATGCTCAACCACCTGCTGTCCCAGATCGCCCGCCACAGCCTGATTGACCTGTCCGTGGACGCTATGGGCGACAACCTGCCGGACAACCACCACCTGGCCGAAGACGTGTCCATCGTCCTGGGACGCGCCTTGCGCCAGGCCATCGGCAATGGCGCGGGTATCCGGCGCATGGGTTCGGCCACCGTCCCTCTGGACGAGGCGCTGGCCCTGGTGGCCGTGGACGTTGGCGGACGCGGCTATGCCGTGGTGGACGCCAAGCTGGCGGGAACGCAAGTCGGCTCCCTGGGCGGCGAGCTGATCGGCCATTTCCTGGAGCGCTTTGCCATTGAAGGCGGCGTGAACCTGCACGTGCAGGTTCTGCGCGGCGATGACCCGCACCACAAGGCGGAGGCGGTGTTCAAGGCCCTGGCCCGCGCCCTGCGCGCCGCCGTGGAGCCAGACCCCCGCGCCGCAGGTGCTGTGCCCAGTACCAAGGGGACGATTGGATAGAGTTTCCCCATTGGCGTGACCTCGTAGGGGCGTCCCGATGCATCGGGACGCCCCTACGTTTGCGTTATCTGGCCCGCCGAAGGGACCCTTGGGCGCAATAATCGGTTCCTTCAAATCCGCCGTGTCGCCTCATGCGAATGCCGTTGGTCAAACTCCTGGCGTTCCCCTGTGGCAACGCAACTGCTACGAACGTGTCATCCGCGACGACACCGAACTCAACGCCGTCCGACAATACATCGCCGACAACCCCGCGCAATGAGCCGAGGACGAACATAACCCTGCCATGATGCCCCGTGGGGAAAGAGCCATCATGTTTCCATGGCAACATGTCTCGGTGCCATGCAGGGCGGCGACACCATTGAGATTGAGATAGACAAGGTTGGCCGCTTGTCCTTCAAGGTGATTGACCCCCTCAAGCGCCGCTGGTAGCGTGGCGTGGACGAGCTCACCGCCGAGGACCTGGCAACGGCGCTGGCGGCCCCGGCCGTCGCCAGCGCACGTTGTAGCTTAGGCCTATGTCACTGGTCGACGACACAGAGAAGGGCCGCCAAAGTAGGCGGCCCTTCTTTTTCCGGCGAGCGTGGCATCGTTGTTTGCTCTCGTGGCACAGCCCGGAATAGCGGGTGTGGGCGACCGCCCGACTATAAAACACCACCTCCCACTATTGCAAAAGCATTGCAACAGCGTCTCGAAGGGACCAAGTAGCCACAACAGAATCCTTCCCCTATAATCCTCTTAGAATCCTAGAGCCAGTTCCTGAAATCGCTCCCAAGGCCTGAAGCATGAACGGCGCAAAATCCAAACGAGATTCCGCTAAGGGCTTGCGCTACACACACATCCGGGTAGCCAATTGGCGAAATTTCTTGGAGATAGACACGCCCCTCCAAAGGCGCATGTTTCTTGTTGGGCCAAACGCATCAGGCAAATCCAACCTTTTGGACATATTCCGCTTCCTCTATGACATCGTGTCAATTGGCGGGGGCCTTCAAGAAGCCGTTAGGAAGCGAGGGGGTGTCTCAAGCATCCGCTCACTTTTTGCCCGCCGCTACTCAGATATCACTATCCATCTCACCCTGGGAGATGACAAAAGAACCTCCGCATGGGAATATGAGGTGACTTTCAGCCAGGATAACCTTAGAAGGCCCGTCGTCAAACGAGAGCGAGTCGTACAACAGTCGGCAGTCCTCCTAGACAGGCCAAACGATGATGACAAGGCTGATCCTGAAAGGCTAACTCAGACCTATCTTGAGCAAATAAACGTGAACAAAGAGTTCCGTGAGATTGCTGATTTCTTTCGTTCAATCCGATATCTACACATCGTCCCACAATTGATAAGAGAGCCTGACCGTTCTGTGGGGCGAAAGAATGACCCCTACGGAGGCGACTTTCTTGAGCAGATCGCCCATGTACAAACAAGGACCAGGGAGGCTTGGCTTCGGCGAATACAGGAGGCTCTCCAAATCGCCGTACCACAATTGACAGAGATCAAGCTAAGTCGCGACGACAAGGGAACGCCACATTTAGAAGGAAAATACCAACATTGGAGACCCCAAGGGCAGTGGCAATCCGAAGCTCTATTCTCAGATGGTACGCTACGTTTGTTGGGCTTGTTGTGGGCAATCCTTGACGGCTCCGGTCCACTCCTATTAGAGGAACCCGAGCTTTCCCTCCATCCCGAAGTGGTGAAGTTCATTCCAGAAATGATGTATCGTGCGCAAAGAAGAACTGGCCGTCAAATTATTCTAAGCACTCATTCACCTGATCTGTTGAGAAATGAGGGCATTGGAGTTGACGAGGTCCTGATGCTGATTCCCACAACTGACCGCGGAACCGAAACGAAACTCCTTCAGAAGATTTCTCAAGTGGAAACCTTGCTGAGAGGGGGATCAACCATAGCCGATATTGTCATCGCCCACACCCAGCCAAAAAACGCTTGGCAACTGAGTATGTTCGGTGACCTCTAATGTCAACCAGAGCTATACCGACACTCACAGGCGCTGTAGAAGGCGATATTGACAGCGCCGTCCTCCGCCGGCTAGCAGATACGGTTGGCCTCCTTTCGCCCATAATACATGTAAAGAGTGGTAAAACTGATTTACGGAATTGCATCGTTGGATACAACTCCGCCGCCCAACATGAACGTTGGTGTGTTCTTGTAGACTTGGACCACGAGGCTGAGTGTGCTCCTAACCTGCGTGAATCTTGGCTTCCAAGTCCATCTCCCTTAATGTGTTTCCGGGTGGTCGTCAGAGAAATTGAAGCCTGGATATTAAGTGACCGAGAACGCATTGCCGAGTTCTTGTACATACCCGTCAACAAAGTGCCGCAATATCCTGAGCAGGTAGACGATCCTAAACAGACCCTGGTGAATTTGGCTCGCCGGTCACGAAAGCGGTCAATACGTGAAGATATTGTCCCACGTCCTGGCAGCGGCCGAGAATTAGGCCCCGCCTATAACACCAGCCTTATCCGGTTCGTTTCCAACCTAAGTTCTGGTTGGCGTCCTGGGATCGCGGCAAATCGCTCAGATAGCTTGCGCCGGTGCCTAGAACGTTTGTCTGAATTGGCAAATGCATAGAGCTGCCACCTCCCCCTTCCTCATCCCCACCCCTGTCTGCTACCCTCGTCCTATGACCCATCTGGTCGTCGCCTGTGCTCCAAAACTGCCCCATGCTGCACCCTTCAGGGTGCGGCGCCAGGGGCGCCCAGCCAGCCGGATTTTGGATTCGTTTCCTCAAAAAAAGAATACGAATCACAGATACAAATCCAAGCTAAAAATACCTGCCCAAAACCGCATAAATCGAATCGCCCAGCCTCTTGCTCTATGCTCTATGCCCCTTGTCCGTATGTCCGTATGTCCGCGTCCCCTATGCTCTATGCCCTCTGCCCTATGCTAAAATGTAGCCATGTTTGACGCACTTACAGACAAACTCACCGCCATCTTCCAGCGCCTCGGCTCCCGTGGCCGCCTTACCGAGCAGGACGTGGACAGCGCCCTCCGTGAGGTGCGCATGGCCCTCCTGGAGGCCGACGTCAACTTCCGCGTCGCCCGCGACCTCATCGCAAAGGTCAAAGAGTGCGCCCTGGGCGAGCAGGTGCTGCAAAGCCTCAGCCCCGGCCAACAAGTCGTCAAGATCGTCTATGAAGAACTGACCGCCGTCCTTGGCGGCTCCTCGGAAGGCGTAGGGGCGACGCATGCGTCGCCCCTACGCCCCTCGCCGCGCGCGCCCTCCGTCTGCCTCATGGTCGGCCTGCAAGGCTCCGGCAAGACCACCACCGCCGCAAAGCTGGCCCTGCAACTGCGCAAGCAAGGCCATCGCAGCCTGCTCGTCGCCGCCGACCTGCGCCGTCCCGCCGCTATCCAGCAGCTCCAGAGCTTGGGCAAGCAGTTGGACATCCCCGTCTACGCCGAGGCCCCGGAAGGCAACAGCGCCGTCACCGTCGCCCGCAACGGCGTGGAGTACGCCCGCACCCTGGGCGTCACCTGGGTCATTGTGGACACCGGCGGGCGGCTGCACATTGACGACGAGCTTATGGCCGAGTTGGAGCAGGTGAAGGCAGCCACCGAGCCTGCTGAGACCATCCTGGTCGTAGACGCCATGACCGGCCAGGATGCCGTGCGTGCCGCCCAGGACTTCCACGCCCGTATGTCCCTTACCGGCCTGGTGCTCTCCAAACTGGACGGCGATGCGCGAGGCGGCGCTGCCCTGTCCATCGCCTCTGTCACCGGCGTCCCCGTCAAGTTCATCGGCATGGGCGAGCGCGCCGAGGCCCTGGAGCCTTTCTACCCGGACCGCATGGCCTCCCGCATCCTGGGCATGGGCGACGTGAAGTCCCTGGTGGAGCTTGCCCAGCAGGAGACCGACGCGAAGCAGGCCAAGGTCCTGGAAAAGAAACTGCGTACCGCCACTTTCAACCTGGAGGACATGCTCCAGCAGTTGCAGCAGGTCAAGAAGATGGGTCCCATCAGCCAGATCATGGGCATGTTGCCCGGCTTCTCCGCCCTCAGCAAGCGCATGCCCAAGAGCAACGGCGACGAGGATCGCCAGCTACGGCGCACCGAGGCTATCATCCTCGCCATGACGCCCCAGGAGCGCCGCAATCCCGACTTGCTTAACGGCAGCCGCCGGCGGCGAGTTGCCCTGGGCAGCGGCGTCACGCCATCCGATGTCAACCAGCTTCTGGGCCAGTTCAGGCAGACCCAAAAGCTCATGAAGCAGCTTTCCACTCCCCAGGGGCGCAAAACCCTCACCCGCATGATGCGCTAGCCCCGTACGTGTCGGGGCATAGGGAATGGGGTAGGGGGTGGCCCAAGTCTATCCCACCGCTACACCCACAAGCCGGCCTATGCCGTTGGTAATGGCGCCGGCCACTGCGCCGAACAAAAGCATACGCAAGCCGCCCCAGGCCGCGTTCTTCTTGGAGAAGTAGGCCAGCAAGCTGCCGACAAAGAGCAGCGCCACCCCAGTAAGCACACCACTGATGAGAAAGGCCCCGGAGTTGTGCGAAAGCAGGTACGGGAACAGGGGAACGAAGGCTCCAGCGGAGAAAGCGACAAAGGAGCTGACGGCGGCGCCTGTCGGCGAGCCAAGTTGGTGGGGGTCAAGACCTAGCTGCTCTCGCACCATGGTGTCCAGAGCAATCTCCTTGCTTTGCATGACTCGCGCAGCCAGCAGGTCGGCTTCTGCCTTGGTCAGTCCTTTGAGACGGTAGATGAGGGAGATCTCTTCCCTTTCCTCCTCCGGGAACTCTTCTAGCTCCTTGCGCGCCTTCTCAATACGGTATTCCGAAAGGTCTCGGTCTGCCCGCATAGAGACGTACTCGCCCGCGGCCATGGAAAATGCCCCGGCCAGCAGCCCGGCGACGCCTGCCAAGAGAATGATCTGTGTGTCCGAGGTGCCGCCCGCCACGCCCCAGACCAGGGCGAAGTTGGATACGAGGCCATCGTTGACGCCCAGGACACCGGCCCGGAAAGCGCCGGCAGAGGCCGCGCTTTCCCACGCCTGGGTCGTGCGCGCCTGTCTTTGTGGATGGCGCAGGCCATCCTGCATAGTCTGGAGCTTCTGGAAGTGCTCCGCTTCTTCGCCCACCACGTGTGCAGCCTCGGGGTCGCCGCCGTAGATGCGCGAGTCATCTCCCTCCAGGCGCATGACCAGGGACAGCATCCGTTTTGTCCCAAGCCTGCGGGCAAGCCAGCCCACGGCGTGCACCCGCAAGGTGCGGCGTACAGACGCTTTCTCGGAAAGGGCGATGCCCAGCTTGGCGGCCCAATACATGGCATGTCGCCGCTCCGACTCCACTAGCTCTTGGAAAAGCGCTTTTCGCTTGGAGTCTTTCTCCGCGCCGGCCATTGCGGTATACAGCCCAACCGCCTCCTGCTCCGCCTTCATATACCGGCGGTAGCGTCCCAGGCTTTCCTCTTGGCTGGACCTGCGCGTGGCGTTCATGGCGTTCCTCGTGATGGTGGACAGTGGCGAAGAAAGGACCGGTCAAGTGCCGGGAAGCGCCTCCCCTGATTCTTGCTCTACCCTTCTCCTGCGAATGCAGGCAAACAGATAGGTGGTCGCAAACCCCGTATAGCTGCCCCAATGCTGTTTTGCATAGAGGGCCGCTTCCTTCTCGCTTACTGGCCTTCCACCAAAGTACACCTCGGAGAGAAGGCGTTGCAAGGCGAGATCACCACCAGGAAACGCATCCGGGCGGGATAACGCCCGGAGCAACACCCACTGGGCGGTCCATTGCCCCACGCCCCTGAGTCCAGTCAGCGCCGAGACCACTTCTTCATTGCTCATGGCGCTGAGACGCCCGTGGTCCAGCGCTCCCTCCAGCGCCTTTGTCGCAATGCCCTGGATGTACTCCACCTTCCGGCTGCTCAATCCCAGGCTGCGCAGGCGTTCTTGCCCTGCCTGAAGGATGGCCTCCGGCGCAGGGAAGGCGCAGTACTCGTTGCCGTCTACCACAAACGCTATGCCTAGCTCGCGCACCACTCGCGCCCGTATGGAGCGCGCAGCCGTCCCCGATATCTGCTGGCCGATGACAGCCATCACCAGTGCCTCGTACACCGATCCCGTCTGAGGCGGGTGCAGCCCGTACAGTTGCCGCGTCGCATCGCCCAGGAAGGGGTCGTCTTGCACCGCAGCATAGAAGGGCCGCATTGAGGTCTCTAGGCCGAGGATGCGGGAGACCTCCCGCGCAGCCATTGCCTTTGTTTCCGCCGTCACCCCTTCGCCGGAGACCTCCAGGTGAAGGCGCGGCGCGTCAGCGTCTCCTTGCGCAGTCACACGGGCCAGTAGGGGGATGCCGTCCAGCACCAGCGCTCTAGAGTACACGCCGTCTTCAAACCGGTCGGCGCCGAACTCGCGCTGGTAGTAGGTCTGGTGGTTGGCCGTTATGGACAGGTCAAAGGGCGGAGTGACGTTTAGTGTTTCCAGTGGCATGTTAGTTCTTCAAAAGCATCCCCGGCTGGCAGTGCCGGCAGTAGCTGGTGATGCGCTGGTTGGCGTTAAGCTGGCTGATGGTGGAACCGCAACGCGGGCAGGGCAGGCCCCCCTTGTTGTGTACTTGCAGGAAGTCACGGACCTTGTGATGCGTCTCCTCGCCCATGCGTTCCCGCAGCACCGTTATGGCCGCAAGCAGCACGGTGCTGATGCTCTCGTGCAGCCGCGCAAGCTCCTGCTCCGTGAGGCTCTTGCGCCTGCGGAACGGCGAGAGGCCCGCCGCAAAGAGCACTTCATCGGCATAGGCGTTCCCAATGCCGGACACCACCTGGCCGCCGGTCAGGATGCCCTTGATCTCACCGTGGTGGCGAGAAAGCCGCGCCTTGAACTCCTGCAAAGTCATAGGCTCGGATAGTGCGTCTGGGCCTTGCTCCGCGAAGGTGGGTACGTCCGGCATCTGCTCCGGGGTGATGTAGTACACCCTGCCCATCTGTGTGTCGTCCAGGTAGCGCAGCTCCAGGCCGCCTTCCAACGACATGACGAAGAAGGTCTTCTTTGCAATCCGCTCCTTGGGGGTGCAGACCTGCAACGCGCCGGTGAGCATAGGGTTGATCAGCAGCTTGCGTTCGCCGGAGAAGTCCAGCAGCAGGAACTTGCCGCGTCGCGTCATGCCATCCAACGTCCGCCCGGCGATGTCGCAGGCGAAGTCCTCTACCGCCAGCGACCGCAACACCGTGGGCCGCAACACCCGCGCCGTATCCACCCTCCGTCCCACAATGCGGCGGGTCAGGATTTCCTTGATGACTTCCAAGTCGGGCGCTTCAGGCATGGCGGGGGACGATTTCTCCCCATCATCAAATGAGGGCTTTTAGGTCAAACGCTGCTTGTAAGCAGCGGCGTTAGGTCTGTAGTATACGCCACGACCCCACGAGCGTTGCACCCCAGCGAGGAGAGAGCCAATGTGTGCGGAAAAGGACTCCACTGTAAAAAGGGAAGCCGGTGGCGTAAGCGACCAGGACAGACAAAACGAGAACTTCCAAAAGGTGTTCGCCGCTGAAATAGACACATGGGTGAATCCCCGCCGCTTCGCGAGACGAAGAAAGTTGGTCGAGAAGAAGGTCTCGGAGGGGCGTGAGGAATATGTAATAACGGCAGAGAACAACCTCATGGGCGTGGCTTTGGGTGGGGGCGGCATGCGCTCGGCGACGTTTTGCCTTGGTGTGACGCAGGCCCTGGCCCATGAAGGAGTGCTCAAGGAGGCGGACTACCTGTCCACCGTGTCAGGCGGCGGCTATTTGGGGGCATCCATCACTGCGCTTTGCGCCGAGCCGTTGGATTACCAGAAGCCGGGATACGGTAGGTTTGGAGTGGAGCGTGAGAACCTCCCCTTCGGCTTCCCTTGGCCGCAACATGATGTTATGGCTAAGGAAGACGAGCATGAAACAGAAGAGACCAGGACGGTTCCCGTGTTGGGACTGGAGAGCCCTGCGCTACGCCACGTCAGGGAAAACGCCAAAATCCTTACTCGGAAAGCAGGACTGTTTGATGCGGAGACCTGGTCTGGTGCCATCCGATATGTAGTTTCATTGACTGCGACGTGGCTCATCTATCTCCTTCCACTCCCCTCAATGGTGTTCCTACTCACGATGCTTATTCCCGAGACCGTTTGGTGCCGTTTCGACCCCCTGTTCTCGAGCGCCAGGCATTGTAACTACTCGCCTACATGGCTGGCAACAAACAGATGGATGTTGACTGTTCCCCTAGTGCCCGTGACTTTCGCGCTTCTGCTGGGCTACTTCCAGTTCATGGCGGCGCTGATGCAGCAGGGTTGTGGGGCGTGGCTTTTCAAGTTCCTGGAAAACGTGAAAGAAGGGACTACATGGCTGATGAAGCCTTGTCTCTTTTTGTCAGCGCTCACGGCTGCGGCAGTAATCATGGTGTTTGGTGTATGGGGCGTCCACTGGCTTTTGGCTTTGAACAACGAGGGTGGATTCGCAATCGGGGAGACAGTCTTGGGGTTGCTCGGCGTTGGCGGCCTGGGAGTGGCGGGGGCATCGGCACGAAAACTGACGGTACCAAAAGCAGCCAAGAACGCGCTACTGAAAGTGCTGCCAAAGATCGGCCTGGCGGTAGGAGGGTATGTTCTCCTCTTCACGATGGCATTCACATGGTATTACCTTCTTTGGGCACTGGTTTCTAGGCCGGATCTTCAAGCCCAAAGTCACGCACCTGGGTGGGAGGAACTGCGTAAGTGGTTAGGGGTATTCGCAATGTACGCCGCCGCTGCTGCCATTTGTGGCCCGAAGCTGCTGAATGCTCTTTCTTTGAATTTCCTGTATGAAGAGCGAATCCTTCGTACCTGGGTGATGAGTGTGATTCCTCCCAGGATGGCTGGGGAGAAGAAGGGCGATGTTGTCTCCCCACGATGGAAAGTGCGGAAGAGGCCGGACTTGACCATGGGAAACGTGAAAGCCCCAGAGGGGATTGGAGGCGAGAAGACTGCAGGCAATGAGAAGGCGAAAGAACAGGGTTCGCCGCTGCAACTGGTGGTCACCGCATTGAATACTACAGGGAGCAAGTCCCTCCAGCGGCGTGACCGAAGGGCTGAGTGTTTTGTCATCTCGCCAGTGACCTATGGCTCCATCGTGACAGGGTGGGGGCATACTGAATCGGCCAAAGATCTAAAGAACATGCGGCTATCCCATGCGGCGGCCATATCTGGGGCGGCGGTGTCCCCAAACATGGGGATGCGTACGCAGCCAACCCTGAGCGTTGTGATGACGTTGCTCAATATCCGTCTGGGTGCATGGGTCGTAAATCCAGCTTGGCCCAAGAGTTTCGGTGATGCGTGGGCGCAACCGGATATTATCGTGCAGGACGGGCTCATGAAGAGGCCTCGTGCCGGACTCCGATGGTGCTGGGAGGAGATTGGACAACGGCTGCCCGGCTACTACTGGCAGGAGATGATAGGAAAGGCATTTGATAGGGGGCCGCGCGTCTACCTTTCCGATGGGGGGCACTTTGAGAATCTGGGCATTTACGAACTTCTACGCCGCCGTTGCAGGTACATCATTGCCGTAGACGCTACCGGTGAGCCGGCAAACGGTGAAGACCTAAACTACGGAGGGATAGGCATTCCCTTGCGCCTGGCGCGAGTGGACTTTGGAGTAGAGGTAGACATCAATCTGGGACTGTTGGAGCGGGATGCAACCTCAGGACAGGTCAAAAGCTACTTTGCCGTAGGACGGATACGCTACCCAAGGCTGAGAGGGGATGGACGCCACGGGGAAGGTGACACGGATACGGGCTATCTTGTGCTCATCAAGTCCGGCCTGGTGCAGGGCACGCTGACGCCGGATATCCTCAACTATCTGAGGCAGGACAATCCCAGGTTCCCCTATGATTCAACCCTGGACCAGCAGTTTGACCAGGCCCAGTTTGAGTCCTACCGGCAGCTTGGCTACATAGCCGGACGTGCAGCAGCAAAGGGCATGCAGGTCCCTGACGGTCAAGCCTCCGAAGGCCAGAACAAAGGCCCTGGGATGTGGTTCAAGACGTTGTATGACAGCTACCAAAAGCGGATTTCAGCAACGCAAGGACACTGAGGGAATTGTGATCTAGGCATGTTCTCTCTGCGTTCCCAACGCGCTGTCCTCGCTTCTTGGGCCGCCAGCCTTCGCAATGGTATAGTTCTCATGCCACTCGCTGCTGGCTGGCTTCAAGCCCCGCTTTGGGGCGCATTCTCGCTTCATGCTCATGCCTATGCTCAGCCACAACGTTCGCCTTCGCCTTGAGCAACGGGAAGAGTCCCTCTCCTCCTACGCCGCAAAGGTGCGCGCTTCCAAAGGGCGTGATCTGGCGGAAGAGCCGTCGCCCTTGCGGACGGATTATCAGAGGGACCGCGACCGCATTATCCATAGCAACGCCTTCCGGCGGCTGAAGCACAAGACGCAGGTGTTCGTTGCGCCGCTGGGCGACCACTATGTGACGCGCCTGACCCATACATTGGAAGTTTCCCAGATTGCGCGGACCATTGCCCGCGCCCTGAACCTCAACGAAGACCTGGAGGAGGCCATTACTCTGGGGCACGACCTGGGCCATACCCCCTTCGGCCATATTGGAGAGGAGACTCTGAACGCCCTGGCCCCCGGCGGCTTCTCCCACAGTCAACAGAGCCTGCGTGTCGTGGAGGTGTTGGAAAAGAACGGGCAGGGCCTCAATCTTACGTGGGAGGTGCGACAGGGCATCGTCAGCCACTCCAAACCCCAGGGAGACTTCCTGGAAAGCGGCCTCGTGGAAGGTCTGACCATTGAAGCCCAGGTATGCCGCCTCTCCGACGCCATCGCCTACCTGAATCACGACATCGGCGACGCTATCCGCGCCGGAATCCTGCGGGAAGACGATTTGCCGTCCTCGGTGGCGAACATTCTGGGCGCGCGCCACTCCCAGCGCATTGACGCCATGGTCACCGACGTTGTGGAAACTTCGTGGGCCTGCACCGGCGATAACCCGGCAAGCATCACACCAGTGATCGCCATGTCGCCCCGCGTGCGGGAGGCGCTGAACACCTTGCGCGAGTTCATGTTTGAAAAGGTGTACCTGCCTTCCAACAATAGTATTCAAGGCAGAAGGGCTAGGGAGGTCGTGGCGTTCCTCTACGAGCACTATACGGCCCACCCTGACAACATTCCGGAAGAGTACCGGCGGCGAGAAGAGCCGCCCCAACGTGCGGCGACAGACTTCGTCTCCGGCATGACCGATCAGTACGCCCTGCGCCGCGCCGAGGAGCTGCGCCCCGGCATCTCCGGCAGCGTGTTCAACTGGGTGGTGTAATCTCAACCAAACATCGTAAGGGCGAGTGATTCATGATGACCTCAAAAAACCTGATGGAAGAAGCCTTCAAAGAGGCCCTAAAGGCGTATGACCGGGGAGAATGTCCCGTTGGCGCGGTCATTGTGCGAGAGGGGATCATCATTGCCCGAGCCGGAAATCGCGAGGTTGAACTGAACGACCCTACGGCCCATGCAGAAATCCTGGTTCTGAGAGCAGCAGGGCGACTCCTGGGTAAACACACATTCCCAGACTGCACAGTATTTACGACTCTGTGGCCTTGCCCCATGTGTGAGAATGCTTTGCTGCGTGCCAAGGTTCCAGAAGTGGTGAGTGGGGCGCGTTCATTCAAGTACATTCTTGAGGACACCTTTGATCCATCCAGGCTGGTCAAAAGCGGCCCAGTTATGGAGGACAAGTGCCGCGGCATTTTCATAAAGTGGATTAGGGAAACGGGGCGTGATTTCATTCTGGAGGCTGAAGGCCGCTGAAGCGGGGGTTGTAGAGAAAGGCAAACCCAGGGAATGGAAACGACATGGTACTTTGAACATATCATCAAGCCAGAGCGGGCGGAGGCGCGGAGAGAAGACTGGATTCAGATAGTGCTGAACAATCCAGTTGCGCATGAGGTACAGGCTGATGGCAGGATCAGGTACTGGGGGTTTATTGAGGAGGCTGGAAAGTACCTCAGAGTCGTTGTACTAGAGGACAATGTAACTGTACACAATGCATTCTTTGACCGCTCTTTCAAACGGACAGTGGAACGGGAGGGTAGGAGATGAAACGCCCTATTGCGCGATACGCCCCGGATACAGATAGCCTCTTTCTGCGGGTGCGTGACGGACAATCCGTGGAGACAGAAGAGGTGGCAGACCAAGTGCTCATCAGTTACGATGCCGAAGGACAAGTTGTGACCATTGAGATAGAGGGCCACGCCAGCGAAATCCTCAAAGAATTCGCGGACTACTTCGGGCGTGCCAGCCAGGCAAGGAAGGCCAAATCAGCTTAGAAAGTATCTCAAGATGGTTTCTTCTACCCCAGCCTAATGGCTGGGTCACCATACCGCATTCTTCATGGGGCGGCACCGGAATGGGTTCTGAGATAGCCCCCAGAAGAAAGCCTTCACACGTGGACAAGAAGCATGAGCATCGCTGACGACATAAAAGAACGCCTGGACATCGTGGACGTAGTCACGGGCTACGTCCCAGCGCTTCGTCGCGCCGGGCGCAACTTCGCCGCGCCGTGCCCCTTCCACAACGAGCGCACCCCCTCCTTCTACGTTTTTCCCGACCGCCAGTCCTGGCGCTGCTTCGGCGCGTGCGCCACCGGCGGCGACGTGCTCTCCTTTGTGATGCGCGCCGAGAAGCTGGACTTCGCTGAGGCCCTGCGCCTGCTGGCCCAGCGCGCCGGCGTGTCCATCGCCGAAGCCAGGCGCGACGATCCTAAGCGCAACGCCATATTCAAAATCAACGATGCCGCAGCCGCCTTTTTTCAGGATACGCTGCGGTCCCAGCAGGGCATCGCCGCACGGTCGTACTTGCAGGGCAGGGGACTGGACAACGACGCCTGCCGTCGTTTCCAGCTTGGCCTCAGCCCCGGCTCCGGTACTGCCCTTACTGAGCATCTTGTTGCGCTGGGTTTCACTCAGCAGCAGGTCATTGAGGCGGGCCTTGCAACCCGCGGAGAAGACCTGCCTTCCAGGGATATGTTCCTTGGCCGCCTGATGTTCCCCATCCACGACTCCCAAGGCAACCTTGCCGGCTTTGGCGGGCGCACCCTTGAAAACGCCGAGCCAAAGTACCTGAACTCGCCCCGGACCGCCGTCTTTGACAAAGGGCACATCCTCTATCTCTTTCACAAGGCGAAGAAAGTCATCCGGGAGCAAAGCGAGGCCGTTGTCGTAGAAGGGTACATGGACGCCATCGCCGCGCACTTGCACGGCTACGAGAACGTGGTGGCCTCCATGGGTACGGCGCTGACGCAGCAGCAGGTGGCACTGCTCAAGGGCGCAGCCAAGAAGTTCGTCATGTCATTGGATGCCGACGCCGCCGGCCAGCAGGCCACATTCCGCAGCCTGCGCGATTCCTGGGGCGTCTTCCAGGACGCCTTCCGTGGCAGCGCCGACTTCGGCCTGCGTGTCCTCGTCGTGCCTTCGGGGAAAGACCCGGACGAGTTCATCCGCGCCAACCCCAAGGAGTGGCAACGCCTCGTTTCCGAAGCCCAGAGCATTCTGGACTACTTGATGGCCTCGTTGTCCTCCTTCTGGGACATCTCCACCGGGCAGGGCAAAGCGCAGGCTGCTGCGGAGGTGAAGGCACTCATCAACAAGATGGGCAACCCCTTTGACCAAGACACCTACTTTCGCCGCCTTGCAGACGCTCTTGGCGTCCCTCTTGCTACGTTGGAAGCCGCCGTTGCCCGGCCCCAAGCTCAGGCGCAGGCGCGCCGCGCTGCGACAAGGGCCGCCGCCTCTGAATCGGAAGCAGCGCCCTTTGAGACCCAGCTACACGACACCCTGGCAGAGCATTTCCTTGCTATCCTTCTGCGCTGGCCCGATCTCAGACGTTTGGTCCACGAGTTGGACCCTCAAACATTCGGCAGGTGGGAGGACCGTCAGCTCTTTACAAGTTGGCTTCGCTACTCTACACTAGAGGGGTTGACAGAACACATACAAGGAGAAGTGCGCCCTCGCGCAGAGTATCTCCTTGCTTTACCCCTCCCCTCACTTGACCTCAGACAGCGCGAACAGGCAGTAACCGACTGTCTGCGTCGTCTTGAAGAACGGCGTCTCCGCAGTTTGAAGGAAGAAGAAGCCCTCCTTCTGGCTCAGTCCACCGGCGATGCAGTCTCCCCAGCCGTACCGGAAGACCTGTCTGAAAGAGCCATTGACACCAATCAACGACTGAAAGAGCTGTTCCGTACTAAGTACGGTCAATCCCACAAGACTCGGTAGAGGCCCACCATGCGAAAACAAACACTGACTAAAGAACCCAAAAAGAAGCAGATTGAAAAGGTGTCCGTTGTTGAGGAGTTGGACGAGCAAACTATGTCAGAACCGGCTGCCGACGAGGATGAAGCCGTAGCTGAAGAAACACCCGTAGCCACTTTGCTTGGTGCAGGCGAACTTCCCTTGGAAGTAGTGGAGGGTGAGGTTGCAGACTCCAAAGAGGAAGAATGGAGTCCTGAGGTCATTGACAAAGAAATAGAAGAGTTGGCCGAGGCGTCCGAAACCCTGGTTGACGTGAAACTGGCGCCGGAAACCATTGATGCGTCGGAGATGATTGACGACCCGGTCCGCATGTACCTGCGGGAGATCGGGCGTGTTTCTCTGCTTACCGCAAAAGACGAACGCCGGCTGGCCCGCGCTATGGAAAGCGGCCAACACATTGAAAACCTGGATACGGTTCTCAAGACGCCCGATGGCGTCATCCCTAAGGCAGGGGAGAAAATCACCTTCTTCCTGGGTGAGACCTCTCGCCTCGCGTATCTTGCCAATGCCATCGCGTCCCAGCTAGGCGTTTCCACTCCCCTCACCCTGAAAGAGCTGATGAACAACCAGCAGCTCCGGGGGGCTATTGACGCCGCCATTGATAAAGAAAAGATGGCTGAGTTGGGGCAGATCGTCGGCAAGACCGCGGAAGAGGTGGAAGCTGGCGTCATTAAGCTGTCGCTGAACAGCCGCATTCTGCCGCCGGACGTGCTGGAGATCGTCGGCGAGTCCTGCGACCTGGAGGCCCTGGCCGAGCTTATCGCTGAAGGCCCGCTGCCCCGTCAGCTTGAACCCTACGAATACCTCTTCCGCATGCACCTGGAGCGCCTGAAGAAGGAGGGCCACAACGCCCAGCAGCACTTGGCCGAAGCCAACCTGCGCCTGGTTGTCAGCGTCGCAAAGAAATACATCGGTCGTGGCATGTCTCTTCTGGACCTCATCCAGGAAGGCAACATCGGCCTGATCCGCGCCGTGGAGAAGTTTGACTACCGCAAAGGCTACAAGTTCTCCACCTACGCTACCTGGTGGATACGCCAGGCCATCACCCGCGCCATTGCGGACCAGGCCAGGACCATCCGCATCCCCGTACACATGGTGGAGACCATCAACAAACTGCTGCGCGTCAGCCGCCGTTTGGTGCAAGAGTATGGCCGGGAGCCTACCAGCGAAGAGATAAGCTGGGACCTGGAAGTCCCGCCGGAAAAGGTGCGCGAAATCCTCAAGATCTCGCAAGAGCCGGTCTCCTTGGAGACTCCTATTGGAGAAGAGGAAGACTCTCACTTGGGGGACTTCATTGAGGATCGGGGCGCAATGGCCCCTGCCGATGCCGCCAGCTACCAGCTCCTCAAAGAGCAGATAGACGAGGTGTTGGATAGCCTCACCGAACGCGAGAAACGGGTGCTCCAGCTTCGCTTTGGCCTGGAGGATGGCCGCAGCCGCACGTTGGAAGAGGTTGGCCGGGAGTTCGGCGTCACCCGGGAGCGGATTCGCCAGATTGAGGCCAAGGCCCTGCGCAAGCTCCGCCACCCTAGCCGTTCCAAAAAGCTGCGTGACTTCTTAGAATAGGAAGCCCGTAGGGGCACGATAGGTCGTATCCTTATCCCGTCTGCACTCCTGTAGGGCGAAGCATGGAGTTTGTCTCAGAAGGCGTGCTGTCGCTTGGAGCCTGGCGATTGTTGAGCATGGATGGTACATAGGGGCGTCCCGACGCATCGGGACGCCCCATGTATGCATCGGTACAAGTTTCGTCGCCTAGGAATGAGTGTCCACATTCCTAGATACGTTCTGTGCGTCGCCTCTGCGTACCCATGAGGACGGCATCCGCTCGTTCCCGATCCGACTGCACTTCTTTTTGGCGCACCCCCTAGTTCGCATCCCCATTGGTGGGCCTCTGTGGACAGTACTCTAACTTTCTCCGGCCTAAGTTGGTGCCTCGGCTCAGAGACCTTCTGGCTCTCTGTCGTTCGACAGGCTCCTAGGTGCCGGAGCTTGGGACATGTCCGCTGGTTCTTGTAAACCAAGGCGTTATCCCCCGAAGCAGATGTACAAGAACCACGCCGCGGGGCTCCAGCGGTTCTGGGGCGTCGCCCTTGTGGCCGACGACACGGCAGCCTACCAGGCCAGGGTCAACGAGCAGGATGCGGCCCGCCTGGGGACCAACACCCAGGGCAAGGGCCAGAAGTGGCTCAGCAACTCCCAGGCCGGCGTCCAGGGATAGCGTCCCTATCCGCCTCGGATACATTCTGTAAGGATGCCTTCCGTTGCGACAAGAGCACACGCCTCGCATAATCGCATCGGGACGGTGGAGGAGGCCCGATGAGCGCGAAAGGACGGTCATGAGCGACTGGAAGATGGACCGCTGGAAGTTTTACGACATCACTCACCGTCGTCACATGCTCTGCAACCCCACCAGCCTATCCAAGCTGGACGACGTCATCGCGCTGCCGGGCCTGAAACCTGGCGCGAGGGTGGTGGACATTGCCTGTGGGAAAGGGGAACTGCTGGCGCGGCTGGCGGAGCGCTATGGCGTCTCCGGAGTCGGCGTTGACCTGTCGCCCTTCTGCATCGCGGACGCCCGTGAGAAGCTGGCGGAGCGTGCGCCCCGGGCGAAGATCGAGTTCGTCCAGATGGACGGCGCCAAGTACCGTCATCAGCCGCCTGAGTCCTTTGACCTGGCCTCGTGCATAGGTGCATCGTGGGTGTTCGGCGGGCATCGCGGTACGCTGCGCGCCCTCAAGGGGATGGCCGCGCCGGGCGGATACGTGTTTGTTGGTGAGCCGTTCTGGATCAAGGAACCAGACCCTGAGCACCTGAAGTTCGACGAGCTGACGCGGGAGATGTTCACCGACCACTACGGCAACGTGCGAATCGCTGAGGAAGAGGGGCTGGTCCCGCTCTACGCCCCGGTCTCCAGCGGCGACGACTGGGACCGCTATGAGATGCTCCAGTGGTTCGCCGCGGATGAATACGCCGCCGCGAACCCGAACGACCCTGACCTGCCCGAGATCCAGGAGAAGATGGCCCACGCCCGGGAGGTATATCTCCGCTGGCAGCGGGAGACCCTGGGCTGGGCGCTCTACCTGTTCAGGAAACCGGCAAGCCAGTAAGGGACTCGTGTTCGTCTGTGTCCTTCGTGGGATTCACACCATGATGGACAAACACAAGTTCGAATGGGGCTGGTGGGCCTGAGTGGACGACGGGCAGAAGCTACACGTTATCTTTCAATCTGGCTCCACAAGGGACCTTTGCGCGTATGATGAACGGCAGTTTGCAAGCTGCTGGGCGGCCGGAAAGATGGCCCGGCGACTGTCTACGGTGCTGTAGACTGAGGGCCGGCTGCTGCTGGAGAACTGCAGGGTTTCATTGCACCTCTGCGGGCTAATTGGTAAGCTATCCGAAGCATTTTTTCCAGGCTGTGAGGCCGTCTATGTCGTCTGACCCGCTAGTAACTGAGACGCCCCTGGCGTCGCAACGGAAGGCCGCATCCGGGCCGGCAATCCTGGGCCGGTGGAGAGTCCCGTTCTTCTACGGCTGGGTCATTGTGGCCGTGTGCTACTGCGCTGATTTCTTCGCCAGCGGCCTGGGTCAGTCCACCATTACCCTCTTCTTCACACCCATGAAGGACTCCTTAGGGTGGTCCCTGAGCCAGCTCGTCGGCGCCACCACGGTGGCTACCATCGGCGGGATCTGCGTTGCGCCGTTCCTTGGACGCATTATTGACCGCTTTGGCGTGAAGCCGGTGATGCTCTGGGGCAGTGTCGTGGGCGGTGCGGGAATGATCCTGATGATGTTCATCCAGCAGGTTTGGCAGTTCTGGCTGCTCTACACTTGCGTGGCGGCCCTCGGCCTGGCCGAGTTCTCCGGTCTGGCCAGCCAGTCGGCGGTCACCAAATGGTTCGCTCTGCGGCGGGGGCGCGCCCTCTCGTTCTCCACCCTGGGCCAGACCATGGGCAACATTGCGATGGCGCCGGTGGTGGCCTTCGTCATCACGGTCCTTGGCTGGAGGCAAGCTTGGGGGGCGATGGGGCTCACCCTGCTGCTGGTGATGGTGCCTCTTGTGGCCATCTTCATCCACAATCGCCCCGAGGATGTGGGCCTGAAACCGGACGGCGACTGGAAGCCAACCGGCAAGGAGGGGCTGCGGGTGGCGAAAGTCAGCGATGTTTCCTGGACACTGCGCGAGGCTATGCGTACACGAGGGCTGTGGGCGCTCGTTGGCACCTTCGTCGCGGGTGGGGCCACCATGGGGATGATGGTTAGTCTGGCGCCCTATCTGACACTTGAACATCATATGTCCAACCAGGCCGTGGGCTGGATCATTTCCGCGTTCTGGGTTCCCGCTACCATATCTCGGCTCATATGGGGCTACTTGGTGGATAAGCTACCCGCCCGCTTTTGCCTTTTCACGGTGGCCTTCACCAGGTCAATCGGACCAATCTCCCTTGCCTTGGTCCCCTACCCCTACAACATCGGCACTTGGATGTTTTTCGCCGGCCTTGCCGGCAACGCTTTCGGCATCCTGCAGCCGGTGATGTTCGGCAACTTCTTCGGACGGAGGTCATTCGCTACCATCCAGGGCGGCGTGCGGCCATTCCTGGCCTTCCCAGGTCTTGTCCTGCCCATTATCGTCGCTCGTCTCTATGACGTCACCGGCGTTTTCACTTGGGGTTTTCTGCTGTGCGGATGTGTCGGCATGCTCGGCGCCGTCGCTGCCCTGTTTGCAGTGGCTCCGACGAAACCGGAGTGATGTCGCACCACTGGGAGCAGTGAGAGGTATGTTTGCTTGAGCGAGCTATTCAATCTCCCCCAACTAGAGTCGGGGGTTAACATAAGCTAACCCTGGTACTTTAGAGCCTGTCTCACAGAGTTTGAGAGCCTACGTATGGCGTCGTAATGGCACAGTATGCCATCACTAGGCGTCACATAATCTCACATGTACTACGATAATACGTTAGTAAATTACGAGTTCTGACTTTGTGGGACAGGCTCTTTAATGCCAGGAAACATCAACACCACCTAAAAGTAAACAGAACCCGCGAGAACGCCCTCTTGACAGAGGTCCTCCCTAAGATCTAAGCAGGCCAGAAAACCCGCCGTAGGCGGGTTTTCTGGCCTGCTACTCGTTTCCCCCCTCAAGCCGGAGGGGTCTTGCCCGATAATTGCCTTCATGCCGAGGAGGGTGCGAGGGAACCGCGTTCCCTACCAGGGGCTGCAGGGTGTCCCCCAGTGATTGCGGGCAGGTGGATGGGGAAAATCTACCTTTGCCAGGCAAGAAGAGGCAAACTCCTGAATCGTCGGCCAAAGCCAGCGGAGGGAAGAGGCAGAAGTTTACCTACTTCCACTCCCAGGCCATGCCGTGGGTGTTGCCTTCGGCGTCCACTTCAAACTCAATGACGCCCAGGACGCCATTGAGCCGCTGCAGTTTGCCCTGGCCCGCCTGGTAAGCGATCCCCGCCCGGAAAGACATGGCCATGCCCTGTCCAGTCATCCGTCCAACCCCATGCCCGTTCCAAATGGCAGACTCACCTGTAGCCAGGAGCAAAATGCCTCGGCCTTCGCCATAGATCTGCCCGGGCACCCGCTCAAAGGCGGTGAAGGTGCCGATGTTCGTAGAAGGCTGCCCTGTGAGTGTGCCCGAAGCCTGAAAGCTCATCTCCATCTTCAGATACCTGTAGTCATCTCCTGGCAGAATGCGTGTACCTGTAACCTTCCCCCGCTCGTCGCCAATCTTTTCGCCCAGCATAGCGTCCTCCTTGAGTTTGTTAGTTGTCAGGTGGATAGTCTAGCACTACGACCCCTCTGTAAACATACGTTTTTGCGGGTAAAATCGGTTTGCTGCACGTAATGCGGGAAAACGCGGGTAAGGCAAAGTGCAACATGGGCCGTTGCACTGGTCATGCTGGGGAGGGCGAGCAAGGGTGCAGGGGGACTAGGCGGCTTCACGCCTGAGCACATACTCTCCTGGCTGGGCTTCTCGCAGCCGCCCCAAAAGGAGCAATGGCAGCGCCACCGTGATTGCGCCTACAAGTCCCACCGCCATCAGCCCGCTGCGGTCGGCGATGAGGCCGCCTGCCAGTGGGGTTACGATGCCCCAGATACCTGCCAACGCGTCGTTTACGCCGACAACCCGCCCTCGTTCCTCGGGGGCAGATGTATCGCCCAGGATCGTGGTGGAGGCCACGTTGACCGCAGACCAGCCTACACCGACGAGAAAGAGGCCAAGGGTGATGATCCAATAAAGGTGCGTCACGGGAACCAGCGCCGATCCCAGTGCCGCTGTGAGCAGCCCGGCCCACAGCAAGGGCTTACGCCCAATGCGGTCCGCCAGTCTACCCAATGCTATGGAAAACACAAACATGCCTATGACGTGCAGCGACACGGATAGAGAGATCCCGGAAAGATTGACGCCGCTGTGGTGCATCACCAAAGGGGTCATCACCATCATCATAGACATGGTCCCCTGGGCCGCCGCATAGGACGCATAGGCTACCTGTTTGGGCGGGTCCATCAAGGCCGCCATCATCCCTCGCTTCTGCACAGTCTTCTCAGAAGCGCGAGCGGCCGACGACGATGGCTCGTAGCCAGGCCAATATGTCTTGAGGTTCGCTGCGATGGTTTTCGGGTCGGGACGCACCATCATGGTGAGCACAGAGGCGGGGACCAAGGCGACCGGCACAAGGAACCAGGCCAGCGCCAGCGGCTCGCCCCCTGTGGCAGCGCCTATCCATTCCGCCGCAGACACCAGCAGCGGTGCAACGAACGCCCCCGCAACGCTTCCCGTCAGCACGTACCCCAGTCCTTCTGCGCGGCGCGCCGGTGGGTACATGTCCACCGCCGCCACCCGGAGTTGTTGTCCCGCGCCCACGCCAAGGCCCAATACCACCATGCCCGCAAGGAACAGAGGAAAGGACCCTGCCAGGATGCACATGCCTAGCATAACGCCGCCCACGAGTCCCAAAGCCAGGCCCATCTGCAAGCCGGCCTTACGCCCATAGGTGTCGGTAAGCCATCCCGTGGGGTACGCAATCAGGAAGCGGCTCAGGCTGAGTAGGCTGCCGCCGACCCCTGCCAGTGCCGCCGAGCCCAAGAGTTTCGTCACCATCAGGGCGCTCAGGGTGACGGTGAGCTGCCCTTGCGCCCCTTGCAGCGCCTGGGTCATGGCGATGTACGTCGTGTTGCGTTTGATGAGGGGCGGAATCTTGGTAGTGGCCTTTGTTGGCGTTGCCATGCAATTCCTTTAGAACGATGAGGGGTTAGATTCAACGCAGTACTTTTGCAAGACGCTGGGCAATTCCTCTTGCGTGACATACGTAGCATCCGGGACTTTGGCCTTCGTCTTGGCAAGGGCGTCGCCCTGGCCGCCAACAAAGACGATGGGGATGACGCGGGTAGCTTTCAATGAGCGCAAGCCGTCCGCCGTTTCCCGCCCGTGGGAGGGTAAGCGGGTTAGATAGATCACCACCACGTCCGGCTGCGTATCTTTGATGGCCTTTCCTGCACGGGCCCCATCCTCGGCTTCCGTTGCTACCTGCCAACCCACAGCGCGCAGTGGCTTTGCCAGCTCCTCTGCTTCAGCGGCTTTCCAATGGATCAGAAAGAGCTTTCCGGCCATGACTGCTAGGCCCTCTTTCCTGGACCATTCTTGCTCCGTCCCTTACTTTGCGGGACGGAGGGTTGGGCAGGCCCGTCCGTCGTCAGCGCATCCTCCGATATGGCCATGGCCTTGACGACGTTGGAAGCAGTCCAAGTGAACACGGCTACGGCCACGCCCTGTACCAGGCCAATGACAGGCGCATAGGACAGCAGGTACTGGCGCGGGTCTGCGCCTTGGGGCAGCTTGGCAAAGGTCGTTGCCATGGAAGGATTGTGGGCGGAGTAGAAGTCAAAGAACATGACTTGCACCGTGGTGGCGAGCATGGCCGCAGCAAACCCAATGATGAACCCGTGCATCATCTGACGTGCGGTCAGGTGTTTCGCCAGCCAGTATGCCCCGCCAACGCCTGCCGCGACTTGCACTCCCCACCAGATAAGGTTTGGCAGACCAAGCAAGGAAATGCCTCCCAGGACGATGCCAAAGGAGGAGAAGAGCACAAGCACTATCCAGTTCATTGAGAGAGCTCCACTCTTGCCTTGGCGATTACGATCTCTATGAACGGCCCTTTGCCGCTGCCGTAAGCGCTTACGTTTAGAGGGAAACGGAGCATGAGGCCATGCTTTAGCCGCTCGTACTCCCGCACAGTCTCGGGATGACGCTGCAGGTAGTCGCGGAAAAGGAGCGTTAGTGTTGGCAAGCTGTAGGGGCGGGTTTGAAACCCGCCCCTTGTAGCACCAGCGTTGGCAATGTAACGCTTGACACACGGCCGGCTAATTTTGTCATTCTGAACGAGTCCCGAAACTTCGGGACATCGTGAAGAATCTCTCCTGGTCTGTTTTTCCGATAAAGGGCTATCAGGAAAAGCTCCACGGTGCGCCTGCAATTCAGAAGAGATTCCTCACCCGATTGCATCGGCGTTCGGAATGACAAGGGGTGAAGACACTTCGCCCCACGAAAGTTCTCCAAGGGCAATAAGAGAACCGCAAGCCCCTGCCCCGACGTACCAATCACCGTTAGGCGTCCCTTGCTATTCGGGCCTCTGCTTTGCCATGCCTTCGTTCAGTGCCGCTTGGGCCGCTGCCAGACGCGCCACGGGAACTCGGAATGGGGAACAGCTTACGTAGTTGAGTCCTGCGCCGTGGCAGAACTCAATGCTGGAGGGATCGCCGCCGTGTTCGCCACAGATGCCCACGTGCAGGTCAGGGCGCGTCTTGCGTCCCTTCTCCACGCCCATCTTGATGAGCTGGCCCACGCCGTCCCGGTCCAGCACCTGGAACGGATTTTCTTGCAGGATGCCCCTGGTGACGTATTGCAGCAGGAACTTGCCTTCGGCGTCGTCCCGGCTGATGCCCAACGTCGTTTGCGTCAGGTCGTTCGTGCCGAAGCTGAAAAACTCGGCTTCTTTGGCGATCTGATCTGCAATCAGGGCCGCGCGTGGGAGCTCAATCATGGTTCCCACCTGGTAGTGTACCTTGACGCCCTTCTCCTGCTGCACAAGCTCTGAGACCTTCACCACCACGTCCTTCACCAGGATTAGCTCCGTCAGGTATCCCACCAGAGGCACCATGATCTCTGGACGCGGATCCATGCCTTCCTTCTTCAGGTCGCAGGCGGCGGTCATGATGGCCCGGGCCTGCATCTCATTGATCGCGCCGTACAGCAGGCCCAGGCGGCAGCCCCGGAGTCCCAGCATGGGATTGGCCTCGCGCATACCCTCTACCGTCCGCAGCAGGGCTTCCTTCGCATGGAAAGCAGCCGAGGTATCCCCCTTGACCCGCAGCTCCGTGACCTCAACCAACAGGTCTTCATATTTGGGCAGGAACTCGTGCAAGGGCGGATCCAGCAGGCGGATGATCACCGGCTTGCCGTTCATCGCCCGCAGGATGCCGATGAAGTCTTGGGTCTGGAACTGCCACAGGTGCTCCAGCGCGTCGTGGTACTGCTTGACCGCCTTGGAGGACTTCACCCGCTCCCGCGCCGCAACCAGGTCCTTTTCCAGTGCAGGGCGCTGCTCCGCGGTGGCAACGCCGATGTTCTGCTCCAGCCGCCGCACTCGGTCCTCGGCCTCCGCCGCCTCCGGCGCGGCCAATATCATCTGTCGCACCACGGGCAGCCGGTCTTCGGCAAAGAACATGTGCTCCGTGCGGCACAGGCCGACGCCTTCCGCGCCGTAGGCCACCGCGCGCCGGGCGTCCTCCGGCGTGTCCGCATTGGCCCACACGCCCAGGTGTTTCACCTCGTTCGCCCAGTCCAGCAGCGTCCGTAATTCCTTCTGCTCTTCAAAGGTCGGCGCGCGCGTCGGCAGCGTGCCAATGAACACCTGCCCCGTCGCGCCGTCTATGCTGATTTCTTCCAGTTCGTGTACTACTCGTCCGTTAACGGAGCACTGCTTGGCCTCGTAGTCCACATCCAGAGCATCGCAGCCGGCGACGCACGGCTTGCCCAGGCCACGGGCCACCACCGCAGCATGGCTGGTGGCGCCGCCACGGGCTGTCAGCACGCCTTGGGCGTTGAGCATCCCGTGTACGTCGTCCGGGTTGGTCTCAATGCGCACAAGAATGACCTTCTCTCCTTTTTGCCCAAGTTCGGCGGCGCGGTCGGGGTGGAACACCACCTTCCCGCTGGCGGCCCCGGGCGATGCATTCAGTCCCGTCACCAGTAAACGGCCCTGTTTGACGGCGGCGTCTCTGGCGGCGTCGTCAAAGCGAGGCAGGAGCAACTGGTTGATCTGGGCAGGCTCAATGCGCAGCAGGGCCTCTTGCTTGGTGATAAGGCCCTCGTTTGCCATGTCCACGGCCATCTTCACCGCAGCCTGGGCAGTACGTTTGGCGGAACGGGTCTGCAGCATGTACAGCTTGCCCCGTTCAATAGTGAACTCCATGTCCTGGGCGTCGCGATAATGCTGTTCCAGCCGCTGGGCAATGCCCGCGAACTCCTGGAACAGGCCGTGGTTGTTCCTGGCTAGCTCGGCGATCTTCTTTGGCGTGCGTATGCCTGCGACCACGTCCTCGCCCTGGGCGTTCATCAAGTACTCGCCGTACAGGATGTTTTCTCCAGTGGATGGGTCGCGGGTGAAGGCGACGCCCGTGCCGCTGTTGTCGTCCATGTTGCCGAAGACCATGGCCACCACGTTCACTGCGGTGCCCATGTCGTGGGCGATATGATAATAGGTGCGATAGTCCACGGCCCGCCGCCCGTTCCAGCTTTCCATGACGGCACGGATGGACAGGCGTAGCTGCTCGTAGGGGTCTTCCGGGAAATCGTGTCGTGTCTCCCGGCGCACCAATGCCTTGAATGCGTCTGCGATGTGCTTCCAGTCGGCGGCCTTCAGGTCCGTATCGCCGGTAGCGCCCACGGCCCGCTTGCGTTCGGCGATGATCTCTTCAAACGCATCGCCGGGCAAGTCCAGCACGATCTTGCTGAACATCTGAATGAAACGGCGATAGGCGTCGTAGGCGAAGCGTTCTCCCCCGGAGGTCTGCACCAAGCCCTGGAGTGTCTGCTGGTTCAGCCCCAGGTTGAGCACTGTGTCCATCATGCCGGGCATGGAGACGGGCGCGCCGGAGCGCACGGAAACCAGCAGGGGGTTCTTCGCGTCGCCGAACTTCTTGCCGGACTGCTGCTCAACGTACCTGATGCCTGCCAGCACCTGGTCCCATAGCCCTGGAGGGAACTCCCGTCCGAGTTGGTAATAGGTGTTACAGGCCGCGGTCGTAACGGTGAAGCCGGGAGGGACCGGCAGGCTGGCCTGCGTCATCTCGCAAAGACCTGCGCCCTTCCCACCCAGAAGGTCTTTCATGTCCGCTTTGCCTTCATGAAAGAGGTAGACCCACTTGGTTGCCGTGGCCGTTGCAGTCATCTGTCCCTAGACCTCACGCTGCGATATGATACCAATGGCCTTCTCCAGGGCGTCCTGCGCTCCTTGCACCGGGCATGGCGGTAGACCGCCGAGCTGCACAAATGCCAGGAACGAGGCGGAGCCGCACCTCCGCTGGCCCGAACCCGATTATAGCACGGCAAGCAGCGGCCAGAGCATACAAAGCGGGGCTTCTTATGACGCCTGAAGATGAACACCTTTTGGGGGAATCTGCCGAGCTGGACCTCACCACCACTGGGCGTGCCACAGGCCAGCCGCGCACCGTGGAGCTATGGTTTGCCTACGAGTCGGGCTGCCTCTACTTCCTGGCAGGCATGGATGAAAAGGGCGTGTCCACGCATTGGCGCAGCAACCTGGAGGCCAATCCCGACGCAACCGTGCAATGCGGCGACAAGTCCTTCAACGTCCTCGCCGAAGCTGCGGACTCCGGCGTGGCGGAAGTACGAGCCTTGTTCCTTCGCAAATATGGCGATGCTGTCATGCGGCAGTGGTACGCCAGGCCGCAGTATAGAGTGGTCAGACTGAGGGTGCTAGGGGTTAGGTCATGAACAACGCACAGCTTGCAGACATCTTTGACAAGATTGCCGACCTCTCCCAACTCAAAGGAGAGAGTGTCTTTGTGGTGCGCGCCTACCAGCGGGCTTCCCACACCATCCAGACCTTCCCCACGGAGCTGGAGCGGTACGTCCAAGAGGGCAGGAACTTACGGGAGATCCCCGGCATCGGCGAGGCCATCGCCAAGAAAATCACTGAGCTTGTGTCCTCGGGGAAGCTGGAGTTTTACGAGAAGCTGAAGGCCGAGTTCCCCGAGGGTCTGCTGGCAATCATGGACATCCCCGGCGTCGGTCCCAAGACGGCCCTGCGCCTGTGCCAGGAGCTTGGCGTCAACAGCGTGGCGGACCTGGAGCAGGCCATCGTTGATGGTAGGGTGGAGCAGCTTCCCCGCCTGGGCAAGAAGACTGCCGACAACATCCTGCGCCACCTGCGCACCCTGGGCACCAAGGAGCGCCGCACGCCCATCGGTCAGGCCATGCGGCAGGCCCAGGGCGTCATGGCTGACCTGCGCGTGCGCTGCCCCGGCATCCGCCGGCTGGAGTTCGCCGGCAGCCTGCGCCGCTATCAGGAGACCATCGGCGACATTGACCTGGTGTGCGTCGCCGCCGATCCCCAGCAGGTCATAGACGCGCTGGCCGGGCTGCCGGAGGTCGCGGAGGTGCTAGGGCAGGGGGGTACCAAGGGCAGCGTCGTCACCAAGTCGGGCGTCCAGATAGACCTGCGCGTCGTTCAGGGGGAGGCCTTCGGAGCGCTGTGGCAATACCTCACCGGCAGCAAGGAGCACAACGTCCTCTTGCGGGAGCACGCCAACCGCCTTGGCCTGTCCCTGAACGAATACGGCGTCACCGTCGCGGCGACGGGCGCCCAGGAGACCTTTGCCGACGAGGTGTCCCTGTACGCCCGCCTGGGCCTGGCCTACATCCCGCAGGAGCTACGCCAGGGCACACGCGAGTTGGACACCGCACGCCGCAACGCCATTCCCCGGCTGGTAGAGCTAGCGGACATGCGTGGCGACCTGCACGTCCACACCGACTGGAGCGACGGCCGCGCGCCGTTGGAGGCGATGCTGGCCGCCTGCGCCGCCAAGGGGTACGCCTACGTTGCCGTCACGGACCACTCCTCCGGTAGGGGCATCGCCAACGGCCTGACGGTGGAGCGCATCCTGCGGCAGGCGCAGGAGGTGCGCGCCATGAACGGTCGCTTCGGCGACATGAGGGTGCTCACCGGTTCCGAGGTGGACATCCGCGCCGACGGCTCCCTGGACTACCCCGAAGAGGTGCTGCGAGAGTTGGACGTGGTGGTAGCCTCGGTGCACTCCGCCATGGGCCAGGCGCGGGAGGTGATGACGGAGCGCATCATTAAGGCCATGCGCAACCCCTACGTGACGGTGATTGGGCACCCCAGCACGCGGCTCATCGGCGAGCGGGAGCCTATAGACGCCGACTGGGAGGCGCTGTTCCGCGCCGCCGCCGAGACGGGCACTGCCCTGGAGATCAATGCCTCGCCGGAGCGCCTGGATCTGAAGGACAGCCACGCCGCCCGCGCCCGGGAGCTGGGCGTGCCCCTTATAATAAGCACCGACGCTCACTCCGTAGAGGGCCTGGACGCCATGCACTTCGGCGTTGGCGTGGCCCGCCGCGCCTGGTGCGAGGCAAAGGATGTGGTGAACACGAAGGGGTATGATGGGGTGAGGGAGTGGATGAGGGGGAAGAGAAATTTTTGAGTCAACAGCCATGAAAACGGAGGTGGTGTCATGATTCGAAATTGGTTGTTTTGGACGGTAGTATTGCTCTCTGGAGCAACAGCCGTTTTTCTCTTGTGGTTGGGTTTCCTAGTGTACCGTGGCGAAGCCACACTATTGATTACCTTCCTGTTTACGTTGATTTCTACTGCGACTTCGACAGTAGCATCGGTCCTGATAAGGTGGTCTGCCGAGGAAAGTGCGAAGCGCTCCCTTCGCGAATTATTCCGATCGGCTTTCCGGGGGCATGTAGGCCTACTTAAAGGCATGATAAGATTGCAGAACCAACTCAATGATTCCTTAAGGGAACCAGATGGAGCTTCAAGAGAGAACATTCGTCTAGCAAACATACTCCTTACTGAACAACTTGCGCGAGCCTCCGAAAACGAACAAGACTGGCGACAGGTGCTGCCTGATGAGATAGCCAACTCTGAGAAACAGCGCCTCGAAGATTTGAACAACATAAATCAGGCAATCGTAGAACTGAAACCCTTCGAATCCGTGGATCCAGAAGTCGGTAAACGTGTCAAGAGCTTGGAAACTCAAAAACAACTGTTAGTCTATTCGCCATTGCTGGTAGGGGCTGGTACTCCGCGGAATCTCCTAATCGCCGGTGCCTATGAGGAAGCAAGCGAAGCCTATTCACGGTTAATCGAGCAGCAACCCGAGAGCCATACGCTTTATTTAGGTCGGGCCAGGGCGCGATACTTGACGGGTGACAAGGAGGGTGCCTGGAAGGATGTTGAGAAGGCCAAAGCTATGCAACCTGAGAATCCCGCTGTAAAGCGCTTCGAAGAGGCATTGAAAAAGGGCACGTTGACGGAAATTCCATTTGAGCCAGGGCCAATGGCGTATGCACAAGAAGCAGTGGCTGCAGGGAATCGCCGCCTTCAAGACGGCGACTGGCAGACAGCGTTGAAAGAGTACGAACGCGCTGAACAACTTGGGCTATTGCCAGTCTTCTGCGAGCACAACAAGGCAATGGCGTATTTGTGTAATGGGGACACCCAGTCCGGCAATGCTGTATTGGATAAGGTCGACCGCTCCCGATTAGGACCATACGTGAAAGTAGAGCATTCTGCGTTATTGACCTTGGCCGGAACGGGGCAAAACGACACCACACGGGAGTTAGGGTTAGTAGATGCGCGGAGGAATGCTGGCGACTTCGATCTACAAAAGAGCCCTCTGCGATACCTGGAGAGTGGACTTGCAAAAACAAGGAGACTAGATCAACCAGCAATGAAAGTTTTCGCTTTGCTCCGCTATGGCCCTAGTTGATTTGTGTCCGAGGGGGTACCCACGCCGTCTCTCTCCCTCAGAGGTCATCTGCCAGATGCGGCAAGCCATTGCCGATGGGACGCCCTGGTCGGAGGCACTACTGGGGTCCAAGGAAGAAAGGCAGCACAACCTGAAGCCTGTGGCCGGTGCCGCCCCGTATGGGAGCGTGCGACAGTCGTAGCCGTGGGGAACCCTCATTGCGTTCCCAGGCCATTTGTACTATCGTGCACGAAAGCGTACAAACACTGGGAGGGGACTATGAGCAAAGGCGGGCCAGTCACCAAGACGGTAAAAGCCTCGGAGGCGAGGCAGCAGTGGAGTGGACTGCTCAATGAGGTCTTCAAAGGGGAGACCAGGGTGATTGTGGAGAAGAGCGGCATTCCTGTTGCGGCCATCATCTCAAATGAAGACCTACAGAGGTTAATTCAGGTTGAGGTGCAGCGTGCCGAGGACTTCAAGGTGCTGGAGGAGAGTTGGAACGCCTTCAAGGATGTTGACCCTGAAGAGATTGAACGCGAGGTAGCAAAAGCCGTGTTAGAGGCGCGGCGTCAACTCCGCACTGAGCGTTTGCAGGCGTCCAAGAGCGTATGACTAGGGCGGTTCTTGATACCAATGTCCTTGCTGCTGCTTTTGTCAGTCCCTATGCTCCGCCTGGACAACTCCTGCAGGCCTGGCTGGAAGGTCGGTATGTGCTTGCATTGTCTCCGATCATTCTTGTAGAGCTTGGCCGCACCTTTCAGCAGCCGTACTTCCAGCGCCGCCTCACGATAAGACAGCGGGACAATGACCTTGCTCTTTTGCGGCGTAAGGCCGAGCAAGTAGCCATTGCTGTTCAAGTCCAGGGCATTGCCACCCACCCAGAGGACGATCAAATCCTTGCCACTGCTGTTTCCTCCAGCGCCGACTTTCTGGTCACCGGCGACGGCCAGCTTCTACGGCTTGGCTCCTATGAGGGAATAGCCGTCGTAACGCCAAGGCAATTCTTGGAGATCCTGGAGCAGGCGGCGCGCAGGCCAAGCTAAGAACGGCTCTTGCTGCCGCTATTTACAGCAGCAGGCTCACGGGGTGCTCCAGGATGCGCTTTAGCTCCTGCATGAACTGCGCGCCTTCCACGCCATCGGATACGCGGTGGTCTATGGAGATGGTCAGCTTCATCATCTGGCGCACCACAACCTGGTCGTTCACCACCACAGGCTGCTTTTTCACCGCGGAGATGGCCAGCACGCCCGCCTGAGGCTGCATGATGATGGCGCTGAACTCGTCCACGCCAAACATGCCCAGGTTGCTGGTGTTGAAGGTTCCGTTGTACTCCTCCTGCCGCAGCCTGCCCGTCTGTACGCGCTCCGCCAGGTCTTTGCTGGCCGCAGCAAGCTCCAGGAGCGACATGGCGTGGGCGTTGACGATGGCCGGAACCACCAACCCTTGCTCCCGGCCAATGGCGATGCCCAAGTGGATATAGGAGTGCGTCTCAATGTACGTCTCGAGGAAGGAGGCGTTCAGGTTTGGGTACTTCTTGAGGGCCAGCACGCACCCTCGCAGCACCAGGTCGTTGATGGTCACTCGCACCGCCTGCTGGCTCTCGTTGATCTGGGTGCGCAGCGCCAGGGCTTCGGTCATGTCCACGTCCATGGTGACGTAGAAGTGGGGCACTCCCGGCTTGCTCTGGGACGTAGCGCGGGCGATGGCCTGCCTCATGCGGGTAAGCTCCATCCGTCCCGCCACTGCTGGTTGAGCAGCCGCCGACTGTGGAGAGGCAGGCTGCGGCGCAACGGGCGTCGGGGCAGCAGGCGCGGCGGCCGGCGCAGGCTGCGATGGACGTACAGGAGCGGGAGCCTGTGCTGGCGCGGCAGGGGCCTGCGTTCCTCGTTGGGCGGCGAACGCTTCCACGTCTTCGCGGGTGATGCGCCCGCCGGGGCCGGCGCCCTTCACCTGGCGCAGGTCAACGCCGAGGTCTTGGGCCACGCGGCGTGCCACGGGCGAGGCCTTGATCTCCTGTCCATCAGCCTCCGCGGGCGCAGGCGCTGTAGCTGGTGCAAGGGCTGGCTGGGGAGCCGTTGCGGCCTGGGCGACAGGCGCTGCGGCTGGTGCAGGGGCTGATGCAAGGGCCGGCTGGGGAGCCGTTGCGGGCTGGACGGCAGGCGTTGCGGCTGGCGCAGGGGCTGCTTGGGACGGAGCGCCTGTCAGCAGGGAGATGATGTCCTCGTCCGCGGCACCGACGACGCCGATGGTCTGGCCCACGGGTACCGTTGTGCCAGGCGGCGTAATGATCTTGCGCAGGATGCCCGTGGCGGCGGACTCAATGACCACCACCGCCTTGTCCGTCTCAATCTCCACCACCGGCTCGCCGCGCTTCACCTCTGCGCCTTCCGCCTTCAGCCAGCGCACCAGAGTTCCTTCGGCCATGTCGTAGCCCATCTGGGGCATGATTAGTTTAGTAGCCAGTTTGCCACCCTCCTCCCCCCTAGTAGCACCCCTTCCCTGGAGGAAAGGGGTGGGGGTTAGTTTATTTGTTCAGGGCCGCGCGTACCGCTTGTATCACGCGCTCCGAGCTTGGAATCGCCAGTTGCTCCAAGTCCCTATTGTACGGTATCGGCACGTCTGCGCCACCGATACGCCCCACCGGCCCGTCCAGGGAATCAAAGACCTCTTCCTGGACTGAGGCCGCAACCTCAGCGCCAAAGCCGCCGGTGCGCCACGCCTCCTCCACCACGATACAGTGCCCCGTCCGCTTCACCGACTCCAGCACCGTTTCTTTGTCCCAGGGGCGCAACGTGCGCAGGTCTATGACCTCGCAGTCCACGTCGTGCTCCTCCAGGGCTTGGGCGGCGGCCAGCGCCACCTGCACCATGCGCGAGTACGCCACCAGGGTGAAGTCAATGCCCTTACGCTTAACGTCCGCTTTGCCCAGGGGCACCACGTAGCGTGCATCGGGCACTTCGCCCCGGGTGCTGTAGAGCAGGATGTGCTCCACAAAGACGACCGGGTCTTCCTCCTCCCGCACCGCGCGGAACAGGCCGAGGGCGTCGTAGGGCGTGGCAGGAGTGACCACCTTCAGGCCGGGCACCGAGGCGAACCACGGCTCCAGGCTCTGGGAATGCGTAGCGGCAAGCTGCGCGCCGCCGCCGGTAACGGTGCGCAGGATCAGCGGTGCGTGGTACTGGCCGTTGGATATGGAGCGGATTTTGGCGGCGTGGTTGACGATCTGGTCCATGGCCACCAGCGTGAAGTTGATGGTCATGATCTCCGCCACGGGATGCACTCCGCCCATAGCCGCGCCGGTGCATACTCCCACAATGGCCGATTCCGACAGCGGTGAGTCTATGACCCGCCGTGGCCCAAACTCCTTGAGCATGCCCTTGGTGACGGCATAGGCCCCCCCGTAGGAGCCTACGTCCTCTCCCAGGATGAACATGCGCTCGTCCTCGGTGAGGCCCTCTCGCAGGCCCCGGGCAACCGCCTCGCGGTAGGTGATGATAGGCATACTGATCCCTTACGGACGCTGGGGCGCAAGCCTTGCGCCCCTACTAGGCATAGACGTTCTTGAACAGCGCAGAGGCGGGCGGATTCGGGCTTTCCTCGGCGAACTGCACCGCCTTCTGCACTTCGTCTTCTACGGAAAGGTCCATAGTTGCAAGGTCGGCTTCGGTAGCAAAGCCGTGCTCCACCAGCCAGTCCTTGTAGGTGTGGATGGGGTCTTTCATCTCCCAACGCTGCTCCTCCACTTGCGTCCTGTACTCTTGCGGATCCGCCATAGAGTGGCCGCGGAAGCGGTAGGTCTTGGCTTCCACAAAATACGGCCCCTTGCCGGCGCGGGCGTAGTCCACCACCTCTTGCATGGTCTGGCGCACCGCCAGCACGTCCATGCCGTCAATCTGTACCGACGGCATTTCGTAGGCTTCGGCGAGCTTGTACAGGTCGCGCTTGGCTAGGGATTGGGACACGGGCACGCCCATGCCGTACAGGTTGTTCTCGCACACGAAGACCACCGGCAGCTTCCACAGCGACGCCATGTTCATGGACTCGTGGAACTCGCCCTCTTGCAGCGCGCCGTCGCCCACGAAGCATACCGTCACCCTGTTCTCTTGCAGGTAGGCAGACGCCATAGCCAGGCCGACGGCAATGGGCATCTGCCCTCCGACGATGGCGTATCCGCCGGCGAAGTTGCGGCTCTTGTCAAAGATGTGCATGGAACCGCCCATGCCGCCGGTAGTACCCGTGGCCTTGCCGAACAGCTCCGCCATGATGGCGTTGGCGGGCACGCCTTTTGCTAGGGCGTGGCCGTGGTCGCGGTAGTGGGTCGCCACGTAGTCCTGGGGTTGCAGGCTGGCCATGGTCCCAACGGCAATGGCCTCTTCACCGATGTAGAGGTGCAGGAAGCCACGGACCTTGCCGTGCATGTACTCCACGCCGGCGCGTTCTTCAAAGGTCCGTATGAGCTGCATCTGGCGGTAATAGCTATGCAGCGTCTTCTTGTCTAGTTCCTCAACGATGCGATAGGTTGTCATCATGGAAGTTGGCTTTGCCAATTGCCTTTCGTTTTGTGGGGCGCTTGTCGCTTGGCCTGATGTCTATCCCATTGTAAAGGAAAAGGTGGGCAGGGTGGTGTTTGATTGCTTCTATGTGGGATTGATTGGATTTTTGCGTTTTCCCCTCCGCCATAGCTGTGCGGGCGAAACGCCGGCTTGGAGGCCGCTGGTTGATTTCCTGCGCGGGTTGACGGGCATACCGACGCATTGGCATAGAGCATACTGCATAGAGCATGACAGGTTAGCGTACCAGGCGCAGCGAGGATGGGGGAAGAGGGAAATGGCAAGGATAAGCGGAGCGCCTCCTACCTATGCTCTCCGCCAAAATGCGCCCTTTCAAGAACGCTGTCCTTTGCCTTGAGTGCTTTTCTGCCATACGAGGGTGGTCATTCCCGGCAGCGTTGTTGCAGCCGCTCCCATTCCTCGTCCACCTTGTGCTGGATCTCTTGCACCACAGGGCCGTTCTCCGGCCTGGACAGATGGGAAAAACGCCCCTGGGACTGGAGCCAGTCGGTCACGGGTTTTTTGGTATGTGGTTTGTAGTCCAGTTTCCATGTCCCGTGGTCAATCTCATACAGGGGCCAGAGGCAGGTGTCTGCCGCAAGCTGGCCGAGGCGTATGGTGTCCTGGGCCTGGTAGCGCCAGCCCCGGTTGCAGGGAGAAAGGACGTTTAAGAAAGCGGGGCCGTCTACGGCGTCCGCCTTTTGCACTTTGGTCATCAGGTCTTTCCAGGCGTGGGGCGATGCCTGGGCCACAAAGGGGATGTCGTGACTGGCGACAATGCCCGTCATGTCCTTGCGCCACGTGAGCTTCCCAGGCGACTTCTTGCCGATGGGCGTCGTGGTGGTCCATGTCCCCATCATGGTTGCCCCGCTGCGCTGAATGCCCGTGTTCATGTACCCTTCGTTGTTCAGGCACACGTAGATGAAATGGTGGCCGCGCTCCAACGCGCCGCTGAGCCATTGCAGCCCAATGTCATAGGTAGCGCCGTCGCCGGCGAACACGACGAAGGTGATGTCTTGGGCCTGCGTCTTGCCGCTGCGCACCAGGGCTCGGTATGCGGCCTCCGCGCCGTCTATAGTCGTGGCGGCGTTTTCAAAGGCGCTATGCACCAGCGGCGTTCGCCAGGACGTGTAGGGGAAACGGGTTGTGGAAACCTCAAGACAGCCTGTGGCTAAGGACACGACTGCCGGCTTGCCCAGGGCGTGCAGCACCTGGCGGACGACCACAGATTCGGAGCAACCTGGGCACAGGCCATGTCCCGGCGCCAGGCCGTCTTGTTGCTGGGTGAGTTCCCTTAATACGATAGGCACGGGTGCTCCCTTGCTTTCTATTCCCGCAGCCCCAAGTATCTGGGCGCTGCCGGTTGTGTCTCCAACGTGTCGCACGCCAGCAAGTCCTGGTAGGCCTGGCGGAACTGCGCCGGCCCCGGCGTCCGGCCACCCAGCCCGTAGACGTAGCTGCGCATGAGCGGCGCGTGGCCGTGCTGGAAGAGCGCGCTGCTTACTTCAGTGAATAGCGGAGCATTTGCCGCCCCGGGGCTGACGCTGCGATCCATGATGCCTACGGCGTGGACGCCGCCCAGTAGCTCGGCAAGCTCCTTGCCGGGGAAGGGGCGGAAGCATCGCAGCTTCACCATGCCCGCCCGGACGCCTGACCGTCGCAGCTCGTCAACGACGACTCGCATGGTCCCTGCGGACGATCCGATGACCAGCGTCGCCACCTCAGCGTCTTCCATGCGGTAAGGCTCCAGGGCCGCGTAGTGACGCCCCGTCAGCTCGCCGTATTCCCGTCCAACGCAACGGATCACCTCTCGTGCCCGTTCCATAGCCTCTATCTGCTGCCGCTTGTGTTCAAAGTAGTAGTCGTGGAAGTCCAGCGCCCCCAGCGTCACGGGATGGGCAACGTCAAGGAGAGAGTAGGGGGCCTTGTAGGGGCCAACGAACTCGGCCACCGCCTCGTTGGGCAGAAGCTCGCTGCGTTCTACGCCGTGGGTGGTGGTGAAGCCGTCCATGACGCTTGCCACGGGCAGCCGCACGTCCGGGTGCTCCGCGATGCGCACGGCCTGGATGGCGTTGTCGTAGGCTTCCTGGGCGGACTCGGCCAGGAGGATGACCCAGCCGGCGTCCCGTATGCCCATAACGTCCGAGTGGTCGCACAGGATGTTAAGCGGGGCCGACAGCGCCCGGGCGCACAGGTGCATGACGATGGGCAATCGGCTGCCGGAGGCGACGTACAAGACCTCAAACATCAAGGCGAGGCCCGGCCCAGACGTGGCGGTCTGCGTCCTCGCCCCTGCCGCCGCCGCGCCGATGCAGGCGCTCATGGCAGCGTGCTCGCTCTCCGTCTGGATGAACTCCGTGTCCACCTCGCCGTTGGCAACGAACTCGCTGAAGGCTTCGGTGATGACCGTCTGCGGCGTAATAGGGTATGCGGCGACCACGTCGGGCCGTACCTGCCGCATGGCGTTGGCGACCAGCGTGGCCCCGTCCAGGGCCACCGGCGTTCCGCTATACTTTCCCAGCTTCTGGCGTTGTTTTGTCAATGTAGCCATGGTTGCGCTAACTCCCAAGGGGCAGGTTCTTGGCCCCTTCTTTCATCGCGATGCACTTCTTGGGGCACTCCACTACGCAGATGCCGCAGCCTTTGCAATGATCGTAGTCAACGCCCACCAGCTTGCCATCTTGCACGAGGAAGGAGCTGTCGGGGCAATACACCCAGCAGATCATGCAATGTACGCACTTCTGGAAATCAACGACGGGCTGCGTCACGCCCCAGGTCCCTGTCTCCACGGCGATACTGTTGCCTGGGTCGGCGATTGGACCGCCGGGCAGCAGCTCTTTCCACGTTTGCAGCGTCATGGATGCGCCTCCTAAGCTGATGGTTCTTGGCCTACACGGGCCTCGTGATAGGCTCGGTGGAAGGCCGCTACGTTAGCTTGGACGATTTCAGGGCGGAGCCGCCCGCCCAAGCGGTGCTGTATGGTCTCCAGCACCGCCTTTTGGGTGACGACGCGCCGGACCTTGAGCAGCCCGCCCAGCATGGGCACGTTGGGGATGTTGCGGCCCAGGAGGTCCATAGCAATGCGCGTGCCGTCCACCGTGCACAGGGCAAAACCCTGAGCGTCCAGGCGGTCCGCCATCTCTTCTGGAGAGAGCGGGGTGTTCACGACGATAGCGCCGCCCCTTTGGAGTCCCGCAAGCAGGTCAATCTTGCCGATGAGGGTAGCGTCCAGCAGGACTACGATGCCTGGTTCCAGTATCTGGCTACGGATGTCTATGGCCTCGCGGCTTATGCGGGTGTAGGCGATGATGGGCGCGCCGGAGCGCTCGGCCCCAAACTCCGGAAAGGACTGGAAGTAGTCACCCTCTTCCAGAGCTGCCTGGGCCAGCAAGTTGCTGGCGGTCACCACCCCCTGGCCGCCACGGCCGTGCCACCGGATCTCTACGAGCTTTGTCCTGGTTGCTACTGTCATGTCCAGCCCCGATTCATATATGGATTGCCTGGCCGTCAGCGGCCAGGGCAGCCTCTTTTAGCGCTTCCGATAGGGTGGGGTGCGCATGTGTCAGCCAGCCAACCTCTTCAGTCGTTCCTTCCAGCAGGCGCGCCAGAGACAGTTCTCCAAGCAATTCTGTCACTTCAGGGCCGATCATGTGCGCGCCCAAAATCTCGCCGTACTGCTTATCGGCAACGATCTTCACCATACCCTCGGTGTCCGCCAGGGCCTGGGCCTTGCCCAGCGCCGTCATGGGGAACTTGCCAACCTTCACCTGGCGGCCCTGCTCCGTAGCCTGCTTTTCCGTCAGACCAAAGCTGGCTACTTGCGGGTGACAATAGGTGGCGCGAGGCATGACGGCGTAGTTCAGGTCTGGGCTTGGGCGGCCCGCGATGCGCTCCACGCACAGCACCCCCTGGGCCTGGGCCACGTGGGCCAGCAGCATGATGCCTGTCACATCGCCGATGGCGTATACGCCCGGCGTGTTGGTCCGCATGGAGGCGTCGGCCTTCACGTAGGTCCGTTCAGTTGACACCCCAATGGCCTCCAACCCCAAATCCGACGTGTTGCCTTGGACGCCTATCGCCACCATGACCATGTCCGCCTCCAGTGCAGACGCCTCGCTGCCTTGTTCCACCTTCAGTTTGACGGCGTCCGAGGTCTTTTCCAGGCCGAGCACCTTGGCCCCGGTTAGAAACTTGATGCCCTGGCGGGCGAAGGAGCGTTCCAGCAGGCGGCTCACGTCTTCGTCTTCGTTGGGCAGCAGATGGGGCAGCATCTCCACGATAGTTACCTGGCTGCCGTAGGCGTTCCACAGATAGGCGAACTCGCAGCCGGTAGCGCCGCCGCCCACGATGACCGCCCGCTTAGGCACGTCGCGAAGGGCCAGGGCCTCACGGCTGCCGATGACTTGATGGCCGTCCACCTCCAGTCCTGCGATGGCGCGCGGCCTTGCGCCTGTGGCGATGATCACGTTCGTTGCAGTGACGGTGCGCCCTTCCGGGGCAATGGTCAGCATATGGGCATCCACGAAACGCGCCTGGCCCTTGATGTGCTCCACTTTGTTCTTGCGCAGCAGGCCGGCGATGCCCCTGGTCAGCGTGCCTACTACCTTGCGGCTGCGGTCTACTGCTACGCCGTAGTCCACGCGAATGTTGTCAAAGGTAATGCCGAACTCATCGGCGCGTTTCAGCAGGCTGAGCACCTCGGCGTTCCGCAGCAGCGCCTTGCTGGGGATGCACCCCCAGTTGAGGCATACGCCGCCAAGCTCGTCGCGCTCTATGACAGCGGTCTTCAGTCCGAGCTGGCCCGCGCGGATGGCGGCCACGTACCCGCCAGGCCCCGCGCCGATAATCGCTACGTCGTAATCAGGCACGCCAACTACTCCTTCGCAAGTCCTCTACCTAAGAGTATGCAACGGAAACCGTAGCCAATGCCATAGGATTTTGCCTCTGAGAGGCACGTTATAGAAAAGTCCTATGACTTCTACAAATCTTATGAATAGCTCGCCTGGCTGGTATCCTGTACCGGCCAAAAAGCCATGTAGAGTAAGCATCGGCCACCGGGGACGAAGGTTGATGTGGGCGGCATAGTGAAGGTTCTCATCGGAAGAGCGAAGACAAAAGTTGAAGGCCGTGGTTGTCCCGCGCTCCTGGACAACCACGGCCTTCAATCAACGCATGAAAAAGTGGCTACCTGTGGCCCGCAGCCATCGCCTCCGCTGGCCTGGCCGCTTTGGCAAAGGCGTCCCAGCGCGCGCCAGCGTCGCTCAGTACGGTCTCCATGTCCTCCTCCAGGAGGTGTCCTGCTTGTACGAGGGCGTCGGCGGCCCTGCGCACCCGGGCAAGGTAGTCCCCACGGGAAGCGTACCGTTCCTCCACCGACGGGCGGAAGTCGCGTCTGGCCTGCCGTTCGGCCCTGGTCCAGGCGAAGGGCACGACGGCCCCCTGCAGAGGCATGAAGTGCCCGCCGCCGGGGGTATCGGCGTGACGCATGGTCCAGCCGGTGTGCGTACCCAGTGGCACGCGGATGTCCGGCAGCCTGATCCCCGCCGCCTCGTTGCCGTCGCAGTCCACCTTGGAGACCAGCACCGAGTACGGCTCGCCCTCCGCTGCTGGGTAGCTGGGCACGCCCTTGCCCATGCCGGGCCCAAAGTCCAGGCGGCGTCGCACGGGCAGCGTTTTGGGGAAGCCGAGGCCTGGGATGGTGTGGAAGAAGTCCCCCAAGGACTCTCGTAGCACCGCCGTGCCATCGGCAAGGCGAGGCATCTGGCTGGGGGGCGGCTCGCCACGTTCCCGCACCCAGCGGTCTAGGTGCAGCAACAAAGCCCTCTGGATGGGGCGATAGTCCAGGGTATTGGAAAGGTGCTGCTGGCGCGTGCCGGTCATGAGCGTGTCCGTAAGCGGCAGCGAGCCAGGCCCATGCTTGGCGCCGGAGAAGTTGTACACGCGGACGTTGGCCGGCAGCTCCAGGTCCCGCGAGCCTGTAGCGTCTATATGCGTCAGGGCTGCGCCGCTCCACCAGTACTCCACGCCTGAGTTGGTGGCGATGATTTTTGGAGCAGCTTTCTTGGCTTCCAGGCGCTTCAGCAGGCCGTCGGCCTGGCCCGTTGAAGGGTCTACCTCCACAGTGTAGGTCAGGGCGCGCATATTGCCCACGTTGCGCATGCTGTTGCTGGAAGGCTGTCCGAAGCGGAAATTGAACTCGCCGAAGCGAGAGCTAGCGATATGGGGCATCGCGCCGTCGTACACCAGGCGGCCTGCCTCGTCGCGATTGAGGCCCAGATACAAGAATTCGCGTAGGGTGCGGCCCGTCTGGGATACTCCGTAGACGTGGGCACGGTCCACCGTGCCGGCGCAGACGTTGCCCTCCTGGGCGCTGCCGTACCGTAGGAAGCCGGCGCAGTCTCGGATAGCCAGGAGGCCCAGGCCAATGACCGGCGCGCCGATGGACGTGTAAATGATCTCGTAGGTCTTGCCGGTGCGAAACCCGGAAGGCAGGCACACGTAGTCGGCGTTGGGCGCGGGTTTGCCATCCACCCAGCGGGCGAAATGCCACTGACCCCTGGGTATGACGGTGGCAGGCCCATCCGTCCAGTCGCGCTGCACCAGCACGGCATGGGAGTCGTGCAGGTCAGCCGACGGGAGCGGTTTGTGTCCTGCGTCCGAAAGCAGCAGCTCGTGGGTGTCCTTTTGCGGCTCAAACTGCTGGTATGCCTGCCCCTTGAGCCGCTGGCCCTGGGCGTCCAGGGCCTCCGGGGCGTACAGGCGGATCAGCCCCTCGGGCACGTCGGTCTGCCAGCCGCAGAAGGCCACGGTGAAGCCGTGACGCATGAAGAACCCGTTGCCCAGATGCGGCTCCTGGCCGGCAGCGGTGGAAGGCGGGCTGTTGAAGCTCATGCCGGAGCGGTTGCCGCGGTTCACGATGTCCAGCAGCAGGCTGCTGCCGTGCCGGGCATGGAGCGGCTTCAGGATTTGCACGTCGGCGCTGAAGCGGACTTTACCGTCCGGTTCCCTGGGCGCCAGGTCAATATCGGCGATGAGCTGGCTATCGGGATGCTTCGGGTCAACGGCGAAGTGCATGATGCCCTTGATAAACTCGTAGGGGCCAACGTCGCCAAAGGACGCTCCGCCTCCCGCGGGAGCTCGTGAGGTGATCTCAAACCGTGTGACAGCCATGACACCCTCCTTACCAGACCAGCTTGGCGGCTATTATAGCCTTTCTTTGGGGCGAAGGCAGCACGCCGGATTTTTCTTGCCGGAGCGCTTGCTTTCGCGTGTTATTCAATCCCCCCGACTTTAGTCGGGGGTTAACATTAGCTAAACCTGGCACTTTAGTGCCAGGGAACATCAACACCACCTAAAAGCAAACGGAACCTTCTTGCCGGAGCGCTTGCGGCGTGCCGTGCGTGCGCCTATACTTTGGCTATCCGAAGGGGAGTAACTGACGGTCGCACGACCGTAGACGGGATCAACATACTGGGGCAACCCTGGTCCCGTCCGCAGCACCCCGCAGCGCAGCGAGAGCTTCGGTCAGCCACCGCAATCATAGCGGCGGCCGGCCGAGGTTTTTTATTGGCCTTGGCTGGACCACATACCAGCCGTGAGGTCATTAATGAGCGCATTCTGGCAGTCCCTCTTTTTTGTTGCCGTCGCCGAGATGGGCGACAAGAGCCAGTTGGTTGCCCTAGCCTTTGCGACGCGCTTCAAGCCCTTGCTGGTGCTTACGGGCATATTTATCGCCACGTTGCTCGTCCATTTCTTCTCCGTTCTGCTTGGCCGGTTTGTAGACACCCTCTTGCCTCAGCAGTGGATCGCCCTTGCCGCAGGACTCGCTTTTATCGGCTTTGGCGTATGGACGTTGCGCGGCGACAAACTGGACGAAGGGTCTGAGAAGAAGTTCTCCCGCCTTGGCCCGCTGTTCATCATCGCGGGGACGTTCTTTGTGGCAGAACTTGGCGACAAGACCATGCTTGCGACGGTGACCTTGGCGGCCAAAGACACATCTTTTCTTGGCGTGTGGTTGGGTTCCACGCTTGGGATGGTGGCGGCAGACGCAGTTGCCATCGGCGTGGGGGTTGTGGTAGGGAAACGTTTGCCTGAGCGCCCCGTAAAGTTGGCCGCGGCAGCCATTTTCCTGGTAACGGGCATCTACACGATAGTCCAGGCATGGGTGTAAGGACATGATTGCCAAACTTCTCCAGTGATCCGGGGCAAGGTGTCCAGGCGTGGAGGTCTGAGCCAATGTCTTTCTGTTCTCCCTCTGCCTGTTGGTGAAACGTTGTGTAGGGGCGAGGTCTCCTCGCCTACGTTCGGCGCTGCCTTCGTATCGGACACTGCGGATACTGTTTAGCCAAAACACCGAAATCCCCGAGTCTGAATGCAGAGGATTGCGCCACTCAGCTTAGTTGCCTATCATTACATCAAAGAATGCTGGAAAGGGGCGCAATGACCACCGAACGCAAGATGCGCAGACTCGTCTACAAGTTCAACGTCTACCGGGTTGCGCCTCAATGGAGGGCGTTGCCGGTAGCGGAGCGCCAGGAGAGCAAGGAGGAGCTTGCGGCGGTGCTGGAGGAGGCGGCTACGCACATGGACATCCGGCCCTTCTCCCTGGTGGGCATGCGGGCCGACGCCGACCTCTTGCTGTGGAACGTGGCGCGCAGCCTGGAGTCCCACCAGCAGTTTGACGCCTTGCTGAACCACACGCGTTTGGCCCCTTACCTGGAGCGTCCCTATTCCTACCTTTCCATGACCCGCCGCTCGCCCTACACCGACGACACGCCCCACGTTGCGGATCCGGAGACCGGGAGCCGCTTTACCGTCAAGCCCGGCCAGGCCCCCTACCTCATCGTGTATCCCTTTGTGAAGACACGCGCCTGGTACGCCCTGCCCCAAGAGGAGCGCCAGGGCATCATGAACGTCCATTTTGAAGTGGGCCACAAATATCCAAGTGTGCGCATCAACACCTCCTACTCCTTTGGCCTGGACGATCAGGAGTTCGTGGTTGCCTTTGAGACCGACGACCCTTCCGCCTTCCTGGATCTGGTCATGGAGTTGCGGGAGACCAAGTCCAGCGCCTATACTCTGCGCGATACGCCCGTGTTCACGGGCATCGCACGTCCGTTGAAGGAATGTTTGGACGCGCTGGGGTAGTCGCTGGTAGGATTAACAAACACAGAGAGGGCCGCCACGTGGCGACCCTCTTGCTGTCTAACAGATAGGCATTACCACCTGGGTCCGTAGATGCCGTCGCACAAGCAGTAGGAGGGGATGTACCCGCAGGCATCCCAGCAGGCAGTCGGCGGCAAGGTGATGTCGTAGGTGTAGTACGACGGGTAGGGGTAGGCGCATCCTGTTGCACACGGAGAAGGCGCGTAGTAATAGTACGGCCCGCAGCCGCTGTAGCAAGACGGTGGGCTGTACCCGCAGCCAGTCCAACAGCCTACCATGTAGGGCGCGCCTATGCCGTCTCCAGCAAAGCAGTGGTTGCCGCAGACCCCTATGTCATCTCCGGCAAAACAGTGCGTGCCGCACGCGCCAATGTCGTTGCCGGCAAAGCAGTGGCTCCCGCAGCTACCAACGTTTGTCCCTCCGAAGCAATGGCTGCTGCAGGTCCCCAGGGTATCGCCGGCGAAACAATGGCTGCCGCACGAGGCCAAGTCGTCTCCCGCAAAGCAGTGGCTGGCACAACTCACGGGCGTAGGTCCGGCCGTTGGCGGATACCCCCAGCGGTAGCCGCCGGCGAATCCCGCCACGGCTACGAGGGCCACCAGGGCGATGAGCAGGCTAACGCCTGCAATAATGGCGCGCTTGCCTCCCAATCCCCGGTGCCTTCTGATACGAGCCGCCCCAAAGATGCGCATGGCGTACCCTCCCTGCTGAGCATTCCACCTTGTACCATTCTTGTACCACAACTCTAGAGGACATTCCAGTACCTTACCTCTAGATCAAATGTGCGTACCAAATAGGAAGGCACGCTTTCAAAGCCAGAGAACACAAAAAGAGCGGCGACTCGCCACTCTTTTTGTGTCAAATCCTAGCAGTACCTTGCCTTAGAACTGTGTGATCACGCCCCGGCCAACGTCGCCGCCGTCTATGTCCTTGTATGCCTGGTTGATTTGGTCAAGGCGGTATGTCCGCGTAATCAACCCGTCAATGTCAATCTTGCCCGCCTGGTAAAGCTGGACCATCACCGGCATGTCCACCACCGGCCTAGCGCTGCCATAGTAGCTGCCCTTCAGGGTCTTCTCCTGCCGCACCAGCATCACCGGGTCAATGGCCGCGTTGTCGCCTGTGGGCGCGAGGCCCACCACTACTATCGTTCCGCCCTTGCGCGCTGCCAGATACGCGGTTTGCACCGTCTGGGACGACCCGAACACTTCAAAGGTGTAGTCTGCGCCCAGCCCGCCGGTCAGCTCCTTGATGGCCGCCACCGGGTCCCGCAGCGTGGGGTTGACAGTGTGCGTTGCGCCGAAGCGCATGGCGAACTCCAGCTTGCCTTCGTTCACGTCCACGGCGATGATCTTGCCGGCGTTTTGCAGGCGCGCCCCCTGGATGACGTTCAGGCCCACGCCTCCGCATCCAATCACGGCCACAGTGCTGCCGGGGGTGATTTTGGCGTTGTAGATAGCCGCGCCCACGCCTGTGGTGACGCAGCAGCCGATAAGCGCCGCCTGGGGAAAGGGGAAGTCGGACGCCACCGGGATGCAGCCCGTCTCGGGCACAACCGCCTCCTGGGCAAAGCACGCCACCTTGCCGTAGTGGTGGATGCGCCGGTTGCCCTTGTGCAGGCGGGTCGTTTTATCAAAAAGGGTGCCGGGTGTGGACATGTGTTGGTCGCACAGGTTGGCCCGGTTCGTCAGGCAGAAGTGGCAATGGCCGCAATAGGGCACGAAGGACAGGATGACCCGGTCCCCGGGCTTGACACGAGTGACGCCCTGGCCGACGTCCAGGACGGTTCCGGACCCCTCGTGGCCCAGGACCGCAGGCAACAGGTGCGCCGCCTCGCCTTTCATGACGTGCAGGTCGCTGCGGCAGATGCCCGCAGCGCCGATCTTCACGTGTACCTCGCCGGCCTTGGGCGGGTCCAACTCTATGTCCTCCACCACCAGAGGCTGGCCCGGCTCATATAGCACTGCTGCCTTCATTGCTTCTCTCCTTCATGGATTGCGCGTCCCGATGGAGTGTAGCACGTTCTGGCAAGACACGCCCCATCCGCGCAAGGGGCGCACAACCTCATTGCGTTGGGAGCAAGGAGCAATACGAAGAAGGTGCCTCAATAGCTCTGCTGTACGTGACGCAATAACGATAGCCGAGGCCTGGGCGTAGGGGCATGATATATCGCGTCCCTACACCCAGAGCCTCCTACGAGATTCGTACATTTGACAGAGACAGCGCAGATTTTGAGACACCCTTTAGTGGGGGGCCCATTGCGTCAGGCGTCACATCGCTGAACTAATTGAACACAGGTTTGAATTCGTCAATGAGAGCCTTTTGACGGGCCTCAATGTTGGTCTGGCCGGCGCCTGCCATGACCTCCGCAGTCCAGAAGTTTGGCTCGTTGGCGGTGAGGTTGGGGTTGTCGCCGTTTACGTGGCGCAACATCCTGGCCTTAATGTCGCCGCTGTTGCCGACGAACAAGACGGTGCTATCCTTGAAGATTGCGTAGACTCCGGGCTTGAATCCTGGGAAAGCCATAACATCCTTGCGATTGTAGGGGCGCTTTTCGGCTTGGAAAGGCATAGGTTCCTCCTTGCGATTGTGTTTTACGGATGAGGCTGCCGTTGACCGTGGGAACTCCAACAAACGCCATAATATATACCCCATTCAAGGACTTTCGGCAAGAAGGCGGGCCGAATCTTTGCGCCTTCCCCTCGCAAGGGTTTAGCATTGGCACGCCGGCTCTGGCAACCCGAAAGCGTTTCAGTGAGGACCCAATCGCAGCGCGGGTGGAGGCGGCATATTGCGGAGTGCAGTGGAGAGACTCCCTATTGCCAAACGAGGGTCACATCCAACAGCAGCTACTCTTGGGATAGGAGTTGCCGGAGCATTGTCGGCCTAAAGGGGGGTAGGCCCATTCCTGCATGAGGCACAAGGGCAACCCAATGGAGGTGAGAGGTGAAACGAAGAGGCTAGGAGGCGGGCTTGAAGCCGGTGAGTCGCGCCGTAACCAGCAAGCGGTGGTCGTACTTATAGGCCGGGACGCAGGTAACCAGGACAATGTCGGACGGCGCAGTCTCAGTGATACGGAGGTCGTTCTGGGGAATTACTTTGGTGTCGTATACCTCGTAGAGGTAGCTGCCACGAGGCGATTGAAGCTCAACGAACACGCGCTGGCCTTGCCGCAGCATGTCCGGGAGGAGAGGGAGCGAACGGAACACCGAGCCTTCGCCCCGGAGAGGGCTTTCCAGGTGGCCGAAATACCATCCGGAACTGGTTTCCCCTGGATTGCCGGTAGTGGGAATGTGTCCAACTACGTGGTCAGGGGTCTGGTACTCCCGCGAGTCGCCCAGGTCTTTGACGGCCAGGTCCTGGACGACAGCCTCTACTTCAATGCTGGGGATGGAGATGGTGGTGGCTGTGGGTGCAGAGCCGGGGGGCATCAAGAGCGATGGAGATACGGGCAAGTACTGTCGCAGCAGGCTTGCGGAATCGTCCACTACCGGCGCGGTCGTCCACGGGTCTCCCCAGGTGTTGAACGCCAGCAGTGGGCCTGGGTACAGGCTGAACGCCGCAGGCGCTGGGCCGGCAGCGGGCGATGGCGATGGGCTTGTCCCATCGGTCTTGCCGGATGCGCCTGGCTCCGCGGTCGCGGCAGGTTGGGAGTAATTGAGGTCTCCCAGAGTTCTGTCGGCAAGGTTGCCGTAGGCCAGATACCCGCCGCTGAGCGTTAGCATCACCGCGCCCACACCAATAAGCGCCCACGCCCAAAGACTGCCCTTTGCCCGGGAGGGCAGGGGAGGGTGGCCGCCAGGCGGGGCTGTCCTCTGTGGAGACAATACGAATCCTCTTGCAGCAATGCAGCTAGCAACAATAGTACAGCGTAGCTTAGCGCCCGCCAAGAGCGCCGCTGCTCCGGCACAAGAGGGACTGTGACTGGAAAGAGTATGCTTAGCGCATACGCGGCACGTGGCTCGCGCCGTTCGTGATAGGCTCGTTCAGGTAAACGTCGCCGTTGCGAATCTTGATGTTGAAACCGCACTCCGGGTTGGTGCACACCCAAGCCTTGTAGTGGATAGGCGCACCCTGGCTCCCAAAGTCCGACAGGGGGACCAGATCACCGCTTCCGCACTTCTGACAACGTGGTAGTGTTGCCTCCACAGAAACCTCCTCACGTACCTTCCATTGATTTAGGGGATTGCGCAGTATATCACAAATGGCAAGCCCTGCTCTAGCTACCGATGGAACCGCAAGGAGAGGTGGAGTTTGTTGAGAGCATCTGTAGGGAATCTCAAAAGGACCGGCCTTTGAAGACCTGGCGTTATCCAATCCGTACCACGTCCCGCTGCACCCCCGTGGTCACTACTGGGCCTTGTTCTGAAAGGTACACGTCAATCTCCGACCTCATGCCGAACTCCGGCAGGTAGATGCCTGGCTCAATGGTCACGCCCAGACCCGGCATGAGCGCACGGGTGTCGTGGGTCTCGTGGCTGTCCAGGTTTACCGCATCGGCGTGTACGTTAGCCCCCAGGCTGTGTCCCAGGCGATGTGTGAAGGACCGCCCGTAGCCTGCCTGCTCAATCACCTCTCGCGCTGCGCGGTCCACCTCCCATCCCTGCAGCGTCCGGCCCTGCCGGAACGCCGCTGCCATGAACTCCAGTGCCGTGTCCCTCGCCGTACACACCAGGTCAAACACTTGCCGGTGCAGCCGAGGCGCGTGTTCGCCGACGTAGCCCACCCAGGTGATGTCGGCAAAGGTACCGTCCTGACCAGGCTCTCTCGCCCACAGGTCTATGAGCACCCACTGGCCCGGGGCCAGGCGGGCGCAGTTCTGCGGCGTCGGCTCAAAGTGCGGGTCGCTGGCATGGGCATCCGCTGCGACCACAGGGCCATCGTCCGACGTCAACCCGTGACGGGAGTACCCTTGCAGGATATGCTCGGCTACGTCGTACTCGGTCAACCCGTGACTCAGGTTCTCTCCGATGAAGCGGTACGCCTCCAGCACAATCTGGCCCAGCGCAGTCGCCGCCCGCTGGTGGGACGCCAGTTGCGCTGCGCTCCACCGTTGCGTGGCGTACTGGAACAGGTCTGCGGAAGACACTACCTCTGCGCCGAGACTGCGCACCAGCTCCACAGTCCCAGCGTCCACGCGAGAAGCCCTTGGCAGCGCCCCCAGCGGCGAGTATTCCATGGCGACCGGGCCGTGCAACGCCGCCAGCAGCTTTTGCAGTTGCATCGTCAAATCAGCCCGGCTCAGGTATGCATCCACCGCAAGCCCTGTGCCCTCAAACCGTCCCACGTCCACGTGGTGCGCCAAGACTTGGGCTTTGCCATCCGGGGTCGCCAACAGATAGCAAGGCCTGGTGATGTTCCGGACCTCGCCCACGACGTAGCGAAATACGGGGTTCATGCCCTGGTAGTCAAACACAAGCCATCCGCCGAGCCGGGCGTTGCCCATGAACTCGGCGGCTTGCCGCAGAACAGATTGGATCGCGTCAGTCATCAGCTTGTACTTCTTGTCCCTTGGAGGGCTGGCTGTACCGCCCGTTCACTGGGCGGCATCAAGCCGTGCCCTTTAGGGTGGGGTGGCGTCCCAAGCAAGCAGAACCAATTGAACAGTGCGCTGGCAAAAACGCCAAAGGCGGGGCGGCTCCGCCTCAGGCAACCGCCTTTTGGTAGTCCTCCGGCAGGTTCATGTCCACCACCACCTGCGGGTCATCCACCTCCACCTTGCGCACGTCTGCGTGATGCCGCTCCACCACCTCGCGCAACCCCTGGCGCGACTCCCGCACGCGCAGCAGCTCCGGCAGCAGGCGGGCCGCAAACACGATGGGATGGCCGCCCTTGCCCTGGTACGAAGGATAGGTGATGAGGGAGCGGCCCTCGGCGTGGGCGGTTATGACCATGCGCATCGTATTCGGCCGCCGTGGCTGGTCAACGGACAACACCAGAATCGCCTCGGACGCTGGGTCTATGCGCCTCATGCCTGCACGCACGGAGCTGCTCCTGCCTGTTTTGTAGCGCAGGTTCAACGCTGTCTTGGTTTTGGGAAACGCTTCGGCCAGGGGCCTGAGCCGTTCCGCATGGTAGCCCAGCACCACCACGACTTCGGATGCGCCGGCGTCCAGCAACGCAGCGATCTGGCTTTCCAACAGCGTGCGCCCTTGCCACGGGAGGAGCGCCTTCTGTTGTCCCATGCGTGTGGACAGCCCGGCAGCGAGTAAGACAGCGGATATGCGTAAGTCCGGCATGGACATAGCATACAGGAGCGGCCATACGAAGAGGTAGGGGCGAGTTGCCGACTCGCCCCTACAAATGGCTCTAGATTTACGCCTAACCCCGCAGCGGCTGAGCGCCTTCCAGGTCGGGCGCCTTCGAGGGCGCGCCACCCGCTAGCTCGGCCTGTACCTTGTGGTAGATGCGCATAAGCTGCTGTTCGGGAAGCCGCATGGCCTGCCCCGTACCACCAAGGCGGTGCTGGATGACCTCCGCCATGATGCTGATAGCGATCTCTATGGGCGTCCGGGCGCGGATGTCCAGGCCGATAGGGGAATGGATCTCTCGCACGCGTTCCAGGGGCACGCCCCGTTTGAGAAGCTGCTCGTAGATCAGGATCACCTTGCGCTGGGAGCCAACCAGCCCCACGTACCCGGCCTGGCTGAGCGCCGCAATTTCCAGCGCGACGTCATCAAAGTTGTGGCCCCGGGTGGCGATGACGATGGCCGTGTTCCTGGTCACGGAGAAGTGGGCCAGGCCCGTCACGTAGTCGGCTACCACCGTTTCCTCCGCCTCCGGAAAGCGCTCCTTGCTGGCAAACTCTGGCCGGTCGTCCACGACGTACAGCCGGAAGCCCAGGGCGCTCGCCAGCGGCGCTACGGCCTTGTTGATGTGCCCGCCGCCCATGAGCACCAGCGTCGCCGGCGCGGTGTACGCCTCAACGAACAACTCTGTGCCGTCGGTGGTCAGCACATGCTCGCACTTGCCGTAGCTGCCCAGTTCCCTTGCCGTTTCCGCCGCCAGCTCATCCAGTTCGGGCCTGCCCAGCGTCCCGGTGCGGAGGCCGTCCTTGTCTACGAACAGTCTGGCCCCTGTGCGTCCGCCGGCATCGCCGGGCTTCACCATTGTCGCCAGTGACACAGTGCCGTCGCCTTCGTAAGCATTCAGGATGTTGCGTATCACCGGCAGGAACTCTGCGGGTTCCCAGACAGGCTCCAAGAAGAAGTACATGGTGCCGCCGCACACCAGGCCGTCGCGGGCGGCGATGTCTTCATTCAGATAGTAGTCTTTGTACTCCGGCCCGCCGTGATGCTTGAGGATCTCCTTTGCGGCGAACCAGATGTCGCCTTCCACACAGCCGCCGCCCAAGGTACCCACCGCGGACCCGTCGCTACGGATAAGCAGCTTGGCCCCCGCCTTCTGGGGGGACGAGCCTTTGGTGCCGATGACCGTGGCAATGACAAAAGGCTCACCTTTTCCGGCCAGGACTGCGGCCTCGCGAAAAACTGATTCCATGATTACACCCCCTGGAACATTGGCGGACTGGTGGAGCATTCTTTGGTTCTAGGATACCAAAGGGATGAAGATGCGGCAAATCCGCGGTTATTCTGCCATAGCTTTCTCTTCTCCAGCCAGTCCAGTATACTCTCACTACGCCTATGTCGTCGCAAGAACTGCCACAGCCCGACGTAACTCTGCACCAACTCGTCTTCCGCCGCCTGTTCACCGACATGGTGAGCTTGCCTGAGGAGGATGTGGACCTCACCTTGGCCTCGCTGTACATTGCAGGCGAGGAGTATCCAGACCTGGACGTTGACGCTTGCCTGGACGCCTTGGACGCCATAGCTTCTCGGACCAAAGATGTCCTGCCCAATGATGCTACTCTCTCGGAGCGTCTCGTTGCCCTGGGTAAGCATCTCTCCGGCGGAGAAGGGTTCCACGGCGATAGCCAAGCTGGACGGGACCACCGCAACGGCTACCTCAACCAGGTGTTGGAGCGAAGGCGTGGCTCCTCCATTGCTCTTTGTGTTTTGTATAAGGTCGTGGCCTCCCGTTGCGGCATCGTCCTGGAAGGCGTGGGCCTGCCGGGACATTTCATCCTGCGCCACGCAGCCGGGGGCGACATCCTCTACCTGGACCCGTTCAACAACGGCGTTCTTATGACCCGCGCCGATTGCGAAGCCTCTGTGCGCGAGCGGTATCAGGGCCGCGTCCCCTTCAAAGAGGAGTTTCTGCTACCCTACGACAAGAAACAGATGCTGGTGCGCCTGCTCACGTTCATCAAAGTCGCCTATTTTGAAGGCAAGGACTACGCCAAGTCCCTTGCCGCCTCGGACCGCATCGCAATTATTGATCCCGGCCTGTCCGTAAACATCCGTGAACGCGCCCGCCTCAACTACCTCATGGGTAAATACAGAGAGGCTATACGAAGCCTGGAGCTTTATCTTAGACTGTTCCCCAAAGCCGATGACCGTGCAAAGGCCGAGGAGGAAATCCAGGCTCTCTGGGGCCTCATCGCTGCCGTGGGGTAGTCCAAAGAGAGGCGGAGTGCTTGACACATAGGCTCCAATGGATGTTAATGGCATTCTTAGCGAGGCTCCGATAGTGTAGGGACACTTCGGATACGCTTAGAGCCAATGCGGCGAATCCTATCCCCTGGAGCAGTATTCTTTTTCTCAAATGTCAGGATTCCGTCAGCACGAGAGCAACGGCGTGCTCACTTCAACTGATGCCTTGCTTTAATCCAATCCAACCGTGCCATGCCAACGTATACATTTATAGATAAGCCAAACGCCCACCGGCGAGGCCGGCAATGACCCACGCCGCCCTGACCGAAGAGCAGCTCGTCGCCATGCTACAGCAAGGCGATAGCGGCGCTTTGGGTGAGCTGTACGACCGGCGGGGCAAGGCCGTCTTTGGCTTTGCCCTCCATCTGCTGCGAGACCCGGCCAAAGCAGAAGAGGTCACCCAAGAGGTGTTTGTGAACGTGTGGCAGAAAGCCCGAACTTACGACCCATCCAAGGGCGGCTTCAACACCTGGCTTATGACAATGGTGCACCACCGCGCCATAGACGAGCTACGCCGCAGCCAGCGCCAGCACGCCTCCTTAGAACTGGCTGGACAGGAGACCCTGGTGCGCGACAACACCTCTGCCGACAGCCCTGCGGATAGCGCCGAGCGCGCCCAAGACGCCCAGGCCGTGCGAACTGCTCTGGAGACGTTGCCTGCCGAGCAGCGGAGCGTGGTGACCTTGGCCTACTATCAGGGCCTCAGCCAGTCGGAAATTGCTGCCCGGTTGCAGCAGCCGTTGGGCACGGTAAAAACCCGTATGCGCCTTGCCCTTCAGAAGTTGCGCAGCGCCCTTGCGCCTTATCAGGAGTCAACGTGAACTGCCTGCAAGTCCAGGACATGTTGCCTGCCTACGCATTGGGGGCGCTTGACGCCGCCGAAAGAGATGCGGTGGAGTCCCACGTCGCCTCTTGCAGCACTTGCATACCCCTGGCCCGCGACTACCTGCAAGCCGTTGCCAGCCTTTCCCATGCGGCCCAGGAGGTGAATCCGCCCGCGCATCTCCGTGCGCGCATCCTGCAGCAGGTCGCCGTGACGCCGCAGCTTGCCCCCATCGCCGACTTGCCTGCGCCGCGCCAGCCGCAAGCTCCGAGGCTGGGCCGGCCTTGGAGCCTGTCGCTGTGGGCCGCTACTGCCGCCGCCTGTATCAGCCTGGTCGTCGCCGCTGCGCTGCTGTCCGCCGTCTCCGACCTTCGCTCCCAGGTGAAGGCACTGCGCGACGATAACCAGCGCGTGGCCGATATGCTGGACCAGCAGCGGGAGCTTTCCTATACTCTGGCCATCCCCGGTATGGAGACTATGGTGCTCAAGAGCGTCCAGACCACGTCAACCGCACGGGGCATGATGATGGTCAACAAGGACCGTACCTGGGGCGTTCTGGTCTCCCAGGGTCTCAAGCAGCAGCCCGCCATGGGCTACCAGGTATGGCTCATCCGCGACGGCCAGCGGGTGTCCGGCGGCGTCTTTACCGTGGATGAAAGCGGGTACGGGATGCTTTCTCTCAAGTTTCCTCAACCTTTGACCCAATTCACCGCAATCGGCGTCACCATTGAGCCGATAAGCGGCAGCCCCGGCCCCACAGGGGCTCAGGTGTTCTCAGCCCCCATTCAGCAGTCCTAGGCCTGTGCGGTCTAGCGAGCTTACCTATACCAAGTCCACTGTAGCCGGTTGAAGAATCGTCCCAGGTCTTGGTAGGAAGCTCTAGCAGGGTGCTGTAAACTCCTCCAACCACCACACTCAATCCTTCCTGACCAAGAAAAAAAGAGGAAGAGTTTGTAGCTGAGGGACACCCTCAGACTCCCGGCCCTTCGGCTTCGCTCAGGGTAAACTCCGGGGCTTTGCCCCTCTGCACTTCCCTTTCCCACAGCCTGCTAGTACCTGGCTTGCCCTCCTGGGGACACCAGCCTCTGGGCGAACTGCTTGCGGAACTTTGCCAGCTTGGGGCTGATGACGAACTGACAGTAGCCCTGATCTGGGTTGCGCTGATAGTACTGCCTGTGATAAGCCTCGGCAGGGTAGAACGGGCCAGCGGGCGCAAGCTGGGTGACGATAGGCTTGGGGAAGACGCGCTCGGCCTGCAACTGCGTCATAACCTCTTCCGCAGTCTTCTTCTGGGCATCGCCGTTGTAGAAGATGGCGGAGCGGTATTGGGTGCCCACGTCGGCCCCCTGGCGGTTTAGCGTCGTGGGATCGTGGGTGGCAAAGAAAATCTCCAGGACTTCGTGGTAGGAAACGATGCTGGGGTCGTAAGTGATCTGGGCGGCCTCGGCGTGGCCGGTCGTGCCGGTACACACCTGGGCATAGCTGGGGTTGGCAATGGTCCCGCCGGTGTAGCCGGACAGCACGCTTTTGACGCCGCGTACCTGCTCAAAGACGGCTTCTATGCACCAGAAGCAGCCGCCGGCCAGGGTGGCGGTCTCTAGGGTAGGGGTAGTCATGGGAGGGCCTCCTCAGGACTGGTCAACTTCATCCAGAAGCGCTTGGACTTCCCGTTGAAGCGGGATGAGCTTGTCTTGAAGCACCCGCCACACCATAGATTCACTAACTTCGCGATATCTGTGAATTAGTGTTCTCTCAAGAGAGATGAATTGCTGGTATCAGTGATGTGGGCGACAGTGTCACGGTCACTCTTTTCCAGTCGGCCAATTGCCCTGCCGATTATCCCTAACTGCCGTTCTGAAGCTGCAACTAACAAGACGCTTTGGACGAATTCTTCGTGTGTGACGTCTTGTGTGAAATGGCGAAGCAATTGGGCGGCTTCCCCAATTTCGTACAGGTAGGCTTTGGCATAAGGCAGCATATTTGCGCGTCCAGCACGTTACTCTGTTCTTGGGCTTTAGTGTACCGCACCGTGAACAGTGCGGCTTATAGCCGCAGCCTTTAAGCTGCGGTATTCAAGAAATGCTCCCTCAGTCCACTTGCTACGCACTCGTTAGTACATGATATACGTTTGGACTACCCCAACGGTATCTCTACCCCCACGCCTGCCTTCAGCGCGGCGTCGTACACGGCGCGGGCGGCGGCCACGTCTTCCGTGCCGATGCCTTGCGACTCAAACAACGTGATGGCCTCGTAGTTGGGCCGGCCCTTCACCTTGCCCGCCACGATGTCGGCCAGCTCTACGGCGCGCTCCCAGCGGAATGCGCCTGCCTTCTCCGCCGCGATCAACTCGCCGCACTCCAGCTTTGCATCCTCTATGTCGTCCACGGCGATGAGAGAGGCGTGGCGGACCGTCTGCACGTCCACCTCGGCATGCAGAGGGTTGTTGCTACCGGCAGCGTTCACGTGGCAGCCGTCGCCGAGCCACTTGCCCTCCAGCACCGGCGTGGCGGAGTTGGTAATGGTCACGACGATTTCGGCGTTGGTAACGCACTCCTCAACGTTGGGCGCTGCGGTGACGGGGATGCCCAGGCGCTGGGTCATCTGGCGGGCGAAGGCGGCGCAGTGCTCCGGCGTGCGGCTGTACACCCAGGCGTAGCGGATGTCCCGCACGCGGCAGATGGCCTCTAGCTGGGTGGCTGCCTGGCTGCCTGTGCCGATGACGCCGACAGTCATCGCCTCCGGCGAGGCCATGTATTTCGTAGCGACGCCGCTGGCCGCGCCGGTCCTCATACGCCCCAGGTGGTTGCCCTCCAGGATGGCGAGGAGCTGGCCGGTGGAGCCGTCGTACAGCATCACGATCATGCCCGTGGGCCGGACCGTCCCGCCGCTGGCGCGGGTGCCGCCGTAGACCTTGAGGCCGTAGGCGTTGATGCTTCCGCCGACCCAGCCCGCCATGAGGCTCTGCGATGTGCTGTCTACGGGCATACGGCTGCGAGGGCGGATGCTGGCCTTGCCCAGCCCGCGCTGTCGGAAGGCTTCTTCCACGGCGGCCAGGGCCATGTCCATGGTCAGCAGCTTCTGTACGTCGGCTTCTTTCAGGAGAAGGGCCATGGGTACCTCACGGAACTATGATATGCAGAATTACTATCACTCATGTAAATGCTCCATTACACATGCCTCAATAAACTCTCGACCTAGTTGGGTCACTTCGAACAGATTCTTATGAATCTCAGATCGTTTCCCCTGTTCTGAGGCAATTTGTGACAAAACATCTTTAACCTCTTGGTGATCAAGCAGTGGTTGGTATAATTGGTTGTCAGCCAACGCCCGATCGTCTTCATAGATAGCAATGATCCTGAGTCTGTGTAGATTATCAAGGTATTCTGGAGTTCTTTCAGGAGCCACACACTTCGCTTCGTTACCCACGAGAGAGAAGTTCTTAATGCGTATTCGGAAATTGCCATCAGGTATTTCTACCGAATGGATACTAACCAGGGGAGACGAGTCATTAGATACAAACAACTGCACGATCTTCGCCTCATCTGATGTCATTTGTTTAAGGATTTCAACAAATGCAGGATGTGCCTGTTGTGCTGTCTTGGCGTCCATCGCTGTAGCCAACAAATTAGCGTACATCTCTCGCAAGGTAGAATCATGGCCGGCGAAGCGCAATGCTTCCAGAGCTGGTCCAGCAATAGTTGGGTTGGGTGTAACGATTTGCTCGGAAGGCAGTTTATGAAGACGCCGAGCAACCGCACTTTCGGTGAACTCTTTGATCTGGTCAAATCCCCATATGAGTGCACTGAGGGGGGCGAGCGCTACATTTATGGTTTTGGCTGCTGTTTGGAGTGCTTTCCCGACCTCTTTTGCTGCCGGTTGCACAGCGTCCTGATAGATAGGCACCTCTTTAGCCAATGCCCCAACGGCCTTAACGGTTTCTGAGATTTCATTTGGACTAGTCATCAAGATACCCTCTTTCTAACTTATCTTTGATATTCTACTAGACAACGTAATATATCAGAAGTATTGTGCCTCACCTGCTGTCAGCAGGTTGTTGTGGGCGGTGCTCTGCGTTGCCAGAGAGCCAGAGCGCATGTATTGTATCACCAGAGGCTAGAGGAAGCGCCAGAGAGGAACATGCATGGCTACCCAGAAATTCACCATCGTCTTGACATGGGACGAGCAAGAACAGCTTTGGGTTACCTATGTGCCTGGGCTGAACTGGGCTTCCACCTACGGGCATACTCAGGAAGAGGCGCTGGCAATGACACAAGAGATGATCCTGGGCTATTTGGAAGCGGCGGAGATGGAAGGGATTGAGGTGCCTGTTCAATAACGGCAAACGTTGTCTTGGACGGACGTAGGGGCGCAGCATGCTGCGCCCCTACAGAACGGAGCGACGAAACCCAGGACTTAAGTCCTGGGTTTTTGTAATCTTCCGCAGGGACAGGGGCGACCCGCCGGGTCGCCCTACGTGGTATTACCACGTCTTGCCTTCCAGGAAGCGGTCTATGGCCCAGAAGTAGCGTTGCTCGCTGACGTTGAGCAGGTTGTTGTGGGCGGCGCGGGGAATGACGAACAGCGTCTTCTCCTTGCTGCCCAGGTCGTCGTGCAGGTACTGGGCCTCGGACAGGGGGACGAGCAGGTCGTTGGCGCCGTGGATGAGCAGGGCAGGGACGGTGACGCCGCGGACGATGCGCTGGCTGGCCACCTCCACCTGGGATGCCTCGTCGTCTGCCAGGGGCATCTTCATGTAGGAGAGCAGGCGGGCTGGGCTGCCGAAGCCGCTCTCTATGATGAGGCCGCGAACGACGTCTGGGTGCGCGTAGGCCAGGGCAAGGGCGGGCACGCTGCCCAGGGAGCGCCCCATGACGAAGATGGAACGAGGCCGTTCAGCGGAACCGGCCATGTCCGCCACGTAGCGGAAGATGGCCTCGGCGTCGGCGAAGAGCGTAGTGAAGGAGGGCGTGCCGGTGCTGCCGCCGTAGCCGCGATACTCTGCCACAAAGAGGTTCAGGTCCAGCTCCTGAAAGAGGTGGGCGATGCCATCGTAGTCGGCCACCACCTCGCCGTTGCCGTGGAAGTACAGGACGATGGGGCTGGACGGCCTGGCCGGGTAGGAGCGGCACACCAGGCGGACGCTGCTGGAGACGGGAATGGCGTGGTCGGATGCGCCGGCGGTCGGCGGCTCCCATTCCTTGCGCGGATGGAACAGGAAGGCCGCAATAGTCGGGTTGTCCAGGGGCGCAAAGGCGCTGTGGTCTAGCATGAGGCCTCGTGTGATTGGCAGCGGACGCTGCATCTTGCGGCGTGTGCGTATTGCTTCATGGTACTTCAAAAGGGGAGCGGTTTCATCCTTTAGTCGCTTGATGGCAAACGAACCAGAGTATTGACAAGGCACGGAAAGAGGATAAGATAAATAGCGGCAGTTTGGCCGAAGTGGCCCAAAATATAAGGAGGTGATGCCTATGTGTTCAACATGTGCAGCTCATAACAAAGCCGGTGGAAAGCCAGCTCCTAAGAAGACCGGCAAGATGTAGCTCCCTCGCTAGGGAATGAAGGGCCGACTCACACGAGTCGGCCCTTTTTGTTCGGCCAGTAGGGGTGCCGCATGCGTCGCCCCTACGTTTGCCTTTTCATACGCGCCGCCTTGGTGTAGAGGTAAAGGTTTGCCGTCGGGCGCGTAGGGGCACGATATATCGTGCCCCTACAGGGATGCTACTGCCCCTTCCCTTTAGGGAAGGGGCCAGGGGTTAGGTGGTTACGGCCATTGCTCCAGGGTGTAGGCCATGTCCCAGAACTGAAGCTCGTAGCGGCTGCTGGTGAGGAAGACACGGCGCATGGCCTCGCGCTCCGCCGGGCCGGCGGTCTCGGCGGCGTGGTCAACGAAGCCCCGCCACGCGGCGACGCTGTTCTTCAACATGCCCTGGAGGTAGAAGTCCGCCCAGGGGCCAAGGATAGGGTGGTCTATCTTGCCGAGCACCTGGTCCAGATCGTTGTAGGTCCAGGGGCAGGGGAGCAGCGCTGCGGCGGTGACGCCCAGTCCGTGCTGGTGGGCGGTAGCCAGCATGTGGTTGGTGTAGGCGAGGCAGGTGGGCGCATGGCGCGCGCCGGCTAGCTGCTCCGGCGTGACCTCTAGCTGCTCCAGAAGCTGGCGGTGCAGAGGGCGCTCAATGGGCGTCAGGACGCGCTTGCCCAGGGCCTCCACGGACTCGCCGTCGGGGGCTTTGCCCAGGGCGATGGCGACGGCGCGGGCGAAGGCCTCCAGGTAGAGGAAGTCCTGGAGGAGGAAGAAGCGAAACTTCTCCAGGGGTAGCCGCCGGTCACGCGCCTCCAGGAGGAAGGGGTGCCGGTAGATGCGGTCCCACAGCGGTTGGGCCTCGGCGCGGAGCTGGTCGGAAAAAGAGGGCATGGGTTGCTCCAAGGTGATGTTGATACTCGCCAATGGGAGATGGGGCGCAAGCCTTGCGCCCCTACTTTGACGCCGTGCGCCGCCGCCAACGTCTCAGGGCGACGACAAACCAGATGGCTTCTATGACTCCAAAGGGCCAGGCTCCTTGCAGGAAGCCGTAGAGCGACGATGCGAGGCAGGCCGCTGCGAATGCAAGAACAAAGAGGTGCGAGCGGTCTTCCAGCGCATAGAAAACCAACATCACACTGACTACCGTCGCGCCGTAGATGGTTAGTGCGTCCACTTGACCTAACCCCCTAGCCCCCTTTCCTTCGCTCCGCTCAAGGACAAGCCCCTTCAGGGAAGGGGGAAGAGTTTGTATCTGAGGGACCCCCTCAGACTCCCTGCAAAGGGATTCCCAGCTTCGCTGGGAGCCCTCCCCTCTGCACTCCCCTTTCCCCCAGCCTGTTATGCCCCTGCCAGCCGTGCTCGCAGGTCCATGAGGGCGCTGGTCACGGCCCTGCGCTTGACCAGGTTGCGGTCGTTGGCGGGGAAGCGGTAGGCGACGGCTTTGGCTTCCCTGGCGTCGGCGATGCCGATGAACACGGTCCCCGGCGGCTTGCCTTCCAAAGCATCGGGGCCGGCCACGCCGGTGATGCCGACACCGTAGTCGGCGTGGAGCCGGGCGCGGACGGCGGCGGCCATGGCGGCGGCGACCTGCTCGCTGACGGCGCCGTGGGCCGCGATGAGGTCTGCGGACACGCCGGAATCAACCTTCAGGTCGTTGGTGTAGGAGACGATGCCGCCCTTGAAGTAGGCGGAGCTGCCGTTGACGTTGGTGATGCTGTTGGCCAACATGCCGCCGGTGCAGGACTCCATGACGGCCAGGGTGAGGCCCCGCGCCTTCAGGAGCGTGCCCACGCTTTCCTCCATCGTCTCGTCGTCCAGGCCCCAGATGTTCTTGCCGAAGATGGCGCGCAGCTTCTGGTCTACCGGGTCAAGCAAAGCCCTGGCCTCGGCTTCGGTGGTCCCGCGGGAGATGACGCGCAGGTAGATGCCGTCGGGCTTGGCGTAAGTTCCCACGAAGGGGTTTGGGATGTTGAGGACCTCGGTGGCCATCTCGTCCACAAGGCCCTCGCCGATGCCGATGGTCTTGATGGTGCGGGTGAGGACGACGCTGCCCTTGACGCGCTCTTTGATCTGGGGGACGACGTGGTTTTCCCACATGAGGCCCAGCTCTCGCGGCGGGCCTGGCATGGCGATGATGACGTGACCCTCCTTTTCCGCCCACCAGCCGGGCGCTGTGCCCACGCTGTTGGGGATGGCCCGGGCCGATGGGATAAGCCACGCCTGCTTGATATTGCGGACGGGCATGGTCTGCTGGCCCCGGCTGCGGAAGAGGTTGGTCAGGACCTGGCGCTGCTCCTCGTCCACGTACACCTCTTCGCCCAGCACCTGGGCAATGGCCTCGCGGGTCATGTCGTCCACGGTGGGGCCGAGACCGCCGGTGGTGAAGGTAAAGTGGTTGCGCTTCCACGAGCGCCCCAATGCCTCGGCGTAGCGCTCCAGGTCGTCGCCGACGAGGCTGACCTGGCGCACCTCCAGCCCGAGGGCCGGCAGGCGTGAGCCGATGTAGGAGGAGTTGGTGTCCTGGGTCTCGCCCATGAGCAGCTCGGTGCCGGAGGCGATGATCTCTGCGTCCATGTGTGTTCCTTTGGGTGCGGTAGGTAGAAGAACGTTGGCAGTATAGAGGAAGATGGGGGTTGGTTTCAAATCGGGGGGCAGAGGGCGTGGGACATGCGGGCATAGGGTATACGGACATACGGGCAGGAGGGCAGAGAGAGCATAGAAAAGGGGGCGGGGATTCGTTTTGCCCTGTTCCAGGGGGCTTTTTGCAGATTTGATTTATATCTGGGATTCGTTTAATTTTTTTGGGGAAACGAATCCCCTGGAGGGGGCAGAACCTGGCACTTAAGTGCCAGGTTTCCCTTCCCGCATCGGGAAGGGGAGAAGGAATGGAGGGGTCGGTTGTTAAGGTGGGCGCAGGTGCAGGATACGCCGCGGGGGTGGGGATGGGGAAGGGGCGGGTGGCAGACCTAGCCCCTGGCCCGTTCCCTATGAGGGAAGGGGAACGGAGACGAGGGCGCAAGCCTTGCGCCCCTACGCATGGAGACGGGAAAGACACGCTGGTCTGCCCCTGCGCTAAGGCGAACGTGAATGAAGGCAATGATAGGGGCACGATATGTCGTGCTCCTACGGGTAAGTAAGGACGAAACCTCTTGCCTAGTGGTAATGGAAGTGGTACAAGAAGCGTGGTTTGTTGGCCTTCATAATTGGCAGAGGAACGGCCTGTGCAGCCACACGAATTCGTTGGCAAGTGGTCTAAGGTGAATCTGAAGGAGAGCGCTGCTTCCCAAGAGCACTTTCTGGACTTGTGCCGGATGCTGGGGCACCCCACCCCTGCGGAAGCGGATGGGGAAGGCACCTCCTTTACGTTTGAGAAAGGGGCGACCAAAGCATCGGGTGGGGAAGGGTTTGCGGACGTATGGAAGAAGGGGTTCTTTGCGTGGGAATACAAAGGCAAGCACAAGGACCTGGATGCCGCGTACCGGCAACTCCTTAACTATAAGGACGCTTTGGAAAACCCGCCGCTGATGGTGACTTGCGACCTGGACCGGTTTGAGGTCAGGACGAACTTCACCAACACCGTCCAGCGCGTTGAGCGCTTTTCTACGGCAGACCTCAGCAAGCCGGAGAAACTGGCTATTCTACGGGCGGTGTTCTTTGACCCGGAGTCGCTACGGCCTGGGTTGACGACGATCGCCCTGACCGAGGAAGCGGCGGCGCATTTTGCAAAGCTGGCGGACTCCTTGGGCAAACGAGGGGTTGAACCGCAGCGGGCGGCGCATTTTATCACCAAAGTCATCTTTTGCCTTTTTGCCCAAGACGTTGGACTCCTGCCAACCGGCCATTTCTCTCGTATTGTGGAGCGAACGACGCAGAGGCCCGCGGATTTTGTGAAATACGTAAGCGAACTGTTTGACGCGATGGCTAAAGGCGGGACATCGGTGCTGGAGGAGATCCGCTACTTCAACGGCAACCTATTCAATGACGAGGACGTGATTGAACTTACCACGGAGGAGATTAAGATTGTGGCGGAGGCGGGGAAGTATGACTGGGGGGACATAGAGCCGGCCATCTTTGGCACGCTGTTTGAACGCTCCCTTGACCCCAGCAAACGGTCGCAAATTGGGGCGCACTATACACACCCGGACGACATACGGGCGGTGGTTGAACCCGTGCTGATGGAGCCGCTGCGACGGGAGTGGGAAGAGGTGCGGGGCAAGGTTTCAGAACTCAAAGGCAAGCTGGATAGGGCATCAGGGCGAAACGCACAAGGCATCCGTCAGGAAATACAAAAAGAACTGGCTGGATTCCTCAACAGAATCAGCTCTCTGCGGGTGCTGGACCCTGCGTGCGGATCAGGTAACTTCCTCTATATCAGTCTGAAGCTATTGAAAGACCTGGAAAGAGACGTGCAGTTCTTCGCCTCAGGGATCAGCCCGAACCTGCCTTTCTTGAACGAGGTCAGCCCGACACAGCTCCATGGATTGGAGATTAACCCGTATGCCGTGGAACTGGCGAGGACGGCGGTGTGGATTGGGTACCTGCAATGGTACGAAAAGAACGGGCATCAGGTTGCACGGGTGCCCGTCCTGCAACCCCTGGACACGATCCAGCAGCGGGATGCCATCCTTGACTTGAGCGATCCCGCGTTGCCACAGGAGCCAGAATGGCCGGAAGCGGACGTAATTATAGGGAATCCGCCATTCTTGGGTGACAAGAAGATGCGTGGTGAACTTGGTGATTCTTATGTTGAATCACTACGCAAACTTTATGTGGGGCGGGTGCCTGGGCAAGCTGATCTTGTCTGCTACTGGTTCGAAAAGGCCAAGGCAATAGTCGAGAATAGGCGAGCCATGCGCGTTGGATTGCTGGCGACGCAGGGCATCCGTGGCGGGGCGAACAGGCGGGTATTGGAACGAATAAAGCAGGTCGGAGACATCTTCTGGGCGGAGTCTGACCGCGCCTGGGTCGTGAAGGGCGCTGCGGTCAGAGTGTCGATGGTAGGCTTCGATAATGGAACCGAGCAAAGGCGGTTACTCGATGGTAAGCCTGTAGCTGCCATCAATGCGGACTTGTCATCGCACTCAGACGTAACGCAGGCTCGTAGGTTGGCGGAAAACCAGGGGGTTTGCTTTCTAGGCATCATGAAGGCTGGCCCCTTTGATCTTGATGATTCAACGGCAAAGGAAATGCTTCGGGCACCGCTCAATGCGAACGGCCGCCCAAATTCTGATGTGGTTCGTCCACGTTTGGGAGGGCAGGATATTACTGGGCGGCCACGTACTACCTGGATTATTGATTTTGGGGTAGAAACTACTCTTGAAGAGGCGGCGTGCTACGAGATGCCTTTTGAGTATATAAGGCAGAAGGTTAAGCCACTTAGGGACAGGAACCGTCGCGAAAGGATGAAGGAAGAGTGGTGGATACACGGCGAGGCGAGACCTGGGCTCAGGAAGGCGATTGAGCAGTTGAGCCGCTGTATCGTAACGCCCGAGGTGGCCAAGTATCGGCTCTTCGTCTGGATGAGCACGACGGTTATTCCTGACCACAAATTGCATGTCTTCGCACGCGACGATGACTACTTCTTGGGTGTTCTCCACTCGCGGGTACACGAGGCATGGTCTCTCGCCCAATGCTCCTGGATAGGGGTTGGGAATGATCCAAGTTATTCTTCTTCACGAACGTTTGAGACGTTTCCCTTTCCCAAGCCGACGGCTGAACAACAAGAGGTGATTGCTGCTGCGGCGAAGGTCCTGAATGACCTGCGGGAGCGATGGCTGAACCCTCCTGGGGCATCGGAAGAGGATTTGAAGAAGCGGACGCTGACCAACCTGTACAATGCTCGGCCAACGTGGCTGGCGCAAGCCCATGAACGGCTGGACAATGCGGTGCTGGACGCCTACGGGTGGCCGCACGACATCGGCACTGAGGAGTTGCTGACAAGGCTGCTGGCACTGAACCTGGAGCGGGAGGCGGCGTAGGGGGGCGTGGGCGCAAGCCTTGCGCCCCTACAGGATTTGGGCAGCCACGCAGGTCTGCCCCTACGGGTGAGCACAGGGCTTCTCCGCGTGGGCGAGATGAATGCGTTGGCCTGGGCCTTAGATTCCTCGTCGCCCGCGCTTCGTCCTGATGGACTCAGGGCGGGACGATCTCGGAATGACAAGGGCCCCCGTAGGGGCGACGCATGCGTCGCCCCTACGGGGGGTGGCAACGGCCCTGCGCCGTCGTTAGAAGCGGGCAGAGGATGGCAGGGCGTAGCCAGGGTCAGGGGGCAGGTTGGGCTGGCGGGCGGCCTGGACGGCCAGGCGGTCGCAGCGTTCGTTGTTGGGGTCGCCGTTGTGGCCGCGTATCCACTGGAAGCTGACCTGATGGTGGTCCAATTGGCCCAGCAGCCGCTGCCACAGGTCGGCGTTGATGGCCTTTTCGGTTCTGGTGCGCTGCCAGTTGTTGGCTTGCCACTTGCGCGCCCAGCCCTGGGAGATGGCGTTGGCAAGATACTGGGAATCGGTGTAGACGGTGACCTGGCAGCGCTGGGTGAGCGCCTCCAGGCCGGCGATGGCGGCCATGATCTCCATGCGGTTGTTGGTGGTCAGGCGGTAACCGCCGGACAGCTCTTTGTTGTAGGGGCCGGAGTGCAGGACAACGCCGTACCCACCCGGGCCGGGATTGCCGGTACACGCGCCGTCGGTGTAGATAGCCACCTGGGGGAGGATTGTCATTGGTTTGCTGGTGTGTTAGGGCTGTGTGCTGAGGTTTGCGCCACAGGTAAAAACTTGCTTGCTCGCAGATACCTAACCCCCTGGCCCCTATCCCATATGGTCATTAACCAAATACGTGTGCTGTTTCTTGGCAGAAGCCTACCCCTCATCCTAACCTTCTCCCGCAAGGGGAGAAGGGACTATCTACTCTCCTTCGAAGGGAGAGGACCAAGGTGAGTGAAGTCCCGATGAATCGGGACCTCCAGCCAGGCAACCCATTTAGTTGAAGACCATAAGGGAAGGGGGAGAAATGCTGGGGGATACCCCAGACCCCCAGCGGGGCTTTGCCCCTGCACCCTATTTCCGCAGACTGCTAGGGCCGTGCATCTGCGAGAGGTGGCACCAGCTCATAGGCGGAGGTCAGCAGCTCCACGGTCTCGTCCCAATCAACGCAGGGATCGGTGACGGAGACGCCGTACTTCAGGCGTTCGGGGTGCTTTTCGTCCAGCTTCTGGTTGCCTGCGTGGAGGTGGCTTTCCAGCATGATGCCGACGATGTTGCGGTTGCCGCCCTCTACCCGCTGTCGCAGCACGTCGTGGAAGGCAATGCGCTGGAGGCGGTGGTCTTTGTTGCAGTTGCCGTGGGAGCAGTCTACGACGAGCTGCGTGCGGACGCCGGCTGCGGTCAGGCGCTCAACGGCGTCGGCGACGGAGACGGAATCGTAGTTTGTGCCGCGCAGGCTGCCGCGCAGGACGATGTGGCAATCCGGGTTGCCCTCGGTGATAACGATGGATGCTTTGCCGTCGGCGTCTACGCCGAGAAAAGCGTGGACGGCGCCGGCGGTCACGACGGCGTCCACGGCCAGTTGGATGCTGCCGCCGGTGCCGTTCTTGAAGCCTACGGGCATACTGAGGCCGCTTGCCATCTCGCGGTGGGTCTGGCTTTCGGAGGTGCGCGCGCCGATGGCCGCCCAGGAGACGAGGTCGGAGATGTACTGGGGTGTTATGGGATCAACGAACTCTGTGGCGCAGTACACGCCCATTTCGCCCAGCTTCAGGAGGAACTCGCGGGCTGTGGCAAGGCCGTTGGTGATGTCAAAGCTGCCGTTGAGGTGCGGGTCGTAGACAAGGCCCTTCCAGCCGACGGTGGTACGGGGCTTTTCAAAATAGACGCGCATGACCACGAGCAGCCGGTCCTGCATCTGATCGGCAAGCGCCTTCAACCGCTGTGCGTATTCTATACCCGCCTTGGTGTCATGGATGGAGCAGGGGCCGCTGAAAACGAGGAGGCGCTGGTCTTCGCCTCGCAGGACGCCGGCAATCTGCTCCCTGCCTGAGGCAACAACCTTAGCCACCTGGTCTGTGAGAGGGATCTGACGCTGGTAGTCCCGTGGCGTGGGAAGTGGGCTGATGCTTTTTATGTGAACGTCTTGTAGCTGGGGCATAGTGCTCACCTGTGGTGCGGCTCTGATCCTGCGATTCCGCCCTATGGTAGGGGTATTGATGAAACCTAACTATAGCGAAGGGCAAGCTGGGTGTCCAGAAGGACGCGGGGAAGAGGACTGTTTGCTTGCGGTTGACGCTGTACCGCCCCGTGAACGGGGCGGCATCAGGGTGGCAACTGGAGACGGGCGAGGAAACCTCGCCCCTTGTCATTGTTACGAAAATGAGGACATGGCCGTCGTCTGTGCATAGGGGCGCAAGGTTTGCGCCCCTACCCTGTATGCGGAGGACGACCGGCGTGGGCAGGGAGACCCTGCCCCTACACGGCGTTTTGCTTGCGGACGTTGGGAGAACCGAAAGACCCGGGGGAAGAGGACTGTTTGCATGGGGATGGGGTGTCTTTTGTCCTGGCACTAAAGTGCCAGGTTTAGCTTGGGTTAACCCCCGACTTTAGTAGGGGGTACTGAATAACACGCCAAAGCAAACGACCCTGGGAGGACGAGACGTTATGAGCGGCGGAACCTGCGCTGACGGTATTCGGCCTCTTTTTTCTCGTCCGGATTCATGGCTTTTTGGTAGCGCTCACGCAGTTTGGTGCCAAGCATGAAGTCGGCCATTATTTCGCCGGGGGAGCCAAAGCTCGGCGCTTTCTTTTCGCCTACACCGTCGTCGGTCTCGCCGGTGATGTAGCGGGCGTGCCACACTTCGCGGGCTTCCCAGTTCTTGGCTAGGGCCGTTCCTAAGACCTCGGCGCCTCCTTCGTTGGTAGCGCCGTTCACCCGGTCACGGAACTGCACCAACTCGCGGATGGCCTCGTTTGTCCAATGTACGACCATGTCGCGATTGGTCATGAGCTGGTCCAGATTGTTGAGGGGGTCCGTGGCGCACAGGGCCGACGTGCTTTCAAAACCGCTGGCTGCCAGGCGGGCCATTTCACGCCAGGTGGGGCTTTTGGCAGCGGCGGCGACCAGCGCCTCTGAGACGAGCAAAGGCAGATGGGTCATAGCGGCGGCGAAGCTATCGTGCTCAAAGGCATCAATAAAGTAGGGCTTGGCCCCCATGTCTTCCACCATGTCGGTGACAAGCTGGATGGCGTTCTCTGTTGCGCTCTTGCCTGGGATGAGGCAGTAGCGGGCATTCTTGAACAGGTCGCCGCCGGCTTTGTCTATGCCGGTCTGGTCTTTGCCCGCCAGCGGGTTCCCGCCGATAAAGCTCACCCCCTTGGGCAAATACTCCTCCGCCCATTCCATCACCATGCGTTTGGTGCCGCCGGTGTCGGTGACAACGGTCCCCGGCTGTACCAACTCGCTGAGGTTCTGCAGCGCCTCGCGGATGCTCAGCACCGGCGTGGCGATGACGATGAGTTTCGCGCCGTCCACCGCTTCGGGCAACTTCCAGACCGACTTGTCCACGGCGTGGCGCTTGACGGCCTTGTTGCCGGTGTTCACGTCGGCGTCAAAGCCGAAGATTTGCAGGTCAGCGCGTTTTTGTTGTTTGAGGGCCAGGCCAATGGACCCTCCGATAAGCCCCAGGCCAATGATGGCGATTTTGTCCACGGCGTCCTCCCTGAGTCTGGTTGGGGTTAGAACAGGCTCTCCCCGACGATAAATCTGCCAAGACAGTCTACCACAGGCCCGAGAACAGTACTGATGATCCTAGTGTTAAGGATGAAGTCTAGCGCAAAAAGCGCCATAAGGATCATGGGGCCGAAGCGCTCCAGTTTGGCGTACTCGCGGGTGGCCTTCTCCGGCAGGATGCCCAGCACTACCTTGGAGCCGTCCAGAGGGAAGAGCGGGATGAGGTTGAAGGCAGCAAGGACGATGTTGAAGTACACCACGAGGCTGAACAACATAGGAATGAATGCGCCGGCGAGGGCGCTCAGGGAGGTGCCGCTGAGGGATGGTTCCCAGGGCATCAGTCCCAGACGAAAAGGCAGGGCAAAGAGTGAAGCCGCCATGAGGTTGGACACCGGCCCTGCTGCGGAGATTAGGGCCAGACCGCGACGCCCGCCCTGGACGTTGTAGGGGTTGACGGGCACGGGCTTGCCCCAGCCGAAGCCTACCAGCACCAGCATGACCGTGCCGATGGGGTCCAAGTGGCGCACCGGGTTCAGCGACAGGCGGCCCAGCGCCTTGGCCGTGGAGTCGCCCAGGCGGAAGGAGACAAGGGCGTGGCTTGCCTCGTGGACGGTGATGCAGGCCAGGAGCGCGCCAAGCATGAGCACAACCCAAACAACGAAGGCCAGGGGGCTGACGCGCAGCAGGTCAAGAGCGCCAAAGAGCATAGAACGCATACCTTTGCAGATAGGGGTTGGACAAGTATAACAGGGCGGGTCAATGGCTTGCCAATTCAAGGGTCGTTTGCTTTGGGTTGGGGTAGTCTTTGCCCTGGCACTAAAGTGCCAGGTTTAGCTTGGGTTAACCCCCGACTTTAGTCGGGGGCACTGAATAACACGCCGTGCAAACAGAACCCCAATTCTTGATAGTGGACGGCTCACGGGGTAGTATGTGAGGGTCAAGAGCGGAGGTGATGGCTTGAGAGTACGCGTAGTTATAGAGCATGATAAGGCGACCGACAGTTTTGCGGTCTATTGCCCCGAGCTGCCGGGTTGCTGCTCCGCGGGCGATACGGAAGCCGAAGCCCTTGAGAATATCAGAGAGGCCATTGCACTGTACCTGTCACCTGCGCCGCTTAAGTTTGGTCCGGAGAATTAGGCAGGGCCTTTTGGTGTTTGGGCTAGAGAACGCACTCTTGAAGGGCGCAGCATCAATAGGAATGATGACTGGAGATGGGCGAGAAGACCTCGCCCCTACACGACGTTTCTCCTCCTAAGCTGAGGGAACCGAAAGACACTGGAGGGTTAGGAGGGTTTATGTCGCTTCGCTCTATTCTTAAAGCATCAGCCCATAGCGATGCTATGCTTCGTCCGGCCTTTGCCGGCGGGGAAGAACGGACCGCAGATTTTATGCCGGTCATTCAAAGAGGGGGCGACTTCGCTCGGTTGGGCGACCCTCATTTCTTCGCCCAAGTTGCGGTAAGCAAGGACGGCAGGTACGTTGAATGGCCAGGTGAGATAGACTTCAGTGCCGATGCCTTGTGGTTGGAAGGGACCCCGGTAGCCACCGCAATCAGCCAACATTCCTCACTGTAGTCTCGCAGCGCCGTTTGGCCGGGAGGCCTTAGATGACCCTAACTACAACACAAACTGAACTGCACAGCGTCCTGGACGAGTTCCGCTGGCGGGGCATGGTACACCGCACGGAAGACGATAAGGAGCTTTTCACGCCTGGGCTGGAGGAACTGCTGGGCAAGGAGAAGGTCACGGCGTACATCGGCTTTGACCCGACCGCGGACAGCCTGCACGTGGGCAACCTGTTGCAGATCATGAACCTGGTGCGGTTGCAGCGCTTCGGGCACAACCCCATCGCCATTGTCGGCGGCGGCACGGGGCTGGTGGGCGACCCCAGCGGCAAGACCACGGAGCGCCAGCTTCTCACACGGGAAGACCTGGCACATAACCTGGAGTGCATCCGGGAGCAGCTTGCGCGCTACCTGGACTTCCGCGCGGGCAACGCCGCCCGCATGGTGAACAACGCGGACTGGCTGGATACCATCAAGCTGATGGACTTCCTGCGGGACATCGGCAAGCACTTCACTGTCAACTATATGCTGGACAAGGACTCGGTGCAGGGGCGCATGGCCGGCGGCATCTCCTTTACGGAGTTCAGCTACATGCTGTTGCAGGCGTATGACTACTACAAGCTGCACGTCAACTATGGCTGCAACTTGCAGGTGGGCGGCAGCGACCAGTGGGGCAACATCACCGCCGGTATTGACCTGATACGAAAACTGACGGGGCATCAGGCCCACGCACTGGTGACGCCGCTCATCACCACCTCCACCGGCGTGAAGTTCGGCAAGACCGAGGCGGGCGCCGTGTGGCTGGACGCGAAGAAAACCTCGCCCTTCAAGTTCCACCAGTTTTGGTACAACACGCCCGACGCCGACGTGGTGCGGTATCTGCACTACTTTGCGCTGCTGACGCAAGAGGAGATGGCCCAGATTGCCGAGGTGGTGGCCGAACGGCCGGAGCGGCGGGAGGCGCAGACCCGGCTGGCGGACGACGTGACGCGCATGACCCACGGCGAGGCGGCGCTGCAAAAAGCAAAGCGAGCCTCGGCGGTGCTTTTCGGCGGCGATATGGCGGGGCTTTCTGCGTTGGAACTGCTGGAGGTGTTCCAGGACGTGCCATCGGTGACGCTCCCGAAACAGCGCTTGGAAGGGGAGGGTGTCGCCGTAGTGGACCTCGCCACCGAGACGGGGCTGGCCCCTTCACGGGCGGAGGCACGACGGTTGGTGCAGTCCGGCGGCGTAAGCCTGAACGGCCAGCGCGTGACGGACGTGCGCCGCGCCGTGACGCTGGCCGATGCGGTAGAGGGAAACGTGCTGGTGCTGAAGCGCGGTGCGAGAGAGCACCGGCTGGTAAAGCTCCAGGGGTAGGTGGAGGTATGAAGCTGTGCCAGTCCGTTGCCGTCCTGATTATTGACACGCCGGGCATTTGCCTGGTGCAGCAGCAGGACACTGGGAATGCGTCCTTTTCCTGGGTGTTGCCTGGCGGCCCTATGAGAGAAGGCGAGCTTCTGCAGGAGGCTGTGGAGCGGGTAGCATTACAGATGACCGGCCTCAAGGTAGAGTCCCTGGGGCGGCTGGTCTACCTCGTCCAGTCCCACGACCTGGTGGAGGCAACGTTCACGACTACGTTTGTGCTGCAGGCGGTGAAATGGAGTGGAGCGTTGCTGCCCAGCAGCCCGGAGCACCAGGTGCTGCGCACGGAGTTGGTAAGCCTTCGTGATGCAATGGCAAGGCTCCAAACAGCGCGGAGCAGGGCAATATGGGAGCCTATGGTGAACTATTTGCAGAGCCGCGCGCACACAGGAGCGGTCTGGTGCTACCGCACGGACGACCGCGGGCAGGAGCACCTGGTGTCCAGGATAGACGGCCTTGGCAGGGGGTTTGCTTGAGGATTCGGGACGTGTCCGCACAAAAAACACGATAAACGTGGTGATGTCTCAGTTGACGAGTCTTGCTGCAAAGGTCCTCTTGACCTAACCCCCTAGCCCCCTTCCCTTCAGGGAAGGAGGGAGAATCATAGCTGGGGGACACCCCCAGACCCCCGGCAGTCCCGATATATCGGGACTGTACCTTCCTGACTTCAAGACAACATATGTTAAGGGTTACATCGCAAAAATCATAACGGGTTTCCCACGCCCGCAGGCGTGGGGTGTGATATAATTCACAAGACCATAAAAGTAAAGCAAGGAGCATACTGATGGCAGTCAACCTGCGTATCCCTGGCCCTACGCCGTGTCCTGAAGAGGTGCTTCAGGCTGGGGCAAAGCCTATGATCAACCATCGCGGCCCGGAGTTTCGCGAGATACTCCTCCGCATAACAGACCGGTTGAAGAAGCTCTTCTACACCAAGAACGACCTCTTCGTCTTGACCGCCTCCGGCACGGGCGCAATGGAGGCCGCTATCGTCAACACCTTGTCCCCAGGCGACCGCGTGCTGGCAGTGAGCATCGGCGAGTTTGGCGATCGGTTCGCAGAGATCGCACGCGCCTATTGGGCGGACGTGGTTGACCTGAAGTTTGATCCCGGCACGTACGCGGACCCCGATGCTATCCGCAAGGTCCTGAACGCCGACCCCAGGATCAAGGCGGTGCTGGTCACCCATAACGAAACCTCCACCGGGATTACCAACGACGTCGCCTCCATCGCCAAGGTGGTCAAGGGGGAGTTCGGCAAGCTGTTCATTGTGGACGCCGTCAGCAGCATCGGCTCCATCCCGTGCCCCGTGGACGAGTGGAACCTGGACGTGGTGACCAGTGGCTCGCAGAAGGGCTGGATGGCCCCCCCAGGACTGGCCTTCGTCAGCATGAGCGAGACGGCCTGGAAGGCCCAGGCCCAGTCCCGGATGCCCCGCTTCTACTTTGACCTGGCCGCTGCCAAACGCTATCTCCAGCGGGGCCAAAACCCCTGGACGCCGGCGGTCTCCGTTATCTTTGCCCTGGATGCCTCACTGGCCCTCCTTGACAAGGAAGGCCCGGAGAGCATCTTCACCCGCCATGCCGTGGTTGCCAAGAAGACCCGTGAGGGCGTCAAGGGCCTGGGCCTGAAGCTCCTGGCCGATGAGCGATACGCCTCCAACACCGTGACGGCAGTGCGAGTGCCAGACGGCGTGAAGGCAGCCGACATCATCAGCCGCATGAACACCGAGGAGAACGTTGTGCTGGCCGCCGGCCAGGGCAAACTGGAAGGAAAGATCTTCCGCGTCGGCCACCTGGGGTACTGTTCAGAGGCCGACATCCAGGGCGTCCTAGACGGCCTGAGGCGTGTGTTGCCCAAAGTGGGCTATAAGGGATAGGGTTACCTCACCCCCTAAATCCCCCTCTCCGACACGGAGAGGGGGACTTTGTTTACGGTATACTAATTTCTCGCATGATGGAGTTGGAGGCAGAGTTCCTATGCCCAAGATCCTTGTAGCTGATCGTATTGCAAACGAGGGCATAGATGCCCTTAAGGCGCGTGGGATGCAGGTAGACCTGCGGACTGGCCTGCCCAAGGAGGAGTTGAAGGCGGCGCTGGCCGACTACGACGCCCTCATTGTTCGCAGTGAGACCCAGGTGACGGCGGAGATCATTGAGGCGGGCAAGAAGCTGGTGGTGATTGGCCGCGCAGGCGTAGGCGTGGACAACATCGATCTGGAGGCGGCGACGCGCCAGGGCATCGCCGTGGTGAACGCGCCTACGGGCAACACGCTGGCGGCTGCCGAGCATTCGGTGGCGCTGATGCTGGCCCTGGCCCGGCACATTCCCCAGGCCAATGCATCCATGCGAGAGGGCAAATGGAACCGCAGCGCCTTCGTCGGTGTGGAGTTGCGTGGCAAGTCGCTGGGCATCATTGGGCTTGGGCGCGTCGGATCCGAGGTCGCGCGGCGGGCTGCCAGCTTCAACATGCACTTGCTGGGCTACGATCCCTTCGTCTCCCAGGACTTCGCCCGCAACATGGGCGTAGAGCTGGTCTCGTTGCAGGAGTTGTACCGGCGGTCGGACTTCATCACTGTCCATACGCCCATGACGGATACCACCCGTGGGCTGATTGGCGCGGAAGAGATTGCCATGATGAAGAAAGGCGTTCGCCTGATCAACGTGGCCCGGGGCGGCATCATTGAAGAGAAGGCGTTGCTGGACGATCTGAACAGCAAGGAAGGCAAGGTTGCCGGGGCTGCGGTGGACGTGTTCACGGAGGAGCCGCCCAAGAACCCGGTGATCTGGGAGTTGGCGAAGCATCCCAGGGTGGTGGCGACGCCTCACCTGGGCGCATCCACGGCGGAGGCGCAAGTGGAGGTGGGCAAAGAGGTGGCCAACGAAGTGTTGCTGGTGCTGGATGGGAAGCCCGCGCGCTCCACGGTGAATCTGCCCTTCATGCCGCCGGACGTGCAGAAGGTGGTGGCGCCCTACCTGGAAACTGCGACGACCCTGGGCAGGCTGGCCCAGCAACTGGCAGAAGGGCAATTCGCTTCGCTGCACCTGCGCTACGCCGGCGAGCTGGCCCAGTACAATACGTCGGCATTGCGGGCGGCGGCGCTGGTGGGCGTGTTGAGCGGCATCACCGAGGAACGCCTGAACCTCATCAACGCCCCGGTCTTCGCGGCGCAGCGGGGCATGACGATAGAGGAGTCCAAGGAGCAAGGGGCGGGCGGCTACTCCTCCATGATTACGGTGGAGGTGCGCACACAGAGCGGAAGCGTTGCCTTGAGCGGCGGGCGTATCCAGAACGAGACGCACATCGTCAAGGTTAACGACTATCTGATAGACCTGGTGCCTTCCAGCCCGTACCTGCTGTTCATTGACCACCAGGACCGGCCAGGCATGATTGGGGCGCTGGGCATGGTCACGGGCAAGCACGACATCAACATCGCGTTTATGGCGGTAGGCCGCCGGGCGCCGCGTGGCAAGGCCATGATGGTAGTGGGTTTGGACGACCCTGTGCCTGCTGCGGTGCTGCAAGAGCTGCGGGCGATTCCACATATCGTCAGCGCCAGGGTGGCAAAGACATAGCTGTCAGCACTTGCTACAAGAAGCCCTCATTTCTATCAGGAAATGAGGGCTTCTTGTATTCGGCGTAATGACCACAATCAACTTGCGTCAGGCGTTACATTGCCAAGAGCAAAGGGCAACACCACACTAGCCCTCTTCCTCTTCTTCCTCTATGCCGGCCTCACGGGCGAAGGTAGTGCGCGGGAACTCTTCTCCGCCGGCCTCGTCGTTGTTCTCTTCATCCCATTCGGCGTTGAAGGCGGCCTCTATCTCTTCGTCCTCATCGTCCAGAACATCCATGTCCTGTGCAGCGGACGGCAGGCGGGAGCGGAGCTGATCGGTGCGGGTGGGGAACGAACTGGTACCCCGTTGACTGGGGTCTTGATAGGTTTCCCGAATAAGAACCGTAGCCTCGGCGCCGCGGACGTGGGTGACAGCGGCCTCATATTTGTTGCCGCCTTTGATAAGGCGCAGCAAGCGGCTGGCGATACGGGCGGGGACAATGCCCAGGAAGTCGCCTGCGGCGTTGAGCACCTCCAGCCGGTGACCTACGGGCTGTAGGTTAAGAGTGTCGCCCGGGGTGAGTTTGGCAAGCACCTCTTTGCCCGCCGATTGGTCCAGCACGGCGGCGCCGGTCTTGCCGCTTTCCTCCAGGAACTGATCGGGTCGCACCTTTTGCGTGGGCCGGGGCTTTTGCCGTTCCCTCCGCAGCACTTCCAGACGTTCCAGGTTTTTGCGAGCGATGACGTTGCTGGGGGAAAGCTGCACAGATTTCTTGAAGGCAGCGAGGGCGTCTTCGTAGTGGCCCAACTCTAGATAGGCTTTGCCCAATCGGTTGTAGGATTCAACGTCATCTGGGAACAACTCCAAGATCGCCTGGTTAACGCCGACGGCCTCCTGCCAGCGATTCTCCATGGCGAGAGCAATGGCCTCTCGGGTCTTTTCCCTGCGTACCTTGGATTTGTATTCGGCTTGATGGAGGGTCATGTGTGATGTATCCTCACCCTTTTCAGAGGGGGAATTGTAGCGCATTTAGAATTATTGCGCAATAGGGGAAAGCCCTACGTAAGAAAAAGAATAGTTCTTACGCTGCGGCCCGTGGCCGGATACGTTTGCCGTGCAGCCGCAGCCATACCGAACGCCAGAGGGCTTCGGTAATGATGCCGATACTCATTTTGGATTTCCCCGCTCTTCTTTCGTAAAAAACAAAGGGTACTTCTCTGATACGGTATCCCATTTTGTAACAACGGTACATGATTTCTGCCTGAACAATGTAGCCGTGGCTGGTAACGGCGTCCAGGTCTATCGCCTCTAATACCTGGCGGCGGAAGGCTTTGAAGCCAGACTTGGTGTCGTGGACGGGCAGGCCCAGCACCATGCGGACGTAGGCATCGCCTCCCTGGCTGATGAGCTTGCGGCCAAGGCCCCATTTCTGTGCTGCGCCTCCACCGCGTATGTAGCGGGAGCCGACAGCGACGTCGGCGTCCTTGAGCGCCGCCAGCAGGTCGGGCACGGATGACGGCGGGTGAGAGAGATCTGCGTCCATTTGTACAACGTAGGTTGGGGCAAGGCGTAAGGCTTCCTTAAACCCCGCAACGTAAGCGCGGCCAAGCCCCTGCTTTGCCTTTCGCCGCAGTACGTGGACCCGCCCTGGGTATGGCCCGTTCAGGTCTTCTGCGACGTTCGCGGTGCCATCGGGCGAGTTGTCGTCCACCACCAGTACATGTACATCAGCCAAAGGGAGGGCGAAGAGTTGCCGGGCAAGTTCGGGGAGGTTCCTTGCTTCGTTATACGTTGGGATGACGATGAGAGTTTGCATAAGACAGCAAGACGCCCAGAGCTAGTCACAGGGCATGACGCTCACTTAGGTTGCAGATGTGTTGATAGGCAGGGGTCTCCCCAATGACCCTTGCCTTGGATGGAATGGGGCTTGCCCAAAAGTCTTTGGACCTCATTCCCCGGCCCTTTCGCCGACTTGGAGAGGGGGAAGATTTGAGTCTGGGGGATACCCCCCCGCCCCCTAGTGGGAACTGATGTTCCCTGCACTCCTTAGACATTTGAGGCAAGGTCCCTAGATTGAGAGTCGTTATCCTTGCTTGATCGCGGGGAAGGTGGCCTCGTTCGCAAGGACGGCGCAATGAATGCAGCGGTTCATAATAACTTCTATGCCTGCGGCACGGGCCTTGGCGGCAGCCTCTTCATGTTCAACGCCTTCTTGCATCCAGATCACTTTGGTGCCTACCTTGATGGCCTCATCCACGATGGGGGGAACGTTAGCGGAGGCGCGGAATATGCTAACAATGTCAATTTTTCCGTGGACATCGGATAGGGATGGGACTGCTTTGATGCCGTGGACCTCTTGCTCCATAGGGTTGACAGGGATGATGTTGAAGCCGTGGTCAATTAGGAACTTGGGCGCGACGAAAGCCGGCCTCTTGGGGGTGGATGAAGCGCCGACGACCGCGATTAGTTTAGCACTCTTAAGGATTTCTACTTCTGTCCTCATCGGGGGGAAGGTGGCCTCGTTCGCAAGGACGGCGCAATGAATGCAGCGGTTCATGATAACTTCTATGCCTGCGGCACGGGCCTTGGCAGCAGCCTCTTCATGTTCAACGCCTTCTTGCATCCAGATCACCTTGGTGCCCACCTTGATGGCCTCATCCACGATGGGGGGGACGTTAGCGGAGGCGCGGAATATGCTAACAATGTCAATCTTGCCGTGGACATCGGATAAGGATGGGACTGCTTTGATGCCGTGGACCTCTTGCTCCATAGGGTTGACAGGGATGATGTTGAAGCCGTGGTCAATTAAGAACTTGGGCGCGACGAAAGCCGGCCTCTTGGGGGTGGATGAAGCGCCGACGACCGCGATTAGTTTAGCACTCTTAAGGATTTCTACTTCTGTGCTCATGGCTCCTCCTTGCTTTTGCCTTTGTCCCCTGCGTAGACCGTGGGGGATAGCTTGCCGTATGCACCGCGAAAATACAGCCAGCGCACCCGCAAGATGTCCTTAGCCATAGCGACGGAGTCTCTTAAGGGGCGGACTTTGCTGTGCGACATATAATACCAGTCAATCGGCACTTCTACCAGGCGCATGCCCAAACGCTGGGCCAGATAAAGCACTTCAATGTCAAAGCCGAAGCCATCGGTGCGTTGCAGCGGGAAGAGGGTCTCGGCAGCCCTGGCGCTGAAGAGTTTGAAGCCGCACTGGGTATCTCTGATGCCGCGCACCAGGAAGAGCCGCGCCATGATGTTGAAGGCGCGCCCCATGAGGTGGCGCCGCCCCGGCTCATTGATGCGCCTGGCGCCGGGCGCCTCGCGGGAGCCGATGACGATGTCGTAGCCGTCCACCTTGGGCGGCAGGAAGCGGTCAAGCAGTTCAATGGGCATGGAAAGGTCTGCGTCGCACAGGAAACGGTTACTGCCCCTGGCGTGGAGCATTCCCGATTTGACAGCGCCGCCTTTGCCGCGATGGGGCAGGTCCAGCAACGTCACGGACGGGTGGGTACCCGCGAACTCGCGCACGAGGCGGGACGTAGCGTCGCTGCTGCCGTCGTTGGCGACGATGACCTCCCACGTGTAGCCCTGGGAGGCCAAGTACGCGCAGACGCGCCGCAGGGTAGGGAGGATGCGCGCCTCTTCGTTGTAGGCGGGAATGACGATGGAGAGCGAAGGCGTGGGCACGAGACGAGCGGCGCTATTCTTTGTCTAGCTGGAAGGCAGCGTGCAGGGCGCGGACAGCCTCGGGCACTTTGGCTTCGTCAATGAGGCAGGTGATGCGGATCTCAGACGTGGTGATCATCTCTATGTTGACGCCGGCATCATACAGGGCGCGGAACATGGTGGCGGCGTAGCCCGGCGCGTTTTGCATCCCTGTGCCCACGACGCTGACCTTGGCCAGGTTCTGGGCGCTGACGCAGCCCTTTGCGCCGATGCCCTTGGCCACCGGCTCCGCCACTTGCAACGCACGGTGGGCGTCTGTGCGGGCGACGGTAAAGGTCAGGTCGGTAAGGCGTTCTACGCTGGCGTTTTGCACGATAGTGTCTACGCTGATGCCTTCCTTGGCTAGCGGCTCAAAGAGGGTTGCGGCGATGCCCGGGCGGTCCGGCACGCCTAAAACAGTGATCTTGGCGACGTTGCGGTCGGCGGCGACGCCGTTTACACGATTGCGACTCTCCATGCTGATTCCTCCGTGGATAAGCGTGCCGGGGGCGTCCACAAAGCTGGAGCACACGAGCACGGGCATGTTATTGGCGGCGGCAAGCTCTATGGAACGGGGCTGCATCTTTGCCCCGTAGTTCGCCAGCTCCAGCATCTCCTCAAAGCCGATCTCTTTCAGCTTGCGGGCGTTGGTCACCAGACGGGGGTCTGCAGTGTAGATGCCTTCAACGTCGGTGTAAATCTCGCAGCGCTGTGCCTTAAGGCCGATAGCCAGGGCCACCGCCGTGAGGTCCGACGCTCCTCTGCCCAGGGTGGTCACGTCCATGGCCTCGGTGACGCCTTGGAAGCCGGCGACGATGACGATGTTGCCGTGGTCCAGCTCTTTGTGGATGCGGGCTGGGTTCAGTCCGGTGATGCGCGCGCGGGTGTGGGCGGCGTCGGTCTGGACGCCGGCCTGGCCGCCGCTGAGGCTGATGGCCTTGCACCCCATCTCGTGCAGGGCCATGGCCACCAGGGTGCAGGACACGATCTCTCCCGTAGACAGCAGCAGGTCCATCTCCCGTGGGGCCGGAGCAGGCGAGACCTTGTGGGCAAGCTCTATGAGGTGGTCGGTGGTGTCGCCCATTGCGGATACTACCGCAACGACGCTGCTGCCTTGCTGTTGGGTGCGGGCGATGCGCCGGGCCACGTTCCTTATGCGGTCGGCATCGGCCACGGAACTGCCGCCGTACTTTTGCACAATGATGGACATAGACGAGTGTTACTCCGCGTAGGTGATGTACGCCCCTCTTGCGGAAGGGCTGGTGATCTTTGCGTCGCCGGGCAACTGCGCTTTGTCGGCCATGTCGCGCATCTCATAGGCTACGGTCATCTCGCGGCCCTGAGTGAGGGCCAGGACCGACGAGCCTGCGCCGGACAGGAATACTCCTAAGGCTCCGCCATCCAGCGCCGCTCTGAACAGCAACCGCATGGCGGGCATGATGGTCTGGCGTGCAGGCTGGTGCAGGCGGTCCTGGGTGGCCACGCGCAGGTGCTCCAGCTTGCCGGTGGCGAGGGCGTTGACCAGCAACGCTACCCTTCCGATATTATACACGGCATCCTCGCGGCTGACGCGGGCCGGCAGCACGCTGCGAGCCTGGATGGTCGGCATGGGCGCGTCGGGAATGAAGAGCACCGCATGGAGGCCGGCAGGGTAGGGGACATCGGCCCGCATCAACCTGCTTTCGTCCTTCACTACAATCTGGCATCCGCCGAAGATGGCGGGGGTGACGTTGTCTGGGTGGCCTTCAATCTCCACGGCCAGCTTCCAGACCAGGTCCAGGTCAGGTTCGCGCTGGCCCGAGACGGCGGCGGCGCCCATGAGTCCGCCCACAATGGCGGAGGAGCTGCTGCCCATGCCCCGGGCCAGAGGTATGCGATTCCAGCAGGTGACGGCCATGCCGGGGACGGGCTTGCCTATCTCCTGAAAATAGCGCTCTGCGGAGCGGTATACCAGGTTGCTGCGGTCGGAACGGAGCCTGCCGGCGACGCCTTCGCTCGCAATGGTCACGCTGGGGACGTGGCTTTCTTCAAAGCGGAAGGTGTTCCACACGTCCAAGGCCATGCCCAAGCAGTCAAAGCCCGGGCCCAGATTGGCGGTGGTGGCGGGTACGTTTACTTCTACGTGGGTCATATCGTGCCTACGCACGGAGTATACCATGACGGTGTACGGAATGGGTTGGCCTGGAGACGGATTTCGCAAAAGAACAGGGGCCGCTGAAAAGCGGCCCCTGTGACACCATTGGGGCGTTGCCCTAAGAGTTCTTATGACCTAACCCTCTGGCCCCCTTCCCTGAAGGGAAGGGGGAAGGATTGTATCTGGGGGATACCCCCAGACCCCCAGCGGGAACTGACGTTCCCTGCACCCTCCAGACTTTTGGGTCAACGCTCATCAGCGGCGAAGGATTGACAGGCTAGCTAATTGTGACCACGGTCCTTGTGCTTACGTTGTACTGGGCGGTCACCTGGGAGCCGATCTTTGCGCCGATCTGGGCCAGAATGCCTGCGCCGGCGCTGAGGGTAAGATCGCCGCTGTTGGGCGCGGCGATAGTCAACGTGCCGGAAACAGGGTTCACGGCCTTAAGCGTGCCGGTCACCGTCGCGGTCGTTGTCGTAGAACCGCTCCCGCCTGAGCCGCTGCCTGTGCCACTACCCGAACCACCGCCGCTGCCCGAGCCGGGCCTGTTTCCGCTGCCCGAGCCGCTTTGGGCGGTTGCAGTGACGGGGATTCGCACTTCCACCTCTATTTCTGTGGCGACTCTGGTCTGGGTGTCATACTCCACTTTGATCCGTCCGCCAGTGACTGCAGCAAGACCGGCAAAGGCCCCGTCTGCCCCGTTGATCTTGATCTTGGTCTGGCTATTGACTGTGAAGGAAAACTCTACTGCGTTGCCGGAGGCAACGGTCAGGGAGCCGCCCAGGAGATTCACGGCCTTCAGAACACCGGTGATCTCAGCTTCAGCTTTAGATTGGGCCTCTACCAGCACGGCAACGGCAGCATTGGTCTGGGCCGAATACTCTGCCTTGACCCGCGCGCCGGTTTGGGCCTTCAAGTCGGCAAGGGTGGTGGTGACACCACCGAGGAGAAGCCGGGTCTGGTCAGAAATCTTGAGTACGACATCCGGCCCAGAGGCGGCGGCGACCGTCAAGGTGCTGGACACCGCATCAACGGCTCTGATCGTGCCCGCAACAGTGACGTTGTCTGTCACGCGGCCGCTGGACTCTAGTGAAAGCACGGAGCTGCTCTGAACATCGTATTGGACGGCAACGTGCGTACCCACGAGTGCTACCAACATGGTCAAAGTGGCCTGCCGCCCTTGCACAAGTATCTTGGTGTCCCCTACGACTTTGAGGACCAACTCGGTGCCTGTTTGCTGTGCAACGGTTATCGTCCCGCCCAAAACGTTGACCGTTTTGAGGGTGCCGGCAACGCTATTGCGCCGGGGGAAGGAGTCGGAAGGGGTTGCCGAACCGATGACGACGATGCTTATGGCGACGCTTGCGCCAACGCTGTAGGCGGCTGTGACCCGGGCGCCGATTTTTCCGTTAAGGTCATTCAGTGTGCCGGCCAAGCCGGAGAGCAGAATGAGGGTATCCGTTTTGACCGTCAGCTTCAGGTCTCCATCATCGTCGGCGATAATGATGATTGTGCTTGCGGCGGCGTCAACGGCCTTGATGCGTCCGGTGGCCTTGCCCGTCGACGCTTCACGTCCCTGGATTTTGGCCTCTGTCGCCATCATGGTCTGGGCGTTGAACTCGGCGATGACCTGGGCGCCCAAGAGACGCGTCAAGTCCGCCAAACGGATGCCCCGGTCGCCTGATTCCAGTTCGGTGGTGGCATCAACTTTAAGGGTAATGTCCCCACCTTCCGCGGTGATGGTGAAGGTGCCGGCCTGGGCGTCAACGTCTTTCAGTGTGCCGGTGGCCTTGGCATTGGTCTCCCCCCGGGCCTTCAGGTTGATGACTCTTTGGGTGTTGCCTTCATAGTCCGCGTGCAGTTCTTCGCCGATTTTCCCTTTGAGATCGCTAAAAGAAGAGATTGTGCCGTTCGTCAGCAGCGAACTGGCGGCGTTGATGCTGAGCACAACCTCGCCGCCTTCTGGCGTGGTGATGGTTATCGTGCTCTTTTCGGCGTTGACTGCTTTTATCGTGCCCGTGACTCCTGTCGAACCCTTGGCCTGACCGTGGACGTGGAGTTCATGGATGGCCCGGGTATCGTGCCGGTAGTCAATGGTTGTCTGAGCGCCAATGAACGCCCTCAAGGAAGCCAGGATGGACAGAGAGCCATTGGCGATGATCCGGCTTTCCGACGCGATCTTGAGGGTCACGTCCGTACCTGTGGCCGTAGTCACGGTAACAGTGCCGTCGGCGACATTCACTGCCTTCAACACTCCGGAGGCCGAGGTTTCTAACTCTACATTAGTCTTGCTCTCCAGTTTTTTGAGCTGGCCGGAGTTGGCGTCGTAGTCCAGCTTGATGCGTTCCCCCGCCTTGCCCTGAAGGCCGGCAGTGGTGGTGATCGCACCCTGGAGGTTGATGCGGGCTTCGCTGCTCAACTTGAGGGTGACACTGGCCCCTGAGTCCGTGGTAATGGTCATGACGCCTTTTGCGATGTCCACAGACTTGACCTCTCCGGTGAGGCGGAGGTCGGCGCTAATGTCTGCTTTGTCTTTGTCGTTGGCGGCGACGACGATCTTGGAAAGGGTCTTGGTCTCGGCATTGTAGCGGACGACCACCTCAGCGCCGATGCGCGTTGCCAGGCTGGCAGACGTGGAGGTTTGGGCGGCGAGCTTTATCTCTGTATCGCTCACCAGGTAAAGGGTAAGCTCGGTTTTCGCGCGGGTGGTGATGGTCACCGTCCCATTGGCGGCGTCCACGGCTTTGAGCGTGCCGGTGGTAAGCGCCTGGCCGTTGGTCTGGCCTACTTTGCCATCCTTTTCTATTCTGAGCACGGCGTCAGGCGCGACGCGAATGCCCACGTCAATGCTGCCTTCGGCGTCCATGCCGAGGCGAGCGTCGGTGTCCGTCGCTCCGCCGGAGATGCGGACTTCCCTGTTGGCGCGCACCTCAGCGGTGGCCCGCCCCTTGGTTTCCAAATGAATGACCGGGGCGAAGATGTACAGGCCGTCGCCGGTGCGGTGAAGGGATTGGTCTGCCAGGAAGTCAAAGTGGGCAGTAGCAGTGGCTCCAGCCTCCACCTTCAACTCGCCTTTGAGCTGGAACTTGTTGCTCGGCAACTTGGCTTCATGCTCGCCTTCGGCGTCAACGACAATGATCTGGGAAACCCCAAGCTCCATGCCATCGTAGATGCCAGTGGGGAGTTGCGCGTCGCTGAGGAGCTGGGCCACGCCCTGGGCGCGCAACTGCAAGAGGTCAAAGGTCTGCGCAGTGCCGGTGAGGTCAATCCAGCTTCCACCCTGGGCATGGACCCGTATGCCGTCTATGGTTACGAGAATCTTGGAAACTGAGCCGATGTCCACGGCCTCGTCCGCAATGGCGAATACGGCCCTGCCTGTTGATGCGGTGGTGGTTGGAGAGGGGCTGGGCGATGTGGCGGCTGTGGGCGTGCTGCCCGGCGTTGGAGACTCCTGGGAACAACCCAGGAGTGTTCCAAGGGCCAAAGCAACTAGTGCAAAGAGAAGGAAGCCTCTGGTTTTCATGGTCAACTCCTTATTGGCGTTTGGAAGGATTGGTGCGAGTTTTGCGTAGGCAGCTTTCCTATCCGTTACGCATGCGGGTTTTGCGCCTGCATTACCTGTACTGCTATTTGGAGAGGTCAGCGCTGTATACCTTTTAGAGGTTGTTAGCATGCTATTAGTAATAACGGCGTCCCTTAGCGTGCGTCAGGGGTAGAGCGCCGGGTAGGAAAAAGGTACGGGAGAAACGGTAGGGCATCCCGACATGTCGGGATGCCCCGCCGTTTCTCAAATTGAAAAGAAAGCAACGGATGACACTACTTACTGTAACACGTTGATGGGATCAGGAACGAGCAGACTGAGGTGAAGGTTCTGTTTGCTTTAGCGTGTTATTCAATCCCTCGACTAGAGTCGGGGGTTAACCCAAGCTAAACCTGGCACTTTAGTGCCAAGACACATCAACACCACCCAAAAGCAAACGGAACCGAGGTGGCCCTAGCTGTCCGTTGGCCTGATTTGTTTGCCAGTCGCCTGCGCATCATCCAAGTGGGAGCCTGGAGCGACGGTCGCCGTCTGGCCGTTGACCGTGATTTGAGGCTCCAGGACTTGATGCAAAAGGCCCTGTACCGTCGCCGCACCGGACGAAGGAATCTTGGGGGTAGATGCGGAAAGGACTTCTTTTGTTGACACCGTGGCTGTAATGAGGGGCGGCGTCGCCGTCGTTGCGGGGGTAACGTTGGGGGTTGCAACAACGGCGTCAAGCCCAAGGCCGGGCGCGGATAGCGTCGGGACAATCCCCGGCAGCGTAATAGTCGTGGACGTGAGGCTTTCCGTGGGTACGGGCACGACTACGGTAATGTCCTCCGGCTGCCTGGAGGGAGTTGGCGTTGGGGTGAGGAACGCACCGTCATCCTCTACGGGCGCGGGCGTAGGCATGACTTCCGGCGCAGGCGACGGAGCAGGCGGCGGTGGCACGCTTACTACGGCTATGATGTGCTTTGCTTGTATCTGGCCGTCGGGAAGCTCTACGCCTTCCAGGTCAATAGGAAGGTTCACCAGCAGCGTATCCTCAACGAGGGTCCCTGCATCAATAACGATCCTGCGACCTGCCACCACCCATGCGCCTCCCTCTCCGATGCCCAGCGTTCCGCTGAGCTGGATAACCTTGGGTGCATCCACCAACACTGGCGGCAGAAGGGGCGTGGGCGTAGACACCGGCGCTGGGGTAGGCGTCGGCGTCGGCTGGGGAGGCGTTTGGGTTACGGTGATTTCCGAGGCCAGGTAGCTGCCGTCCGGCTGCAAATCGCCTTTCACGTCAATCTTTGCGCCAACGGAAGCGACGCCCTTAATGATCGTGTTCGCGCTGATGCGCACCAAACGTCCGGCGACGCCCCATACGCCCTGTGTGATGCTCTCCACTACGCCCTGGTACGTTTCCAATGCGGGCGGGACCACCGGCTTGGCCGTCGTGATGGCTGGCGTTGCGGGTTTGGCGTCGGCCGGCTTCACGGGAATAGCGACGGCGTCCGGCTTGATGGCCTGGGCCACAAAGCCGCCGTCTGATCCTGTGGTAGCCTGTACCGTCAGCCGTTGGCCTTTGGTGAGCGACTGAGCGGCCGAGGCGTCGGCTGGGTTCAAGCTTGGCGGCAGGGCGATGACCTTATTGTCCACGGTAACGGTGTCGGAAGTCACTTGCTGGACAGTGCCCTCAACCTCCACTACTTCGGTGTTGGGGCCCTGCTTTCTGCCCGTGGCAGCAGCGTTGCCGGAGGACTGAGTAGCCGAAACCAATTGCGAGCTTGCGTTTGGGTTCTTTCCGGTTGCCAATATCCCTGTCCCACCGGCCAGAGGTTCACGAGTAAGGAGCTGTACCTGTGGACTCAGGACATAGCCTTTGTCTCCCAGGTCTTGCAGCGAGGATGCCCCAGCAAAGTCCAGGAGGGCGATGGTGGTCTTGCCTTCTTCAACGCGGAATGGGCGCTCCATGCGAAGGACATTGCCGGCGATGCGTACAGGGAGCGAGTCTCCGCCCACGACGACGCTGGCTTCGGCGATAGTAAAACGGATTTGGGTGTAGACACCGGCGGGGATTTGGAGTTCGCCCAGGAATTTCTGCATGTCTCCAAGGCGCAGCAGGTCTACCACCTGGGGAGCGCGGGCAATAGACAGCCATTGGGAATCAGGCCAGTCGGCCCGGTGGACCTCAATCTGGCTTACTACAAGCAGCACCTTGTCCGCGGATGCGGCGATGGGGTCTACGGCTCGGACCTGGAGCACCCCGTCTGCGCCTTCCATGTGAGGCGATTTCAACGCAACGAACTGGATATGTTGACTGTAGGCTTGCCCTACTGCCTTCAAGCTCGCACGGGCCTGGTCTTTGGCGGCCCCTGGTGATTGCTGCATTGTATCCTGGAGCCCGGCCAGTACTTGGGATGCATTTGCGGAGATTCTGGCTTGCAGGTCTGCCACCGCGTCCGGCTGGTCAAGGCCGGCGGCAATGACGGCGGCGCTTGCCACGTTCTGGTCCAGGGCGCGCTGGGCTGCGGGCAACTCTTGCCGGTTACCCTCTTGGATGAGTTGGGCCATCTCTTGCCCTCTCCGTTGGGCATAGACCAGATACCGTTGCGCCTTGGCTACGGGCGAGAAGTCTAAGGCCAAGCGGACCTGCTCAGCGGCGTGCTTCACAGGGTACAGGTTTTGTCCGGGCAGGGCATCGTCCGAGGCGCGCACCAGGCCGAAGCTCCCGATGAGGACTGCAAAGGCTGCGGCTGCGGAGGCGGTTGCCCAGCGCTGTTGTAGGTGCGCCGCGAAGACGAGCCAGCGGTTTTGTGCTGTCGCTGGGCGGGACTGCGCAAGGGCGGCGACCGCTGTCAGCTCACCTTGCAGGCGGCGGCGCCCGGCGGCTTTAGCACTGAGGTCCACCGGGGTTTTCCCCGACTCGGCTGCAAAGGCTGCGACGCGAAGGTACGAGCGCAGTTTTTCGGCGTGCTGTGGGAATGCAGTCAAACAAGCTTCAAGGGACTGGCCGGATTGGATGCGGGAGATAGACTGGTCCAGGGCCTCGTCAAAAGAGGCGGCGACGGGAAGCGTGGCGTGGGCTTGGCCCAACGCTTGAAGCTCGGCTTGCAGGCGAAGACGGCCTTCCGCCTTGGCCGCCTCGGAAGGGGCCTGGCGAAAGGTTACCGCGTAGCGTTGGGCGATGCGCAGGTACGGCTCCAGGGCCGCAGCGTGCTGTGGGTAAGCGGCAAGGCAGTCGTCAACTGAGCCGCCGTGTGAGACGATGCGGTCAATGCAGTCGTTTAGGACCTGTTCCAGGTTGTCTGGCATGGCTAGCCTCTAGCAGGGTGCTGAAAAACTCCCGTTCATCATCCCCCTGGTCGTTTCCTGACCGGGAAGGGGGAAGAATTGTATCTGAGGGACACCCTCAGACTCCCGACAAAGGGGCTTTGCCCCTCTGTACTCCCCTTTTTCGCAGCCTTCTATGCCTCATCACCCAATACCTGCCGCAGCTTGCGGATGGCAGCGCTCTGCATCTCTCGCACTGCTCCGGGTTTCTTGCCCATAATCTGGGCTATCTGGTCCGAGGACATCTCGCTGCCAAACCGCAGGGCGATCACCTGCCGTTGGGCGTCGGTGAGATATTGCAGCGCATCGTGGAGGCGCTTGACATCTTCCTCCTGACGGAGGCCGGTCAGCGGGTCGTCGTTTTCACCGGCGAGGGAGAACAGCGCTTCCACCGGCACTTGCACGGGGCGCCGGTCTTTCACGCGCAGATGGTCAACGGCGATGTTGTGGGCAATGCGAAAGATCCAGGCTTCCAAAGGGGCTCCGGTATCCGTGTAGGAATCGGCAGAGCGAAGGGCGCGTACAAAGACCTCGCTGGCAAGGTCTTGGGCCTCGTGATAGTTGCCGATGCGCACGGTGATGTAACGCGCGACGCGATCAAAGTGGGTCTCATACAACCCAGCGATGGCCGAGCGTATTCCGGCGGAGTCTTGTCCTTTATTATCGCGTGAAAGCACATACACCCCAGAGGTGCGTTGAGCTTCAGGCCGGGACTGCATTGGATAGTTTACGCACCATAGGATGATAGCACATGCTCGCCCTCCTCTTTTAATCCAACGTCAGCCGTAGGGGATTGTCAGGTTGGCTGCGTAGGCGTAGGACGAAGCGAACCCTACTCGCAACCCGCTCCTTGTATTCTTGGCCTGTGTCTCTTACCCTAGCCAATAGCAACAGCTTGCGCAGGCCACGGATGCTTTCCTGTTCAAGCCGCCATACCGTTCAGGCAAAGGAGACTCATGTCCGCTACGTTGACTTTTCTTGGAGCAGTGGGCACGGTCACCGGCTCCCGGTTCCTCTTGCAGGTAGAGGACAAACGCTATTTGATTGACTGTGGCATGTTCCAAGGCCCCGCGGAGGTGGAGCAGCTTAACTGGCAAGAATTGCCCTTCTCCCCGCATCAGTTAGACGCCGTTTTGCTGACCCACGCGCATCTTGACCATACGGGCTACCTCCCCAAGCTCGTCCGGGAGGGTTTTCGCGGGCCTGTCTACGCCACCGATGCCACGTGCGCCTTGTTGGAGCTGCTGCTGCCGGACTCCGGCCATTTGCAGGAGGAGCAGGCCCAGTACGCCAACAAAAAGGGGTACTCCCGCCACCGGCCCGCATTGCCGCTGTACACCGCGGAGGAGGCAGTCCGCTCGCTCTCTTCCCTCAGGAGCATCGCCGTAGACCGTTCCCTGGCGCTGGACAAGCATTTCAGCGTAACCATGCGACGCTCCGGTCATATTCTGGGCGCAGCCATATTGGAATGCGTTGTCCACACGGACGGCAGAAGCAGGACGGTGGTGTTTTCCGGCGACCTGGGGCGATTTGACCAGGAGATGATGAAGCCGCCGGCGCTCATAGCATCGGCGGACTATGTGGTAGTGGAGTCCACCTACGGGGACCGCCGGCACCCCGAAACTTCCGTGGACGATGAGTTGCAGGAGGCGGTGAGAGACGTAGTCGCCAGGCGAGGAGTCTTGGTGATCCCTAGCTTTGCGGTGGGCCGCACGCAGGAGGTGCTTTACCATCTGCACAAACTGCAAGGCATGGGGCGCATTCCCACCATCCCTATCTTTGTTGATAGCCCAATGGCAACAGACGCCACTGAAATCTACTGCAAGTACGGGGACGACCATAATCTTGCCGTGGACTTGCTCAGGGACGGCGACAACTGCCCTCTGCGATGCCCGGACATTCACTTTGTCCGCAGCGTGGAAGAGTCCAAGCGGCTGAACGAGCTGCCGGGGCCGGCCATCATCATGTCCGCAAGCGGCATGTGCGAGGGCGGACGGATTGTCCACCATCTGAAACAGCGGCTTCCCGACTCGCGAAACATTGTTCTGTTCGTTGGATTTCAAGCCCAAGGGACAAGAGGGCATCTTTTGGTGAATGGGGCAAAAACGGTGCGTATTCACGGCGAAGAGATACCGGTGCGCGCCCGAATCAGCCCTATTGAAAGCCTTTCTGCGCACGGGGACAAGGACGACCTGCTGCGCTGGCTTTCCGGGTTTTCCAGGCCGCCGCGTGGTTCCTTTATGGTGCATGGGGAGCCGGAGGCCCGAAGTGCCTTTGCCGCTGAGGTCAAGAAGCGCCTGGGCTGGCGCGTAGAGACTCCCGAATACCTGGAAGAAGTCTCGCTGCGGTAGGAGCCATCAGGCACGAGCAAACTTCCGGGGGCCTAGGGGTCTCTCAAAGGCGCTGTGATACCGTTAGCCCCTGCATTTCCCTGTACCTCACGCTCCGCAAGATCCGGTCCGACACCCTTGGCTCTTGCCGCCATGTAGAGGCCCTACCGTCCAACCGGCTTTGCAAGCACCACTCGGTCGCAGAAGGAGCGGATGGACTGGATGGCCGTGTCCCATTGCATGACACCGTGGCCGGCGCCGGGAACGGTGACAAACTCCGCGCCGGGAATGCCGCCGGCCAGCTCTCGTCCCAGTTCGTAGGGCACCTGGGTATCCGCGTCGCCATGCAGGACCATAGCGGACATGCGCAGTTCCCCCAGGCGGGGCCGCAGGTCTGAGTCCAGATAAGCGGCCTGGTTGAGCAGTTCACCCAAGTCGTACTGCATACGTGCGCTTCTGGGTAAGGCCGCTACCAACTCTTGGGTACGGCGTTCCCTATCGGCCAGCTCCTCTGCCATCTCCGGAGGGACCGGCCCGCGTCCCCTGGGGGAGATGTTCACCGCTGCGTTGTTCTTTCGCTCCTCCTCTATGAGGCCATACGCGGCCTCCGGGCCTTTTTGCTGGAGCAAGGCAGACCGTCGCCGCACACCTTCGGCAGGGCGATCCCGTTCGGGGTGCCGCCAGAGGCGCGCGGAGGTGTTCGGCAGCACCAAGGCCGTCACGGCTTCGGGATAGGCGAGGGCGTAGGTGATTGCAACAGGCCCGCCGGCAGAGGAGCCAATGACCACCGAGCGGCTGATACCCAGGGTAAGAAGTAACACTCGCAGGTCTGCGGCGAGGTCGTCCAGGGAATAGGGGGCGTAGGTGTACTGCGAACGGCCGGAGTTGCGGCGGTCGTAAGTGAGTACGGTGTAGTTAGCGGCAAAGGAGCTTACCCACGCTTCGTCCCGGGGAAGCACCGTTGAGGCAGCGCCGCCGTAGCCGCCGTGGATAAAGGCGATAGGCGACCCATTGCCCTGAAGCTCATAGTACAGTTCGGCGCCGTTTACGCGGGTCTTAGGCATGTCAGATCCCTTCGCTTTGGAAATTGCTCAAGGGTTTCCCGAGAAGAATAAATGTCGCCCCTATCTCTTCTTCGCCTGGTCCACGATTTGCTCTGCATATCCGCTGGCGCTGATAAGCTGCTCCTTCTTCGCCTTTGACATGCTTTTTACTCTGCGTTCCATCTTCAACGCCAGGCTTTTGGAGACCAGATTTTTTTGGAAGACCAGGGTCAAAGGCCCTCTGCCTTTGAGGTACCTTGATCCTGCACTCCCTGCCGCCTGGTGCTGGGTGAACCGGCGATTAACGTCGGTGGAAATGCCGGTATAGAGGGCGCCATCGCGGCATCTTATGAGGTACAAGTACCAGTCAGGCATTGCGATTCATTCCTGCGTACTCCCGCAGTGTGGTGCGTTCTGGGCTTCGTTTGCTGGGCAGGCAAGAGGCTATGCCTGGGGCGGAGTCTCTGCCTCAGGACGTCGTGCCTCTGTGCACAGTTGCGGTGATTCTACCACGTGCTGAAGTGGGCTGCGTTGGCGGCAAACGAACTTCAGGGGGTAGTAGAGGCTACAGCGGCGCGACTGGGCGGCTTGGCAAGGAAGGTCAGCGCTGCGCAGCCGACGAGGACTATGGCGAAGAAGGTGAACACGGGATAGTAGTTGCCGACGGAGTCAAAGACCATAGCGGCCACCAGCGGCCCGGCGGCGTTGGTCAGCATTTCCACCGGCCAGATGGCCCCGTTGATCCTGCCCAGAGACTCCCTGCCGAAATAGTCGGCAAGAATGACCTGGTACAGCGTGTTGAAGATACCGCCGATGAGCATTCCCATGTAGACGGCCCAAACCAGGCCGGCGGGAAACGAGTTCACCAGCATGAGGAAGCCCAATCCAAGGGCCATGAACAGGAACGCTCCAGACAGGGCCCGGCGAGCGCCTAGCTGGGAAGTTGCCGCGCCGGCAACCAGCGCGCCCAATGCGCCGGACACGGACCATAAGGCCAGGACCCAGACGCCCTGAGAGGGAGTCAATCCTTTGCCCTCCAAGTAGGGCAGCAAATGGAAGGTCATGCCCGGACCGACCAGGAAGAGCAAGGTAAACGCCGCGCCAAGAAGATAGAATGCGGGGACACGCGCAGCTTGAGCCAGAGTCAAAGAGTTCTCTTCGCTAGAGGGAGTCTTGCCGGAGTCGCGGGTTGCCGGGGTTCCAGGAAGAGCGCCGTCCGGCAGCAGGCCCATGTCTTCAGGTCGCCGGCGCATGAAGAACGCAACCGGCAGGACGGAGATCACCCAGACCACAATACCTGCGACGAATGCAGCAACCCGCCAATCAGCCATGGAAATCACCCACTGCACGTACAGCGGCGTTACGGTATTGCCTATCATGCCGCCCAGTCCTGCCAGGGCTACGGCGATGCCGCGCTTCTTCACGAACCACTTCGGCACAGTAACCTGCAACACCAGCGCAACGACGCCCATAGCCAACATGCGTCCCGTGATCTGCAAGACGTAGAACTGCCACAGGGTCTGAACAAAAGCCAGAAGGACGAAGGTGAGACCCAAGACGAAGAGGGCCACGGTAAGGATCCACCGTCCGCCCAGCTTGTCTATGACTCTACCGACAAAGATGGCAGCGACGGCCCCGGCCAGGGTGCCCAGGGTGATGCCGGCGGTGAACATCGTGCGTGTCCAGCCGAACTCAGTGGTAATGGGGCCGAGGAGTACGCTCAGTACGGGGTGCGTTGCTGCCGTCTGGGAAAAGTTGGCGAGGGCCACGGTGAGGACGATTATCCACCCATAATAGACGGGGAAGTGCTTCGGGAGTGACTTTGCTGCAATTGCCACGAGTTGTTGCTTTCTCTTTCACAGTGCGACGAGTCTGACGGCTGTTTCCGGTATGCGTTGGGGGCACACTGATACGGACGGAGGTACGGCGGTGTTCCAATCGCATTGTCCGAGCCAGCTTGACGCAGTTTCAGACGCTTTTGGTAAACCTTGGGGATGCCCGCGGGCGTTCGCATGGCAGGACATGTGCCGCAAGGACGCCCACCTGGACGATGCCGGAGAGTAATGATAGCAAACATTGCGGCCTAATGGCTGTCCTGTTGCGCTTGCATGGGGTTTGCCGGAAGTTGCATGCCAAAAGCAGCTTTGCGGAAGGCCGTGTGTCATCCTGCAAGAAGGGTTACAATGCGGGGAGATATCATTGAATCGTCAACACTGAGAAGGAGGACCACTATGCCATACGGAGGCGCTGACTGGCTTGCTTTGACCACGGAACCCACCCTGGAACCGGAGCTTCCCATTTGCGATCCCCATCACCATTTCTGGGACTTTCGTGCTGCGCGCATTCCCAACCAGCGGTATCTGCTGCACGAACTGGTTGCCGACGTTCGCAGCGGTCACAACGTTCGGTCCACTGTCTTCATTGAGGCAAGATCCATGTACCGCTCGGACGGGCCGGAGGAGATGCGCCCCGTTGGCGAAGCGGAGTTTGTCCAGGGCCTTGCTGCCGCCAGTGCCAGCGGTCTCTATGGCCCCGTCCGTGCTGCCGCCGCCATAGTCGGTCACGCGAATCTGAATCTGGGCGAGCGGGTTGAGCCGGTGTTGAGGGCGTTGCAGGCGGCCAGCCCCAACCGGCTACGCGGCATCCGCCACTCTGTAACGTGGGACCCGCACCCAGAGGTGGAGAACACTGCGGCTTACCGAATAGAGGGCCAGTTGCTCAGTGACCGCTTTCGCGCGGGTGCGCGAGTGCTGGCGCGTATGGGTTTGTCCTTTGATGCGTGGTTATGGTTCCCGCAACTGACCGAGTTGGCGGATTTCGCCAAGGCTGTGCCGGACCTGAGCATTGTGCTGAACCACATTGGGGGCCTGCAGCGGGTCGGCCCTTATGCGAACCGGGATAGCGAGGTGTTGGCCGCCTGGCGGAGCGGTATTGCTGCCGTGGCAGCTTGCCCCAACGTCAGCATGAAACTGGGTGGCATCGGAATGCCGCTCAACGGTTTTGACTGGCACACCCGTACTACGCCCATCGGCTCGGAAGAGCTTGCTGCCTCCATGTCTCCCCTCATCACGTACTGCATAGAGCGGTTTGGCCCCAGCCGGTGCATGTTTGAAAGCAACTTCCCGGTTGATAAGGTGTCGTTCTCCTACAACGTGCTGTACAACGCCTTCAAGCGGTTGTCGCAAGGCTATTCGGCTACCGAGCGGGCCGCAATGTTCCAGGACACCGCTACTCGTGTTTACCGCATAAGCGTATGACGGTGTGGGGCAATCCGCCCTGCTTAAATGGCGCTGCCTGTGAGACGCACTCAGAGCCTGTCGCAGAACTTGGAGCAACCCTTCTCGCATTGGCGTATCTCGTAATGCCATAGCATAGAAGGGGAGCCTTGCCCTAGAAGTCCTTTTCAGCAGTGCCCCCTGACCCCCTCGCCTTCGGCGGGGGGAAGGAATTGTATTTGGGGGACACCCCCAGCCCCCCGACAGGAAACGCAGTTTCCTGTAACTTCCTGACTTTTGAGGCAACGCATAGTAGGGGCGTCCCGATGCATCGGGATGCCCCTACGTCCGAGTAAGCGGTTTTCGCCATATTTCAAGGGATAGGACGATTTCTGAAGCAGCCTCTTCAGGAAGGCTCCTGGGCGGGCGCTCGCGCGGGGGTGAAGAGACGCACCGACCGCATGAGCCGGAGAGCGTTCAAAGCGACGATGCTTCCGGTCATCGCCAGTGCCAAAGGCACGCCTACCACGCTGCCCACAGCGCCCAGCAAGAAGCCGCCCATCTGGTTGGAGCCCCAGGTCGCCACGTACAGGCCCAGCACGCGCCCGCGCATCTCCCCAGCCGTCGTCATCTGCATCACCGTGTTCATGGACGAATCGTACACGCCTGCCGCCGCACCGGCCATGCCCGCCAGCGCCAGCGTCGCGGCAAACCACGGCGATAGCCCGAAGAGCACGATGGACACGCCGTACCCGAAGGTGCTGCCCAGGAGCAGCCAGCCTTTGTGCCGGAAGTCTCCCAGGGATGCCACGACGATCATGGCAAGCACTTGCCCAAGTGCGCCCGCCGCTTCCATGTACCCCAAACCGGTTGCCCCCACGTGCAGCACGTCTCGCGCCATGACGGGTTTCATGTAGCCGAAGGAGAAGCCGAAAGCCTCGGTCATGAGGCTCATGAGCAACAGGGCCCGAACCGCCGGCGTCCTGGATGCGTACCGTAGCCCCGCCTTCAACGCTGCCATTGGGTGCTCGCGCGCCGCCGGCTCTGTTCTGGCGGGTGATCGCAATGGGGCCAGGCAGAGGGCTGCCAACAGGAACGCCATGCTGATCACCAGGTAGTTGGGGCCGATGCCTAACAGCGAAATGACGTAGCCGCCGGCCAGCGCCGACACCACGCGCACCAGCGCCCCAGCCATGAAGCGGAACGCCGTGCCGTTCATGAGGCGTTGCGCGCCAAGCACGTCGTAGCTGAGGGCGTTGTAGGCCGGCCCGTTGGCCCCGCCGATGCTCCCGGCCACCGCCGCCGCCAAAAACAGATGCCAGAGCTGTATGGCGTCGGTCAGCACCAGCAGTGCCAGAATCAGCGACACCAGGGCAGAGACCGAGTGGTTTACCATAAGCATAGCCTTGCGGTCCCAGCGGTCTGCCAGCGCGCCGCCCAACATGCTCAACATCAGTTGGAAGAGGCCCCGCGTCCCCACCACCGCGCCTAACCAGAAAGGCGAGTCCGTGAGCGTCAGGACCAACCACCCCTGGGCAATGCTTTCCACTGTCCAGGCTGCGGAGGTGGCAAAGGCGTTGCCCAGCAGCCAGCGGTAGTCTCGGATTTGGAACGCCGCGAAAAAAGAGGCAGGCATAAAGCTCACTCTTGGCAAGTGATGACACCATTAACAGGAAGGATGTACCATGCACTCCCCAACAATACGTGGCCTTTGTACGGTAAGCAAGTGTGTAATACTTGCGGCTACCCTCTTTTGCGCAGTCTTGTCATCCCATGCAAGGCGCATTCCGTATGAGCAAGACGGTCCCTGTTCTTTACGAAAGGAATCCAGCGGCTTCGCACCTCTACACAAAAGTGCTGTGCAGGGCTAGAATAGGGGCGTTTTCCTGCGATGTTTCCGAGGAGGTGCGAGCATGGCGGCGTCTAACTCTGGAGGTAGGAGGATGCGCGGCTTCTGGGTCAACCTGCGCTTCAAACTTGCCCTTGTAGCTGGTCTGACGGCCCTGGCCTTTGCCGGCGTCGTCTTTGCCGATGAAAGCCACGTCTCCGGCGGCGCGGCCGCCATGTCCGGCGGCGGCCCCCTGTTGTGGGGGATCCTCTCCCTTGGCGGCGTGCTCCTTGGGCTTGTGGCCACACGAGCAGTCTTGGTCCGCAGCATGGCCCCAGCCCGGGCCAGCGCAAGGCCCAAAGAAAGCTACCTCTCCGTTGTCCGGCAGTTCAGCCGCAATGCCAAGCTGTTCCTGGGCTACTCTATCCTGGCGGAGCTGGGCAGCGGCATCTGGTCCGTCATGTTCAACCTGTACCTGTTGCGCAGTGGGTACTCCATAACCTTCATCGGAACCTTCTGGCTGGTCAACATGCTGTGCCACGGGATCACTGCTTTGCCTGCCGGCATCATTGCCGACCGCTTTGGCCGCCGCCGCTCTTTCTTCATTGCCACAACCGTCAGCGTTGTCGCGCAGGGCAGTCTCCTGTTCCTGCACAGCCCCGCATCTATCCTGGTGCTGGCTGGACTAGCGGGCTTCGGCGAAGCCTTCCACGGCGTCACCGGCGCTCCCTTCATGATGGAGAATAGCGAGCCAAAGGAGCGCGTACACCTCTTTAGCCTGAACGCCGCCTTCCTGCAAGTGTCCCGTTTTGCAGGCAGCATGAGCGGCGGTTTCCTGCCTCTGTTGTGGGCCGGACTCATCGGCGTTCCGGATGTTGACCCACAAGCAGCCCGCTGGGCTTTGGTAACGGGCCTGCCTCTTGTCCTCATCGCCCTCGTCCCTCTGGCCTTCATGCGGGAACGGCCGGTGGAGCTGGCCCACACCTTCAAGGAACTATTGAACTTCCCCGCCATGTCCAACTTCAGGTCCGTCATGCAGCTTACCCTACTGAGCCTTTTGGTAGGTTCCGCCTTCGGTCTCACCATCCGCTTTTTCAACGTCTTCTTCCAGGAAGCCCACGGCGCCAGCGATGGCCAGATTGGCACGACCCTAGCCCTTGCCTCCATCGCCGGGGCCAGCGCCATCCTCATCGCCCCTCTGCTTGCCCAGCGATGGGGAAAAGTGCGCAGCATCTTTTTCACCCAGGCCCTCTCCGTGCCTCTGCTCATGGTCATTGCCCTGGTTCCCTCGTACACCATCGTGACATCTCTCTTTCTGATCCGTGGCGCCATGTACAGTATCGCCGGGCCGTTGCGCAACCAGCTTTCCATGGAGCTGGTTACCGCTAAGGAACGCGGAACTACCGCCGGGTTCTCTCACGCCGCCTTTGACTTGGGTGGGAGCGTTGGAGCCGGCGTAGCGGGCGTCCTCATCGTTGGAGGCGGCTTTGCCACCGCCTTCACTGCGGCAGCCGTCCTGATCCTCATCCCGGCAGTCCTGTACTTCACCTTCTTTGAAAAGCGCGAGTCCCAGGCCCGCCAGGACGCCGCACAGGTTGCAACAGCGTCCTCTCCCGCTGACTGAAAAATTACCCGGGCGGGAAATTGCGGTGTCAGTTTGCGTTGGTCTTGCAAAAAGCCCTTTTCGGCAGCGCCCCCCTGACCCCCTCGCCTTCGGCGGGGGGAAGGAATTATATCTGGGGACACCCCAGACCCCGGCAGGAAACCTTCGGTTTCCTGCACTTTCCCGACTTTTGAGGCAACGCCCCTTGCGTTGTTGAGGACATCTTGAAGGGCGGGGCATCCAGCCAAAACACCCAAAAACCCTGCCATCTCGCAAGCGGCATGTCCCCATCGCTGGGAATAGGAAGGGCAAATCGGTATTGACAGGCGAATCCCGTCATGATAGCGTTAGCTATTCGTTAACCATAGATAGCTGCTGAGATGGGGAGTAGTAGCAGGGGTAGCGCTTCAGAGAGCCGGCGGTGGTGCAAGCCGGTAGCCAGCACCCCAGCGAACTCGCCCCGGAGCATCCGGTCTGAACCCCGATATAGTCGGGATAGGGCTGGCGGAGGCGCACCGATAGCGGCGCACGAGTGCCCCGATGACATCGGGGAACTAGGGTGGTACCGCGGGTGATAGCCCGTCCCTATGCTGTGGAAGGGGGCGGGTTTTTTGTTAGCTGTCGCCAGGGTGTTAACAGATTCTTAACCTCGCAGTGCTAACCTGGGGGAGCAAGCTTTATAGTCAGGTTACTAAGGAGGTCGTTTGTAAGTGGGCAAACTGTACCGCACCGTGAATCCCGACTAGTCGGGACTTGAAGCCGCAGCCTTTAGGCTGCGGTGTTGCCAAGAAGGGCCACAGTCCACTTACTAACGCACTCCTTAGTACAAGGTCTCCATAGGGCGTCAAGAAAGGGAATCCGGCCATGCAGCTTACCGGCGCGCAAATGGTGTGTGAAGTGCTCTTGCGGGAGGGCGTGGACACGGTGTTCGGCATCCCCGGGGGCGCAATTCTGCCCCTGTATCAGACTATGCCCGAGTATCCGAAGCTGCGCCATATCCTGGTCCGCCACGAGCAGGGCGCGTCCATGGGCGCGGACGGCTATTACCGGTCTTCGGGCAGAGTAGGCGTGTGCATGGCAACCTCCGGCCCGGGCGCGACGAACCTGGTCACCGGCCTTGCGTGCGCCTATATGGACTCATCCGCTGTCGTCGCCATCACGGGACAGGTGGCCCGCGCCGCCATCGGTAAGGACGCCTTCCAGGAGATAGACATCACCGGCGTGACCCTGCCCATCACGAAACACAATTATCTGGTCATGCACGCCGCCGACATTCCCCGTGTCCTGCGTGAGGCCTTCCACCTGGCCTCCACCGGACGCCCTGGCCCGATACTGGTGGACATCCCCAAGGACGTGTTCACCGAAGTGGCGGAGTTCGTCTACCCGGAGACCATAGAGATGCCCGGGTTCAAACCTACCTTGGAGGGCCATCCCACGCAGATCAAGAAGGCCGCGCGGCTCATCAACGAGGCCAAGCGTCCCGTCATCATGGCGGGCCACGGCGTCACGCTGTCCCGCGCCTTTGACGAACTGCGCGAGCTGGCGGAAAAGGCTCAGATTCCGGTCATCACCACACTGCTGGGCATCAGCACGTTCCCAGAGTCCCACATATTGAGCGTGGGGATGCCAGGGATGCACGGCGTCGCCTACGCCAGCCTTGCTCTGGACCGCGCGGACGTGGTCATCAGCTTGGGCGCTCGCTTTGACGACCGCGTCACGGGCAGGGTCAGCACCTTCATACCCAACGCCAAGATCATCCACATTGACATTGACCCTGCGGTCATTGGGCAGAACGTCTTTACCCACGTCCCCATCGTCGGCGACGTAAAGAGGGTCCTGCACATGCTCAACCGGGAGGTGAAGAAAGCTACCCACCCCGAGTGGCTGGAGGAGATAGAACAGCTCCGCCGTGACCACCCGTCCCTGCGGCTGCGGGACAAGCCCAAGCTCACCCAGCAGTTTATTATCAAGCAGCTTTCCGATATCACCAAGGGCAAGGCTATCATCGTGACCGGCGTAGGCCAGCACCAGATGTGGGCGGCCCAGCACTATACCTTCACCGAGCCGAACAGCTTCATCACCTCCGGCGGCCTGGGCGCTATGGGCTTTGAGGTGCCGGCGGCTATGGGGGCGAAGGTCGCCAATCCGGACAAGATGGTCTGGTCCATCTGCGGCGACGGCGGCTTCCAGATGACCATGTGCGATCTTGCTACCATCGTGGAAAATAAGATCAACGTGAAGTTCATCGTCATGGAGAACGGCTTCCTGGGCATGGTGCGCCAGTGGCAGCACATCTTCTACAAGGATACCTTCTACGCCACGATGTATTCCGCCAACCCGGACTTTGTGAAGCTGGCCGAAGCCTTTGGACTTCACGCCCAGCGCGTCACCGATAAGGCGCAGGTGGCGGCGGCCATTCAAGAGGCCATAGATTACGATGGCCCAGCCCTCATTTCCTGCATCGTTGATCCGGAGGAGAATGTCTATCCCATGATCCCGCCGGGCGAGTCTGTGAAGGAGCTGATGGAAGAGCCGGTCCCGGCCCAGGAGGCAGCGTGGTCGCGGTAAAGAACAGCCATACCCTTGTTGCCCTGGTGCAGGACAAGCCGGGCGTGCTCAACCGTGTGGCGAGCATGTTCCGCCGCCGGGGGTTCAACATCTCCAGCCTGGCGGTGGGCCACAGCGAGCAAGAAGACCTCTCCCGCATGACCTTTGTAGTGGAGGGCGATGACGGAACGGTAGAGCAAGTCATCAAACAACTCTATAAGCTGGTTGACATAGTGCGCGTGTCCGACCTGTCCACCGAAGCCGTTGTCTATCGCGAGCTGGCTATGGTGCGGGTGCGCGCCACCTCTCAGACCCGCAGTGAGATCATGCAGCTTGTGGACATCTTCCGCGCCAACATCATTGATGTCTCCGCCGATTCGCTCATTATTGAAGTGACGGGCGACGAGGATAAGATAGACTCGCTGCAGGAGTTGCTGAAGGGCTTTGGCCTGATGGAAGTCATGCGCACAGGCCGCGTGGCTATGCTGCGCGGCGCTGCCTCACGCCAGGAGGTCGCCAGGCGCGGCGCTGAGACCACCCGCGCAAACAAACCCCAGGACTACGAGCAGATACTGTGAGGATGCAATGGTTGTCATTCTGAGTCCCGATATGATCGGGACGAAGAATCTCTCCTGGCTTGCTGTTATGCACAATGGCCTTTTGCGAAAGGGCCGTGCTGAATTGACGGAGCAGGAGAGGTTCATTCGCGATGTCCCCATTAGCGTCGGGACTCGCTCAGAATGACAGAATAGTAAGCCCTTGTGGCAAGCGTTACATCGGCAGATATTAATCAAGCGTCCGCCGTGCCGCTGAACGTGGTCAACCGGCTGTGCTAAGCTGGCGGCGAAAAAAAACAGGAAAAAAACAATCAGTCCTCAACCTAAACAATCAAACCACTAAGGAGCAACAATGGCGACTATCTACTATGACAAAGACGCCGACCCTTCCATCTTGAAGGACAAGGTCATTGCCATCATCGGCTACGGCAGCCAGGGCCATGCACACGCCCAGAACCTGCGCGACAGCGGCATGAACGTCATCGTCGGCCTGTACGACGGCAGCAAGAGCTGGGCCACGGCGGAGAAGGACGGCTTCAGGGTCATGACCACGGACAAGGCCGCGGACGAGGCCGACATCATCGTCATGCTCCTGCCGGATACGTCCCAGGCGGCGGTGTACCGCAAGGAGATTGCTACCAAGCTCACGGCGGGCAAGAGCCTGGTCTTTGCCCACGGCTTCACCATCCACTTCAAGACCATCGTGCCGCCCAAGAACGTGGATGTGTGGATGATTGCGCCCAAGGCCCCCGGCCATCGCGTTCGCGAAGTGTTCACCCAGGGCATGGGCACGCCCTCCCTGCTGGCGGTACACCAGGACGCCACGGGCAAGTCAAAGCAGCTTGCCCTTGCCTACGGCAGCGCCATTGGCTCAGGACGGGCGGGCATCCTGCTGACCACCTTCAAGGAGGAGACGGAGACGGACCTGTTCGGCGAGCAGGCCGTGCTGTGCGGCGGCGTCACCTCCCTCATTAAGAACGCCTTTGAGACCATGGTGGAGGCAGGGTACCAGCCGGAGAGCGCTTACTTTGAGGTCATGCACGAGCTGAAGCTCATCGTTGACCTCATGTACGTGGGCGGCATGGACTACATGCGCTTCTCCGTCAGCGATACGGCGGAGTACGGCGATTACACCCGCGGCCCGCGCGTGGTGGACGCCCACGTCAAAGAGAACATGAAGCAGATCATGAAGGAGATTCAGGACGGCTCCTTTGCCAAGGAGTGGATCACTGAGAACGAGGAGGGCCGCCCGCGCTTCTACCGCCTGCGCCAGGAAAATGCCAGCCATCCCGTGGAGAAGGTGGGCAAGGAGCTGCGTGGCATGATGCCCTGGCTGAAGAGTTCGGTAAGATAGGGAGAGGGAGGTAGGCATGATCCTAAGTAGTCAGTCCCGCAATAAATTCACAATGTGGGTGGCAGCGTATCGTAAGAACGGGGCGTGGCTTCACCAGCACCAAAAGCGCAAAGAACGATATCAAGATGCGGGCGAGCTATTGACTGGCCCTCATCTGACCGTTTATAGCTTTGACCTTGCTGCAAAAAAGCTGTGGTCCTCAGGCCTGCTCCGTCAGAAGAACAGATGGCAGGGGGCAGGAGAAGGAATACGTATGCTGGTGGCGTACCTTAGTTCGCCTCCTTTGCAGGAGTCACTCGTGACAATCTACGAGACGGCCTTGACTCCCACCTCTCAAGGAGGCTACAAAGTTGCTGGGGTGGGGCCGAACCTAGTTAGTGAAATCTTAACACTACACCATCCGCAACGTTTTGGCATTTATAACAAAAGGTCGTGCGTAGCTATCTACGATCTCTGTAGTAAAGATTTCCGCACAGGCTCTACCAACGGTGGTCACTATGAGGAATTCGTGCAGATTCTCAATGAGCTCAAGAGTGTGGGCGCACTTGAAGACCTTATGGAGGTCGACACCGTTCTCAATCTTGCATATACAGATTCCTTCAAGGACTAGGTGGATAGGGGACATTGGGCACCATACCCTGAAGGGTGTGGTTTGTTCAAACGTATGGAAGCCGCACCATTTATATATGGTGCGGCACAGGGGAGGGGACGGCACCACACCGTACCGTAAACGGTGTGGCTTGAATGGCTGCCAAAGCCGCACCCTTTAGGGTGCGGTACGAACAGAGAAACCATGAAGCATACCCCGGAGGTTACACACGCAGTCCGCCGTCAGGGCCGAGTCCTAGCTGGGCTGGGCCTGACGGACTGCGTTGCCCTGTAGCTTCCCAGCTTTCCCCTCTCGCAGTCTGCCCGTCGTAGCTGTCGCGGCGCAGGCCCGTCCGCAGACAGCCAACGCCACAATAGCTAGAGGAGACCACGAACATGGCTGAAGACAAGGTATTGATATTTGACACCACCCTTCGGGATGGGGAGCAGTCCGCGGGCATCGGCTTGACGACTCCGGAGAAGCTGGAGATCGCCAAACAGCTTGACCGGCTGGGCGTTGATATCATTGAGGCGGGCTTTGCCGCCAGCTCCCCGGGCGACTTTGTGTCGGTGCAAACCATTAGCGCCGAAGTGCGCCGTCCCATCATCGCCTCGCTGGCCCGCTCCGTGCTGTCCGACGTGGACGCTGCGTGGCAGGCCATCAGGGACGCGGCTCGCCCGCGTATCCACGTGTTTATCCCGAGCTCCGACGTTCAGATCATCCACCAACTCCGTCGCAACCCGGAGGACGTGTTGCACATGGCGGTGTCCGCTGTTGAACGGGCGAAGAGCTACTGCGAGGACGTTGAGTTCTCGCCCATGGATGCCACCCGCACGGACATGGAGTTCCTCTACAAGCTGGTGGACGCCACCATCAAGGCCGGCGCAACGACTATCAACATCCCGGACACTGTGGGCTACGCCATGCCCTGGGAGTTCGCCCAACGCCTGCGCAGCATCAAGGAACACGTACCGGGCATGAGGAACGTGATTCTCAGCGTTCACTGCCACAACGATTTGGGCCTGTCCGTCGCCAGCAGCCTCGCAGCGGTCACCGAAGGCGCGCGCCAGCTTGAAGGCTGCATGAACGGCCTGGGCGAACGGGCAGGGAACGCCTCATTGGAAGAGATGATAATGGCCTTGGAAACGCGGAAGGACCACTTCCACGTGAGCACCAACATTGACACCCGGCAGATCTATCGCACCAGCCGCATGGTCAGCGAGATCACCGGCTTCGCCGTCCAGCCCAACAAAGCCATCGTTGGGGCCAACGCCTTCCGCCATGCCTCCGGCGTACACCAGGACGGCATCCTGAAGGAGCGCACCACGTTTGAGATCATGGATGCGCAGAGCATTGGCTGGCCCAGCAGCGAGATTGTCCTGGGCAAGCTCAGCGGCCGCCACGGCCTGCAAGCCCGCCTGAAGGAGCTTGGCTACGAGCTGTCCGATGCCGACCTGAGCCGCGTCTTTGAAGAGTTCAAAATCCTTGCGGACAAAAAACGGGAAGTGACCGACCGCGACCTGGATGCCCTAATGAACAATCAGCGCCACAGCTTTGTGGAGACCTACACTTTGGACCACGTCCAGGTCTCCTGCGGCAACCATGAGGTGCCCACCGCCACGGTGCGCCTGGTTGGGCCGGACAAGATGGTAAAGACCGACGCTGCGGTAGGCACCGGCCCTGTGGATGCGGTGTACCAGGCGATCAACCGGATCATCAAGGTTCCCAACAAGCTCACCGAGTTCTCTGTGCGCTCCGTGACCGAGGGCATAGATGCCGTGGGCGAGGTCATCATCCGCATTGAAAACGAAGGGCGTGAGTACACTGGCCGCGGCGCCGACACGGACATCATCGTCGCCAGCGCCAAGGCGTACACCAACGCCCTGAACCGGCTGCTCAGCTCCGGCGACGCGGCGGGAGCTACGGAAAAGACGGCGGCGCGCTAACCTACAATCATGTGAAAAGGGAAATCAAACAATGCCCAAGACCATGTTTGAGAAGATCTGGGAGGAACACGTGGTGGTGGAAGAGGCGGGCCAGCCGGCCCTCCTGTACATAGACCTCCATTTGGTGCACGAGGTGACGTCGCCACAGGCCTTTGACGGCCTGCGCTTGAATCATCGCACGGTGCGCCGCACGGACCTGACCGTGGCAACCGTAGACCACAACGTGCCGACCTCCGACCGCCATCTTCCCATCGCCGATCCGATCTCGCGCCGCCAGATAGAGGCGCTGGAACAGAACGTCAAAGAGTTCGGCATACCGTATTACGGCATGAACAGCCCGGGGCAGGGCATAGTCCACGTGATTGGCCCGGAGCAAGGGTACACCCTTCCCGGCAAGACCATCGTGTGCGGCGATAGCCACACCTCTACCCACGGCGCGTTGGGGGCTCTTGCCATTGGCATCGGCACCTCGGAAGTGGAACACGTGCTGGCAACCCAGACGCTTCGCCAGGCACGTCCCAAGACTATGGAAATACGGGTGGACGGCAAGCTGCACAACGGCGTGACCGCAAAGGACATCATCTTGGCCATCATCGGCAAGATCGGCGTGGGCGGCGGTACAGGGCATGTGATTGAGTACACCGGCGAGGCCATTCGCAGCCTGTCTATGGAAGGCCGTATGACGGTCTGCAATATGTCCATTGAGGGCGGCGCCCGGGCGGGCATGATCGCTCCTGACGACAAGACCTTTGCCTATGTGGAGGGCCGTGCTCACGCGCCCAAAGGCAAGGATTTTGATCAGGCGGTGGCCCGCTGGAAGAAGCTACCCACGGACGCCGGCGCTGTCTACGATAAAGTAGTACTGCTGAATGCCTCGGACCTTGCACCGTCTGTCACTTGGGGCACGAACCCCGGCATGGTGGTCACGGTGATGGACAAGGTGCCGGACCCGGACTCCTTTGCCACGGAGCTGGAACGCGGCGCCGCCCAGCGCGCCTTGAAGTACATGGACTTGAAGGCCGGCACGCCTATCCAGGATATCAAGCTGGATAAGGTGTTCATCGGCTCTTGCACAAACTCCCGCATAGAAGACCTGCGCGCCGCAGCACAGGTGGTGCAGGGCCGCAAGGTGGCGTCCACCGTCAACGCGATGGTGGTGCCTGGCTCCGCCGCGGTAAAGGCTCAGGCGGAAAAGGAAGGGCTGGATGTTGTCTTCAAGGACGCAGGTTTTGACTGGCGGGACGCCGGCTGCTCCATGTGCCTGGGCATGAACCCGGACATCCTGCTGCCCGGCCAGCGGTGCGCGTCTACGTCCAACCGCAACTTTGAGGGACGGCAAGGCCCCGGCGGGCGCACGCACCTGGTCAGCCCCCAGATGGCCGCCGCCGCCGCCATCGCCGGGCATTTTGTGGACATTCGGGAGTGGGAGTTCTAGGATAATGGAGCTTGCGTTTGTGAAGCCATTCTGACTATAATTATAGTCAGAATGGCTTCACAAACGCCTTACATTATCATATATGCCCCTGCCATCAAGGATCATCTTAGGTTCATTGAACGACGTTATCATTCACTCTTTGAGCAGGTCATTAGAGAGCAACTGAGGTTCGAACCACAACAAGAAACCAGAAATCGCAAGCCTTTGCTCAGGGTTCTTTTAACGGGTGCTGATTGGGAGTTACGCCTTGGCCCAAACAATAGATTCAGGGTCCTTTATAAGGTGGATAGTAAGAAGCGTGAGGTCAATGTTCTGGGCATCGGAATTAAGGAACGTAACGTTCTATTGGTAGGGGGAGAAGGGGTCCAACTATGAGAATCGCTCCTGTGGCCGAAATGAAGGCAAAGTTCAGCGCCTACTTAAAGGAGAGTGAGGACGGCCCTATTGTTGTAACGCGTAGTGGCAAGCCGGTGGCGGTTTTGTTGCACGTGGAAGACCCCGATGAATTGGAGCGACTCCTGATGGCCTATTCGCCTCAACTGCAACGTATTCTGGAGGTGAGTAGGCAACAGATAAAAGAAGGGAAGGGGATCCCTCACGATGAGTTCTGGCGGCAGGTGGAAGAAGAGTACGACATTAGCCATCAAGATGAGGCTGCCAAGCATGCCAAGGGCAAATGATGAGTGCTTGGAGCAGACCCCGCGCCTTTGAAACACTTTGAATAGGCAGAGGCAAGCATCGCTGCAGGCGAGGAACAAGGTTAGAGGATGCCGAAGGTCTTGCAGCCTTTAAGAGCATGCCAAAGAGCCTGATGTTGAACGGGGTGAGAGATGACCCAACCAAACACACAGCAAGTTGGGAGGTGCGGTGAGTTACTTGTACAATACAAGCTCCTGAAGTTCGGTATCGACTCTGCGCCAATGACTACCGACTACGGCAGATCTGGTAGCCTTTGTAAGTAAGACCAACAAATGGATTTCTATACAAGTAAAGACCTCAAGCCACCACAAGGACAAACTTAGCCAATGGGTAGAATGGGATGTGAGCAACTACGTTACAGATTATCTCGCTGCCGTTGATGTAGAACGGGATAAGGTCTGGCTTTTTGCAAAGGACAGATTAGACAAGATTATTTCTAACATAGGTAACAAGAGGACTTTATGGTGGTATTTACCTGGCGCTGTTCCAATACGAGCGAGAATGGGACACCGAGAAAATAGCTTCGATCAGGATATCATTGATACTGTCATCGCTGCTCTGTAGACAAAGGAGTAACCTCATGGACCCATACGTACGCGTCACAGGCAAAGTGGCCCCGCTGGACAGGGCCAACGTGGACACCGATCAGATCATCCCTGCCGTCCACCTGAAGCGGGTGGAGCGCACCGGCTTCGGCCAGTTCCTCTTTGAGGCATGGAGGAAGCTGCCGGACGGCAAGCCCAACCCGGACTTTGTGCTGAACAACCCCAAGTATCGGGACGCCACCATTCTTGTGGCCGGGCCCAACTTCGGCAGCGGCTCCTCCCGCGAGCACGCGCCCTGGGCCTTGCAGGACTACGGCTTCCGCACGGTCATCGCCTCCAGCTTTGCGGATATCTTCCGCGGCAACTGCTACCAGAACGGCATGTTGCCCGTGATCCTGCCCCAAGAGGCGGTGGAGCACATCATGAAGCAGGCCCAAGCCCATCCGGGCTATCAGGTGACTGTGGACCTGGAGCGCTGCCTGGTCACCGGCTCCGACGAGTTCACGGTGCGGTTTGAAATGGACGAGTTCCGCCGCCATTGTCTACTGAACGGCCTGGACGAAATCGGCCTCTCGCTTCAGAACGAGGACAAGATTACAGCCTACGAAAAACGGCACGCCGTTATCTAAGAGCTTCATACAGCCGTAACAAAGAGGCCCGCAGTACAGAAAGCGGGCCTCTTTCTTGTTTGCCGCCGTTGGAATCTCCGGGCCATTGTGGTACTCTGCTGCAACCTTCCCACTGTACCGGTTCAGAGACGAGGCAACCCGTGCAGGCAGACCAAGGCCCGGCAGCCGCTTCTGCTGGGACAGCAGGCAAAAGACCGCGCCGCTTCTACGGCTGGTACATTGTGCTGGCATCTGCTGCCGCCGACGTGCTGACCTACGGCATCGGCACTGTGGCATTCGGCATCTTCTTTCGCTTCATGAGCGATTCGCTGCAGTGGGGCCGCGGTCTCCTTGCAAGCGCCCTGCTTCTTGGCCGTGTGACCTCGCTCGTCGTCAGCCCGGTGCTCGGCCCCTTGGTGGACCGATATGGGCCTCGCTGGATCATGTTGAGCGGGACGCTGGTTTTCAGCCTGGGGGCCTTCGCTATGGCGGCGATCAACGCCCCCTGGCAGTTCTACGTTGCCTACGGCGTCCTCATTACCTATGGTTCCTCCGCGTTGGGTGGCAACATCACGCACGCGGTGGTCTCCAAGTGGTTCGTGCGCCAACGCGCGCGCGCCTTGGCCCTCGTGACCATGAGCCTTTCCGGCGCCGGCGTTATTATCCCCATCCCTCTGGCATTTCTCATTACTCATGCAGGCTGGCGGGGCGCCTGGGTGGGCGTGGGCGTCTTTGTGCTGGTGGTCGGCGCCGCTTCTTCCCTTGTCATGCGCCGCCAGCCGGAAGACCTAGGTCTCCTGCCTGATGGCGATGCCTCGGAAGATGAACAGGCCGTACAGAAGTCTGCCACAGGCAGCGTGCGGCCATCGGCCTCCCAAGAGGTCAGCCTGACGGCCAAACAGGCGGTGCGCACGCCCGCATTCTGGCTCATGATTATCAGCGCCAATACCAGCGGACTGGCCATCATGGGCATCAACATCCACATTACCTCCTATCTGTTGGACCGCGGCTTTACGCTGGGCACGGCGGCAGGTATTGTGACGTTCCTCTACATCCTGCAGACCGTGGCAAAACCCCTGTGGGGCTTTGCCACGGAGCGTCTGGCCCTCCGCTATTGCATTGGGATTTGCTATTTAGGGGGCGGAGTTGGAGCGCTGTTGCTTCTGAAAGTGGTATCCCTGCCGTGGGCTATTCTCTTTACCTTGGTGTACGGACTGACCCGAGGGGCCCAGTCGTTCCTTACCACGCTGGCCTGGGCGGACTACTTTGGAAGGCGGTCCCAGGGCAGCATTCGCGGCATCTCTTCTGTGTTCGGCATTGTTGCTGGTGCGGGCGGCCCGGTGTTGGCGGGGTTTCTTTATGACGCCACCGGCACTTACAACCTTGCTTTCATGATCTTTGCTGTTACGTTTTGGATAGGAGCCTTGGCCTTCGTTTTTGCCAAACCGCCGCAGAACAAGTCACATGGGGTTACACCTGCCGCAACATAACCGCCACAGCGGGGTTGCCCAGTGGAATACGAAGGCTTGACTATGGACTCAAAGCATGATAGGAATACGCCCAACCTTTTTCTTTGAAATGTGCGTTTGAAGCAAGCGCCACTTCCAGTTCACGAAAAGAGCGTGTAATGGCCATGACAGAGACTCTAACCAAGCAATCCATTCCTACTGCCGCGGACGCCCTGCGAATCGCTGAAAGCGCCGGGCTGAGCGTCAATCCCAACGTCCGCAGGCCCGGCGTTGAGTTGTACCTGTCGCTGGAGCGCGATCCCCTCTTTGGCCCCGTCATCGCCTTTGGCTACGGACGCATGGGCGCTGAGGTCTGGGATGACGTTACCTTCCGAGTAGTTCCCCTTACGCCGAAAGACGCCCGCGAGATGGTGCTGGAGCCGAAGGCGGCCCACGCGCTCTTGCAAGGCTACCGAGATCTGAAAGCGCCGGACCGGGCCGCTATTGAGCAGGCGGTGCTGGCACTGTCACGCCTGGCGGAACAACGGCCGGACGTGCAGCGGCTTACCCTTTGGCCTGCTTACGCCTACTCCGATGGGGTCGTCGTCAAGGGCGCGTCAGCGGTGGTGACGCCTGGGGCTTCTCCTATTCCGCCTCTGCAGCAGCATCCCCTGGTGAACGGCATGCACCGGTTAGAGCGACTGTTCAGCCCTCGAAGCGTTGCGGTCGTCGGCTCCAAAAGAGTGGACAATCATTCGTGGCTGCGCACCGTGCTCCCCTTCAAAGGGCCAAAGTATCACGTGAATGTTGACCGAACCGAGTGGCCCAGCGCTGAGGAGCTTGGCTTCCCGAACTATGCCAGTCTTCTGGATATACCCGGCGACGTGGACTACGTCATCGTATCGGTTCCCGCTCAGATTGTGCCCCGCGTCCTGCGCGACTGCATTGCCAAGAAGGTGGCAGGCGTGCATCTGTATACGGCAGGCTTCAGCGAGACCGGGACCGAAGAGGGCATCCGCCTGGAGAAACAGGTCGTGCAGATGGCGAAGGATGGCGGGCTGAACGTCGTGGGGCCGAACTGCATGGGCATCTTCAATCCCAAGCTGGCCGTAGGGGTCAACCTGGGCGGCTACTACGGCGAGTCGGGACACCTATCCATTTTGTCGCACAGCGGCTCGCAGTCCGCGGCTTTCGGCCAGGGCAGCGCCTTTCATGGCATCAAGATGAACAAACTGGTGAGCATGGGGAACGGCGTTGTGCTGGATAGCTACGACTACATGGACTATTACGAGCAGGACCCGGAGACCGGCGTTATTGGCATGTACCTGGAAGGCGTCCGGGACGGACGGGCCTACTTTGAGACGCTCCGCCGGGTGTGCAAGACCAAGCCGGTGCTGGTATGGAAGGTGGGTGAGACGGAGGACGCGGGACGGGCGGTGGCCGCGCACTCCACCAGCGGCGCAACGAAGCCGGCCTTGTGGGACGCCATGCTGCGGCAGTGCGGCGCGGTCAAAGTTGACAACATGGACGAGCTTTTTGAGACGGCCAAGCTCCTCCTCAACATGCCCCCTGCCACGGGCTACCGCCTGGGTCTTCTGGCGCTGTCCGGCGGGCACGCTACCGAGTGCGCCAACGTCTTTTCCAAGGCCGGGTTCAACGTCCCGCGCCTGGCGGACGAGTCCTACAAACGTATTCTGGAGCATTTCAACATCGTGGGCAGCACCTACGCCAACCCGATAGAGGGCCGCACGCTGTCCGATCCTGTGAACATGAACAACGTCCTGGACGTGCTGAACGACGACCCGAACGTGGATATCATCGTCCAAGAGGTGCAGGTGAGCAACCGCAACAACCGCATCAGCATCTACCGCGGGCACGACGCCGAGATTTTTTGCAAGTTCCGGGAGCGGGCAAAGAAACCCTACGTGGTCGCCCTCTCCACGGCCTATCCCTATGCGCCGGCGGAGATCACGGCCCAAGTGTACAAACAGCTCATGGACGCAGGCATCCCTGCCATGACAGGCATTGCCCCCTGCGCCAGCGCGCTCCGGCGGGCTGTTGACTACTACCGCAACCGGGCTGGGTAAGCTAGGAGACACGAATGGCACGCGACCCTGGCCCACCACCGGCACAGACGGCTGATGATGACGCACCTCCCAAGGGCATATTGGGGGTGCTCATTGCCTTTGAGGTTACCAACTTCCGGTGGCTCTTTGCCGGACGTGCGGCCTCTAACATGGCCCGCCAGATGCGTGTGTTTCTCCGCGCCTGGATGGTGCTGGAGCTGACAGATAGCCCCTTCCTCATGGGACTGGTGGCCTCGTCCCTCTCATGGCCCATGCTGGTCCTGCCTTTTGTGGGCGGCGTCATGGCAGATAGGATGGATCGCAAGAAACTCTTGCAATGGACCGAAGGCCTGCTGACGGTATTGTGGGCAGCTACGGCTCTTACCGTGTTCCTGGGCGCCTGGGAGGTGGGGCCAACCTGGTTCCGTGTGCAATGGTGGCATTTCATCATCACCTCTTTCATAAGCGGCGTCATTCAGTCCATTGGCCGCCCCGGCCACCAGGCGATGATCGGCAGTGTCTTGGACAACCGGCGGATGTCCAGCGGTGTTGCCTTGGACTCTATTGCCGATACCTGGCCCCGAGTAGCGGGCCCGGCCATTGCGGCCTTGGCAATCTATATCGTGGGTGGGGACTGGCACACCTGGGCCCCCTGGCTATTCGGCCTCACCTCTGCCGGCCAGTTGTTCACGGCTATTACCATCTTTGTTATGAAGTGGGAACCGGGAATGGACGTCTCCAAGACCCGCCAACGTAGGGGAGGGGGTTGGAGCGACTTTACAGAGGGATTAAGGCTTGTCAAGAGCCAGCCTGTTCTCCTCTCCCTGATGGGCATGGGCTTTGCCTTTATGCTCTTCGCCGGCGGCGCGGCATTTCTGTTGCCGGTGTTTGCCAAGTATGTCATGGGTCTGGGAGAAGCAGGCGGCGCAGCAGCTTTTGGGCTTTTTTCCACAGCCCAGACCGTCGGGTCTTCGCTGGGGGCGCTTATCATAGTGGCGCTGGCCAATGCCCCAGGCAGGGGACGCCTCCTCCTCATAATGGGGCTGATTCATGCGGTGTCGGTGGCCATATTCTCCCAATCTACCATTCTCATGCTTTCCATTAGCCTGATTGTCGTCAACTCCCTCACCGGCGTCTTCTTTAGAACTACACAACGGATGATGCTGCAAAAGCTTGCCCCTAACGAGGCGCGAGGGCGGATTATGGGCATGGACGTGTTCCAGCAAGGCCTTTCGCCTATCGGCGTCCTAATCTGGGGCGCAATCGCCCAGGTCCTACAAGGGCGCTACGGCCTGGCGGAAGGCACGCAGATCACCTGGCTCCTGAGCGGAATCATGTATGCCGTGATTCTCATAGCTTTCTTCGCTACTGTCCCTGCCTTACGCCGCTACAAATGAGCTAGCTGCCGCAGCGGTATACGGTGAGAAACGGCGGGACCTCTTTAGGGCTAGTCCGGCTTAATGGTGTAGGGTTCCTATTTGGCGGTGGCGCCGGCAACGGGGCAGGATAACCCTGCTCCTACACGTCGCTCGCGCGAGTCGGGCCGTCATTGAAAGCGGTGAGAGGCATCCCGACTTGTCAAGACGCCTCCCATTCACCCATTGCCCTTGCGCTCCCGCGCTCTGCTGGCCTACCATGCGTTGCTATGGGCATTACCTTTGCAGTCCACACCACGGACGGGCCGGCGCGGGCCGGTCTGTTGACGACGCCGCACGGTGACGTGCCGACGCCGGCCTTCATGCCGGTTGCTACACAGGGGTCGGTGAAGGCCGTTGCGCCCCAGGAGCTGCGCGACCTGGGCGCCACCATCGTGCTGGGCAATACTTACCACCTGTTCCTCCGTCCCGGGCCGGAGCTGGTGCGCCAAATGGGGGGGTTGGCTGCGTTCATGTCCTGGAACGGCCCCATGCTTACCGATAGCGGAGGTTTCCAGGCCTACAGCCTCGGCTCCAAGGTCAAGATAACAGAGGAAGGCGTACTGTTCCAGTCCGTCATAGACGGCAGCCGCCACCTCTTCACGCCGGAGACGGCGGTAGCACACCAAGAGTCCATCGGGGCCGACATTATGATGGCCCTGGACCAGTGCCTCATGTACACGCAAGACAAGGAAGCGGTGCAGGTTGCCATGGAACGCACGCACCGGTGGGCCGAGCGCTGCAAATCGGCGCAGACCTCTGATGCGCAAGCCCTGTTGGGCATCGTTCAGGGCGGCGTGTTCGCGGACCTTCGCCGGCAGTCCGCCGACGTTATCACTGGGTTGGACTTTCCCGGCTACGGCATTGGCGGGCTGGCGGTTGGGGAAAGCAAATCGGTCATGTACCCTCTGGTGGGTTTGACCGCTGGTTTGCTGCCCCAGGGCAAGCCGCGCTATCTGATGGGGGTAGGCTCGCCGGAGGACCTGGTGGAGTGCGTGGCGCGCGGCATAGACCTCTTTGACTGCGCTCTGCCGACACGGGTGGCCCGCAACGGGGCTTTATTTACCAGGAAGGGTAGGGTGGACGTTGCCACTGCAAGTCTGTTCCGAGGAAAGGAGGAAGCCGTTGACGAAGGCTGCGACTGCGCCACATGCACCAACTTCTCGGCGGGCTACCTCCATCATCTCTTCCGCGCCAAAGAGCTTTTAGCCTTGCGCTTGGCTTCTATCCATAACTTGCGGTTCATCATGCGCCTCATGGGAGACATGAGAAATGCAATTGCCGGGGGGTGTTTTCAGACTTTTGCCAAGGAGTTCCTGAGCAACTATCGTCCAGCGGACGAGGCGGAGCGGCTGCGACAGACCCGGCGGCGGTTTGCCGGAGCGAAGGCAGGGGAGAGAGCATAGTAGGACAAAGAGGCTGAGGGCTAGGATAACCGCTCAGCCTCCTTGTTGTAGAAAGAACTAAAGGCGTTGTCTCTGTTGACGCAAGGCAGTGGGGATTATTGTCATTTTGGGGAGGGCTGATGCTGCGGCCCAACCGGTTGTATCTCTTGCCTGGAGAGATTCTTCACGATGTCCCGACTACCATCGGGACTCGTTCAGAATGACAAGACTGGCAAGCCGTGTGTTAAGCGTTACATCGCCAAACTAGAAGCCGCCGGCAACCGCCGGCACAATGCTCACCTCGTCGCCGGAGTTGATGGGGGTCTTGACGCCTTGCAAGAACCGCACGTCTTCTCCGTTGAGGTAGATGTTGACGAAGTAACGGAGGTCGCCGTTTTCGTCACACAGGCGTTCCTTCATCCCGGGGTACTTGGCTTCAAGGGCATCAATGGTCTGCTGGATATTGGAGGCTTCTATTTGCACCTGGGGCGCGCCATCGGTAACGCGGCGCAACGGCCCGGGTATTCGTACATTCACGCCCATGAATCAGTCCTCCTGAGGATTGGGTTGTTTGCCAGTATTGTAGCAGATAGAAAGTGTGCTGAGTCAGACGCTCTCGGAATAGGCCAAGCCATGTTTGCTGGAACAAAAAGCCCCTCTAGGCAGATACATAACCCCCTGACCCCCTTCCCTTAAGGGAAGAGGGAGAAACTTGGGGGATACCCCCAGACCCCCAGCGTCCCGATTGCATCGGGACTGCGCCCCGAAAGGGAAGGCTAGCCTTCTATGACATCGCCGGATACGGGGTCAACACGGACGCCCATTTCTTTCACCCACGTGAGGCCGCGTTGGATCTCGGCTTCATCGCCGTCCAACTCCAAGACCACCCAGCCCATTTCGGGCCGGACGTCCGCCCGCCGGATGTTGGTCACGATATTGTAGTCGCGGCCCAGGCGGTAGATGACCGGCTCCGTAATGAGGTAGGTGGGGAACGTGAAACGTACCCGCATGGTTGCCATGGGTCGCTCCCTATTGGGAAGATTGCATGAAAACGTCTAGGCCCGGGCGTGGAGCGCGCCTTCAAACGCCTCCATGTTCGGCTTGATAAGCAGCGGTTTCACCACCCCCGCCACGGCCTCCTGCGTCTTCAGCCCGTTGCCGGTAATGAAGGCCACGGTCAGTTCGTCGGGCTTGATGACCCCCTGCTGGGCAAGGCGCTTAAGGCCGGAGATGACCACGCCGCCAGCCGTTTCGGTGAAGATGCCCTCGGTCTCGGCCAGCAACTGAATGCCGGGGACGACCTCTTCTTCCGGCACGGCAGTGGCGGTCCCGTTGGACTCCTGGATGGCCTTTAGGGCGTAGACGCCGTCCGCCGGGTTGCCGATGGCCAGGGACTTGGCGATGGTGTTGGGGCGTACCGGGCGGACTGCCATGCGACCGGCATTGTATGCCTCCACGATGGGGGAACAGCCTTCCGCCTGGGTGAGGTGCATACGGGTGTGGATTGTGGGGATAAGCCCCAGGGACTCAAACTCGTGGAGTCCCTTATAGATCTTGGTAAACATGGAGCCGGAGGCCGAAGGGACGACGCAGTGGTCCGGCGCGCGCCAACCGAGCTGTTCCGCCACTTCGTAGCCCATAGTCTTGCTGCCTTCGGCGTAGAAGGGGCGCACGTTGATATTGACGAAGGCCCAGGGATAGTTGTCGGCCACCTCGGAGCATAGGCGGTTGACTTCGTCGTAGGAGCCGTCAACGGCGACCAGGGTAGGGCCGTAGATGGCTGCACCGATGACCTTGCCCTGCTCCAGGTCGGCGGGTATGAAGACGATTGCTTTGATGCCCGCCCGGGCGGCATGGGCAGCCACGGCACAGGCCAGGTTGCCGGTGGAAGCGCAGGCCAGGGTGTTGAACCCGAACTCCAAGGCTTTCGTCGTGGCAACAGTGACGACGCGGTCTTTGAAGGAATAGGAGGGGTTGACGGCGTCGTTCTTGACGTACAGATTGTTCAGGCCCAGGTATTTGCCCAGGTTTTTGCACCGGACCAGGGGGGTAAAGCCGGCTCCGATGTCCACCGCATCTGCTGCGTCCACGGGCAGGAGGTCGGCGTAGCGCCACAAGGTAGGCGGCCCTGCCTTGATGCGCTCTTTGCTGATGACGCGGGCTATGGCGTCGTAGTCGTACTTCAGCTCCAGCGGGCCGAAGCAGAAGTCGCAGACGTTGATGGGCTGGACCTTGTACTCGCGGCCGCAAGAGCGGCAGCGCATGGCGGATACGTAGGACAACGGGGCACTCCTCTGGCGAGGCGTAGTCTGAGGATGCTACTCTTGCCGCCCAAAACTCTTATGAATAGTCCATTAGGGTATGGTATCGGTGAGGGAATGGCATGTCAAGGCGATTATCGTCTATTGGGCGCGGCAATGGTAGTGGGCGCGAAGCGTCTTTTGTATTGGGCAGGAGGACGTCGTTTGTAGATGGACAAACTGTACCGCGCCGTGAATCCCGACTAGTCGGGACTTGAAGCCGCAGCCTTTAGGCTGCGGTGTTGACAAGAGAGCCACAGTCCGCTTACTAACGCACTCCTCTGTAAGAGGTGGTATGGCAAGGGCTGACGCCGGCGAGTTGACTTGATTTTTGAGAAACGATTCTAGAGCGACATTACAGCGCAGTAGGCTCTGTTTGCTTGGGGTTGGCGATACCGCACCTCTTCGTCCTCCCTTTGAAGGACTCAGGGCAGGCTTTGAAGGATGCGGTATGATGCCGCCCCATTCACGGGGCGGTACAACATCCCGAAACAAACAGAACTGGGCGCTGACTCCGCTTGTCATGTATGGTCTCATAGGACTAGAGTGGCAGGGGCAGAGGAGATGCAGAAAGTGGCGCCGGCTTAGGCGAATACCGTCTACGCTCCACATTCATTGATGCAGCCGCCACTGAGGGCGTATAATTTATGTTCACAGACGTGAAAGTAACCGGAGGTATCGCCAATGGAAAAGGGCACCTGGGAAGTCAAAGCCGGCTTGGCCCAAATGCTCAAGGGCGGCGTTATCATGGACGTGGTGACGGCGGAGCAGGCCAAGATCGCTGAGGACGCTGGGGCTTGCGCCGTCATGGCCCTGGAGCGCGTACCTTCGGATATTCGCCTTGCTGGCGGCGTGGCGCGCATGGCAGACCCAACGATCATCCTCGCAATCATGGAGGCCGTGACCATTCCCGTGATGGCAAAGTGCCGCATTGGGCATATTGTGGAGGCGCAGGTGCTTGAGTCCTTGGGGGTGGACTACATTGACGAGTCAGAAGTCCTGACCCCCGCGGACGAAAACAACCACGTGTGGAAGCATGCTTTCAAGGTCCCCTTCGTCTGCGGGTGCCGTGACCTGGGCGAGGCACTACGGCGCATTGCGGAGGGCGCAGCTATGATGCGCACCAAAGGAGAAGCGGGCACGGGCAACGTGGTTGAGGCGGTGCGGCACATCCGGGCGGTGATGTCGGAGATTCGCAAGGTGCAGAACATGGCGGAGGACGAGCTTCAGGCTGAGGCCAAGGCTCTAAACGCTTCCCTTGACATCCTGCGGCAGGTGCGGGAATTGGGCCGTATGCCGGTGGTGAACTTTGCCGCCGGAGGCGTTGCCACGCCCGCCGACGCCGCGCTCATGATGCAGCTTGGAGCAGACGGCGTGTTTGTCGGTTCCGGCGTGTTCAAGGCCAGCGAGCCGGAGAAGGTGGCCAAGGCCATCGTCAAGGCGGTAACGCACTTCCAGGACCCATTCATCATTGCCGAGGTGTCCAAGGGGTTGGGCCAGGCGATGCCCGGTATTGACGTGCGCACCCTACGGCCAGAGCAAATCCTGGCCACCAGGGGCTGGTGAGCTACATGGTGTTGATCGGCGTGCTGGCGCTGCAAGGCGACTTTGCCGAGCATAAAGCCGCCCTGGACAGCCTGGAAGTAGACTGTAGGGAAGTCCGGCTCCCCGGACAATTGGAGGGACTGGACGGCCTGATTATTCCCGGTGGGGAAAGTACCACTATTGCCCGGCTTATGGATATCTATGCTATCAGAGAGCCGTTGAAGCGCAGGGTTGGAGAAGGCATGGGCGTTTGGGGCACGTGTGCCGGCATGATCCTGATGGCCAAGCAGTTGGTGGAGGACCGCCCGCAGCCGCTTGGCCTCCTGGACATTGAGGTGCATCGCAACGCTTATGGGCGACAGGTGGACAGCTTTGAGGCGGATATAGCGATAAAGGCGCTGGGGCGGGAGCTGTTCCACTGCATTTTCATTCGAGCGCCAAAGATTGAGCGGGTGGGGCCGAAGGTAGAGACGCTTGCCCAACTGAAGGAGGGGGGCGTGGTGGCCGTCCGCCAGGGGAAGTTGCTGGCGACGTCGTTTCATCCCGAGCTTACCCGTGACCTTCGTTTTCACGAATACTTTTTGAAGCTGGTGACTGCGCCAAACTCATGATCCATAGCATAGGGCTGTTCCAGGCGGTCAGGATTGCCGTTGCAGGATGGCCTGATGTGGCGGCTTTCCCCAGCGTCGCATTTGGCGGAAGCCAGCCGGCGCTGCAAAGTGCTGTGTTTGCATGGGAACGAGTCCGTTACCGCCGCTCCGGGGTTGCCCTTGGCGCGTCCCAAGGAGGGAAGCTTCAGGGCGTGGTCTCTGCCCGTCGCGCCAGCGGCCCCACCGCATGGTTCGTAGACCATCTGGTCATCCGAGACGACGATGCTCCGGTTTGCGAGTTGTTGGAATCGGTCGCTGCATTTGCCGGTAAACGGGGCGTGGAACGGCTTTTCTTGCGAGTCCCTGACAACGGGTACCTCCTGAAGTTGGTGAGCCAGTCCGGCTTTAGCGCCTCCTCCCAGGTCTCGCTCCTGACGCTCCCTGCGAATAGTCCGTTGTACAAAAGGGATGCTCAGTTGGGCATGCGTCTGCGGATGCGCGCCGACGACCTGGGTCTGTTCCGCCTGTACAACGCCTGTACCCCAGCGGAGGTGCGATTCAAGACAGGTATGACGCTGCAACGGTGGCAGGACGGGCAGGAGCCGAGGGGGAAACGGACGCGCGACTACGTCTTAGAGCAGAATGGCGAGGTCGTTGCCTGGGTGCGGATGGACTTGCGTAGTGGCTGGGTGAAGGTGCAGTCCCAGACACTTTCTCACGACGCCGTGGACCCCGCATCTCTGGTGGCCTGGGCGGTCCACACAGGTGGAAGGCGGACGGTGTGGGAGGTCCCAGAGCACCAGGCGGATTTGCAGTTGCTGCTGCAACGTATGGGGTTTGAGGTCGGTGGGTGCTATCGCCTGATGGTGAATTCCCTGGCGCCAATGGTGCGGGAACGCGCATGGGCTCCAGCCCCTACATCGGTGTAATCCTTACGGAGGATGTTAACAAACGCGGTGACAAAGATCATCGTTGACGATCTCCAGGCCCTATTGAGCGCATTGCCTCCGAGAGTCCTCGGCTCCTTGCAGCAGCGAGATGATCTCACTGATCTGATAGAGGTTGTCCTGGACCTTGGCAGGCCGCCGGAAGCCCGTTTCCCCAATACGGAAGTCCTTTTGGGTGCTGACGAGATTTCGGGGGATGACCTCGCCTACGTCACCGAGCACATCGGGGCGTTTGGCGACGACAACCGCGCCGGGATTGAGCGCACGTTGCACCGCTTCTCCGCCATGCGCAACCGTCGCGGGAAGATCGTGGGCATCACGTGTCGTGTTGGTCGCGCCGTGTTTGGCACTATCCAGTCCCTGGAGGACCTCATCCGTTCGGACAAAAGCATCCTGCTCATGGGGCGACCCGGCGTGGGCAAGACTACCATCTTGCGGGAAGCCGCCCGGGTGCTGGCAGACGAGGCCCGCAAGCGCGTCGTCGTCGTGGACACCTCCAACGAGATAGCGGGAGACGGCGATATCCCTCACCCCGGCATTGGCCGTGCCCGCCGGATGCAGGTCCCCACGCCTTCATTGCAGCATAACGTGATGATTGAGGCGGTGGAGAACCACATGCCCCAGGTCATCATCATTGACGAGATGGGCACGGAGCAGGAGGCCGAAGCCGCTCGCACCATTGCCGAGCGGGGCGTGCAGCTCATCGCCACCGCCCACGGCAACACGTTGGAAAACCTGATCCAGAACCCTACGCTGTCCGATCTGGTGGGCGGCGTGCAGACGGTGATCCTGGGCGACGAAGAGGCCCGCCGCCGCCGCACGCAAAAGACGGTGCAGGAGCGGAAGCGCCCGCCAACCTTTGACGTTGTGGTGGAGATCCGCGACCGGGAACACCTGGCGGTACACCTGGACGTTGCCAAGGTTGTGGACGACATGCTGCGTGGTGTGCCGCCTGCCCCGGAGCTGCGCTGGGTGGACGAGGCGGGCCGGGTGCATAAGACACGTGAGGCCAGGCCGTTATCTCAACGGTTCGGCGAACGGCCTCCATTTGAACGTGAACTGCCCACGTATGACCGGTACCCTTCGGAGACCTTTCGGGACGAAGAGCGAGAGGAAGAACCTCCTCCCCCACGAGAGGTCGTCAAACTCTTCTCCTTTGGAGTGAGCAGGGGCGCTATTGAGCAGGCCATCCGTATAACTCGTTCCCCTGTGGAGCTTGTGGACAATCTGGACGAGGCTCAGGTGCTGGTGACGACCAAGGCCCACTACCGTCGCGGGCCGCAGGCGGTGCGCATGGCGGAGGACCGGGGCAAGCCTGTCCACGTGCTGCGCAACAACAACCCGCCTCAGATCGCTCAGTTCGTGCGCGGCCTGGCCCACCGCAACGGGAACAGCGGAGCGCTGGAAGTGGCTTTGCAGGAGGCCGAAGAAGCGGTCCAGCGCGTGTGGCAGGGGGAGGCGACGGTGGAGCTTTCACCTCAGAAGTCCTACGTCCGCCGTTTGCAGCACCAGGTGGCGCACCGGTACAACCTGGACTCCACCAGCGTGGGTGAGGAGCCTAACCGCCGGCTTACCATCTTCAAGACGTCAGAGACCGGCTGATGGCCGGCCTCTTTCTTGTGCTGGAAGGCGGCGAAGGCAGCGGCAAGACCACCCAGGCAAGGCTGCTGTACACACGCCTGATGCAAGAAGGCCGCACGCCGCTGCTGCTGCACGAGCCTGGGGGCACGCCCCTAGGCGAGCAGGTGCGACGCCTGCTCATGGCGGAACGGGGCAACCAGGGCCGCCGGCAATCCGGCATTGAGCCGCTGACCGAGCTTTTGTTGTTTTCCAGCGCCAGGGCAGAATTAGTCGCCAAGGTGCTCGGCCCAGCCTTGCAGGAAGGGCGTGTCGTCGTCTGCGACCGCTTTACTCCCTCTACAGTCGCATACCAGGGGTACGGCCGTGGCCTGCCTCTGGACACCATAGCTACGCTCAACCGCCTTGCGACGGAGGGCTTGCAGCCGGACCTGGTTATCCTGCTTGACATCACGCCGGAAGATGCGCTGCGCCGGGTTACTGCGCAAGGTTCTCTACTGGAAGAAGCGCGAGCGGTGGAAGGGAGGGGACGCCAGGACCAGGAGGGTTTACGGCGCTTTGAGCAGGAGCCGCTGGCGTTTCATCGCAAGGTGCGCGAGGGGTATCTGGAGCAGGCCGCAGCAGACAGGGAGCGCTGGCTGGTGGTGGACGGCAGGCTTTCCCAAGAGGCAATAGCAGAAGCTATTTGGAGCAGGGTAGGGCCTCTTTTGACGGGATGAGGCAAGCTTGACCTTGACGAAACGGCTACCCTCTACAGGTTTTCCCTAGCCAACTCCGCTCCATAGGCAATGGCCGCTCTTCTATCTTCCAGTTCCAGAGAGGGATAGTGGTCTCGGATATCCTCTGCGTTGAGCCCTTCGGCCAGAGCATCCAATGGTATAGCTACTTCCATGCGGGTGCCTCTTACGCAAGGCCGTCCTCCACATCGCTCTGGGTCAGCCACGATCCTTTCCAATAGTCTTGCGTTGTCCATAGTTAGCATGACGCTCCTTCCCTCGCTCTGCATCCCATTTTGGCAGGGACGAGGTACGTTTGCTGCCAACCTCCCTCCATGCTATTCTTGTCACACCTCTCCCCCTCATCCCTTTGCAAGGCCACCCTCATGTTTGTCATCGGCACCGCAGGCCACGTTGACCACGGCAAGTCCACACTGGTGAAAGCCCTGACCGGCATTGACCCCGACCGCCTCCGCGAGGAGAAGGAGCGAGGCATGACCATTGACCTGGGCTTCGCCTGGTTGACGCTGCCCAGCGGGCGCGAGGTGAGCATCGTGGATGTGCCGGGCCACGAGCGGTTCATCAGCAACATGCTGGCCGGGGTCGGCGGCATAGATATGGCCCTCCTGGTTATCGCCGCAGATGAATCGGTGATGCCGCAGACCAAAGAACACCTGGCAATCCTGGACATCCTCCAGGTGCGCCGCGCCATTGTCGTATTGACCAAGCGCGACCTGGTGGACCAAGACTGGCTGGACCTGGTGGCTGCGGAGGTGGAGGACACCTTGAAAGGGACGTCGCTGGAAGGGTCGCCGGTGCTGCCCGTGTCGGCGCTGACCGGCCAAGGACTCCCTGAACTGAAGGCCGCCATAGACCAGCGGCTGGATGCAGCGACGCCCCGGCGAGACACGGGCCAACCTCGGTTGCCTATAGACCGGTCCTTTGTTATTTCCGGTTTCGGCACGGTGGTGACGGGGACGCTGGCAGATGGGTCGCTGCGCGTGGGCCAACAGGTGGAGCTGGCGCTGGCCCAAAAGCGAGCGCGCATTCGCGGCTTGCAGACGCACCGCAAGAGCGAGGAGGTGGCGCTGCCTGGCACGCGCACCGCGGTGAACCTGGCAGGCGTTTCCCAGGAGGAGGTGAAGCGCGGCGACGTGCTGACGCTGCCCGGCCTATTGCACCCTACCGATGCTTTGGACGTCCGCCTGCGTCTTGTGGCCGATGCGCCGAGGCCGCTGCGTCATAACGCCGCCGTGACGTTCCACACCGGGGCCAGCGAGACACCGGCCCGGGTGCGGCTTCTGGACAGGGACGAGCTAAGGCCGGGCGAGACTACCCTGGCGCAGCTCCGGTTGGACGAGCCTGTGGCGGTGGTCAAGGGCGACTTCTTTGTGGTGCGCTCGCCGGAGACCACGCTTGGAGGGGGCAACATCCTGGCAATCCAGGCGAAGCGACACCGCCGGTTCCACGCTGAGACATTGGCGCGGCTGGCTATGTTGGAACATGGGTCTACGGAAGACTTGCTGGTGGAGGCTCTGCAATCCGGCGGGCCGATGGGACTTGCCTCCCTTGCGCAGCGTTCTCATCTGCTTCCAAAGGACGCCGAGGCGGAAGTCCAGGCGCTGCTGGGGAAGAAGGCCCTGGTGGCCCTGGGGGGCGAAGGCAGCAATGCCGTGCTACTTACGAGCGCACAATGGGCTCAAGTTTCGGACAGGGCTGTCGCCGCCCTTACAGCCTATCATCGCCAGTTCCCGCTGCGGCAAGGCGCTCCCAAGGAGGAGGTGCGAGGTCGTCTGGGTATTGACGGGCAGACCTCCGCCCTTGCTATGGAGCGGCTGGCCCGAGAAGGGACGCTGGTGGAAGAGGGATCAATGGTGCGGCTGCCGGACCACACCATCGCGCTGACGCCCGACCAGCGCCGCCGCCTGGACGACTTCGTTCAATTGTTGGAATCGGAACCGTTCTCACCCCGACAAGTCGGGGAGCCGCCGGAGCCGGACCTGCTGAACGTGCTGGTTGCTGAAGGGAAGGTAGTGAAAGTCAGCGATTCGGTGATCTTCACCGCCGCCGCCTATCAGCAGATGGTGGAACGCACAACGGCCCACCTGAAGACGGAGGGCAAGATCACCGTGGCCCAGGTGCGGGACATGTTCGGCACCAGCCGCAAATACGCCTTGGCGCTCATGGAGCACCTGGACCAGCGGCACATCACGCGTCGCGTTGGCGACGAACGGGTGCTACGCTAAATGGACCTAACTTGACAAGCTCTCCTGGGAACGGCTACGCTCCCTCCACGTTGCACACTACTGCCGACAAAGGCGACCCTCAAAGCGGGGCTTTGGAGCATGAACGGCGTCTCACAACGACTCGCCGGACGCTTCGCTTCGCCTTTTGGGAAGGCATTCCCAGCACACTTGCCCTCTCCATCGCCGATAACTTCATCGGCCCATTGGCTATTGCCCTGGGAGGACCGCCCCTTCAGATCGGCCTCCTGAACGCACTTCCCCAGCTTCTGGCCTCCCAATCACAACTCCTGACCTATATGGCGGTAAGCTGGCTGCACTCCCGAAAGCTGGTATCGCTATTGTCGGTGGGTTTGGGGGTGCTGCCTTGGCTCGTGATGGCCGCACTGCCACATGTATCTTTGCGCGACCCTGTCGTCTGGTTGTTGCCGCTGGCGGTGCTGGTGGTCGTGCTGTACCAGTTTCCTGCGCCGGCCTGGGGGAGCTGGCTGGCCGACCTGGTTCCGCTGCACCGGCGAGGACGGTATCTGGGCCTGCGAGCCGCGACGGGCAGCCTGGCGGGCACGTTGGTGGTGCTGGGCATGGGCGTGCTCCTAGACCGCATGAAGGACGGCGTGTATTGGGGGTTCACTTTCCTGTTCCTGTCGGCTGCGGTGATGCGGCTGCTTTCCTTCGGGCTTATATTGGGAATGCACGAGCCGCCGGTGCGCCACGCCAGGGTAGGGATGGGGCTTTGGGAGTTCATCAGGACGGCCCAGCGCACCAACTTGGGGCGGGTCGTGTTGTATACCGGCGGGCTTTACTTTGGAGTGTTTCTGGCAGGCCCTTACTTTTCCATTTTCATGCTGAGAGACCTGAAGTTCAGCTACACGACCTTCATTTTGCTCCAGACCGTCCACGTGGTGGCAACGATAGTGGGCAGCCGCCTGTGGGGAGGCTACGCCGATAAGCACGGCAACGTCAATGTGATACGCATTACGGGGATCGGCGTGTCCGTTCTTCCCTTTCTATGGCTGGTGTCCCACCATGTCCCGTTCTTGATGATGATCAACACGCTTGGCGGGCTGTCATGGAGCGGCTTTATGCTGTGCTCGCTAAACTACGTTTATGAAGCGACGCCTCCAGGGGAGCGGGCGCGCGTAGTGGGCTACCTTGCAGCCTTTGGCGGCGTCGGCCTGTTCCTGGGGGCGCTGTTGGGTGGTCTCCTGGCGGGCCACGTGCCGGTGCTGTTTGCCTACCCGATTATGACCTTGTTCCTGCTTTCTGGCCTGGTACGGCTGGGGGCAGGCGCGCTCTTCCTGCCCTTCCTGAAGGAGAGCCGGGGCAAGACGAGCTAAGCGACGATAGTGTTTGTCTCGGGATGCTGTACCGCCCCGTGAATCCCGACTCGTCGGGACATCTAGCAGCACCCTTCTGTGTGTGGTGGTGTAAGCCCCAAGCAACATGACCTAATGCAGCATGACGAAGCAACTCTTCTGCCTTGCGCTTGCACCGTGGCCCTTTTGCCAGAGGCCTGTCGCTCATGCCTGAGCCGCCGGGAGAGATTCATTCACGATGTTCCGATTACCATCGGAACTCGTTCAGAATGACGAGGTCGGCGGGCCGCATAGCAAGCGTTACATCGCCTTCTATTAAGCCGTATGGCACAAGAAATGCTGGACAAAGCGGGCCGCCACGCCTAGCATTGCGGGAAGGGTCCAACTATACCCATACGCAAGGAGGATGCCATGAACATCCCAGAATATGACATTGCAGGGCGCAAGGTGTTGCTCGTGGGCGCGGCGCGCGGCATTGGCAAGGGCATCGCCGAAGTGCTTGCCGAAGCCGGAGCGGAACTGGCTATTGCCTCACTCAATCGCCAAAGCGCCGCCGCTGCCGCAAGTGAGTTTGTCGCCTCGGGTGGCAAAGCGGTGGCGTTTTCCGCCGATGCTACAAAGGCGGGCGACATGGAGCGTCTCGCCCGTGACGTGGCCGGCTCCTTTGGTCCCATTGACGTGCTGGTCAACTGCGTGGGCGACGCCATCGGCAAACCCGTGACGCCCCGGCCCGGCCAGACCGAGGAAGGCATGACGCCTGCGGAGTGGCAGTTCATCCTGGACGTGAACTTGACCCAGGCATTCACGGGATGCCGGGCCTTTGGGCCTCATTTCCTTGCCCAGCGGCGCGGCTCGGTCATCAACGTTTCCGGCATCGCCGCTATCCGAGCCAACCCGGGACGCGCGGCGTATGCTGCTGCCAAGGCCGGCGTCGTGCAGTTTACCCAGGCGCTCGCGCTGGAGTGGGCCCCTTACCGCGTGCGGGTGAACTCCATCGCCCCCGGCAGTTTCCCAGACCCGGCCCAAATGACCGCGGAAGAGTTCCGGCAGCGGGAGGCCCAAGCGTCCGGCCGCGTGCCCCTGGCTAGGGTAGGGCGTCTGCGCGAGGTGGGCCTGCTGGCGCTGTACCTGGCCTCCGATGCCTCGGCCTACGTCACGGGCCAGACGTACTGCATAGACGGCGGCGCCAGCATTGCTTGAGAAGGGCTCTGTTTGCCTTGGCGTGTTATCCAGCGCCCCCGACTAAAGTCGGGGGTTAACCTAAGCTAAACCTGGCACCTTAGTGCCAGGGCAAAAGATTACCCCCTTTTTGTACCCCCATGTTTCAACTGAAACAGCCGCACTCTTTCTTGTGGACCAACGCCATGCCCACATCCACCGTCGCCCCAAAACCCGCCGCCGATTGCCCCCGGCGAGGCCGCAAGCAACAGCCGCCCCTGACTGCACCAGAGATCATCCGCAGGCTGGAGCCGTTGTACGGCCCGCAAACGTGGCATCCCCGCCGTGACGCCGTGCCGGAACTTATCGTCACCATTCTCTCGCAGCACACCTCAGACTTGAACGCAGAACGCGCCTACGAGCGCCTCATCCAGGTCTTCGGCACCCTGGAAGCTGTCGCCAAGGCCGACGAGCCAGCGATTGTGGAGGCCATCCGCAACGGGGGCCTCGCCAACCAAAAGGCTCCCCGTATCAAGGGGAGCCTCACCCGGATCATAGACCAGCGCGGCTCGCTGGATCTGTCCTTTCTCAAGGACATGCCCCTTTCGGATGCCAAAGCCTGGCTCACCGCCTTGCCCGGCGTGGGCAAAAAGACCGCCGCCGTTACCCTGTGCTTCTCCTTCAACATGCCGGCCATGGCCGTTGATACCCATGTCCACCGCGTCGCCAAACGCCTGGGCCTTATCGGCCCCAAAGTCACCGCAGACCAGGCCCACGACCTGCTGGAAGGCATGGTAGCGCCGGAGGACGTGTACCGCTTTCACGTGTACCTGATTACCCACGGACGGCGCATCTGCAAAGCGCCGCGCCCCTTGTGCCCGCGCTGCCCACTGGCCAGTGGCTGTCCTACAGGACAGACGCTGTTGACGGCCGGTGCGTCTACTCCCCTGCCAGCTTCAAGATAAGCGCCCACTCCTGCTCCGTCACCGGCTGCACCGAGAGGCGCGAGTTGCGCAGCAGTGCCATCTGCTCCAGCCCCGGCGTCGGCTTGATTGCCTCCAGCGGCACCGGGCGGCGCAGCGTCCGTTCCGCCCGCAGGTCCACCATAAACCAGATGGGATGTTCCTGCGTGCTCTTGGCGTCCGGGTGCATGGAGTTCGGGTCCCACGCCGTGTGATCGGGATAGGCTTCGCGTACAACGGTCGCCAGGCCCACAATCGCGTTGGGCTTGGCGTTGGAGTGGTAGAACAGGACGCCGTCGCCTGGCCGCATCGCCTGCAAGTTGTTCCGCGCCTGGAAGTTGCGCACGCCGTCCCATTCCGCCGTCTGGCCTGGTTCGGCCAGCAGGTCATTGAAGGAGTAGGACTCCGGCCCCGACTTCACGAGCCAGCAGCGGCGATTCAACTCAGGCTCCTTTGTTGGATGAATGAGGTCTTGCCCTAGAAGTCCTTTTTGGCAGTGCCCCCTGACCCCCTCGCCTTCGGCGGGGGGAAGGAGAATCCTATCTGTCCCGATGCATCGGGACAGACCCCGGCCCCGATGTCATCGGGGCACTTTCCCGACTTTTGAGGCAACGACGAAGAATGAGTAGGGGCAGGTTTCAAACCCGCCCCTACAATGTCTACCTACCCTTCATTCAGGAAGAAGGAGAGGTTTACCAGGAGGACTGCGTGTCCTCCGGCGGTCTCAGGAGGAACGCTGACGGCTCCGGCAGCGCCGCGGGCGGCGGCGTACCCACGTCTCGCACCTCTATGCGCACCTGGCCGCGGTCCCGTTCTACCGCGAGCACCTCCATGCGGATAGTCGCTCCCAGGTCAACCTGTCCCATGTTCAGCCGCCGCTGGAAGTTCTCCGACATCTTGGAGATGTGCAGCAGCACGGTGTACCCGTCGCTCAGCGACGCCAGCACGTAGTCTCGCTGGGGAGATATGCGATATACGCGCCCTTCAAACTGCTGTCCCGGCGCGTAGGTGGCGCTGCCGGTGGTATAGCTTGTGCCGTTATAGCCGATGCCGTACCCCGCCGGTTCCGAAGGGCGATAGACGCTCGCGGGTTGCTCCGGCGCTGTGGGAGCAGCAGGGGCAGGGGGCTGTGCGCCGCTGGACGCTCCGGCGTCGCTCCCCAGGGCCGCTAATTGCCGCTCCAACTGCGCCACGCGCTCCTCAAGCCGGACTACCCAGCCTAAGAAGTCCGCGATCTCTTTGGGTACAGCGCCCGGCGCGGCGGCCGTTGCCACGATCACGTGCGGGCTGGCGACCTCCGTCAGCCCGAGGAACTCTGCCAGTTTTGTCAGCTCATCCTTGGACCACGAGTATCCGGCGCGGGGGTTCCACCGCTGCACGTGGTTGGTCCACTGGTCCAACCCGAACCAGAAACCACCGTACCCTGTCGGCGGGCGTATGGGAAGCTGGTGGCGCACCCCCGGCGGGCTGAGGATGAGCAGGTCAGGCCAGGGTTTGAAGCTGTCAATCGGCTGCACGGGCAGGTGGCTGTCCAGATAGAACCGCTGGTTGCGCCACAGCCAGTCCTGTAGGGCTGAGGAGGTGTGCAGCGCCTGCTGATAGTAGTTGATCTCCGGTTTGTCGTTGTGGACCTCTGTGTAAACCCCCGTGTCTTCCAGCTTCTCCCAAGGGCCGTTCATGTTCCAAGCCCGAATCGGTTTGTCTGACCGCTTCAACTCCGTCAGAATCATGGTGGATGGTCGGGTTGTTCGCTCTGTGGCCGGCACCTCCCGAATTGCCAGCCAGTCTACATTCCGCTCTATGTCAAACTCGGCGAAGATCCAAAAGTCATCGGGCAGAGTCTGCACCGCTTTAAGGACCTCTACGTCAACTTTGCTGGCGTCGCCAGCGTAGATATGGGCCATGCCACACTACTCCTTTCTTCATTTGCACGTTGCTTTCTCCTCGGCTATTCTCCCTATCAAGCACAAAAGAATTGTACCCGCTAGTCAACCCGCCTTACAACACCCATCTTTGTCTTTCGCCCCAGGGGCATTTCGGTTCTCTCCGCGTCTGTAGGGAGAACCGTCCAGTAGGGGCGAGGTCTTCTCGCACGTGTCCCCCTGCCCACGTCGTACAAGGGGCACGGCGGTCCTCCCACCAAGTCTCCTTTACTATACAAGGGGCACGACATATCGTGCCCCTTGTATAGTAAAGGAGACTTGGTGGGAGGACCGCCGTGCCCCTAGGGAGCAAGTCCCGTGACGTAGATTGGTCTCCCTCCTTGTCCTCGGAGCTGCGTACGGCATCATGGGCGTTGTGGCCCGCATTTGCAAGGATGCAGCCGCAGGAACACCGGGGTCCCACCAGCATGAACATCGCAAAGGAGCTTCTATGGTCTCAAGCTAT